>Ga0123356_10000944_pt1 | contig 32161 bp, 25 predicted proteins | sample TergutEmb28metaG_2_FD_92546 | JGI IMG/M metagenome (GOLD analysis project Ga0123356, IMG submission 92546) | Embiratermes neotenicus P3 segment gut microbial communities from Petit-Saut dam, French Guiana - Emb289 P3 | ecosystem: Host-associated > Arthropoda: Insects > Digestive system > Gut ...
GAGGTGCGGGGGCTGCTGCGGGCCCGATCTCCCGAGGGCATTTTCTGGGATTGGCCCGGCGACACCAAAGTGATCCTTGCCCGGAAATGACCGAAAGCGCGCTAGCTGGCGTGTGTCCGCAGGACTATGCCGTGAATATAGGTCGCCTGCCCTGCATGCATCGTGTCGTCGTTAATTACCGACACCAGCCGCACGCCCAGCGTCACCGGCGGCGTCCAGCGCGTGTCCACGACCTTGTCCAAGTCAGAGTCAGTCACCGCGGAGACAAGGCGGACCGTTTGCGCGTAGGTCTCTTCGTGGTAGCCAGCCAGCAGCGAGGCCGACGCGATAGCCGAACCCACCACCGCGACCTGGTCCGTCGTGTGCCCGTATCCGGTCTCCATCGTGCCCTCAGGCAGGCCGAATCGCTGGGCCCAGCCTCCGGACGACCACACCTGCTCGACGCCGAACGCCTTAGCCACGTGGTCGTCCTGCACTCGCGTCAGATGCCAGACCAGCCAGCTGATGGGATTGGCGTCCGGGTCGACCCGGTACGTGAGCTGGTCCGGGGTGAGCCCTGACAACACGTCGCCGACCGTCTCCCTGACCCGTCCGAACCCGTCGATGAGCAATTCCGCACTAGTCATGCCCTTGTCCTACCGCATCCGTCGCCAGTTAGCCGCCCACCGCGCCGATCTCGCCCGCGACCGCGTGAATGCTGCGGCCTTCCGGCGGCTAGCGGCCGAGCTGGAACCACAGAATCTCTGACAGCAGGCTAGAGGCTATAACCCGGCGGCGCAGCCGAGCTGGCTAGCAGCTTTTTTCGAATGTTAAGCGGAGGGCGTGGGATTCGAACCCACGAGCAAGGTCACCCCTACTAGCGGTTTTCAAGACCGCCGCCATCGGCCACTAGGCGAGCCCTCCCGGTGTGGGACCAACCTTACGCGAGCGGGAGGCGTGGCGAGGTAGCGCCAACGGAAGGGCGCGGCCGGGCGAAGCCGTCGGCGACGAGCGCGGCTAGTTCGAGGTAGGCGTCCGCGGTTTCGGTGCTCAGCAGTTCGAGTTCGACCTCCGCGCCCTCCTCTAGATGGACATCGAACGGAATGCGGACGACGGCACGGCAGCGGCCCGCGAAGTGCTGCTGCAGCCGGTCAACATCGACCGTGGACCGGCTGCTGCGCCGGACGGCGGACAGCACCACCACACCGCCGCCGACCAGGTCGCTATAGCCGTGTGCAGCAAGCCAGTCGAGTGTCGCGCTGGCGCTTCTGGCGCCGTCCACGGACGGCGAACTGACCAGGACGATCTGGTCCGCGAGTTCCAGGATGCCGGCCATGGCAGAGTGCAGCAGGCCGGTGCCGCAGTCGGTGATGCAGATCGAGTAGTAGCGTTCGAGCACGCTCACCACGGCTCGGTAGTCGTCAGCGCTGAAGGCCACGGAGACGCCCGGGTCGCGGTCCGAGGCGAGGATCTCCAGCCTGCTCGGCGTCTGTGAGGTGAACGCCCGGACGTCGGCGTACCTGTTCACCAGGTTGCGCTCGTTGAGCAGGTCGCGGATGGTCGACGGCGTCTGCAGCTGCACCTTGTCCGACAGCGTGCCGCGGTCCGGGTTGCCGTCCACGGCGATCACCCGGTCGCCGCGCAGCGACGCGAGCGTCGAGCCGAGCCCCACCGCGACCGTCGTCTTGCCGACGCCGCCCTTCAGGCTGAGCACGGCGACCCGGTGCAGCCCGCCCGCCGCCGGCGTGCGGATACGTCTGACCCGGTCGCGCCGCCGCATGGTCGCGGACGACTCGGCGACCCGGATCCTCCCGCCCGTCGCCCGGTACACGGTTCGCCGCCAGCCGGGGTCGGGGGTGGCCCGCCTACCAGGGAGCAGCAAGTCGGAGGTGAGCGTCTCCGCGGTCTCCGGCGCCGCCCCCGGGTCGTCGGTCCCCCGCTCGAAACTGCCCGGACTTGCGTCGGCCTCGGTGGCGGCGGAATGCGGCAACGGGGCGGTCAAGGGTGTACTCGGCGGCCCGGCCGGGGATTCGCCGCTCTCCGCACGGTCGGCGCCGCTCCGGACCTGCCACCACGGCACGGACGGGCCGCGCAGTGGTGGTGCCGCCTCCGGTGCTCTTGGCGCGGCATAAGGCGCCGCCTGCCACGTGGGGTCGGCATTCGCCGACCGCTCAGCGCGGGGCCACGGGTACGAGTCGGGTCCGTCAGGCCCCTCCGGCCCGCCGGTCTGCGCCAACGCGGGCAGGTCCAGCGCGGGCGGGTTCAGCGCTGGCGCGGGCATGGGCTCGCCCGGCCCGGATGGATCGGCCGCATGCGGGGAAGGTTCGGACGGGCCAGTCACGGGCGGGTCTGCCTCCGAGGGATCTGGCACTGGCTTGGGCGGCAGGTCGATGCTGCCGCTGGCGTACTCCCGCGCCGCCGTGGAAGACGTGTGCGGTGCTGACCGGGACGGCACGGGCATCTCTGCGCCGCCGGGATCGGGGAGCCTGTAGCCGTCGGGCAACTGCTCCATGACCGGCAGTTCGAACGCCGTCTCATCGGTACTGTGCGTGCTGTCCGGGTGGGCGGACGCAAAGGGGTAAAACTCCGTGGTCTCGCGCGCCACGGAGTTCTCGGGATTGTCGTGCTGGTCCGGTGTCATGGGCCGCCCCCCACTTGCCGTTGCCTGCTTGCCATACTGCTGTCGGCACCGTTAGCTCATCGCGAAGTACACCCCGACCCCGATGCCGATTAAAAGACCCTGGGTAAGGGGGTTCCCGCGCTAGGAGGCAGGTATGCACGCGGTCGTCATTACCGCGCCGGGGGGCCCGGAGGTCCTGCAGTGGACCGAGGTGGCGGACCCTCAGCCAGGGCCCGGGGAGGTTCTCATCCAGGTCGCCGCCGCAGGCGTCAACCGAGCCGACCTGATGCAGCGCCAGGGGTTCTACCCGCCGCCGGCGGGTGCGCCGCCCTACCTGGGCCTTGAGTGCTCGGGCACGATCACCGAGGTAGGCGACGGCGTCTCCGGATGGCGCCAAGGCGACGAGGTATGCGCGCTGCTGGCGGGAGGCGGATACGCCGAGCAGGTGGTTGTTTCTGCCGGGCAGCTGCTGCCCGTCCCGGCCGGCACGAGCCTGGTCGAGGCCGCCGCGCTGCCCGAGACGACGTGCACGGTCTACTCCAACGTCTTCCAGGGCGCCCGGCTCGCCAGCGGTGAGACGCTGCTCATCCACGGCGGCGGCAGTGGCATCGGCACCACGGCGATTCAGCTGGCCAGGCAGGCGGGCGCGATCGTCGCGGTCACCGCGGGCTCGGCGGAGAAGCTGGATGCCTGCCGGAAGCTCGGTGCCGACATCACGATCAACTACCGCGAGGAGGACTTCGTCGAAAGTCTCATGGACGCCACCGGCGGCCGCGGCGCGGACGTAATCCTCGATGTCGTCGGCGCTGCCTACCTCGACCGGAACATCGACGCGCTCGCCCCGGACGGCCGGCTCGTGAACATCGGGCTTCAGCAGGGCCGCAAGGCGGAGCTTGACATGGGCAAGCTGATGACGAAGCGTGGCACGGTCATGTCCACGACCCTCAGGGCCAGGCCGGAGAAGCAGAAGGCAAGCATTGTCGCGGCGGTCAGAGACCACGTCTGGCCACTTGTCGAGGCTGGCACTGTACGCCCCGTGATCGACAGCGAATTCCCGATGCCGCAGGCGGCCGAGGCGCACCGGATCATGACCGCCTCCACTCACACCGGCAAGATCCTGCTGCGCGTCAATTAGCCCCGGGTACCCGATAGCGTGTACTCATGAGCGACGAAATCAGCCCGCAAGAGCCGGGCAGAGCGCAGGTCGTCGTGGTCGGACCCGACGGGCTCGCTGTCAGCGGAGGCAACGATGAGCTCGGGGAAGGCCCTGCCGAACGCCCCGTCACCGAGATGGTCGAGCAGCCCGCCAAGGTCATGCGGATCGGCTCTATGATCCGGCAGCTCCTTGAGGAGGTTAAGTCCGCGCCGCTCGACGAGAAGAGCCGGGCGCGGCTGAAGGAGATCCATCAGAACTCCATTAAGGAGCTTGAGGACGGGCTCGCCCCGGAGCTCGTTGACGAGCTGGACCGGCTGTCGCTGCCGTTCGCGGACGACGCCACGCCAAGCGAGGCGGAGCTGCGGGTGGCCCAGGCCCAGCTGGTCGGCTGGCTCGAAGGGCTGTTCCACGGCATCCAGACCACGCTGTTCGCGCAGCAGATGGCAGCTCGCGCACAGCTTGAGCAGATGCGCCGCGCGCTCCCGCCCGGCCTTATGCCCGCCCAGGACCAGCAGGAGCAGCAGCAGTCGCACCGCGCCTCCGGTCCCTACCTTTGACTGTCTGACCTCCTCCCGGCCGGCCCGCTAGGGCCGGCCGTAGCGGAGCCTGCCTAGCCACGCGGCCGCCTCCGCGAATTCGGGATCAGAGGTGCCGGGGCGGACCTTGGTCCGCCCACCGTCGCCGCGCGGATAGCTGCCGAGGAAACGGACCTCGGCGCAGACTCGGCGCACGCCCATCATCGCCTCGCCCACCCGGGCGTCATCGATATGGCCTTCGCAGTCGACGAAGAAGAAGTAGCTGCCAAGACCGTCACCGGTTGGCCGGGACTGGATCGTTGACAGGTTGATCCCGCGCACCGCGAATTCGCTGAGGATTTCCATCAGCGCGCCCGCGTGGTCATGGGCGAGGAACGCGGCCAGCGAGGTCCGGTCGGACCCGGTCGGCGCGGGTAGTGACCCGGGCGGCGCGACCTCGACAAATCTGGTGACCGCGTTTGACCGGTCGTGCACGTCGGAGACCAGCACCGTCAGCCGGTACCGGTCAGCAGCCGCCGCCGACGCGAGCGCGGCGTCCAGGTCGCCATCGGCCACCCGGCGGGCCGCCTCGGCGTTCGACGCGTACGGCACCCATTCGCGGTCCGGCAGGCTGGCCGCGAGCCACCGTCGGCACTGGCCCTCAGCCTGCGGGTGACCGCCGACCGTTTTGACCTCCGCCAGCGTGGTCCCTTCCCGGGCCAGCAGTGCGAACTCGATAGGCAAACTGGTCTCGGCCCTGATGAGCAGGTCGCCCCCGGCGGCTAGGTCGTCGACGGTCGCCGTGACAATGCCCTCGACGGAAGACTCGATCGGGACCACCGCCCGTTCGGCCTGACCGGACCGCACCGCCGAAAGCGAGGCTCCGATCGTGGGGCACGGCACCGGCTGCACGTCATCTGGCCGCGAGGCGGCAAGCCGGATCACCGCCGCTTCGGTGAAGGTACCTTCCGGGCCAAGATAGGCATAGCGCATGGCCCCATCATGCCGCAGCCGCGGCACGTCCCGGACATTATGCGCGGGCAACCGCCGGTCCTGAAGCGGGTAAGAACGTCGAGCGGGCCTGCGCGTGCGGGCTGCGGGGAGTGACCGACGCCGACGACAACGGTTCTGTGCCGAGCCGGGCTTCGTGCACCGCCTGCGCCTCTTCGGGCGAGAGTTCCTGCTCGCCCTGGCCTGCCATAACGGGCTTGGCGTAGGTGCGGGTCGACCCTCGTCCGTTGATGGAGGTCACCACGACGCCGTCGCCGACGGAGTTGAGCAGCGCGACGGAAAACGACAGGTGACCTGACATCTCGCTAAGCGCGTCGTACCTGACGATGGCGAGATCCCGCAGCGCCCGCGGGTCGACGGTGCCGCGCGAACCGACGGCACCCTCGATCAGCTCTCTGCACTGCCTGACGGCCTTCGCGGCCCGCCTGATGGCAAACGCCCCGACAGCGATTCCGAGGACCCCGGCCGCGGCCCCCGCGATGGCGACGTCGCGCACGAAGGAGATGTCAGTCGTTATCACAGTCAGAACTATACCCGTCACCCTTAGTGGCAGCCGAGCGGCATAGCGGGTTCGGAGCCACGGGATCGTTCGAGATAAAGATATTAAATTAGATTTTCCGAACGAACCGCTGCTGCCCGCTTACCGCAACCGCGACCCTAGGGCCAGCGCAACGTCCGCGAACTGGCGGGCCCGGTGCAGCTGCGATTTCAGGTCGCGGCCGGTCGCGCGGTGCGCCATCGCGATCTCGACTTCGGTGACCCGCAGTCCCTTGCGCTTCAGGTCGATGGTCATCGCGGTCTCCACACCGAACCCGCGCGCCAACGGCAGGGCGGCGTCGAAGGCGGCGCGGGTGAGGCAGCGCTGGCCGTTCAGCGGCTGGGTGGGCGTCCAGCCGGTCGCGCGGCGGATGCCGCCCCCGGAGAGCCGGACAACGAGCCCGTGGCCGCCCAGCTTGACGGTCGTTGCCGCAAACGCGATCGTCACGTCGGCCTCGCCCGCGGCCACCGGCTCGATCAGCGGGCCGGCTGCCGCTGCCGTCTTGCCCAGGTCGGCGTCGAGGAAGAGCAGGTGCCGCGGGCCGGCCGCTGGCTGACGCTGGTCGAGCAGCCGGATCGCCTCGGCGCCGGTCTCCATGGCCGCCGCCTTGCCACGGTTCCTCGCGTGCCGCAGCACCGACGCGCCCCCGTCGGCCGCGATGCGCGCGGTCGCGTCATCCGACCCGTCGTCCACGACGACGACCACGTCGACGTCAGGCAACGTCAGCGCGGCCAGGACGGTGTCGGCGACCCGGTCGGCCTCGTTATAGGCAGGAATGACCACGGCCACAGATGGCATGTCCCGATGGTATTCCTGACCCGGTTAACGCCGCGCGGGCTCAGTTGCTCGCGGGGAAATCCGCGACTGTGAAGACGGCGTCGAGGCCGGTCACCCGGAGGATCTTCCGGACCGCAGGGCGAGGCGCGGCGAGCTCAAGCTCGCTGCCGCGCTCGCGCGCCTGCCGGAGGCACGAGAGCAGCACGTTCATGCCGGTGGAGTCGCAGAACTCCACGCCGGACATGTCCACGATGACCCGCGACTCCGGGGCAGCACTGGCGATGACTGCGGCGAGCTCGCTGTGTAGCCGCGGAGCGGTATAGAGGTCGATTTCCCCCGTCGCAATCACAAGCTCGTGATCACCCTGAGATCGACTTGAGACATTCAGCTCCACGGCTCGAACCTTACCTCCCCTCGCAGGCGGAAGGCTAGGCGAGGTCGCATCCGGTGTGTCTTAATTCACAGGCTCTTAACACGCGTACATTGCCGTATCGCCACGTAACAGTCAGCGATGGCGTACCATTGGCCTCTTCATCAGTACGCCGCGACTTCGCATGATCACGCAGCGCGTACCGGCTCTCGCTGGCCGACGCCGGCCGGCGCTTCCTTGATGTCCGCCTCCGCCGGCCGCGGCTCGGGGACGTACCTGCCCGGCGCGGCCGCCGGCTCGGGCAAGAGGGCCGGCTCACGCCCCACCGCGGAGCAGATCGCCCGCGGCCCGCCCCGGCAGCCAGCCAGCTCGCCGCCGGGCACCCTGATGACCTCAAGGCCCGCCGCCTCGAGCCGGGCGTTCGTGCAGGCATTCCGCTCGTAGGAGATCACCAAGCCTGGATCGAGCACCAGGAGGTTGGCCGCGTCGTCCCACTGCCCCGCCGGGCCGACGGCAGCCCCCGGCCTGGATGCCGCGAGACCGGTCTCGATCACCCGGAGCCGGTCGATCCCCATCGCCTGCGCGGCTGCCTCGAGGAACGGCTGCGGATGCGACAGCCGCAGGCCGTCCCCGCGCTGCGTGATCGTCCGGGCGACCAGCGAGTAGGCGACCGCCGGTCGCATCACAACGGTATCCGGGCCGGCCACCGTGCACAGCGTGTCCAGGCATTCCGTGCCGCTGTCGCGGAGGCCCGCCTCGTGCACGCCGACGGCGCACTGGCCGGTGAGCACCGCGAGCACGGTGTGCGCGGCCCCGCTGTCGAACAGCCGCCGGGCCAGCCGTTCCATCCCGGCTGGCGACGTCTGCGCGCCAATCCCGATGGCCACCACGCCCGGCCCGAGCAGCAGCACATCGCCGCCCGCGAGCGGTTCATGCGCCGGCTCGTAGAGCCGTTTCGTCCCGGCGAACATCGGGTGGTGGCCGAAGATAACTGCCGCCAGCTCGGCCTCCTGGCGCCGTCTGTGCGGGCTGGCCACCGCCACGCTGTCGCCGATCCACACGCTGGCATCCCGTGCGAAAACGAGGTTCGGCAACGGGTCGATCACGTAATCCCAGGCGCCCAGGAGGCTGAACACGGCGCCCCGACCGCCGCGGAATTCGTCCCGCGCCAGGCCTCTGATCAGCACCTGGGCGAGTTCTTCCGGATCAAGCCCGGCCAGGTGGTCGCGAAGCTGCCGCCGCAGCTCCTCACCGAGCCGTGGCGGCGCGAGCACCGACTCGATGGCCTGCCGCCTGGCCTCCACGTACTCGAGCGTGTCTTGCAGCAGTTCGGTCAAGTACAGCACGGTGACCCCCTGCCGGCGTAGGGCATCGGCGAACGCGTCATGCTCAGCCTGCGCACGCTCCGCCCAGGGCAGCGCCGAGAAGAGCGCACCGCACCAGTGCTGTGGATTAACCCGCCGCAACTCTTCCCCCGGACGGTGCAGCAGCACCGTGCGCAGCCGGCCGACCTCACTATCTACCCCGTAGATCCCGTCTACCCCGTAGATTTCGGACACGAATTCCCCCCGGACACGCATTATTCACGTCCGATTGCCGCGCTAACGCGCAATACCCCGCTTCGCGGCGCGGCATCCCCCACGGGAAGTTATCACCGCTTCCAGCGTGATTACGCATCACGAATTGAGGCGGTTACCAGACCCGGTACCGGCTCGGCCACATCAGCCGAGCTCGCGGTCGAGTCTTCCGTCCCGCCCTGAGCATTACCGGCGTCGTCGGGCTGCAGCGCAAGTAGCGCCCAGACCGTTGTCTCCCGCGTTCCGCCTCGATCCCGGAATACGCCCCAGCGCAGTGACAGGCGGTCAACGATGCCCAGGCCCCGGCCTCCGATCGCGGAACTGCCCGGATCGCTGGCCGCTGGCACGGTTGGGCCGCCGCCGTCGCTGACCGCGACCTCGATGCTGTCGTCGTCAACTCGCCAGGCCACCCTGACCGCGGCGCCCGGGAGGGGAGTAGCGTGCCGCAGCGCATTACTGATAAGTTCACTGAGAACAAGTCCGGCGTCACAGGCTGTAGCCTCATAGACGCCAGCCTCAATGAGGTCGCCAACCAGGCGCCGACGCGCCACGCCAACGCTAGAGGCTGCATACGGGAGCATTAGAACGCTCGACGTACCCACCTCCATGCACACCCCGCCCCGTCCGTGGAACCTTTACGAACCCGGCATTGGCGGAAATGCCCCGTGTGAAGGCCGTGAAACACCGTGAACGCCAGATTTCGGGGGTGTTATCTGACACAATGTCCAGACTGTCCCTAGGCCTTGACACGTTCGTGCTGCGCAGACGGTACCGTCAAGTGGGTAACCCGCGCCTGTCCCCGAGATAACTGTGAGTGGCACCATGGCTGACCCGACCGTCGTGGTCGATAACCTCCACGTGGTCTATCGCGTCTACGGCGCGGGCGGTAACAAGGGCACCGCCGCGACGTCGCTGATGCGCCTGGTCAGGCGCCAGCGCCGGGTTTCGATCCGCGAGGTGCACGCCATCAGGGGCATTTCCTTCGTGATCAACCACGGCGACGTGGTCGGCGTCATCGGGCGTAACGGGTCCGGCAAGTCCACCCTGCTGCGCGCTATCGCCGGCCTGCTGCCCGCGGAAAAGGGCGGTGCCGTGTACACCACGGGCCAGGCAGCTCTCCTCGGCGTCAACGCCGCGCTGCTCGACGACCTCACCGGCGAGCGGAATGTGGTGCTTGGCTGCCTCGCGATGGGCATGGCGCCCGCGGAGGTCAAGGCGCGCTACGACTCGATCGTCGACTTCTCCGGTGTCGGCAAGTTCATCGACCTGCCGATGCGCGCCTACTCCACCGGTATGGCGCAGCGGCTTCGGTTCGCGATCGCCGCCGCGAAGAGTCACGAGATCCTGATGATCGACGAGGCTCTGGCCACCGGCGACGCCGCGTTCCGCACCAAGAGCCACGACCGCATCAAGCAACTGCGTGAAGAGGCCGGGACGGTCTTCCTCGTGGCGCACAATCTCGGCGAGATCGAGCAGAGCTGCACCCGGGTCCTGTGGATGGAGGCCGGCAAGATCCTGCGCGACAGCGAGGACGTCCCCGGCGTCATCGATGAGTACCTGGCCGCCACCGGCGGCGAGCCCCGGCACCGCGAGGCGGCGAGGCTGTAGCGGGTCCCGGGCGCCAGGCGGCGCCCGGTCGGGGGTCGGCGCTGTCAGACGCCAGCGCGGCGCAGGGTGAGCCGCATAATCGTGCCCCCCTCGGGACGGCTCTCGGCTTGCACGGTGCCCTGCTGCGCGACGGCCAGACGGCGGACTATGTAGAGGCCGATGCCGACGCCGCCGAAGCGGCGGCGGTCGCCAGTCTCACCCTGCACGAACCGCTCGAAGATCCGCTCGTGGTCGCCCGGAGCGATGCCGATGCCCTCGTCCGCGATATCGACATCGATCAGCTCCCCGGCGCCACGGGCCCGCACTGTGACGGTGCCGCCGGCCGGCGAGTACTTGAAGGCGTTCTCGAGAAGCTGGCCGACGATGATGTCGGTGGCCATTGAATCGCCGTTCGCGAGCGGCAGGTCGGCGGGGATGTCGGCGACCACGTCGTGGCTGTCGGACAGCGGGGCGAAGGAGACCACGGCCGCCCGCAGCAGCCCGGCCAGGTCGAACGGCTCGTTGTTGACCGGCAGCTCGTCGGCGCCTGCCCGGGCACCGAGGAGCAGCTGCTCGACCAGCCTGCCGAGCGATCCCGCCCGCTCCGCGATCGTCTTGACCGCGGTCCGCCGGTCGGCGTCAGACAGCTGTTCCCAGCGGCTGGCCAGCGTGGACGCGAACCCCTGAACCACGGTGATCGGGGTGCGCAGCTCGTGGCTGGTGGTGGCAAGGAACAGGTCCTTGGCCTCCTCCAGCTCCTTGGCGGCGGTGACGTCACGGAAGTCGACCACCTTCTCGCCACCGTCGCTAAGCTCCGTGCAGAGAACGTCAAGCCATCGCCCGTTCGGCAGCTTGTGGGTTTGCCGCGCGCCGGGCTCGGGCAGCGGGAACGGCGGCGGAGCGCCCGTCACCTCGCTGGCCGGCGTGCCAGTGATCCGGTGCGCGGCCGGGTTCCACTGCTTGACGTTCCCCGCCTCGTCGAGTACCGCGATGCCGTCGGCGCTGCCGTCGATGACCGCGCGCTCGTGTGCTCGCTGCCTGACCACCTCTTCGAACGCCATGGCGTTGGTCAGCGCTACCCCGGCGTGCCCGGCGAGCAGTTCGAGCAGTTCGAGCTCGACGTGGCTGAGCGAGCGGCGGCTGTAGAGCGCGTAAAGCGCGCCGTAGGGGCGGCCGCCGACGTGCGACAGCGAGAGCGCGATGGTGTGCAGGCCGGGCAGTGCTGACCAGATCAGGTCGTCGAACCCGCCGGACTCGCCGGTCGCCATCATCACCGTCTGGCCGGAGCGCAGTAGATCGCCGACCAGGGAACCAGACAGCGACGCGACCCGGCCGCGGAGCCGGGCGGGCAGGCCGGCGGTGGAGACCAGGCGCAGCCTGTCCTCCTCGATCAGCACGAAGCCGCCGGCGTCAGCACCGGTCAGCTCGCGCAGGCTCGCGGCGATCCGGTCGAGCACCGACTCGAGGTCGCGCTGGGCATTCATGTCGGCGACCACATCGGTCAACCGGCGCACCACGCGGGCCCGCTCCGCCATGTAGTGCCGGGCTACATCGTCCTCGCCGGTCTCGTGACAGATGTTGACCCAGCCGAGCACCTCGCCGTTGGCATCAGTCAGCGCGCTCGTGTCGACGCGTACGTCGAGCATCGAACCGTCCTTGCGGATCCGGCGAGTGGCAAAGGAGATCTGGCCGCCGCCCCGGACCCGCTCGAAGACCGCGTTGTGCTCAGCCGCGAGCTCCTCGGGGATGGTAGGCGGCTCCAGGCCGATCACCTCATCGGCCGCCCAGCCGAACATCCGCTCCGCCGCGGGGTTCCACAGCATGATGGTCCGGTCGGCGCCATAGGCCACGATGGCGTCGGCGGCGGACTCGATGACGGCACGCGCGGTCGCATCTACCCGGTCCCGGTCGGCCCGTCCGCTGAGCTGTCCGGGAGGGGTAGCCGCTGTTCCGGCCCGCCACCCTGAGTGGGCCTGCTCTGCCACCACCTCTTCATCGTGCCATCTGAAACCGCCCAGGTCAGCGAAAAATCACCACTTCCCATCCGGACAGTGCCCGGCGATGCGCGGTAACCCCAAAGGGATGCCTGTTTCTTCCGGGATTGTAGACATCTCCCGTGATCAAGGTCACGAGGGCGTATAGTGCTGCCAGCCTGAGCATGACTGAACGGCGACCGACCCGAATAAGTCGGACCATTCAGGGCAATCCCTCAGGTGAAGTGCGTGGTTCCCTTAACTTGCGCACAGACACTTGCTATAACGAAACTATTGACCGAAGTGGGCGCGAGGACGCGGGAAATGGACTAGGGCATGCCAGAGTCTTCCCCCGAACAGGGCACGCCTGAGCAGCGTCGGCCAGAGCGCCGCCGCCAGCGGGAACCGTTGCGCCCGCAGCCGCTTCCGCAGGCCCCGACGGGCCGCCCGATCGCCCTGGCCCACCCCGTCGTCGCCGGATACAACGGCTCGGCCTCCGCGCGCAACGCGCTGGCGTACGCGGCGGGCATGGCCCGGCGGCTCGAGCGGCCGCTGCTCATCGTCTACGTGACCAACCCCGGCGTGTACTGCGAACCGCTGACCGGCCAGGTGGTCGGACTGCTGCGGGACGCCGATTCCCTTGAGCGGTGGCTGCTCACCGAGCTCGACCAGGCCGCTGACGCGGGCGGCATCGAAGTCCACGTCCGCACCCGGCGCGGCAGCCCTGCCCGCGAGCTGGCCGCGATTTCCGCGGAATTCAGCGCCGACGCGCTGGTCATCGGCGCCCCGAAGCATTTCTGGCATCACGCGCTGGGCTCTGTCCCCGGCTGGCTCACGCGGCACGCGCGGTGTCCCGTCATCGTTGTGCCCTAGAGCGGACAAGGGCCAGCGGCCCGCGCCGACTACGAATGCTCAGCCGTAAGCGCGAGCCTGCAGGCCGAATAGCTCGGCGTAAAGGCCACCCGAGGTCATCAGGTCCCGGTGCGATCCGAACTCGGCCAGCCGCCCCTGGTCGAGCACCGCGATGCGGTCGGCCATGCGCACGGTGGAGAACCGGTGCGAGACAAGTACTGTTACGCCGCCCTGACCCTGTCCGGCGCGCCCGGCCGAGGAGGCATACCGCTCGAAGAGATCATGTTCTGCGGAGGCGTCAAGCGCCGCGGCCGGCTCGTCAAGCACCAGCAGCAGCGGCCCGTCCCGCATGAGCGAGCGGGCCAGGCCGATCGTCTGCCACTGCCCACCCGACAGCTCCGCGCCGTCCTCGTAGGAACGTCCGACGTACCCGCCCAGGCCACCGCTCACCGACCGGAGCACACGCTCGGCGCGCGCCTGCGACACCGCTGCCCGGACGGCCGGCTGATCTGCTATCCGGGCGACATCGCCGTGCCCGATGCTCTCGCCCAGGGTCAGTTCGATGCGGGTGAAGTCCTGGAAGAGCGTGGCGACCCGGGCTCGCCACTGTTCGGCGTCCAGGTCCGCCAAGTCCACTCCATCGACCAGGATTCGCCCGCTCGTCGGCAGGTACAGGCCGCAGAGCAGCTTGACCAGCGTCGACTTCCCCGCGCCGTTTTCCCCAACCAGCGCCAGCGTCTGCCCGGCCCGGATATCTAGGCTGACGCCGGACAGCACGGGTTCGGCCGAGCCAGGGTAGCTGAAACTGACGTCCTCGAGCGTGATCCCCCGCTCGAGGCGGCTTGGCGCACTCGCGGAGGCTGGCCGGCGCGGGGTGCTCGCGGAGATTGACCGCAGCGTCTGGATGCGGTCGACGGTCTGGCCGGCGGTCTGCAGCAGCGAGAGCAGCCCGAGGGCGCCGGAAACCTGCACGCTCACCTGAACCGCGAGCGTGATCACGAGCACCAGGTCACCGATCGAGGCGTGCCGGTGCAGCGCGCCGGCCAGCTCAAGCACGATGGCACCGCCGTAACCGAGCGCGAAGAAGCCCTGGCCGATGGCGCGGTATGCGGCGGCCTTCAGCTGGCCGCGCCACATCACGGCAGTCACTTCGTCCCAGGTGCTGCGCTGCCGGGCGAGCACTTCACGTTCACTGCCGAACAGGCGCAGCTCCTTCACCGACCCGATGCTGGTCGCCAGCTCGATGAGGTGCTTGTTCAGCCGGAGCCGCTCGGCGGTCTGCTCCCTCGCTGATTCCACGGTGGTCTGCGCCACGCGCTCGAGCAGCACCGGCACGACGGCGCACACCGGCAGGAAGGCGAACCAGGGATTGAGGTCGATGAGGATCCCGGCGGTGATGGCCATCTGGAGGATCAGCCCGGCGAGCTGCAGCACGGCCTCCAGCGCCCGGGTTGACCCGAACAGGCCGTCGCGCACCAGACCGGCGTTGTCCGCGAAATCGGCACGGTCCAGGTGACCGATCCCCGGCGGACCGTTCACCAAGGCCATCAGCTCGCCGCGCAGCCGGTGCTCCTGCAGCTCTGCGACCTCGAAGTAGTCAAGGTGCGCGAAGTGGCTGAGCATCAGCTGTGCGACCAGCAGGAGCGCGGCGAGCAGCGCGAACGTCAGCGCCGGGCCGCCCTGGCGTGCGAGCAGGCTGTCGGTGAAGCTGCGCAGCGCAAGGGCCGCGAGGGGCGCGGCGATGTATCCGGCGAACATCAGCAAGGCCGCGCGCAAGAGCCGGCCGCGGTCGAGCCGTAGCCCCAGGGAAAGCAGGTACCGTCCGGCCCGGAGGACCCTCATGACAGCGCCCCGATCCGGTCTGCTCCCGGCCCCGGGTCCGTGTCGTCTTCCGGCCCCGGGTCCGTGTCGTCTTCCGGCTCGAGATCCTGGTCGTCTTCCGGCTCGACCTCGTCGCCGGCCGAGAACCGCCGCGCCTGCAACTCGAACAGTTCTGCGTACCGACCGCCCAACGCGAGCAATTCGTCGTGGCTGCCCTGCTCGATGATCCGGCCATGCTCGAGCACCACGATCCGCTGGGCACGGCGCACGGTGGAAAAGCGGTGCGAGATGACCACGGTCGTCAGGTCCTGTGTCAGCTCAAGAAAGCGGTCGAAGAAGGCGACCTCGGCACGGACGTCGAGCTGAGCGGTCGGCTCGTCCAGTACCAGCACCGATGCTCCGGCCTCGGTAGCGAACAGGGCACGCGCCAGGGCGATCCGCTGCCACTGACCCCCGGACAGGTCCGTACCGCCCTGATAACGGCTGGACAGCACAGTACGCAGGCCCTGCGGCAGGCTGTCGATCACCTCCGTGGCTCCGGCCCAGGCGCACGCCCGCTCCAGCGCGTCGAGGTCGTGCATGCGGCCGGGCGCGCCCAGCCCGATGTTCGTCGCAGCGTCCAGCTCGTACCGGACGTAGTCCTGGTAGATCACCGCCAGGCGCCGCTGCCACGACCTGACGTCGAACTCGCCGAGGTCGGCACCGTCCACGCTGATCCGCCCGCTGGTTGGCTCATAAAGCCGGGCAAGCAGCTTGACCAGGGTGGTCTTGCCCGCACCGTTCAGCCCCACGATCGCCGTGGAAGTTCCCGCGGGAAACTCAAGATCCACCTTGTCGAGCACTTGGCGGTCGCTGCCCGGGTAGGCGAAGCTCACCTGCTCGAACCGGATCGCCGACCGCGGCACGTCCTGCGCCGGGCGCTGGCCGGACCGCAGCAGGCTCGCCTCAGCCGCGGCATTGCGCTCTATTTGCAGGATGGAGTCGTGGGCGAGCATGCCGTACTGCGTCTGTACGTCGGCCTCGGGGAAGAAAACACCGAACCGGAGCGGGATGAGGATCGCCTGGATCGCCAGCGAGAGGTCCAGCACACTGAGGCCCTGGTGTTCCGCGGCGTTCCGCAGCAGGACGAGCACCGCGGCGGCCCCTGCCAGCACAGCCAGGCTGAACCAGACGAAGGGTCCGAGGTAGATGCGGCGCCGGTCCCGCCACAGCGGCCGCAGGTAGGCACCGGACTCCTGCTCCGCACGCGCACGCCACCACGGCAGCGTGCCCAGTACGCGGATTTCCTTAGCGGCGGCCAGCTCGCTGCCGGTGTCGAAGACGTAGAACAACTTGCGCCGTGCTGACGACAACCGGTTGATGATCAACGCCCAGCGGGACAGCGAACCCCGGTTCCCGAACCGGGCGATCAGTGCCGCGGCGGCGATCACGAGTGCGGCCAGCGGGCCGAGCACGATCCCGACGATCACCACCGCGCCGAGTAGCTGGGCGTAGCGCGCGATCAGCGTGACCAGGCCGGCCGCCGCCGCGCCGGGCGTAGTGAAATATTCCACCAGGCCCCGGCGCGCATCGCTCAGCTTGTCGAGCACCGCCGCCCGCTCCAGCTGGGCCACCGGCGCTTCGACGAGCGTGCAGCGCATCAGCCGCCGCGCGCAAAAGCCGTCGACGCGTCTGCTGATCAGTTCGGTGAACGCCGCCTGGAATGGTGACAGGGCGCTCTGCAGCAAGAGCACGACGATGGCCAGAATCATCGCCGCCAGCACCGGTCCCCAGGCATCCTGGGTGGAGTATCCAAGCGCCGGGACCCGCCCGATGGCCACGCTGGTAGCGACCACGAACCCGAGCGGCAGCAGGCCGATAACGAGGTTCAGCACAGCGGCAACCGCGACAGCCCGTCCTGCCTGCGGAACAATGCGGATGATCGACCACCAGCTGTGCCAGCGCGCTTTACCCCAGCTGTGCAAGCGGACGGTCACGGACCCGCCGTGGCCAATAAGCATGCAGCAAATGATTGACTAAACCGAATTAGCGATGCAATTCATTTTCACCTTGGACTTCAGATCATCCGCTAGTTCCACCACGTCGGGCAGCGCGAGTACGTGCGGCGGCAGCGTGTCGACGACGTCCTGGGCTTGCCGCCAGGAAACGCGGGCGGCCGCCGGTTCACCGAGCGCAAGCCACGAGTCCCCGATCCAGCTCAGGTGAGCCGCCATGGCATGCCGGGATCCGGCCTGCCCGGCCAAGAGCGCTGCCTGTTCCATATGAACGATCGCCGCACGGTGGTCGCCGGTCAGCCGGCAGGCATGGCTGATGGTCTCGTGGATGGCGAACCGCCCGTGCAGGTCCGCACTCCCACTATCCGCGATGTTCTCGGCGAGCAGCCTTGAGGGGCACCCGCCGGGACCCCCGGCAAGCGGCCGATGACCTTGAGAAACACGGCCTTTTTACAGTCCCACGGGTACCGGCATAATCGTGCCCATGTGGCCGATGCGTCCCTCCCGGTGGGTTGACCGTGAGCACGAGATCACGGTTCTCCGCGCCGCCATCGAGGCCCTCGGCCGTGGCGAGGGTTCCGTGGTCTGGATCGAGGGCGAGCCGGGCATCGGAAAGTCGGCCCTGGTGGCGGAAGCCCTCGCCGCATTCGGCCAGCCGGGGTGGGATGTCAGCTGGGGCGTAGCAGACCAGCTGACCGCACGGCTGCCGTTGCGGGCGATGCAAGACTGTCTCCAGGCCCGGGCGAGTTCCCCGGATCCGCGCCGGGCGCATGCAGCGGACCTGCTGCGGAGCAGGCTGCAAGGGCCGCTCCGGGACGGTGATGCGACGGCGAACGGGATCGAGGTCCTGCTCACGCTGGCCGACGACCTGTGTGCGGATGCCCCGACGGTGCTGGTTCTGGACGACCTGCAGTGGGCGGATGAGGCGTCGCTTGCTGTCTGGCACCAGCTCGCCGCCTCGATTAGCCAGTTGCGGCTACTGCTGATCGGGACCTGCCGGCCGACTCCGCGACGGCCCGAGGTGGAGCACCTTCGCGCGACCGTCATGCGACGCGGCGGCCGGGTGGTCACGCTCGGACCGCTGGATCAAACGGATGTGGCCGACCTGGTCACGGCAATGGTCGGAGCGGAGCCGGGGGGCGGGCTGCGCCGGCTGACGGCCCAGGCGGCCGGCAATCCGCTCTACGTCCGCGAACTGGTGGATGCCCTGCTGCGCGAAAAGGCAGTGGAAATCCGCACTGCCGCTGACGTCGTCACGCGGTCCGAAGAGCTGCCAGCCTCGCTGTCCACGGTGCTCGCTGGCCGGCTCGGCTCGGTGTCGGACGAGACGGCGGAGGTGCTGCGAGCCGCGGCGCTGCTGGGCGGGCGTTTCGCGGTCACAGACCTTGCCGTGTTGCTCCGCCGGGGGGTGTCGGACCTCGCGGGCAATCTCCGGGAGGCGGTGTCGGCCGGCATCCTGGCGGACTCGGGTGCCGACCTGGCGTTCCGGCATCAGCTGATCCAGCAGGCGCTGTACGAGCACATGCCGACCGCACTGCGCACGGCGCTGCACGCCGAGGCGGCGCAAGAGCTTGCCGCCACGGGAGCGGATGCGTTGAGCGTCGCGCGGCAGCTTTCCGCGGCCAGGCAGCCGGGTAAAGGCTGGGCTCAGGCGTGGCTCATCCAGACCGCGCCCACGCTGACCACCCGGGCTCCGCAGCTGACGGCCGATCTGCTGCGACAGGAACTGGACGAGGCGCCCAAAGGCGGTGCGGCCTGGGACGGGCTTATCGCCAGCCTGGTCCGGGCACTGCTCGCGACCGGCTCCTACGAGGAGGCGGCCCGGCAGGCCAGCCAGGCGCTACCCGCGATGAAGGACCCGGAGCGGCGGGCCGAGACGTTCTCCATGCTGGCGCGCGCCCAGGTCAGTTCGGGCCGCAACGATAAGGCGATAACCACGATCCGGGAGGCCCTGGCGTCATCGCAGCTGCCGCGCAGCTGGCAGGGCCGGATGCTTGCCCTGCTGGCGATGCTCGAGCGGGCCGGCACCGGCGACCTGGACAACGCAGATGCGACCGCCCGGCAGGCCCTCACCGTGGCCGAGGAGGCTGGCGACGCGTTCGCGACCGCATACGCCCTGACCGACCTGTGGCTTACCCACGGGGTAAGGCGCGACCATGCCGCCGCGCTTGGCTACGTTGACCAGGCATTGCGGGTGCTCAGCGACGATCCTGGCTACGCGGACCTGCGCTCTTACGCATTCGATGGCCGCATCTTCACACTGCAGAACCTTGACCGCTGGCCAGAAGCCGAGCTGACCCTGCAGCGGGCCCGAGAGTCCGCCCAGCGCAGCGGGAGCCCCGATCGCACGACCTGGATTACCGCGGCGGTGCTGCGGTACTGGCTCGGCCAGTGGGACGACGCGCTTGCTGAGCTCGGCTCGTCCGATAACGACGCCTACTGGCTGACATACTCCGGCCTGCGCGAACCGGGGCCCAGGCTGCTGTTGTATGGCGTGGCCGCGCTCATTGCGGGCCGCCGGGACGAGCGAACGAGAGCCGGCCAGTTGCTCCGCGAAGGCCTGGACCTGCGGCTCGAGACGGTCTCGGACCTGGAGAACCGGGACTTCCTGGTTGCCGCACACGCAGTTGCGCTGGAGCAGTGTGGCGAGACACGCCAGGCCATGCTGCGGCTGGCCGGTCTCTTGTCGCGAAGCAACGGCGAGATGACACTGACCTACCAGTGGCTGCCCGACCTGGTCCGGCTCGCGATTGCCGCCGCGGACAGGCCGATGGCGGAGGCCGCCGTGCAGGCCTGCCACGAGGAGGCCAGGGCGGAAACCGCGCCGGGCAGGGCGGCCGCGGCCAGCCTCCGCTGCTACGGGCTGCTTGAGTCTGATCCGGACCGGCTTGCTGAGGCGGTGGCGCACTACCGGGCAGTTGGCCCGGCGGTGGAGCTGCCCGCCGCGCTCGAAGACCTGGCCACCTTGCTGGCCGAGCGCGGTCAGCACGACGATGCGCGGGCCGCCTTGAACGAGGCCGTTGGCCTGTACGAGGACATGCAAGCCCGGTGGGATATCCGGCGGGCCGAGGGCCGACTGCGCACACACGGCATCAAGCGTGGCGTCCGGGGACGGCGCGGGCCGCGGGCGACCTCCGGCTGGCAGGCGCTCACCCCCACGGAGGTTAAGGTCGCCGCCATGGTCGCCAGGGGCGACTCGACGTCGGATATCGCCCGCAGCATGTTCCTATCCCGGCGAACCGTGCAGACCTATATCTCCCATATCCTTGTCAAGCTCGACGCCAAAAGCCGGGTAGACATCGTCCGCGAGGCAGTCAGCCGGGGCGTCTCGGCCTAGCTGCAGGAGAGTCGCCGTCCCGGGCAAGCGGCAAAACTATCGTCATGTGACCACTGTCTACGCTCCGGTCCTGGGGTTTGATACCTGTATGACGCATTCCGAGGCACGGATGCCGGTGCTGGCGCGGGCCAGCACGGCAGCCGTACTGCATGACCTAGGGACCGAGTGGCAGACGCTGGACCGGCTGGCAACAGGGGCGCAGCTGGCCCGCAGCGGAGCGGAGGCTGCCGCTGGGCGGGTCGCGGGTCTTGGTTCGGGCACCGCTTCGGGCGTGGTGGCGCGCCCGGCGCTGTCCGGGCGGCTAGGGGGGCCGCGCGTAACGGTCGTGTCGGCGCCGGCGGGCAGCGGGAAGACGGTACTGCTGCGGTCCTGGATCAGCCAGCCGGGCCTTTCCGGCCGCGCCGCGTGGGTGCCGGCCGAGCGGGATGAGCGAGATCCGCAACGGTTCTGGCTGTCGGTGCTGACCGCGCTGCGCCGGACGGATCCGGGTGCGGCGCTTGTGCAGGCGCTGACGCCGGCGCCCGACCTGGACGGGTGGGCCATCGTGGAGCGGCTGCTGGCCGACCTGGCGCCGCTGCAGGAGCAGCTGTGGCTGGTGGTTGATGACGTGCACGAGCTGAGCGGCGAGGTGCTACGGCAACTGGAGCTGCTGCTCATGCGGGCGCCGCTGGTGCTGCGGTTCGTGCTGGCGGCCCGCCGTGATGTGCGGCTCGGGCTGCACCGGCTCCGGCTGGACGGCGAGCTGGCCGAGATCCGCGCCGATGACCTGCGGTTCAGCCTGGGTGAGGCCGGGGAGCTGTTCGCGACGGCCGGGGTAGTGCTGCCCGGGCCGACGGTTGCCGCGCTGCACGAGCGGACCGAGGGCTGGGCGGCCGGGCTGCGGCTCGCCGCGCTGGCGGCGGCCGGGCACCCCGACCCCGCCCGGTTCGCGGAACAGTTTTCCGGGAGCGAGCGGACAGTGGCCGAGTACCTGCTGGCCGAGGTGCTGGACCGGCAGCCCGCAGCTGTGCGGCGGCTGCTGCTCCGCACCTCCATCCTGGAACGGGTGAACGGCGAGCTGGCAGACCTGCTGACCGGCGACCAGGGCGCCGAGCGAGTGCTGCAGGACCTCGAGCAAGCGAACGCGTTCGTGGTCTCACTGGACACGCGCCGGTCGTGGTTCCGCTACCACCAGATGTTCGCCGGGCTGCTGCAGCTGGAGCTGCGCCGAACCGCCGGGACTGAGCTGGCCGGGCTGCACGGCCTGGTCGCGGGCTGGTTCGCCGGGCACGGATACCCGGTAGAGGCGATCCGGCACGCCCAGGCCGCAGGTGACTGGGAGCTGGCCGCCCGGCTGCTCGCCGACCACTGGCCTCGCCTGCACCTGGACGGGCAGGACACTACCGTTCATGAGCTGCTCGCTGGGTTTCCGGCCGAAGCCCGATCTGCCGATGCCTCGCTGGCGGCGCTGGCCGCAGGCGATGAACTGGCCCGCGGCTCGCTGGAAGCGGCGAAACGGTACCTCGCGCTTGCCGACCGGGCGTCCGCGTCGGTACCGGATGACCGGCGCGAACAGTTCCAGGTTCTGCTCGGCGTGGTCCGGCTGCTGCACGCTCGCCAGCGCTGGAATCCCCGGGAGGTGGCCCAGGAGGCGCTGCGGCTGGAGGCCGCGGCCGAGGCCGGGGCGGCGCACCCGCACCTGAGCGAGGACCTGCGAGCACAGGCGCTGATCAGCCTGGGCAGCTCCGAGATCGTGACCGCCCGGTACGGGGACGCCCACGAGCACTTGCGACAGGGCGTTGCGCTGGCGCGCCGGGTCGGGCGGCCGTTCCTGGAGTTCACCGGCCTGGCGGAGCTGGCGATGGCCGAAATCGCGGGACCGTTCGCGCAGCCCGGTGAGATCGGGGGGGCGCTTACCCGGACCGCCAGGCGCGCTAGAGAGGCGATCGACCTGGCGGAGCGGCACGGCTGGACCGACGAGCCGGCCTTCGGCGTCGCCTGCACTGCGCTCGGATTTACGCTGGCCTGGCAGGGACGTCCCGATGACGCTATGCCGTGGGTCGAGCACGGCGGGCGCGCAGTGACCGCGGAAGCCGAGCCTGGGGCGGCGGCGGTGGTCAGCATGGTCCGGGGGGTCATGGAGGTGGCTCGCGGCGAGGATCAGGATGCGCTGGGCGCCTTCCGGGCCGCCGAGCGGCTGGCCGGGCGCCTGGATGCGCCGAACTCGGCTGTCCCGGAAGCGCGGGCATGGCAAATGTTGGTCCTCGTGCGCCTCGGTGACACCGAACGCGCCGAGCGGATCCTCGCCGGCCTGGACGAACGAGCCCGGGAACGCGTGGACGTACATGTCGCCACGGGGGCATTGCGGCTGGCCCAGGGCGACCCAGGTGCGGCCGTCGCCGCGCTCGCCCCGCTCCTGGACGGCACCGTATCCGCGTTCCCCGGGATGTGGCTGGCGCTGGGGTTCCTGCTGGAGGCGAGCGCCCGGGACGCTCTCGGCGACCCGCGCGCCGCTGGCCGCGCCCTGGAGCGGGCCCTGGACCTAGCCGAGCCCAACGGCGCGGTGCTGCCGTTCCTGCTGCATCCCACGCCGGGTCTGCTGGAATTCCATGCCCGGCAGCGCACCACCCACGCCGCCCTGATCGCGGAGACGCTCGGCCTGCTGGCCGGCAACAGGCCGGCGCCGCTGCCCGCGGGGCCCCGACTGCCAGCTGAACCGCTCAGCGAGAGCGAATTGCGCGTGCTGCGCTACCTGCCGACCAACCTGACGGGACCGGAAATCGCCGGCGAACTGTATGTCTCCCTCAACACCGTCAAGACTCACCTCAGGAACCTCTACGCCAAGCTCGGCACCCACAGCCGGGCCGAGGCAGTCACCCTGGCCCGGAGCCTGGGTCTGCTCGCCCCGTCTGCCCACAACCCTCGGTTAAGCGAAACTACCGGGCAGCCCGCCGCAGGGATGCCGGTGACCCGCGTTCGGGCGGGCACCGGCTGCGGGCGGGTGGCGGCCGATACCGGTCCGCAAACCAAGAAGACCCCGACCCAATACGGGTTCGGGGTCATTCCGATGTCCTGAGACATCGCAGGGTGGGCGAGGAGGGATTTGAACCCTCACACCCTTTCGGGCACACGGACCTGAACCGTGCGCGTCTGCCGTTCCGCCACTCGCCCCTGGGCGTCCCGTCGAAGGACAAGTTAGATTAGCACGACCTCAGGTGTGGTCGCGCCCCGGATACCATCGGATAGATAGCCAGGCGAAGGGAGGCTCGACGGGTGGGAGTACTGCAGCGCTTCGAACGGCGGCTTGAGGGCATGGTGGAGGGGACGTTTGCCCGGGCCTTCAAGTCCCCGCTGCAGCCGGTCGAGGTCGGAAGTGCGATACAGCACGAAATGGACGAGAAGGCCGCCATCGTCGCGCAGGGCCGCATCCTGGTACCGAACGACTTCGTGGTGGAGATCGCGCAGGCCGACGGGGAGCGCCTGGGCATCTACGCCGAGAGCCTTGGCGTAGAACTGGCGACGCTGGCCAGGGAGCATGCGACGGAGCAGGGGTACTCGTTCGTGGGTCCGGTTCGGATCAGGTTCGAAGGCCTGACCGACCTGGCGACGGGCATGTTCCGCGTCCGCTCCGGAGTTATCCGCGGGCACACGGTGGAAGCGGGCGAGGTCAGGCAGCCGGTGAGTGACCTGCCGAGGGTCGCTGCTCACCAGTTCCCCGGCAGGCCGCGGCTGGTCGTCCAGGGGTCACACCCCGGTTCCGGCGTCGAGGCGGGCAGCACCTACGAACTCCAGACGCCGGTGACCCTGCTCGGCCGCGGCACAGACTGTGACCTCCGCCTCGTCGACCCAGGGGTGTCGCGGCACCACACGGAGCTGCGGGTGGAAGACGGCCAGGTAGTCCTGCTCGACCTCGGGTCAACCAACGGCACGTTCGTCAACGGCCAGCCGGTGCGCCGCGTGGTGCTCGTCGACGGTACGACACTGACCCTTGGCCGGACGACCATGATGTTCCGGCAGGATGGCGGCAGGTACTGACGGCGCCCGGCCCCTAGAAGCTGGCAGGACGAGCTAGACAGACGCCAGACCGCCGTGGAGTGACTACCCTTAGGGCAGCCCACCAACGCGACGTAGAAGCCGAGGACAAAGCACGGGATGAATCAGCTCACCCTAACCCTCCTGCGGGTGGCCTTCCTGGCCGTCCTGTGGCTTTTCGTCATCGCGGCGATCGGCGTGGTACGTACCGACTTGTTCGGAACCGGCGCGCCCAAGGCCCGCCGTGGCCGCGGCCGGAATCAGCAACCGGCGCCATTGATGCAGCCGAGAGCGCCACGGCCGGCTAAGCCAGGCAGGGGGACACCGCGTTTCCTTGTGGTGACCGAGGGTGACCTCAGCGGCATGAGCATCGACCTCGCTGACCAGCAAATAACGCTGGGCCGGGCGAATGACGCCACATTGGTACTAAACGACGACTACGCTTCAAGCCACCATGCCCGGATATTTCCACAAGACGGACAGTGGATCGTTGAGGATCTCGGTTCGACCAACGGCACGTACCTGGACCGCCAGAAGGTGACCCGTCCCACCCCGGTGCCCCTAGGTGTGCCGATCCGAATCGGCAAGACCGTTCTGGAACTGCGCAGATGACACTAGCCCTCCGTTACGCGGTACGCTCCGACGTCGGTCTCCTCCGCGAGGGGAACGAAGACTCGGCGTACGCTGGCCCGCACCTGCTCGCAGTCGCCGACGGCATGGGCGGGCACGCGGCCGGCGAGGTAGCGAGTGCCGCCACCATCACTACCCTCGCCTCGCTCGACGCCGAGACCCAGGGGGCGGATCTCGTCGGCGCGCTCGCGGACGCCGTGGCAAGCGCCAACATGCGACTGCACGAGCTGATCAGCTCGGACCCGGCGATCGAGGGCATGGGCACGACGCTGACCGCACTCCTCTGGTCAGACGGGTATGCCGCGCTCTGCCACATCGGTGACTCGCGGGCCTACCTGCTGCGCGGCGCGGAGTTCGTCCAGGTGACGCACGACCACACCCTGGTCCAGTCCTTGGTAGACGAGGGCAAGATCAGCGAAGACGACGTGGCAACTCACCCGCACCGGTCGCTGCTGCTGCGCGCCCTCGACGGGCGAACCGTCGCCGAGCCCGACCTGAACACGATCGAGACGCTTCCGGGGGACCGCTTCCTGCTCTGCTCCGACGGGCTGTCCGGAGTGGTGACCGAGCAGACGCTGCGCCAGACCCTGCATTCGGTCAGGGACCCGGACAAGGCGGCGCTGCAACTGGTCGAACTCGCGATCAGGGGCGGTGGCCCGGACAACATCACCTGCATCGTCGCGGACGTCATGGACACCCAGGCAAGCCCGTTGCCGCCAACCCGGACCCCGGTGCTGGCTGGCGCTGCGGCAAACGGCGCACGAGCGCCCACGCGACAGAGCTCCCCGGCCACCAGAGCCATGCGGCTGACCAGGACTGCGCCGCAGCCGACGGTGCCTGACGAACCGGCCACCGGCATCTGGCCGAGCGGTTACCAGGACGGCTACACCGGGACCTTCGAGGCGTCCAACCTCGGTACCAACGGCTTCGGCAGCCACGCCACGCCAGGGCCGGACACGGCGAGCTTCGAGCGGACCGGCTTCGACGGGCCGGGCACCGCCGCCGACGAGGACGCCGATCGCGGCGGCCGGCGGGCCGGCCTGCACGCCCGGCACCGCCGCGATGCGGGCGACGGAGACGACGGTAACGACGACGACGCCTACGCCCGGCGAGGCAAGCGCCGCTGGCCGATCGTGAAGATGGCGCTCGTCCTGCTCGTGCTGCTGCTGGGTGGCGGTGCGTACGGCGCCTGGTGGTACAACCAGCAGCAGATCTTCGTCGGCCAGCAGAACGGGTTCGTGGCCATCTTCCGCGGCACTAACCAGAGCATCGCCGGCATCAGCCTCTCCTCCCTGGCGAGCCGCTCGGCGCTGCCGGTCAGCGAGCTTGGCACCAGTGACCAGGCCGCGATCGCCCAGACCATCTCCAAGAGCAACCTCGGCGACGCGCAGGCGCTGATCGCTACCCTGCAGGCCCAGGCCAGCCAGTGCCACCAGAAGTGGGCGGCGCTCGTCAACTGGCAGTCGGCGGAGGTTCGGTACCAGCAGGCGGTCGCCGCCGCGCGCAGGGCGAAGTCCAAGGTCGCTCCGAAGGGCAACCCCGGCCAGATGCCCCCGACGCCGGACATGGCCGACTGCGCGCCAGCCGCTGAGTACGGCATCACGTCAGGCCTGCCCGGCCAGGCGAGCGCGACTCCGCCACCTCCACCGCCAGCGCCCACGCCAACGGCCTCGGTCAGGGCAACCACCAAGGCGACGGCCAAGCCGTCCGGGACGCCGAGGTCTACCGCGTGAGCAGCCTCACCATGCCTTCACCGGCGCTGGGCAGCGAGCCGCCGGAGGAGGTTCCTGCCAGCCGCCGGTCAACCGAGCTGCTGATGCTCCTTTTCGCGTTCGGCCTCGTCGCGTTCGCCTGGGCGACCGCTGCATTCAGCCTCAAGGGCCAGCACCTGTCGACCTTCCTCGAGTACATCATCGCGTACTGCGCGATCGTCGTCGGCGCCCATCTCGCGGTGCGCAGGTGGGCCAGGCACGCCGACCCGCTGCTGCTCCCGATCGCGACCGTGCTCAACGGGCTCGGCCTGGTGATGATCTACCGGCTCAACCAGGTGGGCCGCCACGGCAACCTGGGCCCGACAGACATCCACGGCAATCTCATCCCCATCTCGACGCTCAGCTCATCCGCCACAGTCACGCAGCTCATCTACACGATCCTCGGTATCGGCGTCTTCGTGGCATTCCTCGCCTTCGTCAAGGACATCCGGGTCTTCCAGCCCTACACCTACCTGCTCGGCCTGGCCGGCATGTTCCTGATCGGGCTTCCCGCGCTGCTGCCCAGTTCCATCAGCGGGGTGGCGGGAACGGGCGCCAAGATCCAGATCAGCCTCGGCGGGTTCTCCGTGCAGCCGGAGGAGTTCGGCAAGCTGTTGCTCGCCGCCTCGTTCGCCAGCTACCTGGTGGTCAACGGCAGGAAGCTGTCCCTGCTCACCGAGAAGTGGCTTTTCCTGCGGCTGCCACGGCGCCGGGACCTCGCCCCGATTGTCGTAGTCTGGGCCCTGGCCATGCTGCTGCTGATCTTCGAGAGCGACATCGGCACCAGCGCGGTGTTCATGGGCCTGTTCGTGGCGATGCTCTATATCGCGACCTCGCGCGGCTCGTGGGTGGTCATCGGTTTCGGCATGTTCCTCGTCGGCGCGATCGCGGCGGCCACGCTCGTTTCCCACGTGGGCACCCGGTTCAGCGTCTGGCTGCACCCGTTCTCCGCGGCGAACCTCCTCCCACCCGGTCTCCAGCCCTCCTACCAGACCGCCCAGGGCCTGTACGGGATGGCCAACGGCGGTCTGCTCGGCCGCGGCATTGGTGGCGGGCAGCCGTGGTGGACCCCGCTGGTGCAGAGTGACTTCATCTTCACCGCGTTCGGCGAGGAAATCGGTCTCGCCGGCGTGATGGCGCTGCTACTGCTCTACGGCCTGTTCGTGCAGCGCGGCCTGCGCACCGCGACCCTCGTCAAGGACGACTACTCCAAGCTGCTGGTGAGCGGGCTGTCCTTCATGTTCGCGCTGCAGATCTTCGTGATCGTCGGCGGTGTGACCAACCTGATCCCGCTGACCGGCATCACCACTCCGTTCCTCTCCCAGGGCGGCTCAAGCATGGTAGCCAGCTGGCTGCTCGTCGCCGTGATCGTACGGGCGAGTGACGCTGCGCGCAGACCAGCGCCGCGGCCGATCCAGGACGAGGGGATGACACAGGTGGTGGCGCTGCGGTGAACCAGATGAACCGGCCCATCAAGCGGATCTCCATCGCGGTGCTCGTGTTGTTCGTCGTCCTGCTCGTGAACGTGAATTACCTGCAGGCCGTGCAGGCGCCGAGCCTGGCGAACAAGCCGCTCAACGACCGCGCGCAGTTCGAGCAGAACCAGGTGCAGCGGGGCAACATCGTCACCTCGGACAACGTCGTGATCGCGACGAGCAAGCCGTCCAACGGCCAGTTCAAGTACCAGCGCAGCTACCCCTTCGGCGCGGTGTACGCGCCGGTGACTGGGTTCGACAGCGTGTTCACCCCGACCGAGGCGCCCAACTACGCCACCGGCGTGGAACGGGCGGAATACCCGCTGCTCAACGGCAACGGATCGCAGCTCGCGTTCCGCAACTTCATCGACATGATCACCAACAAGCCGCAGCAGGGCGCCACCGTCCAGGTGACCATCAACTCCAAGGCGCAGCAGGCCGCCTACCAGCAGCTGGCGGCGCAGCTCGCGGGCAAGACCTTCAACGGTCACCAGGAAGTCGGCGGCGTGGTGGCGCTCAACCCGTCGACGGGCGCCATCCTGGCGATGGCGTCCTACCCGAGCTTCAACCCGGACGTGCTCGCCGTGCACAGCACCCAGACCGCCGGCACGCTCTACCAGCAGCTCTCCACCGAGAACCCGAGCCCGCTGATCAACAACGCGACCCAGACCACCCTGCCGCCCGGATCGTCCTTCAAGATCGTCACGAGCTCCGCCTGGTACGCGCAAGACGTCACGCGGAACACGACCACCCTGGTCTCCTCACCGCAGCCGCTCCCGCTGCCGAACGGCAATACGCTCAACAATGACGGCGGCGAGCAGTGCGGCAACGGGTCTGGCCTGACCCCGGTACTCCAGGCGTTCGCCCAGTCCTGCAACACGCCGTTCGCCAAGATCGGCATGCAGATCGGCGGCAGCACGATCGGGTCGATGGCCAGCAAGTTCGGCTTCGACAACGCGTCCTTCTTCGACATCCCCGGCGTCGCCGCGGCACCGAGTAACTTCACCGCGGAGGAAGACCCGTCGTTCACCGCGCTCGACGCGATCGGGCAGCATGACACCACGGAGACCCCGCTGCAGGAGGCGATGATCGCCGCGACCGTCGCAAACGGCGGCGTGATGATGAAGCCGTACCTCATCCAGCAGGTGACCTCTTCCGACTTGGCCACCTTGTCCCAGACCTCGCCGCAGCAGCTGGGCACGCCGATCTCGCCGACCATCGACAACTACGAGAAGCAGATGATGCTCGCGGTGGTGCAGCAGCCTTACGGCACCGCCGCCGCGTACGACTCGGCCGCGGAGGGCGGCCTGAAGATCGCCGGCAAGACCGGGACCGCGCAGACCGGCGTCAACCCGACGTCGGACGCTGTCTTCACTGCATTTGCGCCATTTGACAACCCGAAGATCGCCGTAGGCGTCATGATTCAAGGCGGGGGCTACGGTGCGTCTGCGGCTGCGCCGATTGCAGTCGCGGTCATCAAGGCCTATCTGGCATCGCAGGGGATCGCCTCGTGACCGAGTTCGTTCTTGAAGGGCGCTACGCGGGGATCGCGCTTATCGCCACAGGCGGCATGGGCGAGGTCTGGCGCGGGGTCGACATGCGCCTCAACCGGCCCATCGCGATCAAGATGCTGTCCGCGATCCACGCGGACGACCAGCAGTTCCGCGCCCGGTTCCGGGCCGAGGCGCAGTACGCCTCGTCGCTGTCGCACCGCGGGATCACCAAGGTCTTCGACTACGGCGAACACAGCCCGCTCGGCGGCCCGTACCTCATCATGGAGCTGGTGGACGGCCAGCCGCTGTCGGAGATTCTTGAGCGCTACCACCGGCTCGACCCCTATGTCGTGCTCGACATCATCGCTCAGGCGGCTCGCGCTCTGGACACTGCGCACCAGGCGGGCATCGTGCACCGCGACATCAAGCCGGGCAACCTGCTCATCATGGCCGACGGCACGACGAAGATCACCGATTTCGGCATCGCGAAGGCGAGCTCGATCCAGGCGCTCAACCTGACCGCCACCGGCATCGTGATGGGCACCGCCCTGTACGTGTCCCCCGAGCAGGCGACCGGATCGCCGCTGACCGGGGCATCCGACGTGTACTCGCTCGGCGTGGTCGCCTACGAGTGCCTGGCGGGCGAGCCGCCGTTCATGGCGGACCAGCCGCTGGCAATCGCGATCATGCACAAGCACGAGCCGGTCCCGCCACTGCCGCCCGACGTGCCCCGCCAGATCGCTGACCTGGTGTATGCCATGCTCGCCAAGACCCCCGACGGCCGGCCGGAGTCAGCCATGCACGTGGCGGACCGCGCTGAAGTCATCCGCGACGCGCGCCAGCAGTCGGGTGTCTCGGGCCCGGTCACCGCGAGCCTCCCGGTAGTCCCGAACTTTCCCACCACGGTGGATCACTACTACCAAGAACCCGATGCCGAACGGTCCCGTGGCTACGGCCGCAACCGCCGCACGCTATGGCTGGCCGGCGGCGGCGTCGCGGTGTGCGCGATCATCGCGGTCATCGCCGTGCTGCTGTCCAGCGGGGGTCCCACGGGTGCCGTCACCACCGGCTCGTCGAGCTCCCCGGGCGCAGCGACCCTGGCGGCCAGACCGCCAGCGACGTCCGCAACCGCTACTGTGACCGTAACTCCGGTCAGTAACAACGTTCCAGGCACTAATGTGGGGACGGGGACGCATACGTCCACCGCGACCGGATCGGCAAGCCCGACGACCAGCGGCCGGCAGTCTGCGACCCCGACGCATGACCCGTCGCCAACGAGCACATCCCCCTCGACGGCGACAAGCAGCAGTTCGGCGCCTACCGGTGGGCCGCCGACAAGCAGCGCACCTGTGCAGACGCCAACTGGCAGCCCGTCCACATCGACTCCAACTTCGCCGACGCCGACGCCGACGACGCCGACGACGAATGCGACGCCGGTGACGGCGGCTGAGGCCGGAAGCACACAGGGATGACACTTTCGATGCAGGGTGGTTTGGAAGAGTGCGAGACATGACACAGCCCCGGCTGCTCGGTGATAGATACGAGCTAGAAGGCGTAGTTGGGCGGGGCGGCATGGCGGAGGTGTACCGCGCCCGCGATCTCCGGCTCGACCGGACGGTGGCGATCAAGACCCTCCGCACCGATCTCGCCCGGGACCAGACCTTCCAGGCGCGGTTCCGCCGCGAGGCGCAGTCCGCGGCGTCGCTGAACAACCCGTCGATCGTCGCCGTGTACGACACCGGCGAGGACATGTCCAGCGGGGTGCCCGTCCCGTTCATCGTGATGGAGTTCGTGGACGGCCGGACCGTTCGCGACTTGCTGATCGAAGGCCACCGGCTGCTGCCGGAGCGCATCCTGGAGATCATCTCCGGCGTGCTGCGGGCTCTCGAGTACAGCCACCAGGCCGGCATCGTGCACCGGGACATCAAGCCAGGCAACGTGATGGTCACCCGCAACGGCGACGTCAAGGTGATGGACTTCGGCATCGCGCGGGCGATGAGCGACGCGCAGGCCACCATGACGCAGACCGCGCAGGTGATCGGCACCGCCCAGTACCTGTCGCCCGAGCAGGCGCGGGGCGAGCGGGTTGACTCGCGGTCCGACCTGTACTCCACCGGCTGCCTCATGTACGAGCTGCTCACCGGCCGTCCGCCGTTCACCGGCGACTCGCCGGTGGCGATCGCCTACCAGCACGTGCGGGAGAACCCGATCCCGCCGTCGCGGGTGAACCCGGACGTCCCGCCGTGGGGCGACGCGATCGTGCTCAAGGCGATGGCCAAGTCACCGAACGAGCGCTACCAGACCGCCGCTGAGATGCAGGCCGACATCCAGCGCGCCGCCTCCGGCATGCAGGTGGCCGCGGTTCCCCCGCCGCCCACCCGCGCCGAGTACTACGACTACCCGCGCACCCAGCGGATGGGCCCGCAGACGATGATGGGCGCCGCCCCGACCACCGTCAGCCCGTACCAGCAGGGCTACGGCCAGACCGGCTACCAGCCGGAGTACGGGGGCGGCGGGTACGACGGCTACGACAACGGTGAGCTCGACCGCCGTGGCGGCCGCAAGTGGCTGCCGTGGGTCATCTCCGGCCTGGTGGTCGTCGCCGCAATCGTCGTGGCGGTCATCATGCTGCACGGCAACAGCGGCAACACGTTCGTCCCGCAGGTAGACGGCCTTCCGCAAGGACAGGCGATC
>Ga0123356_10000945_pt1 | contig 32127 bp, 26 predicted proteins | sample TergutEmb28metaG_2_FD_92546 | JGI IMG/M metagenome (GOLD analysis project Ga0123356, IMG submission 92546) | Embiratermes neotenicus P3 segment gut microbial communities from Petit-Saut dam, French Guiana - Emb289 P3 | ecosystem: Host-associated > Arthropoda: Insects > Digestive system > Gut ...
GTCCCAAGCATCACGTTTCAGGACATCCCAAATATCACGCTGGTAAATATCCCAAGCATTACGCTGCATAACATCAGAAATATTACGCTGGTAAACGTCCCAAGCATCACGTTTCAGGACATCCCAAATATCACGCTGGTAAATATCCCAAGCATTACGCTGCATAACATCCCAAATATCACGTTGCATAACATCCCAAATATCACGCTGGTAAAGGTCCCAAGCATCACGCCGCAGGACATCCCAAATATCACGCTGGTAAATATCCCAAGCATTACGCTGCATAACATCAGAAATATTACGCTGGTAAACGTCCCAAGCATTACGCTGCATAACATCAGAAATATTACGCTGGTAAACGTCCCAAGCATTACGCTGGTAAACGTCCGAAATATTACGCTGGTAAACGTCCCAAACATTACGCTGCATAACATCAGAAATATTACGCTGGTAAACGTCCCAAACATCACGCCGCAGAACATCCCAAACATCACGTCGGAGAACGTCTGAAACATTACGCTGGTAAACGTCCGAAATATTACGCTGGTAAACGTCCCAAACATCACGTTGCAGAACATTCCAAACATCACGTTGCAGAACATTCCAAACATCACGTTGTATAACATCCCAAACAGTACGATGCATAACATCTTGATAGGTTACTCGTTCGTGTTCTTTTGTGGCATTGACTGTAACTGTTAGAGATCCGGGGATGAGTACTCTAAAGCTGTAGTTGCAATTGTAGGTGTAGCGTTCGCCATTGGGGTTGACAAGCGGCTGAACTAGGGGCTGGTAAACGAGTAGGGGTTGGCTACTGCTACCGACACTGACTAGGAATTTCATGCCGGTTATGAGATTAACGGATTTTGAAGCTGTGGCGTTAAAGCTATAGGTTGCGTCAGTTGTAGTAATGGGTACGCCCACATAGAAAGGTACGCCAGGTTTTACTTTTTGTATGGTAGCGTAATTTGTGTTTGTAAAGATTGCGTTTGAACCTTCAGTGAAAGTTAGATCGAAGTCTATGTCGGCCAATGCATAGTTGTATGAAACACTAAATGGTCCATAGTAGGCATAGTTTGCATCTTCAGTAATTTTGTCAGCTGTACCTTGCATGGTTACGTCTATATTGTATTGAGTGGCCAAATCGAATCGGTGTGCAAATACTTCATCGATATCTGCTCGTGTGATGCCTACACCCGGCTGGGGGATAATGTATGAGATGTCGGGGTGGATAATGCGCCATACGACCGTTTGTGCCAGTGCAGTTCCTTTTGCGGTTTCAAGGCCGTAATTTATGGATACATAATTGAGCACTGCTAGAATTTGGTCTTTTTGGGCTTGATTAAGGGCTGCATAGTTTTCCAAGTCAACCATCTCATAGCGGACACCAATGTTAGTTGTTACCTTTTGATTGACACATACAGCATAGATCACATCGCCGTACTGGTCCTGTAATTTCATTAGAGTTGAGGACGCAGACGTTGGACTACCGCTAGTGTAGTGTATTTCGTTGAGTGTCATAGTGTCGGTTACCCATGCGACAATTCTATAGACACTGTCATCTGCTGCGCTTGTCGTCGGCGTCAATGACGCAAAACAACCGACAAAAAGCGCCAGCACCAGTATAATGGATACTAAACTTTTTTTGGTTTTATTCTTCATTATATCACCTGACATGTTCCATGTCATATTTTACAAGTTAATGCTGTCTTGTTAGCTACATATTAGCCTTACGACCGGCCAGTATAAAAAAAATGGTACAATTGCCCAACTCGCCAATTTGGGTTAATTCAATAAAACGCATTGCGGCCGGCATTCACTCTAGTTGACACAGAACCTCAATCGCAATAAACCAACGCATAAAAGAACACAAAACACCATAGATTCAATATTAAATAAAAAACATGACTTCATTAACACACATTAAGTTCAAAAATAACACATAACACAATAATAAATTGTAAACGTTAATGATCGTACCCTCCTTGAACAGAACAAAAAACAAAGAATAATTATAGCAAAAATGATAACATCAATCCACTATTGGAAAAATATACAAGTATAAAAATGCGATACCTCGATGCATAGCAAATGCTTTAACGATAAAAAATGGCAAAGACCAACCAAAGCCACCTAACCGGCCCTATGAAGCTATTCTTGGGTTAGTTTTCATTAAGTAGGTTTTTACGGCTAAACACTTTCTCTAACACTATTGGATCTATTCCTTTTTCTATAGCGACATCTTTTATGGTGCGGTTTTCTGCCTGTGCCTGCTTGGCGATTTTAGCGGCCTCTAAATAGCCGATTGTAGGCGCCAACAAAGTTGACAGGGAAGGATTCTTTTCTAGATATTGTTCACACCGATTTTTATCTACAATTATACCTTTGATGCATTTTTCGGTGAACACTGGAAGATAACTTGAGAGGATTTTGATGGAAAAGAGCATATTGTAAGCAATAACGGGCGTCATAACGTTGAGATCTATTTGCCCCGCCTGAACTGCTAGAGATATAGCGGCGTCTGCTCCGACGACTTGGTATGCAATCATATTAAGGCATTCTGCCATAACGGGGTTGACTTTTCCGGGCATAATCGAGGATCCGGGCTGTACTGGCGGGAGTGTAATTTCCTTTATACCCGTTGTGGGTCCGGAAGCAAACAGACGTAGATCGTTGGCAATACGAATGAGCTCTAGCGCCAGCTCTTTTAAACCGCTTGATACGGTCTGGGCCCGCCGATGGCTTTGCAACGCCTCAAAGCTGTCCTCAGCAGGCTTGAGTGGAAAGCCTGTTAGTTTGGCGAGTTTACTCACTGCCAGATGCTTGTAGTCGGGATGGGTGTTGACGCCTGTTCCTGTGGCTGTTCCACCTAAAGCGATCGGGTAGAGGTTTTTTTGGCGTCTGCGCAGTTCAGCGGCTGCATTTTTGATGACTGAGCCATAAGCGGTAAACTCCTGTCCTATCGTGACGGGCACCGCATCTTGCAAATGTGTCCGGCCGGACTTGAGCACATGTAGATTTTGCTTTCCTAATGCCTCAAAAGCCGCCGCAAGCTCATCGAGTGCTGTGAGCAGGGGCTGGAGTGCCATCAGAACAGAGACGTGCAATGCAGTGGGGTATGTGTCATTTGTGGATTGTGCCATGTTAACATGGTCATTTGGGCTAACTGAGTGGTAGTCACCTTTTTCTTTACCCAGCATCTCTAGCGCCCTGTTGGCAAGAACCTCGTTGGTGTTCATGTTAAAACTGGTACCGGCACCTGCTTGGAAAACGTCCACGATGAATTGATCAACTAGTTTGTCCTCGAGAATTTCGTTACATGCTTGGATGATAACGCTTCCGATTTGTTTATCAAGCCAGCCTACCTCCATATTAACGGTTGCTGCAACTTTTTTTATGAGAACATATGCTTTGATGATTTGGATCGGTGCTACTAATCCACTTACCGGAAAATTCTCAACTGCCCGAGCCGTTTGAATGCCATAGTATGCATTTTTAGGAATCAGCCGTTCTCCTAAGGGGTCAGTTTCTTTACGTGTATCCATCTCGGCTCTTTTCCTCAAGTTTTTTGTTGCTGTTTAGATATAATTTTTTCCTGGCTAATGTAGGGATGTGGTCGCATTAATGTTCTTTGGATCAGCAACCAGATTTAGTGTTTAGATCCTTTAGGTGGTCTTAAAAGGGTTATTCTTTGGTTCGATGGTTTGGAATAAGCAAACCGTCAGAAATACAGAATTAGATGCTTGGATATGTGCGGTGTGCTGGATGGTCCATGTGATTGCTGTAGAGGGGTTGTGGTAGTGACTGCTATGGCTAATGTTATTGATAGTTATTTTTTAGATTTCGAATTTTTCTATTATACGGTTTTCTTTTTCGGCGGTGATTTCGGCGGTTACATGGAAAAATTGTGCGATTCCGGATTTTTGTATGCGGGGTTTTAGTAATTCGTCAATTTGGAAGACTCCGGCAGAGTTGGACATTTTTATCTTGATTGTGATGGGGGGTGATGTGTTTTCAGGTGTTTCTACTTCGACTTTTTCTATGGATAGTGCGGAGACGGAGTGGATGTCGATTTTTCCGGATTTGAAGGGGATGCGGGCTCTGCCTGCTTCCATATCTAGTGCGTCGGCTATGCCTACGATGCCGGCTTCTTTGGTTAAGATGCGGGTGCTGGATTGGATGCTTGGGGGTTGCTCGTGGCAAACGATGGTGTGTAGTATCTCAGAGGTTAGGATTACCCGTTCTTCTTCGTTGTATGTAGGTGTTAGGAGGTTATCTAGGATCGTGAGGGCTATGATGGTGCTGTATTTTTCGTGGTCATGTCGTTGGACGATCATGCCTAAATCATGTAGAATTGAACCCAACACAACCACAACTTCAGCATCATCGTTATCCATATTATAGTTTTCAACTATGCTTGGGGTAATTAGTTTTTTTTCTACAAGGATTCTTAGAAGCTTTAGGGCGATGTTAGCGACGATTTTAACATGAGTGGAGCCGTGGTCGGTGTAGCCCATGCGTTCAATTGCCATGACGTTTGAACATCGCCAATACGTCTGTAGTTTCTTGTTTTCACGAATTTTTTCCATAACCTGCTTAAGTTTGATGTTGCCACGATAGGGTATGTTAAAGATATAGGACACTTTGGCAGCCCCTTTAGAAATAACACTGAGGGAGATTTAAACCTACAAGGATCACAGCACAGAATGAGAGGTAGGGTCTATATAAGGGAAGAAGGGAAGAGAAGGGTTTTCAGTAGTGTATTTTTGCTCAGTTGACTGGTTTGAGTTCTATTTGGTAGAGATTTGGCCAGTTTTTCCCTGTTACAAAAAGTCGGTTGGTTTCTTGATCGTATGCGATGCCATTTAATACAGAGTCGGGATTTGTGATTGGTTGTGGGTTGATGCCGGTTAGGTCTATCCAGCCTTTTACCTGCCCTGTTTGGGGGTTGATTATAACGATTTTTTGAGTTAACCAGATGTTGGCATAGATATCACCGTTTATGTATTCCAGCTCGTTGATGTTGGTTATCGGTGTGGTTCCATCTAAAACGTTGACTTCGCCGATTTTTTGGTATGTTAGGGGGTCAAGGAAAGTCAGTTTTGAGCTGCCGTCGCTCATGATAAGCTTGCTGCCGTCAAAGGTTAAACCCCATCCTTCAGTTGCGTAGCTAAAGTTTCCAAGTAACGAAAATGTTTCTTTATCGTAGATAAAGCCTATTTTAGTCTGCCAAGTCAACTGTACAAGAGTATCGTTCACAATCGTTAAGCCCTCACAGAAATAATTGGGCAGATCTTGTCGTTGTATGACGACCCCGCTTTCTAGGACGACCTTGCGCAGAGAAGAATCTCGAAAGCCGCCGGTGCTCTCAAACAATGAGCCTTTATCGTAGACTAAGCCTTGAGTGAAAGCTGAGGTGTCATGGGGATAAGTTTTCACAACCGTATAAGTGTACTGAACGATACTGTCTGAGGTTGGTTCAGGGGTTGGGGAAGAAGACGATGAAGCAGAAGGAGAAGAAACAGAAGGAGAAGAAACAGAAGGAGAGTTTGGCGTTATGTTAGTGGAGGGGTTTAGAGTTGGTGGCGGAGTCTGGAAAGGGGCAGGGAGTTGCGTTGGATGAACAACTGCAACTATTATGCCTGTTGTTAGAAAGACGGTAATTAGAATGACCGCAGAAACTATGCATTTACTGTTCATACAAAATCAAGAGTTATCCGCCTTTATATACGCAACGCTAATATCCAAGAACCGACAAAGCGAAACACTTAAGTGTAGAGAAAATCTACATATGTTTCAGACTATAAAACAGGTGTTGAAATCAATTGGCTGTAGAAGGTTTTTTCGAAAACAAAAAAGAACCAGTAGAGGCTAAAGTCGGCGACTTAACACCACAATCAAAGGCTGTTAACGTTACTGCTAAAGTTGTATCTAAAACTGAAATGCGCGAAATCCCTATGGGTAGAGACGGTTCTCCACACAAAGTCAGCGATGCACTCATCGGCGACGAAACCGGCGTTGTCTATCTCACACTTTGGGACGACAACATTGAGAAAGTCAACGATGGTGACACAATCCGCATTGAAAATGGCTATGTGACGCTCTTTAAAGGCAACATACGCCTAAACATCGGTAAATACGGCAAGCTTGAACCCGCAACGGCACCACTGGAAACAGAAGTTAACACAGAAAACAATGTATCAAGTAAAACGTACGAACAAGAACGCAGGCCATACAGAGGCGGCGGACGCGGATTCGGCGGTGGCGGCGGCGGTTACGGCGGCGGACGCGACAGACGCGGCGGCGGTGGCGGCGGTTACGGCGGCGGACGCGACAGACGCGGCGGCGGTGGCGGCGGTTACAGACCAAGATACTAAATTCCCAATCGATTAAGAAAAAGCTGTTTCTTTTAGCTTTTCATTTTATTTTATTTAACATCCACAGAGTAATCTATAGAGACATACCTTAACTGTGCAGGTTACCAAATGTTTCAGTCGCAGAAACTACATAAATATGGGGGCAAAGCTAAGCTGACTAGAAACTTTATAACACCTTTTGTGTTTTTTCAAGCGGAGCTACCTTGAATGGTTACCAAAGAAACAGAAACCAAACCAACAGTCGATGAACTACTTGCAAAGGCCAAAAAACCCTCCCAGATCTCTCCGGCCATGCACAAGTTCTACGAGGGCAAAATGCAGGTTATCCCCAAGTGTGCGATTCGAAACATCGACGACTTTGCCCTCTGGTATACACCAGGTGTCGCTGCAACCTGCCGCCAAATTGAGGCGGACCCAGACAAATCATTTGAGCTAACTAACCGATGGAACTATGTCGCAATCGTATCTGATGGCACTCGTGTTTTAGGTTTAGGCGACATCGGACCCGAAGCCGCCATGCCGGTTATGGAGGGTAAGGCATTGCTCTTCAAATATTTAGGCGGAGTAGATGCTTTTCCCATATGTCTGCGCACCAAAGATCCCGACGAGATCGTTAGAATCTGCAAAGCGCTAGAGCCGACTTTTGGCGGTATCAACCTTGAAGACATTGAGAAACCTAAATGCTTCCAGATACTTGAGAGCACACGTTCAGAAATGCAGGTACCAGTTTGGCATGACGACCAGCAGGGTACAGCAACCGTGATTCTGGCTGGGCTGATGAACGCCTTTAAAGTTGTGGGCAAAAAACCCAAAGAAAGCCTCATTACGCTTGTTGGTTCAGGTGCTGCCAACATCCGAACTGCTTATGTACTTATGCACTGGGGCGTTAAACCGGGCAACATAATTCTATCCGACACTAAAGGCGTGATCTATCGAGGTAGACCAGATATTAACGAAAAAGATGACCCGTGGAAATATGATGTTACACAAAAAACCAACGGCGAAAATAGAACCGGCGGTATAGAAGAAGCCTTCAAAGGCGTCGATGCAGTGATCGCCGCTTCAAAGCCTGGTCCAGGCACCATAAAGAAGGAATGGATCAAAAGCATGGCTTCTGATTCGATTGTATTTGCCTGTGCTAATCCGATTCCTGAGATCTGGCCTTGGGAAGCAGAAGACGCAGGTGCAAAAGTCGTCGCCACGGGCAGAAGCGATTTTCCCAATCAAGTCAATAACAGCATGGGATTTCCCGCAATTTTCCGAGGCGTTTTAGATGTGAAAGCAAAAACCATAACCGATGACATGTGCATTGCGGCCGCGACTGAACTTGCAGTATATGCGGAAGAGCGGGGTATGGATGAGAGAAATATTCTACCACAGATGGATGAGTGGGAAGTATTTCCCCGGGAAGCCGTTGCCTGCGCGCTTAAATCTATTGCACAGGGTGTAGCTCGCGTCAAGCCCAGTCGTCAGGAACTCTATGAACGGGCGTCAACAATCATTACAAATGCAAGGGCAACTACTGAACTTTTGATGAGACAAGGGTTGATTAAACCGCCGCCAAGTGAAAAAGAATTGCTCAGATAGGTGCTTTCTTGTTTGGGTTCATAGAGGCATTGGGCAAGTTTTTTAAGGCAAAGTTAGATGTATGCTAAGAGATGTTATATGCGTTTAGACTATACAGTATACACCTTGGCAATTGTATTTTTTAGTATAACTATAATATCGTTTATTCTGCTCACAGAAACCAGTCAAACGCTTTGGGCCCTCATCTCAGCCGCATTAGGAGCCATATCAATAGTTGTTGGAATTGTTCAAACCCGAAGCGTAAAAAACAATCAGAACAAGTAATCGCATCAACGCCTGCTCCAATCACTGAAACTCCAAACAGATTGCAGAAGCGAAAAAGATCTCTAAAAAAGCGAGCTAAAGCGGCATTATCGTTACAATATTTCTTTTTTCAAGTCTGCGCAGAGCATCGAGGCAGTTGTCGGTCTTCTCACCTGTGATGTCGAGGTTTAGCATGATATCGTTGATGGATACACCGGGTCTGCCAAAAGTTTTGTGCCGCTTGTAGAGGTGTTTAACGATGGATTTTTCCAGTTTGCCACAACGCCAAGTGGTGTTGCGATTAAGAACTACGATAGTTTGAATAGGAGTCTTCTCACTTGATTTTTTTCCTCTGGATTCCCCCATATCGCCCCCTCAATATTTTTAGCGCAACATATCATTTAAACGTTTGTTCAACATAGCAAACGGGATTTACTTGAGAGGTTAGAGCAATTTTTTGAAATAAAGTCCATGCTTACTGCCGTAGTAGCGTTCGAGTTTACCTATTCTTTGGTAACCGAGTTTTTTGTAGAGACTTATGGCAACATAATTGTCTTCTCGAACTTCAAGACGGCATTCAACTATACCACGCTGCTTTAGGAGACGCTCTATTTCTTTAATCATACATGTGGCAATTTTTTTGCAACGGTAACTTTGTACTACGCTTAGCGTTATTATGTGTCCAAATTTAACATCAGTTATTTCCACCTGAACGATTATGAATCCTACGATGTTGCGATCGTCTTTGGCGGCAAGTGTGATGGCGTTGTGAGCAGTAAGCAAGTAGGCTAACTGACGCTTTGTGAAGGCTTCCTCATCAAAGCATTCTTCTTCAATTCGGTATAACTCGTCGAGGAACTGGAGGTTAGCAGTTTCGAGTCTAATGTCCACACAGGGTCAAATCTAATTATGCGGCGGTTCATTTTTAGTTTTTCTGTGTCTGCCGTTGACTATCACTAGGTGAATTCGGGGTTCTTTAAAGATACAAACATACATCGATAGGTATTCCTTTTTCTGTTGGTTATTTGTAGCTGAATGTAGATTTGGCAGGGTAACTTTATTGGAGGCGCAGTGTATTTGTTGTTGGGCTGGTGAGTTGGTGTGTGGCTATCGGTCCTGTAAGGGACTGAGGAAACTCCGCTCACACGCAGAAATGCAGTCCTTTGGACAGACCGAGAGGTTTGGCAACGGAACAGAAACGAACGTCCACTCAGAAATTGGCTATGATGTATTTGTGATGCAGAGTCTGCTGGGTTGGAAACGGTGAAACGGCCGTCCTGCATGTGGAAAGGGCAAACGGTCGCCGATGACGCTCTGCCGGAAGGCGCGGGTAGCCCGATTAGCCGAATGCCACAGACAACAGAAAGCGGGTTACGGCCAAAACACCAGCCCATTTATATGCTCTTATGTAATCTTTGACTAAAGGGTGCACTCAAGCTAGAAAAGTGTGAAGAACCATGGCCTATCTACGCAGTGAAAACGAGAAACTTGAAATTGACTATCCCATTGAGATAGTTTGGGGAGCAATGCCCCGAACCATTAAGGCATTACAGTGGGAGATCCAAGAAACAGATGAAGAACATCACAGGCTGAAAATCAAAACTAAAGGCGCTTTTCTTTCTTATGGTTCAATACTTATCGTTGAAGTAGTGTCAATAGATGAAAAAAAATGCCGTATGCTTATAACTGGAGAAACACCAGTAACTACCATAACAGCTATGGCAGATTTTGGCAGAACCAGAGATCGCATTGGTTTTTTTATAGAAGCCCTAGCCAAAGAAATCGAAACACAAAAGACCACAAAATCTATTCAAGAACCTTCCAGCATTTAAACACAAACACTCAAAAGAGGCACTCATCAAAGTTGGCGGCAATCCCAAAGTCTTCGTCGTTCATGGCACCGAAGACAATTGTAAAGTATATATTAGCAAATTGGGCACACAATGAAGTGGGGATTGCGGCCGTAGCACCCGGACTGGAGGATATCTGAAAGTTAGTCAACGGGTTTAGTCTATGAAGCAACTGTTTAGGGCTTTGATAGTTCACAGATTGCCAAAGGAAACTATCCACAGAGAAGCCAACAGTTCTTTTACACATACTTACACGACCAAAAAATGTGGAACTAAAGCAAAACAAACATCACGCTCACACCATTTTGAGAAAACCATCAACCGCTTAGGGCATAACAGAGGGCAATGTTGCTACAGTCACCCATCGGATATCCAAGATAGCCTGTGATGGGACAAAAAACAAAGCTTATTCTGTAACCAATGTTATCTTACTGTATCAGCAAGTAGCCGTAAATAGTGTGGAGTAGAAGAAATGTCGCAACCGCAGAATTCACAGGAGCAGCCACAAAAAAACGAGGCAGGGGAAGATAAATTCAAATTTCAAATAATCTATCTCTTGCCTATATTGGCAAGTATACTCTTTGGGCTAGGCTACTCTTTGGTGTTGCTTCCTCAATCGACACCTGTTTTACCGATGACACCGATTCCCCAAGATACACCCGGCGCTGACTGGGTCATTGCACTCTACTTTGTAATACTGCTGTCAGGTAGTGCTACATTGTTCTATTTTCTGCTTAAGCACAAACGAAAACGCCCCATAACCGTCTTAATTACACTGGGTTTAACAGCTGCAGCTATGTTACCCTCACTTGTTTTTTTTGTCGCCTTAGCTTCATATATCCCCTTCTTAGATAACTGGATAGTCGTCATTTTTCTCTCGATAGCGGTCACAGTACTCTTTGTCTTATCCATATTCCGCTTAGGTAACAAAGCCCGCAATACAGCAGTCATTTTCATAGGCGGCGCATTGGGTATTTTCTTTGGCTACAACATCGCAGGCATATCGCTTTGGAGCGCCGTTTTGATTTTGGTGTTTTTGTCGGTCTATGATGTGTTTGCGGTGTATAAGGGTCCGGTGGGTAAAATTGCACAGTCCTCAGGGCTTGAACAACTCCAGGGTTTGAGTTTTTCGTTTAAAGATATTCAGATGGGGTTGGGTGATTTGGTGTTCTATTCTATGCTCACGGGCACTATGATTTTTGGTTTTCCTCAGAGTTTTCTGCCCGTCACGGCCTCTATTGTGGGTATCGTGGTGGGTTCAGTGATAACATTCTATATGCTGGAGAAAAAAAGTATCTTTCCCGGCCTGCCGTTTCCAATCCTTTTAGGTTTAGCTTTTGGGTTAACTGTGGGTTTTTTGATGTAGGTAAACGTTTAAAGCCTCCGACCATCAATAGAGAGCGAGGGTTTTTATGGAACCATCAAAGGTTGGAATCGTTGAGGGCACACGGGGTTTTGAACCGGTTTTTAGAGCGCTGGATTTAATCGATTACAAATCCGCCTTATCTGGCGTTAGCAGGGTGCTTATCAAGGTTAACTTTATCACAACTATGACATGGGACACGGGGGCCACAACTGATCCTGTTGTGGTGGAAGCGCTTATCCAGCGGCTCAAACAACTTCCCGTTGAAATTTTGGTGGTTGAATCTGATGCAACCATGACTAATGCCGACAAAGCCTTTGAAGCTACCGGCATGTCAGAGATGTGTAGTAGATATGGTGTTAGATGCCTTAATTTGCGGCATATCGAGGACAAAGTTAAAATCAAAATTGTTGGGGGTGAGGTTTTAAAGGATATAACGGTTCCGCGTATAGTCACTCAATCGGCTATCATCAGCGTCGCTAAGATGAAAACGCATTCTGCAACCAAGGTTACTTTGGGTATGAAAAACATGTTTGGGCTATTGCCAGACAAATTCAAATTTAAGTATCATGCCATTGGTATAAGCAAAGTTATAGTTGACATCAACACAGTTCTAAAACCACATTTAACAGTGATCGATGGTTTCACTGCCATGGAAGGTAACGGGCCAATCGATGGAGTACCCGTTAAGATGAATCTGATTTTTGCAGGTAAAGATCCTGTAGCAACAGACGCGACCTGTAGCCGTGTTATGGATATAGACCCGCATGAAATCAGCCACATCAAAAATGCGGCCAAAAAAGGGCTTGGAAGCATCGATAACATAGAGGTTGTCGGGGAACAAATCGATGCAATCAAACGGACGTTTAAGAGAAAATAGAAAAAGCTATTCAGGGAGTAAGGGTTTATTGTGGCATGTTACTCTGTACTTTTTAGTGATTCGATCATATCGATTTTTTTAAGTTTGAAGTAGGTTATTATCTGCATGAAAACAGAAAACATGAGAGTAATTATGCAAGATAGAACAAAACTCAACCAGCCAATATTTCGATATAGCGATATTGCATTTATTTCAACAATATTCATCACAAAGCTGTGTAGGATAATTCCTAAAACCATACCCACGCCTATGCTGATTCCAGTTAAGATGAACGCTTCGCGATAGATATAGGCGTTTGTTTCGCCATCGCGGAACCCAAGGACTTTGAGCGTGGCAATTTCACGGGTTCGTTCGCTTATATTAATAGCGGTCAAATTATACAGCACAACAACCGCAAGAATCGAAGCGACAATCAAAATAAGAATAATGACACCGTTTAGATTGTTGAGGTTATCATGAGCCTTTTCTACGGCATCGTTTGAGAAAATTACAGTTACAACAAAACCACTGTCGATTAAATTTTCAGCTAACTTTGTTTCTTCTTGCGCTTCATGATTTGAAACAATAGCGTTAAACGTTACAGAATCTCCAAACAGTTCCGCATACGTCGGAGCACTAATATAGACATAATTTGATACGTAATTTTCCGCTACATCAGTCACAATCAAATCATAAAAATTGTTATCCGCATCTTTAATTGTAAAGACATCACCATTGCTTAAGCCATACACTGCAGCGATTCTTTGGGTAATTATAACATCACCATCATTTAAAACAATATCGCGCCCATTTATCGGGCTTTTTAGATTGAAATATTTTTCAAACAACACATTTGTCTGCGGCACAATTAAGAAAAAGTCAAGGGACTTTTGATCTATGTCAATCTTATAAGCGCTTTGTTTGATTAATAACGGATCTTCAATTTGTTGCTCATCAAGTAATGTCTTTAATTCACCATTCATTGTTTGTGTATCATCTTTCAGTATAATCATATTATCATATTGCATAATATCGCCATATTGCTTTTGCACAATACCGCCCATACCATCATGCACCCCAAAAGCAACAAGCAACAATGAAGCACAACCCGCTACACCCACAATCGTCATAAAAGCACGTTTTTTATAACGAAACATGTTGCGCATAGTGATTTTCCAAGTAAAAGAAAAACGTCTCCAGATGAAAGCAATTTTTTCAATAAATATCTGCTGACCATGCTTAGGGGGAAGCGGACGCAACAAAGAGGCAGGCATCTGGTTTAGTTCTCGATTACAAGCAACGATTGTAACAAAAGACATAAGCACAAAAGTAACGGCCAAAATAATCCCAAACGTTACCCAGTTGTATTGCAAAACAAGTGGTGGAAATATAAACACAAAATTTTCCCATATAAGCGGCGGTATAACCCTACAACCGATAAAAAAGCCTATCGCCGCACCAAGCCCCGAAGCAGATAAAACATATAACAGATAAGTAGAGATAATACGGGTATCATTATATCCAAGTGAGGCCAGTGTACCTAATTCACCGCGTTCCTCTGTTATCATCCTAGCCATTGAATTTGACGTCATAAGTATAGAAATTAAAATAAAAAAGAATGGGAAAATTGTGGAAATAACGGCAACGATCTGAATACTACTGTCTAATTCAGCGTACCCAACAACGGATTTTCGGTCGGAAATATACCACACAGGACGATCTATATCGGATAGCTCAGTTTTTGAATCTTCAATTTGTTTTATAGCATCAGCTATTTCAACATTAAATTTCGCGAGGTTAGTATAATATTCGTGATACCCCTCAACTATTTTTTGCTCATTAACAGTAATTTCATTTTTCGCTTTTCCTATTTCATTTTTTGCCTGCTCTATTTCAGCATTAAAAACGGCAATTCCATCATTCAGTTGTGTTTCCTGCGTGTTTAGGGTATCAATAGAACTTTTTAATTGCCTTAACCCCTCCAACGTTTCGGAATACTCTGCAATTACAACAGTAAGCGCAACATAGGAAGAACTGCCCCCAGGTAGACTAACAAGCTGTGTCTTCAGGTCAGATATGACCGAGTCTAATACATCAATTTTTGAGCTTAGGTCATCTTGTGTTATTCCCACTTCAGATAATGCAAAATTAATTTCGTCCCATCCATCGGAAATTCGTTGTTTTGCGAAATCAAATTCGGCAGTTTGTGTTTTGATTGTATCATCTAAGGATCGCTCGTTTTTTGCTATTACGCTTTTAGCCTCATTTAATTTTTGAGAATTTTCATCAAGTTCTTTTTTTGCAGTATTGAATTCTTTTTCAGCTTTTGCTTTTTCAGAATTTAACTCAGCTTCTTTTTCTTCAATAATTTCCATCGCTTCATTGTATATTTCAGAATAACGAGCAGTCTCTCTGTCCGGCTTGATTTCATTAAGTTCATCGTTGAATTTGGAGATAAGATCGGTGTATTGGTCTGAATATGCGACGACATCACTGGTTGTTTTAAGAATAACATAAATTTCGACGTATATATCTAAAACAAAGTTATCTTTGTTTATGAAAATAAAAGAGGAAAGTTTACCGTTTCCCACAGTTGTACTGCCGTAATCTTCGGATAAATATAAAACTGATTCAACCAAGCCGACAACGGTAAATTCCGTATTTTTGAGGTTATCGTCAACATCGTCGGTAATTTCGATTATATCGCCAATCTTGTAATTTCTGTTATCCGCGACACATTCCATATCTGAGCTGGGCATTTTGCCCTCCGTCAATCTAAGGGTATTGACGTTTTTCTCAATAGCGTGAATACGAAGTGCACTACCCCGGCTTTGAGCGTCCAGAGAATAACTGGGAATAACATCAGCTACACCGTCTAAGTGTTTTAGCGCTTCCACATCAGCATCTGTTAACCCCATAGAACTGATAATTTTGAAATCCATGAGCGCATGGTCTTTATAATAATTATCAGCAACCGCTATGACATTAGGTGCGGTTATCTGAAGTCCCGCATAGAACCCCACACCTACCATGATAATGATTAAAAGCGAAATATATCTGCCAAGAGATTTTTTAATTTTTAAAAAAGTATTTTTATAGAGAAAGAACTATCACCACACAATCTCCTCAGCTTTTTTAGGATTTTCATTTATAACCACACTTTTTACCGTTCCATTTTTAACCTTGATAATTTTATCCGCGACTTCAGCAATGACAGTATTGTGCGTGATCAAAACAGTGGTCATATTCATTTCTTTACAGGTCTTTTGTAACAGAGCGATAATACGTTGCCCCGTATCACTATCAAGCGCACCGGTAGGCTCATCACATAGAAGAATCTTGGGGTTTTTAGCTATCGCCCTTGCAATAGCAACACGTTGTTGCTCTCCACCAGATAACTGTGAAGGGAAGTTAGCGGCTCTTTCTAACAGACCAACCTGTTCTAAAATAGTTTTGGGATTAAAAGAATCGGGACATATCTGGCAGGCAAGCTCTACATTTTCAAGAGCCGTCAGATTACCCACAAGATTATAAAACTGAAAAACAAACCCTATATCCCTGCGCCTGTATTCCACAAGCTGTTTTTTACCGTATTCATGAATTTTATTTCCATCCACAAAAATATACCCATCACTTGGACTATCCATACCACCGAGCAAATTCAATATCGTTGTTTTTCCAGCACCACTTGGTCCAAGGATAACAACCAATTCCCCCTGCTCAATCGAAAAAGAACAATTTTCAAGCGCCGCGATTTTTATGTCCCCGACGATGTACTCCTTCTTTATGTTTTTAAACTCTATCAGCGGCATGATATCGATCCTCTTCACTTGACATAAACGCCTATTTATAGTATAATGACCTATACGGGTGTTATAACCAACAGATATTTTATTTTCATGCCAAAATTACACATTACAATACTGCAACCATATCTAACTGACACTCAAAGAGCTCTAAAGCGCTAACTTGTACAGTCCAATCACAGCATGACTCTAAATTTAAAAGTGAGACATTGGCAGTTAAATTTTGGATGGGTAAAGACTAAGGCCTAATCAGAATAAGCGTGGAGCCTTCGGCGGGCTTTGGCGCTATGAGTATGGAGCCTCTCCCCCAAAATCACATCTTGATTTTGAGGGTTCATCTTAAACACTAAAAAAGATACACTGCTGGTCACTAATATATTTTCTTTCCATAATAAGTTGAACTATTGCTGTCTGAGATCGCCAATTTGGTTTATCGCCATGGACAAACCCTCTGTGCATTTCTTTATAAAAAACACATGAGACTGGATTTGAACTTCACCACTCATAGCGATATCGCCATAAACACTCACTCCTTCTCGCTAATTTTCACTCTTTCTCTTTTAGTATTAGAAACTACTTAAGACAAAGTTTTTCTTATCTTTCAGTTTCCAGATGCCAAGGACAGGGGTTGAACTTTAAAGAAATGGTTATGTCATCAGCCTCTTTTTTTGGACCCATCATTGTGGTTAGGTGGAAATCCTCTATCGTGTTTAGACGACTTGCGAGTAGATAGATCTTTTGCGAAAAACCTGCCTTTTTCAGAAAAAGTGATTGGTATATGCAAGAGGTTAAAAGAAAAAAAGAAGATTTTTCAGACAACATAAGTAGTGCGTGCTTTTCATGTCCGAGAGATTAACTAACTCCAGTTTCATCTATTGAAAATACATTTTTGTTTGCATCAATAGTCCCGTGACATCCAATAGGAATTACCACGTTTTCACAGTTGTGTCCGAAATCTAGGTTAAACATTACAGGAAATTTCTCGTCTTTGCAGTGATCCACGACTATTCTCTCAAGGTTCGGATGAACATTCTCATATTTCTTCTCGACGCATGCGCTAAGGTTACCTGATATCATTCCAGATACTTTGCTTATTGTTTCAGTAAGTCTGTAATGCATTAGCAGTCTGTCTATTACGTGAGGTTCGGTCGTGAATTCTTCCCAAAAGAATATACATTTTTCCCAATTGGGTTCATACGGTGTTCCAATTAATGTTCTCATTGCACTCATGTTTCCACCAATTAGTTTGCCGCTTGCATTTCCGCTTTTTAGAACTTTTCTCGGTGCTACCTCCCGTACCACTCCGATTGGATCGGTTGACATTAACGCCTTGATAAAATACTCTTTATTGTAAGGACTCATGTCGTTAATTCCATAAAGTAGGCAGGGACCATGAAAAGTTACCAAGCCAGTTTTTGTATAAATGGCAAGAAGCAATGGTGTTATGTCACTAATACCAAGAAAGATTTTTGGATGGTCTCTTATCACGTCATAGTCCAAATAAGGCAGAATTCTATTAGCACAACTGCCACCAGTTGTTGTAATTATTGCATCGACATCTGGATCTCTAAACATTGTGTTAATGTCATCCGCTCTTTCTTTATCGTTGCCTGCCATGTAGCCCACTTGCTTTAGTACACTTGAGCCCATCTTAACTTTAAAGCCCATCTCTTTGAGAATTTCAATACCGCCAAGATATTTATCTGGGAAGAAGACCGGTTCAGAGGGAGAAACTAAGCCAATTGTGTCTCCTTGTTCTAACTTGTGTGGTTTAATTATATTCATCTTTTTTCCTCCAGGGGTCTTTCCAAGGAAATAATATTACATCATTTATATTTGCTTTTTCAAGTAGCAACATCAACAACCTATCAATGCCAAGCCCACCTGTTGTACAAATAGGTATTCCTAGCCTCATTGCATATAGATAGTCTTCATCTAGTTCTTGGTCGTTCCAGCCAGCTTCTATTTTCTGAATAAGCGTTTCATCATACCACTTCTTGAGTTTACAATAATCATTCTGTGGAGTGGAGAAATTTGCTATCTCAATTGTACCTGCGAAAAGCTCACCTCTCTGTTTATATGCTGGCCTCTTTTCAATTTCTTTGGCAGGTCCTCCAAGACAATATGGGTACTCTATCAAAAAAGTTGGCTGAATCAGTTTTGGCACAACAAACTCTTCAACAAGTTTGTCAATAAGAGCGTTCCTAGCTAGAAAACCACTGAATTGTGACTCAGTTTTAAGTTCTACTCCAATATCCCTAATTTTTTTCGCAAGATCGTTATCGTTTGGATACATTTCGACATCTATGTCAGCGTATTCTATTAGTGCCTCCCGCACAGTTTTCCTTGCCCAAGGTGGTTCCATGTTTAACTCGTTTTCGCCAAAAGTGACCTTTCGTTTGCCTATTGTTCGTTCAACTGTTTGATATATCATATCCTCTATAAGTTTAGCCAAGTCCTCATAAGTATGACCGGCTATACCAAAAGTCAACTGAGTGAATTCGGGATGGTGCTTATAGGATATTGCCTCATCACGAAAACACTTGCCTATCTGGAATACTCTGGTGAACCCTCCAGATAACAAACGGCGCATATATTCAGTATTCGTTATGCGAAGATGCATCTTTTCATAGTTTTTCGGTTGTTGGGTAATAAAATCGGCTACTGGGGCTATCTCAGGTATCGATTGAAGATATGGCGTGTCTACCTCAATGAATTCCTGTGTCTCCAAGTAGTTTCTCATAAAAGATATGCATTTACTTCTACGCTTGAATGTATCGATTGTATTGTTTAATATCATATCAACTTCAGGATGTTTAAGTCTAAATTCTCTTCCGAGACTACATAATTCGTCATGTGTGGGAACTTGAATTTCAGCCTTGGTCAAAACCTTCATGTAATGTACCGTGTTCTCTTGATTCACTCTACTCATGGTTATCGAAACAATATCGCCTCGTTGTATCTCCTGTCTTTTTGGCAAATGGCACTGAACAATAGACGTACCATCGAAAATATCGATGATAAGACCCGTATTAATATTGTCTATTTCGGATTTTACTACTCGACCTACGATTTGTGTCAAGTTTGTGTTTTCATTTTCGCTTGATTTTCTTGAGTTTTCTTTTTTCATAATTCATATCTCCTTTACTTTGATAATTAGTTTCATTTCCAATCTCCTACGTCACATATGGACAGTAACTTTCATTGAATGTTCTGATTTTTTTCTCGACATCGTTACTGACCCACGGTGTGACCTTCTGATAGTAATCGAGTTTTCCCCAGCCTTCTATGTCGTTTGGCGGTGAGAAACCATTATCCAATGCCCTCTTGTATAGCGGTGTTCCAGGATATGGTAGATACAAATGAATTTTAAACTCGTGCTGAGGATAAAGTGAGGCAAGTCTTTCTACGAACTTGATGGTCTGGTCGATGTTTTTCTCAGGCATTGAAGGGTAGCCAACGACAAAAGTTAAGCTGGCAATTAGGTCATTCTTATACAGTAGATTAGCAACCTTCTCAATGTGCTCTACTTTGGTTCCTTTACCAACCATATTTAGCTCTTCTTGAACAGCGGACTCTGTGCCTACTAGGAGTCTTTTAAGTCCACAGAGTCTCAGTTTTCGCAGTCCTTTGTCATCTAAAGCTAAAATGTTCTGAGGATGCGCTGAAGCTCCCCAAGTTATCCCCTCTTTACTTATCAGTTCTGCAAACAACAACGCCCTTTTTTGGGCGACAAAAAAATTTGAGTCAAAGAATTTTATTCCGTTCACATTATGTTTTCTCGTCAATGTAGTTATTTCACTTGCTGTGCGTTCAGCGGAAAAAGCTGACCATTTCATACAATACAGAGCTGTATCTGCACAAAAACCACAACCAAAGGGGCATCCTTGACTAGATACATAGTTTATGGCTCTTGTACTAATATGGGGATCATTTCGTATGTAACGCTCTACGTCAATTAGATCAAGAGGGTAATTTGGAAACTTTTCCCTGTTTTCAGGCTTTACCAATTGGCCTTCTATTAATACATTTTCGGATGTTTTGAAACCAACATTGACGGGTAAATTCTTTTGCTCTTTTGAGAGGTGTTTTAATAAACCAAGTAAACCTGTCTCCCCTTGACCTCTAACGATAAAATCAACATATTCGTTCTTGAGTGTTATTCTTGGAAGCAAAGTAGGCAATGCACCACCCCATACAATCGGGATTGTCTTGTCAGTCTCTCTAACTTGTTTTGCAAATGATAATCCATCTGAAATTTGGTGGCCAATCATCGAACTTATGCCAACACATACGCATCCATCTAATGTTTTCTCTAGATAACTACGATGATCACTCATCTTCTCGAGGTTATTATCGCGTATAATCACTTCATAGTTTTCTGCTTTCACGGATCCAGCGACACTCAGTAAAGAATAAGGTATCCAGAAAAATTTGTAGTTTCTTTCATGGGAAGTCTGTGGGTGAAACAGTAGAATTTTTTTATTCATATTTGTGTTCCTCGAGAATTTTTTCTAAATTGTTGGAATCAAAGTTTAGTAGCAAGTTGTTGGACAAGTTCAAAGTTTTCCCGAGTTCTCTGAGGACAAAGTCGTCACCTATGAAATAGTGGGCATGCGCGTCACTGTTTATAATGAGTTTTGCATCATATTTTTTTGCATAATCAATGAGTAACTTATACTGATCTATGTATTCAGTGCCTACAGCACTTCTGATGTATTGCGTGTTTAGTTCGAGAATTATTCTTTTTTGAGCGGCAACTTCAACCACTGTTGCAATGTCAATTGGAAACTGGGGTCTAATTGGGTGACTAATTATTGAAACAGCCCTATTTTTCATTGCGTTAACTATTGCATTTGTGTTTTCTTGTCTCGAAAGATTACAGGGATACGGTGTTCTCTCATGAAGTCCCGCTAGAACTATTGACTGGCTTCTCAACTTATCCTCGTCAAGATCTAACTGTCCGCATGAGTCTATGATGTTCGCTTCACAGCCATAGAAAACTCTCAATGCTCCAAATGATCGCGGTAGCTTATCTGAAATCCAGAAATAACCCTGATGAGGTGCCCCTACCATACTCGGGCCGTGTTCAATTATTGCGATGTGTGTCATTCTTTTTCGTCGTGCTTGAGTAACTATCTCATTGACAGTACTAATACTATGTCCACTGGCAATCGAATGTATGTGCATATCAATTTTAAGCATTCTTTTCAACTCCATTTGGATAGTTTGCTACAAAGAAGTTCATTTTGTTTATTATACTGCGGGGAAAACAGCCAGTTTCTTGAACTATAAATTCGATGTTCTTTTTAATATTGTAAATTTCTTGCATTTTTCTCATCCCTTATATTTGACAAAGCAGAACTGACATCTGTTTTTTTTGAACCGAAAACTGTACTAATAAGACTGGTGTCTCTAGGTCGCTCAGCTACAAAATTCATTTCTTTGCTTAAAATAGGCGTTACAGTGCAATCACGATTCAGGTAAGCTGATGCCCGTTTTAAAAACTCAAATCGGCTCATTCTTTCTGGTCCGCTAAAATGAACCAGCCCAGTTTGACTCTGCAGTTGATCGAATGCTGATAATATATCATCTATGTAGGTCGGAGACGAATACAGGTCTGTACACCCATAAATTTTGGTCTTGTTAAGTTTGTCAAAAAACTTGTCTCTTAGAGCTGAGAATCCATAGAGGCCTGAAACTCTAACTGCCAAGTTGTTTCGATTACTTGATTGAACTATGTTTTCGGCAATCAACTTTGTCAGTCCGTAATAATTTACTGGACTTGGGTAATCCTTTTCGGAGTAGTAACCTTTGGCACCATCGAAAACGTAATCACTGGAGAAGTAAATTATCTTGGTATGTGATATTTCACAAAGCGCCTTTACACCCATAACGTTTGTGGAAAACGCTGTTTCTTTTTCTTTTTCGCAAAGGTCTGTATCAGTAATACCGCTACAATCAACCACTAAGTCGGGAGCAAAACTGGATAGCACTGAGTAAATGTTATTTTTATCCGTGATATCAAGTTTAATGAAGTTTGACGGAATCAAATTGCCGCCTTTAACGTATGTTCCTTGTACCTCATACTTTTTTTCCAACTCTTTAAAGAGCCGTGAGCCTAGAAAGCCACTTGCACCAACAACTAAGATTTTCATTTTATTCTCTCCGCTACGACAACACGGGTCTCTTCATTTTTTGCATTGTGACTAAATTCCCTTAGTTTGAGGCAGTAAGTGGATTCTATCATTGTAGCAAGTTGGTTGTACTGCTGAGGGCCATTCTCAAGGACTAAAAATCCGCCCACTCTGACAAATTTTTTGAAATTGTGAATAATTAAACGGTAAAAAGAGAAACCATCATCACCACCATTTATCGCAATTTCGGGGACATAATTCCTTATTTGAGCAGGGAGTAAATCTATCTCGTTCGATGGAACATAAGGTGGATTTGAGACCAACAAATCAACTTTGTTTTCAATTCGTAATGTTGATAGCGCATCAAACATATCTCCTTCGACCAAAGTCATGTTGGTTGCGTTATTATTTGATCGATTCTCACTTGCTACTTTAAGAGCCACCGATGAGATGTCCGTTGCAAAAACGGTCGCGTTCGGCCATTGCTTTGCCAAAGCAATAGCTATAACGCCAGAACCAGTGCACAAGTCTACGATTACTGGGTGTTGTTGTCCTCTGTGTTCGATACACTTGTTACATGAGTCTATTAACTCATCTATCTGAGGGCCTGGTAATAATACAGATTTGTTTATCCCGATTCTTAAGCCCTTCACTTTTGTATACCCTATTTGATACTGAATAGGTAGTTTGGCGCTAAAGTTGTTGAAATGCTCTTCAAGTTTGTGCATTGCATTATTGGTTATTGCTAAATTTGGACTTTGAATGGAACCAAATAACTCTTCTAAGAGAATATTTGTTTCTAGGTCTGGGTTTTCGAAGCCCATTTTTTCGAGGTATCCTGTGCACAATCGCTTTACTTCCTCAGCCGTTATACGTATCTCATCTGAACTATTTGGACGCCACTTGAAGGGGTAGAATTTGCTCTCATAGAGTGCCTCATAGCAACTTTTAATTTTGTCTCTCACACTGTCAAAATCGTTACCGCGTAAGTCATTCAGAATATCCACAAGATTATCGTCTCTGATGAGACACTTCTTCAATTTACCATTGCTTGTCAACCTTAATGAAATCAAGGCATCTTGACAAGGAAAATTAGAGCAAGTTTTGCATGAATTATTATAGTTGGTGCCTATCGTGGCATCTCTCAAAAGTACTTCTACGCCGTTTCTAAGTGTGTATTTCGGCATGGGGCTACCTAAACCACTAGGTGGAAAAACCCATGATGTTGACGTTGCTTCCTTTTCGAGCTTGTCTTCAACAAGTTTAAAATTTAAGTAGTTGGTTTCCCAATACTTGTGGTCGTTGAGATCCATTAAATCAATTAGTTTTAGCTTTGTTGAGAACTTTGCGGCAAGGTCAATAAGGGCGCCAAGTTCGTCAAAATTAGATTTTGACAAAACACAATTAATGGTTACAGGCAAACCTATATCCGTGCATTTTTTAAGACCGTTCAACATTGTGTTCCATGTCTTGGTACCAGTATACAATTCGTATCTTTGTTCAATACTTGAATTGAGACTGAGCGTTAAACGATCTAGCCCTGATTCTTTGAGAACAAAAGCGTAACTATCGAGAAGGGAACCATTAGTAACCAAATCTAACTCATCAAAATATGGTCTTGCATTACGTATTATTTTTGCTAAATCGCCGAAATCGCGTTGTCTTAGAAGTGGTTCGCCCCCTGTGAATTTTGCACATTTAAAGCCTGCATCAGAGGCAATTCTTAGAACCTGGTCAAACTCCTTAGTATCCATGATTGCTGTTCCAAGAGTTCCTTCACCACCTGGTCGGCAGTGCTTGCAATGGAAATTGCAGTAAGGAACCAGAGCAACTCTCAAGTGGGGTCTCCTTTCACTTGTTATGACAGGATTTCTCAATTTAGATCACAAAACTATTTTAGTGATACGTATAAATAAAATCATGTGTCATTTCTTTTTGACAAAATGGAAATGACAACGTTAAAAGTACCTAAAAGTGATATTTATCTGACACAACAATGTAAGTTGTGTGTCGAGGTATATGGAGAAGATGGCGTGATGATCGATCGGATAGATAAGAAAATATTATACGAGCTTGAAGCTGATTCTAGACAATCTGTGTCGAAGATTGCTAAATGTGTCAAGCAATCAAAACAGGTAGTGAATTATCGGATCGAAAAAATGAAAGAAGTGCAGATAATAAAAGCTTTTTCATCAATCGTGGATAGACAGAAAATAGGCTTAGGTTGTATCTCAATGTTTGTTAAGCTAAAAGGCGTCTCAAATGAATCTGAAGAAAAAATGATAACACAACTTAGTACGTTGCCTCTTACTGGTTGGGTTGGAAAAACAATAGGTAGGTGGGATTTTCTCTTCACTTTTTTGTTGAGAGATGTTTATGACATTAACATTGCTTTCCAGACAATAATGCCTTGTTTTGGTGATAGCGTTTTTGAGCATATTATTCTTTTTGATTTGAGGGAGTACAGAAATGTAAGAAAGGTGATATTTGATGATATTGGCAAGGCATATTTTTGTTTCACAATTGGGGATAACAATAGGCAGCCAATTGATGAAAAAGATTATGAACTGTTGCGTTTGCTCTCCAATAACTCGCGAATTTCGGTAACGGAATGTGCAAAAGTACTTTCTTTGAGTGACAAGACTGTCAAAAGTAAAATTGAAGTGCTAAAAAAGGCAAAAGTTATTCAAGGCTTCAAAACAGAACTCAACTATGCTTTATTGGGTTACTCTTTCTACATATGTATGTTTCAACTTGGCGATTTATCAACTGATAGTAAGAAGGAATTGGTAAGTTATCTTTGCAAAGACAAGTGTGTGACAACTGTAATTGAAACCCCTACCGACTACATAAATGCAGATATATTCGTGAAAAATGTACAGGACTTAAACTCATTCATTTCTTCTGTGAAAAACAAGTTCAAAACTCTTATTGTCAAGTGTGATGTGCTTGCAGTCTCCGAGATTTACAAATCAGACTTCTTTCCAACAATTTTATAAGCCCAGATATGGGGCTTTAAAGAAGTGATTATATCACTGTCCTAGCCTCTTTTTCCACACTTTTACCGTATTTCTCCATATTTATTCAGGGAAAGAAAGTGCTGATAATATGTTAAATTGGCACGTAATCAAATTATTTTTAACGAACGACCAAAAGAAACGTTAGCTATATATTGAGTGAGCGCTCTGATTGGGTGCATATGCATCTTTTAACTTATGATGTGACAAATAAAAGACACAAAAGCGAAACCAATGTAAACATTGTAGAGTGCAAGGTCTGTCTATTAAATTCGGCTACGACAAGGTTAACTAAAATCAACAGTGATTACTATTGTGAAGAATGCTTAAATTTGATCAATAACCCTGTTGATAAAAATAAAATCCAATCTGACTGGAATAAATATGTTCAAAAAATTAAATTAAACCGAGCAGGAAAGTATGATGTTCTTTTTGCCTTTTCTGGAGGAAAAGATTCTGTTGCGGCATTACACTTTATTGTTAAAAAGTATGGTCTTAATCCACTCGTTTTTACAGTTGATCATGGGTTCAAGTCAGAAACAGTAATAAACAATTGTATAAACATTGTCAACTTATTAAAAGTTGATTGGTTGCTGACAAAGGTTACCGATGAGATTAAAGAAAAACTTAGAAACATCACAAAGAATGGAGATTTGCCCTGTTTATACTGTAATGAACTTTGGAAAGCAGATTATTTTAGGAATGTTGTAAAGTTGACAGGTATAAATGTTATCTTTACTGGTGGGGATACGCTGGTTAATGGCAATTTTGAAATACCTAAATCTGAATGGGGCGTCAAAAGCGTTGGGCTTCCTTTAGCAGTACAGTTTTTGACTGAAGAGGAAATATATAATGTTGCATATAGTGTTGGCTGGATTGACCCGAAGTTAAAAGGGTGGGATACAGATTGTTTGGCTGTAGGTGCAAGTTTACATAAATACCGGAATCAAAACAATATTTATCATGTGGAAGAATTAAAGCACCTCTCACATCGGATCAGGCATGGTGTTTTAGAAAAAGAAGATGCCCGTAAAAAACTATTAACGGAAATGTGTATAGAGCCTGAAATTTTAAAGTTATTTGAGTGAGCTGAAAAAAGTGCATATATATCCTCCAATTTTTTTCTCACTTCAAATTGGTAATAATAGCGTTTATTCAAAATTTATTGACTGTGTATACAAAGAAAACATCAGAATTGACGAATTAGTAAACAATGTAATCAACTATCTTGAGAAAACAACCGCCATTATTGGGTTGAGTCTTTACGGTGATGTTTTTCAAGAGTCCAGTATTGAAAAATTATTAATTTTTTGTAAATCAAAAAATATTAAAACCTCTTATGATATTTCGTGTGAAAAAATGAATGTTAGTTTTTTTAATAATTATTTGAATTATTTTGATTTGGTACGAGTGTTATTTTTCTCTATGGATCCACAAAAACACAATAAAATGTTTTTTGGTAACGAATTTAAAGAGGTAACTGATTTCATCAAAACAATTTCTTTGAACAAAATAGGTAAAGTTTTGGTAATGCCTGTTCTGGAAAATAATCTGAAAGAACTTGAAAGTATATGTCAATTTGCGTCAGATAACAATTTTAAAATAAATCCCTTACCTATACCTGTATGGTGTGGGACAAATAATACTGTTCTAAGCAAGGAACATTATGAAATATTTTTGAATAAATTGGCAACCCTTAAGAATATTTATGGAGACTGCTTATACCTTGATGTCCCTGCTGGCTATAAACACTTCACTAAGCCGTCGATTTGTCCTGGGTTGAGGCTTTCGTTTGATGTTAACTCTCTTGGGCAAGTAAGACCTTGTAAATTTTCTAGTTTTATTCTATGTGATTTAATCAACATCCAGAGATATTGGAATTCGTGTAGTGAACTTTGGCACTCAGCCGATTCATGCAAAATTTGTGTTGATTATGATAAATGCGGAGGTGGGTGTATGGGAAACAAAAAAAATATTTGTGATGCAGATTATTATTGCAGCAGGGGCGATAAAACTCATGTATAAATTTAAATATCCAAGTTTAATTTCGATATTTGTTACTAACAATTGTAACCTCAGGTGTAGGCATTGTTGTTTTGATGCAGGCGCAACTAAGGTAGATGAGTTATCAACAAAAACCCTTTTTTCTGTGATTGATAAAATTGCATCTACAGGCATTGTTTGCTTGGACTTTAGTGGTGGTGAGACTTTTTTACGGAATGATCTGTTGGATGCAGTTGAATATGCATATAAAACGGGTATAAAGAGCATTAGTATTGCCACTAATGCATTGTCTATTACCGAAGAACAAATTTCAGAAATAAAACGATTGCAAAATAAATACAGGCTTTTGTATCTGCGTTTGAGTTTAGATGGCGCACAACAAGAAACACATGAATGGCTTCGTGGCGCTAATACGTTTCAAAAAACTTTGCAAAAATTGGAATATCTAAAGTCACACGGTATTAATTTGCGTGAATTAAATACGGTGGTTTATCAAAAAAACTATGATGAATTGTATGATGTAGTGTGTATTGCAAAAAAATTGGGAATAAAAACATCTGTATTTTTACCGTTAATCCCGGTGGGTAGAGCAAAAGAAATTAAAGAGTACATGATTACGCCAGAACAATGGAAACAATTATGTATCAAAAAGAAAGACATGGAAAAAGAAATCGGTATTGAAATCTTTGCAGATTCACCCGTATCTATGACGTTAGATGACAAAAACTTTGGGCGGTCTCTCCCGTGCATGTGTGGTTATCAATTTCTAGGGATACTCCCTAATGGTGAATATACCATATGTCCAATAGTTTCCGATGGAAATGGAAATATCTTCGAACAAGATATTGGAGACTTCTGGGAAAATTCTGTGCTATTAAATAAAATACGTGATATTGATAATTTAGAGGGAAAATGTTCCCAGTGTAAATATAAACAATTATGCCGTGGAGGGTGTAGAGGATTTGCTCACTATTATTACGATAGTTTTTTCAAGCCCGATCCTTTATGTTGGGTTAATCAATAAATATGTCAAAGGAGAACAAACTTCATGTACAATATAGAATCAGTAAAAAAACCTGTTATGGCAAAAGAAAAATTCGGTAGCGAACTTTTGTGGAGAAAAGAAGAGGATAAACATATTCTTCTGGCTCGACATGATATGTATGTACTCAACAAGTTTTCTCGAGAAGTTTTGGATTATTGTGATGGCACAAAAACGATTTTAGATATTGCGAGAATTATTTCAAATAAGTACGGTGTAGTTCTAGAAGAAGCGATAGAAAAAATAATTAAATTTCTGAAGTATATGTCTGAAAAAGAACTAATATTTTTTGAGAATTAATTATGATTGATTTTGCTGTATTAGAAATAACGGATAAGTGTAATCTGAGGTGCAAACATTGTTATGGTGAATTTACTGGTAGCTGCGTTTTAACTATGTCTGATATTGAATTGGTGCTGAACAATTTGTTGTCACTAAATTGTAAACGAGTAACGCTGTCTGGAGGCGAGCCATTTCTTGTAAAAGAGATTTTTGAATTTGCAAAAATGTTTAAAGATAAAGGGATGCAAGTTGGCGTAGTTACAAATGGGACAGTTGTATCACAGTATTCAAAAGATAATTTTGATGTATTCGATTACATTCAAATAAGTGTAGATGGGTCAAAAGAAATACATGAAAAAATACGGGGAAATGGAACCTTTGATCGCGCAATTGATAGCATAAAAGTTCTTAAAGAATATAATTTAAACTTGGCAATGCAAATAACAATTAACCATCTAAACCAGTATTGTTTTGAAGATGTTCTAGAACTATCTAAGATGTTGGGTGTTAGATTAAGTGTTGAAAGAGTATCTCATTCAGGTAATGCAAAAAATGTTGGACGTATTAATATTAATAATTATAAAAATATCATCAAACGAATTGTAGATGAAAAGTTACTGTCATCCGACCCACTTGTTAACGCAGAAATCTGTGAAAGGTACTCTATTGTTCCAAACGATGTGATTAGAGGTTGTAGTGCTGGACATGGGGGCATTGCAATCGATTGTGATTTGAATGTTTTTCCATGTGTAAGATTGAGAATAAACATGGGGAATCTTTATAAAAACACGATTCAAAAAATTTTGGTTTCTTCCATATATAAAAATATTGGGAATAGAGAAAAGCTAACGGGTAATTGTGGTGTTTGTAAATACAAATTTGTTTGTGGAGGTTGCCGAGCAGATGCTTGGTCTGAGTACAAAGATTATCACTGTCAAGACACGTGTTGTCTGTACCCTTAATTTTTTAGTTTTTCGGGCTACACAAAAACGTTCAGCTTCAAGAGAACTAAGTAAATATGTGTAATAACACTTGGCGATAAGTAGATTTTAGCTTAATTATTTGGTATTTTCAGGTTGGGCGTCCACTGTCACAAATAATTTAAAAATTTGAATATTAAAGAACAAGTTCGCACATACGCATAAATAAAATGTGCAATCAATCATTAAAATATTAATTATGACTAATATCTATCGTTATTTTCAGTTTATTTTTATGCGAAAACCTTTTTGGTAGGTGGATGGTGCTTTTATAGATTATGTTCTGTAAGGAGGTGTATTCATAGTGGAGACCGAATGGACTCTTGAGGTAGAGGAAGTTTCTTTTGCAGCTTGCATGATGAACGCAGGTTCTTAAGTGGTGTTTGTGTGCATTACTCTACAGAGTTATCTAAATATGCGTTGTCATTCCGTATGAGGCAACGTTGTCCCCATTTTTTCTTGTATCACATAATATTTGCATGGTTAAACTTCCGTTCAAGCATTCTATATGATCCAGATGAAATTTTTTATAAGTAATTTTAAGTAGGTTGCCGTTTAATGGTTTGTTGGAGACTTTAGTTTGCCTGATAAAGTTTTAGTTACCTCCGCTTGGCCTTACATGAACGTGACACCACACCTTGGAAATCTAGTGGGTTCTGTTTTGTCTGCGGATGTTGCCGCTCGATACTACCGCCTAAAAGGTGATGATGTCTTATTTGTTAGTGGTTCCGATGAGCATGGCACACCCATTGAGGTGGAGGCATTAAAACGCGGTATGACTCCCAAAGAGCTAACCGAAAAAAACCATGCAAAAGTTTCAATACTATTCAAGCAGTGGAATGCATCGTACGATAATTATACATCTACAGAAAGTTCAGTACACAAAAATTTTGTTCAGAAAACACTTCTTGAAATTCAGCATAATGGCTATATTTTCGAACAGGAAACCCAGATGCTCTATTGTGAACATGACCAACGCTTCCTTCCAGATCGTTTTGTGGAGGGTAAATGTCCCTATTGTGGCGCTGAGAAAGCTAGGGGAGATCAATGTGATTTATGTGGTAAACTCTTAGAGCCAACTTCACTTGTGGAACCGTATTGTATAATTTGCAAAAACAAACCAATTGTACAAACAACAAAACATTGGTATATCGATCTTTCCAAACTTGCTGAGCCTTTAAGTGAATACATCAAAGCTAACCAACAGTTACCCGCTAATGCGAAAAGTTTCAGCCTAAACTGGATAAAAGAGGGACTAAAACCCCGCGCTGTCACACGTGATGTCGAGTGGGGCATACCCGCACCATTTGAGGGTGCAGAGGGCAAAACTATCTATGTTTGGATAGATGCCGTCCTAGGCTATGTTTCTGCAACCATAGAGTACTACAAACACACCGATCAAACCGAAAAATGGCGGGAATTCTGGCTGGATAAAACCGCCAAAACCCTCTACTTTGTAGGCAAAGACAACATCCCCTTCCACACAATCATCCTCCCCGCGCTGCTCTTAGCCTCAGGACAAGACTACAACCTGCCATGGAACGTATCGGCAACAGAATTTCTACAATTCAAAGGCCAAAAAGCCTCCAAAAGCCAACGTATAGGCATCTGGATAGATGAAGCCCTAGAAATGTTCCCCGTAGACTACTGGCGTTTCTTCTTAATAGCAACCCGGCCGGAAAGTAAAGATACCAACTTTACTTGGAACGCGTTTGCATACAAAATCAACGCGGATCTGAATGATACTTTTGGCAACTTTATACACCGCACGCTATCTTTTATAAATAGTAAATTCAACGGCATTATACCCTCACCCACCAAGCTTGAAACTGACGATCAAACGGTACTTGACACGGTTAAAGAAAAAGTAGAACAAGCCGCTAAAGAAATTGAAGCCGGATGGTTACAGTCGGCAACTAATACACTTATCAGTATAAGCCGAATTGGAAACCAATACCTAAACACTAAGGAACCGTGGAATCTCATGAAAACAGACAGAGAAAAAGCAGGCACCATATTCTACGTAGTCGCTCAAGTGGTTAAAGCTGCCACCGTTGTATCATCACCATTTATGCCACAAACGGCAGAACAAATTTGGCAAACACTGCAATTACCTGGAAACGTCTGTAAATGGAATGAGGCAACAATACCTATTGAGGCAGGACATAAAATCGCCAAGCCCAATCCACTTTTTCACAAAGTCGAAACCGACGAAGCTAAACTAGATGAACAACTAGCAGAAATCCGTACAAAACTTGGCACTTTGCCCAAATGAATTACTGTGACTCCGCATAAACTAACTAACTGTTATCAGCAGGTAAAAAACTTTCACCAAAACACCCATAGCCTGCTGATAGTAGCTGAAAATCAACTAATGTATAAAATTATGTAAAAAGTAAGTTTTGCATTAAAAATAAGACCGTTGATCTAGAAATCATCACACCCTATTTTTAAACACCTTTAGAACCTGTCCTCAATAAATTTTTAACTAGCGGTGTGCATAACATGTTGTGGTTAACTGTTTGAGATATGATAGTGATTTAACTGATAAAGAATGGAGTATAATTGAGTCAATATTTA
>Ga0123356_10000946_pt1 | contig 32088 bp, 31 predicted proteins | sample TergutEmb28metaG_2_FD_92546 | JGI IMG/M metagenome (GOLD analysis project Ga0123356, IMG submission 92546) | Embiratermes neotenicus P3 segment gut microbial communities from Petit-Saut dam, French Guiana - Emb289 P3 | ecosystem: Host-associated > Arthropoda: Insects > Digestive system > Gut ...
CATTCGCCCTCATCACTCTGTGCGCATAAATGGCAAACAGGCTCCGCCTCTCAGGGGTTGCTTAAATATGCTAGGATTAAATACCGAAAAGTCCAATATGTTATGGACTCATACATGCGATTGACCGCACGTCTTATGGCTGTTAAACTTCCGGGAGGGGGCTTTATGGCCGTTATGAAAGTCGTATCTGTTACCGAGATGCTTAGCTTGGAAGAAGAAAGTGCCAAAACAGGCTTGGGTACGGCACAACTTATGGAAAATGCTGGGTGTGCGGTGGCACAGAGTGTGCGTCGCATACTGAGCACAGTTGCTGGTAAGCACATCATCGTTCTTGTTGGCCCTGGAAACAACGGGGGTGATGGCTTGGTGGCAGCACGTTATCTCAGTAGTTGGGGCTCCAAGGTTGTTGTCTTTCTGACACGTGACCGCTCTGATGATAATAATCTCAAGAAGGTACGAGGATTGGGGATTACGATTATCGGGCCGGATATGTCTGGATTGGATGGCCTATTGTCCACAGCTGATGCCGCATTGGATGCCCTCTTTGGCACGGGACAGATTCGAGAAATTGATGGCATTTATCAAGAGGTGTTGACAAAGCTTGTCGATGCCAGAGGACGCTGTCCAGGGCTTAAGGTATTTGCCGTGGATTTGCCCTCAGGGCTTAATGCTGATACCGGACAGCCGGATTTGGCCACCCCATTTGTTGATTATACTTTGACTCTGGGACTACCCAAACGCGGGCTGTATACACCAGAAGGAGCAGGACGGGCGGGTGAGATCATAGTCGTGGATATCGGGTTTTCACCGCATCTTGTTACAGGGATGTATACCGAGCTTATTACCCCCGAACTTGCGCGTGCGCTGCTACCCGTGCGCTCGCCATATGCTCACAAGGGGAGCTTTGGGCGGGTGATGGTAATTGCAGGTTCAGAGAATTATTTCGGGGCAGCCTACCTTTCCTGCGCCGGGGCGGCGCGGGTGGGGGCAGGTTGTGTTGCACTGGCATCCTCTGAGGGAGTTATTGCAGCGGTGGCTACCAAAATACCCGAAGTCGTGTTCATACCATTATCAGAAAGTGTTTCGGAGGCTGCCCTTTCGGAGGCGGCGGAGTTAGCTAAAATGGCAGCCGATTTTAATGCCGTTCTCATTGGCCCTGGGCTTGGGACGAGGGTGTCTGAGAAATTCATAATGCGCCTGTTAGCTGATCTGCCACCCATACACATAGTGTTGGATGCCGATGCCTTGAATGCCCTTGCGAAGGTACCTGAATGGTGGCGGAAAATAAAACAGGAGGTTGTTATTACGCCACACCCTGGAGAAATGGGGCGTTTGGCAGGGCTTACTATTGAAGAGGTACAGGCAGGGCGTATTGACATTGCTCAGGAGAAAGCTACCAAATGGGGCAAGACTGTTGTTCTGAAGGGGGCTTTCACTGTAGTTGCTGCCCCAGACGGGCGCTGTCGAATAAGTCCTTTCGCTAATGCTGCTATGGCCTCAGCAGGCACAGGCGATATACTGGCAGGGGTTATTTCTGGGCTATTGGGACAAGGTTTGTCCATCTTTGATGCTGCTTCTCTTGGTGTTTATCTTCACGCCCGTGCGGGCGAACGCGCTAAGACTCGGGTGGGAGAAGTCGGCATGCTTGCCTCTGACATTCTGCCTGAGTTGCCACAGTCTATTCAGGAACAAATTGATATTCTGCGGGGAGGAGCAATGTGCTCTTAGCTATTGGTATTGGCAATACTTCTATCAAGCTTGGTGTATTTGATGGCGATAATCTTGTGGTTACTTTTCAGGTGGCGAGTGTTGTTCACCGCCTGCCGGATGAGTATACCCTTTCCCTGCTTGGTCTCCTCAAACTCAAAGATATTACCCCCGAACAGATCACGGAAGCGGCAATGTGGTGCACTGTACCCTCTCTGGCGCCTACTTTTGAGGAGTTACTGAAAAAGAACTTTGATATCCAGCCGCTAGTTGTTGCCGCAGGTATCAAGACGGGCATCAAGATCCGCATGGATAACCCGCGCGAAGTGGGGGCTGACCGCATCAGTAATGCCGTAGCTGCTCATGCCCTCTACGGGGGACCGGTCATTATTGTGGATATGGGTACGGCAACTACCTTTGATACCGTTTCGCTTGATGGCGAATATTTGGGGGGTGCTATTGCCCCCGGCATCGTGATGGCTGCCGAGGCCCTTTTTACCCGTCCGGCACAACTGTACCGCGTACACCTTAATACCCCTAAGAAAGCTATTGGTACAAACACTGTGGCTGCCATGCAATCCGGCATTATTTTCGGCTATGTGGCTTTGGTGGAGGGTCTGGTGGCGCGTCTTCTGAGTGAAATGCCAGCCTCAGCTAAAGTCATTGCCACAGGTGGTTATGCCCCCCTCATAATGAAGGAAACAGAGGTTTTGAAAGTATACAACCCCGACCTCTCGCTACTGGGATTACGAATTATAAGCCGGATTAACGAGATCTAGTTCAGGGGGGGGTTGTGGCAAGGGCTGTCCTGCTATTTCCGGCTGTGCTATGATTAAACCAAGATGACTGTGTTAAGTAGCAAGGCTGTTATTCTGGGTGTTACTGGCTCCATTGCTGCCTATAAGGCAGCGGAGTTGGCGAGTACCCTCACGCAATCAGGGGCGCTGGTGGACGTGGTCATGACTGAGTCGGCGCAGAGGTTTATTTCGCCCATTACTATGCGTGCTATTACCCACAGACCGGTAGCAATTGATATGTGGGAGACGCCAGTTAATTATGAGATTGAACATATCTCGCTTGCTGAGGCTGCCGATGCCTTGCTTGTCGCCCCGGCTACGGCCAATATCATTGCCAAGCTGGCAAATGGGCTTGCCGATGATCTCCTTTCCGCTACTGCGCTGGCGACTAAGGCGCCAATTATCATTGCACCGGCTATGAATGACAATATGTACTCCCACCCCGCAACACAGGAGAACATTACCCGACTTAGAACGCGCGGTGTGTCGTTTGTAGAGCCAGACTTTGGGCGTCTAGCATCTGGCAAGATGGGGCGCGGGCGCCTTGCCGGGCTTGAGGAAATAACAGGCGTGCTGTGCGCAGTGCTGGGACGCGAAGGAGATCTTGCTGGGTGGAAGGTAGTGATTACCGCTGGCGGCACACGTGAGCCGCTTGACCCGGTTCGCTATCTTGGCAACCGCAGCTCTGGTAAAATGGGTTTCGCTTTGGCTGTGGCCGCCCGCGATCGAGGGGCGCAGGTAACACTAATCTCTGCAGCTGATTGCTCTTCTCCTGCGGGGGTATTAGTTGTGCCTGTGGATACTGCGTCCCAGATGCGGGATGCCGTGGTTGATGCTGTGAATGTTACTGACGCCCTTATTATGGCTGCGGCTGTGGCCGACTACCGGGCGACAGATGTTGCTGTAAACAAGGTAAAAAAATCAGAAGAAAAATGGCACATTGAGCTTATGCGTACACCGGACATATTGCAGAGTACACGAGGGCCTTTTATTAGGATTGGTTTTGCCGCCGAGAGCGAAGATTTAATATCGAACGCTAGGGGTAAGCTTGTCGAGAAAGAGCTGGATCTTATCGTGGCGAATGATATTACTGAACTAGGTGCGGGTTTTGCGGTTGATACAAATCGCGTGAGTATTATCGGTCGGGATGGTGTGGTGGAAACCCTGCCCACGCTTTCAAAGCGCGAGGTTGCTGACCGGATACTGAGCGCTATGGTGAAGATGGGCAAACTGCAGAATAGTTAAGGCTTGCAGTCAAAAACTAAGGGTTTTCTGGCAATCTTCGCCGTGTATCCCCAAATACCAAAGCAGCCCCGCTATGCTTTTGGCGTCTTCAATCACCCCTTCCTTGATGAGCGATGGAATCTGGGCAACTGGCACGTTTTCCAACACTATCTCGCAGGTATCTTCGGCAGTTAGTGGTGATGCAACAAGGTCGGTTGCTAGGAATAAATGGAGGTACTCAGTTGCCCATCCTGGGGCGGCATAGAACCCCCCCAGTCTTGTCAGTGTTTGAGGCAATAGTCCTGTCTCCTCCTGCATTTCGCGGCGTGCTGCTACCTCCGGCATTTCATTAAATTCAATGACACCGGCTGGTATTTCCAGCAGTTCCTTGCCTGCTGCGTGACGATACTGTTTTACCATAAGGACACTGTCGGAGTCGTCTACCGCGATCACTGCCACGGCATTGGCATGCTCAACTACCTCGCGTATTGTTTTGTGACCGGATGGCAATACAACATCATCGCGGCGTAGGCGGAGGATGTTGCCCTGATAAACCACTGTCGAGTCGAATACTGTCACAGGGTGCTTACCTGATATACCATGGCGGTCTCATCGCAGTCGGGATGTTTGGGACAACGGTAGCACTCTCCCCAAACCTTGTACGGCATGGTGGATTTGTCAACCTCGGTAAAACCGCAACGGCTGAAAAAACCCGGGACATAAGTAAGACAGAAGACGCTGGAAAGCCCCATCTTTTTTGCTTCATCAAGACAAGCCTGCACCAATGCTTCGCCAAGTCCCTGGTGACGGTCTGTCGTAGCTACGGCAAGCGATTTCACTTCGGCGAGGTTAGCCCAGGTGATATGCAGAGCGGCTGTACCCAACAGGTGTTCCCCACTCCGCACTACGAAAAAGTCGCGGATGTTTTCGTAGATTTCGGAGAGTGGTCTGGCCAGCATTTCACCACGCTCGGCGAAAGAATTGACCAATTTGTGGATTTGGATAGCATCGGCGATAGTTGCCTTTTCAACGCGGCTTTCCATGATTTATCCTTTCAGCTTTTGGTTGAGCAAACGATAGAAGTATCCCCGTGCGCGTAGCCGCAAGAACTTGGTCTTATAAGGACCGGATTCTACGATAAGGCTATCTCCATCACCTAGTGAGAGGCTGGTGTGCCCGTCAATAGAGAGAGTTGCCTGATGCGTAGTATTGAGGATTAACTTAACTCGGGCTGATGGCGGCAACACCAGTGGGTAGTGTAGGGTAAGATGTGGCACAATAGGAGTTAGTACAAAATTATGGGACTCTGGATGCAACACAGGGCCGCTGGCGGCTAAAGAATAGCCGGTAGAGCCAGTTGCTGTGGCAACCATGACGCCATCGGCGCGGTATGTGGTGAAAGGGCGCTCATCGATTTCAGCCGTTATGTGCACGATTCGGGCGATTTCACCCCGGGCTATGACTACATCGTTTAAGGCATTAAAGCCTTGATTGCGTTCACGGTTGTTTGCCGATTTTAACTCAGCTTTGAGCATGGCGCGCTCTTCAATCCAACCTGCCCCGGCCAATATTTTTTCCAGCTTCTTGTCTGCCTCGGAGACTGTGAGCTCGGTCATGAATCCTAAGCGCCCGAGGTTAATGCCCAGGATAGGCACTTCTGCTTTAGATGCAACCTGTGCCACACGCAAGATAGTTCCGTCTCCGCCGCAGGTGATAACGAGGTCGGTGCTTTTGATCTCGCCTTGGATGCCGTTTGGTTCCCACGCAGAACAAGTCCAGTGTTTTATTCCTGCTTTAGCGAGACGCTCGGCAAGTTTTTGTGCCTGAACAAACGCCTGCTCGTTAAGCGGGTGATAGACTATACCTATTTTCTGTAAAATCATGACTTGGCTTTCGGAATGGTTTTTGGTGAGTAAATGTTTTTTTCGCCCATGTCCAGTGCTTGCGTTTTGCACGGAGAAACAGGAGGCCAGTCTAACAACGTCTGGGCACGGTGTCAACTTAGTGCTACGAACGGCGCGATAGGAAAAAAAGTGAGGCTAAGCCAGCGATAATAATGAGGGTACCCCAAAGATAACTCATAAAAAATGCCCTGATTAAGTTGGGCGCGGCCATAACGAGGATTACCCCGATTATTACCAGCACATAACCCATGATCTTGCCCTTGGAGCGTCGTGCGCGCAAAATCATCTCATCTTGGGCTTCGATGGTAGTAAGCTGTTTATGGCTTGCTTCAGTATTGGGACGGGTTCTCGCTGGCAGAAAACGCGAGGCGCTAATAACGATGACTATAACCAGTCCGATGAGAAGGATTTCGGTAATACCAAGTTTCATATGGTCGATTCTTTCTGGGATATTACTAATAGCATATCATATTGAAGAGAAGGCGAGAAAGCAGGCTTTTTCGGCTGGAAAAACCAAGGCCTGCTGTGCGTTTGTTTCCATTACACACTTAGCACATTTATGAAAATGTGTGTTTTCCTGCCGAGGCTACCCCTTGACAGATGAATTGCTTGATGATGTAATAAGGTGTACCTTAAATACATGAAGTTGCTTTCATGAATTTAAAGAAGAGAAAACAAAAACAATGAGGAGAAAACAAGTGAAGACCACCCCGGCTCAGGAGATAGCCGAAGAACCCCCCAGTAATACTACGTGTGCTCTTGGTGTAGATGAGGAAGAACCCCCGGGCAATGCCGTCGAGGTTAGTCGTTTTTTTGCCTCTGTTGATCCTGAAAACTGGCGCGACTGGCGCTGGCAGTTTAAGAATCGGATTACTTCAGTCGAGGAACTGAGTAGTTACCTGTCTTTGTCAAGTAAGCAGCAAGCCCAGCTTCGCTTAGTAAGTTTGAAATATCCCTTTGCCATTACCCCCTACTACTTGTCCCTAATTGACCCTGCCGACTCCTCCGATCCAGTGCGTGCACAAGCAGTGCCGGTTGCTGAGGAGCTAACTATGGCCAGTGAGGGTCTGGAAGATCCGCTTGCCGAACGAGCACATTCCGTCGTACCGGGTCTGGTGCATCGCTATCCCGATCGCGTACTAATGGTGCTTACTGACATTTGTCCTATGTTGTGTCGTCACTGCACTCGTAAACGAGAGTGGCGCACGGGTGTGTGGACACACAATCACGCCGAGATCCAGGCAATGCTGGACTACATTCGCCAGCATTCGGAGGTGCGAGATGTCATTATATCAGGCGGCGATCCCCTTACCCTCTCTACGACCCGTTTGGAGATAGTACTCGCCGGGTTACGCAAGATAAAACATGTGGAGATTATCCGTATTGGTACGCGTTGTCCCGTGGTGTTGCCACAGCGTATTGACGATGAGCTGTGTCGTATGCTTGGCCAGTATGGGCCTATCTGGCTCAATACCCATTTCAACCACCCGCGCGAGATTACCCCAGAAGCCATGAGCGCTTGTGACAAGCTTTTACGTGCCGGGGTACCGGTTAACAATCAGGCAGTTCTACTAAAAGGGGTTAATGATAACCTGGAGATTCAACGGGCACTGTGTCACGGGTTATTACGTGCCAAGGTGCGCCCATACTACTTATTCCAGTGCGATGATGTTCAGGGTACAGAGCACTTCTGGACGTCAGTGGAGACCGGTATCCAAATCATTGATGGGATGCGTGGTTTTACCTCGGGGTTGGCGGTGCCTACTTATGTTATTGATCTGCCACATGGTGGTGGCAAGATCGCTGTTGGACCGAACTATATCCTCGCACGCGAGGATGATGGCTTTTTGGTGCGCAACTATCAAGGGCACCTGTCGCACTACAATAATCCAAGGGATGTCCAGATTGTGTGTAAGGAACAGGTGCCGGCGTAGCCGCGAATAGGAATGAGAATTGGTTTAAGCTATGACTTAAAAGATGACTTTGTGGTGGATGGGCTGCCCGAAGATGCCTTTGAGGAATACGATTCTCTGGAGACGATAGAAGCGCTTGATAATGCCATTAGGGCGCAGGGTCATGACATTGTTCGTTTGGGTGGTGGTCGGGGTTTTTTGGAGCGTGTACTTGGTGCTCATGTAGATTTTGTTTTCAACATTGCCGAGGGGCGCGGCAACTACCGTTCGCGGGAGGCCCAGGTGCCGGCAGTGCTTGAGATGTTGGATATTCCCTATTCTGGTTCTGATCCCCTAACTATGGCGATAGCACTGGAGAAACCGCTTACCAAGGAGTTGGTTACACGCGCTGGTGTTACTACGCCGCGCTGGCGTCTCATTAACTGCCTCTCAGAGATGGATAGATGGGACTGGTCCGACTTCCCTTTTCCGGTTTTTGTCAAACCTGCCCACGAAGGTTCGTCCAAGGGTATTTGCTTGGCTTCGCGCGTTACGACCCTTGAGGCCCTTAGAAGTCTGGTGCAGACACAAATGGCCTCTTATGCTCAGCCCATCATGGTGGAAGAATATATCTCTGGGGATGAAGTGACAGTAGGCATGGTTGGTAACAGCCCGCCGCAGGTATTGGGGGTAATGCGGGTAATTCCGCGCACCATTCAGGAAAACTTCGTGTACTCGCTGGAGGTCAAGCGCCAGTGGCGCGAGCTCGTGAGCTATGAGTGTCCAGCCGTCCTCTCCGAGGAGACCACTAGGTGTCTCAAAGAAGCCTGCCTGTGTATCCATAAGGTGTTGGACGTGCGCGACATAGCGCGCCTTGACTTTCGTATTACCTCGGACGGCACCCCCTATTTTTTGGAAATTAACCCACTGCCTGGCCTTAATCCTCAGAGTGGTGACATCGTTCTTATGTCGGGAATGGTGGGTATGAGCTATAACCAGCTTATCGCAGCCATTTTGGATGCTGCCATCAGGAGGTACGACAATGTCTCTTAAAGTAGGTCTTATATATAATGAGCCTATCCCTGATCGCTACGATGCTATGGGTGAAGCTGATGCCATTGCCGATGTATTGGAGGAGGTCAAGGCAGTAGAGGCAGCACTATACGAATTGGGCTATCAGGTGGTTAAAAAAGGTCTGGTTCCCCCTATTGAAGAAGTGCGTCGCATTGTTTGTGACTTAGACGTAGATATCTATTTCAATTTGTTCGAGGGTTTTGCCGGACGTCCAGAAACTGAAGCTATGGTTGCTGGCATGCTGGCTGTCACAGGTCGCCCTTACACTGGTTCACAACCTTGTACCCTTTCTTTGGCTTTGGATAAGGTCAAAACAAAGGAGATGCTTTTAGCAGCAGGTGTCAAAACGCCACCATTCCAACTCCTGTGCACAGGCGAATCGAATCTCTTTGAGCTGAACTATCCATGTATTGTTAAACCTGTAAGCGAAGATGCGAGTCATGGGCTTACTGCTGAGAGCGTAGTAACTGATCAAAATGGCCTCAGCTGTCAATTGGAAAGGGTTTGTGCCAGTTATGGCGGCATGGCGTTGGTTGAAGAGTTTATTGATGGACGGGAGCTTAGTGCAACAATTATGGGTAATCATACCCCACTTGTGCTCTCGGTATCGGAAATCGTCTATAGTTTGCCCCCAGGCCTACCCCCCCTACTTACCTTTGGTGCCAAGTGGACGTTGGATGATGTCTATTTTCTTAACACCGACCCAGTATGCCCAGCTCAGATAGATCAAGAGCTATGGGATCTTGTGGCGGAGACCTCTCTTAAGGCTTACCGTCTGACTGGCTGTCATGGCTATGCACGCGTTGATACGCGTTTGGGAGCGGATGGTGATCCTTATGTGCTTGAGGTAAATCCCAATCCAGACATCTCCTATACTGCAGGCGCGGCACGTCAGGCGGCGGCTATTGGTTTGACATATTCCCAGTTTATCGACAAGATCATTACCTTGGCTATGAGTAGGGATTAGGATTATATCAGGGCTATGAAAGAAACTGGCCTAGTAACTGAAATATTGAGCCGTTAGGCTTGAGCCGATATGTCATTCGTCATACGTATTCTATCCTGTTGCGACAAGGATGCGGTCATGGATATTCTCCTAGATACACCGGAGTTTGAACCAGCAGAAGTACCTGTGGCTGAAGAAGTATTGGACGTCTATCTTGACAGCCCAGGAACAGAATATCAAGCGTTAGTTGCCGAGGAAAACGGTGTGATTGTGGGATATATATCCTATGGCACAATACCCCTTACGGCAGCTGCCTGGGATGTCTACTGGCTGGTAGTAAGGCGCGGGTGGCGTGGGCGAGGTGTAGGCTGCACACTGCTTGTCGAGGCAGAAAGGATGATTAAAGGTGTCGGGGGATATCTTGTCCTCATTGAGACCTCAAGTAAGCCTAATTATCTCCCGACAAGACGCTTTTATCGTAAGAATGGCTATTGCAAGGTCTCCATCATTCGGGATTTTTATGCCATTGGCGACCATCGTGTTACTTTTGCCAAAAGGCTTTAGACATTCGCCTCGCGGGGTGTCATTGGCGCCTAGTTTACCTTGTGAATACTGTCTATGTGGGACTTGCCTTATAATATAACCATGGATGTTGCGGCTTTTGAAGAACTGGTAATTGCTGCTGTTGAGGCGTTGCCATTGGAGTTTCGTGATCTCTTAGATAATGTGGACGTTGTGGTTGCCGATTGTCCCACAACTGAGCAGTGCCGCCTCGGTGGGCGGCGACACACCATACTGGGTCTGTATGAGGGTGTGCCGCGCACAGTGCGCGGGGTGTGTTACCAGCTAGTCATTCCTGATAAAATAACCATATTTCAGCATAATATTGAGAAAACCTGTCGGTTGCCTGAGGACATTCCTGCCTGTATATCACGTGTGGTGCGTCACGAGATTGCTCATCATTTTGGCCTGACAGATGAGGAACTAATGCGTATTGAACGCCGGGAGTCTTCCGCAAAAAGGTGATGATATGGATGCTTATTACCGCAAAGTTCAGGAAAAAGTGTTGGTGCAGCGGGATATCATCTGCTCGCTACTAAAAGACCCGCGGATTATTGGCGATTATTACGAGGCCATTGTGCGTGACTGGGCAAGGGAGATGGTTTCTGGGGCTTTTGCTGTAGGTCGGGGCGTGGTACTGGCTACTGATGGGCGTGCATCTCGGGAGTGCGATATTATTATTTATAGTGCTGTGGAATATGGACCGCTGTTTGTCTCCGATGATATTGTCGTAGTGAGCCCTGAGGCAGTGCGGGCTGTAATTCAGGTCAAAGGCACTGTCAGTCTTGACAATTTAGGGGAGGCTATTGCCAGTCTTGCTGCAGTGGATACCTTGCGCCCAGGTATTTGGAAATTCATCGTGGGCTTTAAGACCAATGTGGCGTATCAAAATCTGGTGTCACTTTGTGCCGAGTCGAAGAGTGTAAACGGCATCTTTGTTTTTGCTAGTTCGGCGCGGGATGAGAAAGAGGACATCTCGCTTCAGCTTCAAAGGCTGGCGGGCATTCTTAAGTCCGTTACTGCTCCTGGCATGTACCAGAAGAGCGATGCCGGGCGCTATGTTGTACTTGAGGCCAAAGGGCATGAACATTTCGAGGGAGTACCTTTCCCAGAAGGAGTGTAGTCTAGATCTCGCTCTGCCTTGCACGTAGCTTTTGTTGGTGGTGGCGACAAGACTTGCCTAGTGGATAACCCGGAACACCATATTCCTTGGCAATAGTAACTACCTCGCAAAGCCACGTATGTATAGTTTTGTAATGAGAGAAGGCGTGTCCGAGCGCGAGATCTGTTTTGTGATGATCGCCGAATGTTGAATTTTCATCTATGATATAATGACAAGTATGTTGCGGGCCATAACTAGATTGGGCTTGGTAGTGCTTGCCGTCGTGTTCCTCGTGGTTCAGACAGCAGGGTGCTTGCCAGATATATCAAGTGGTCTTCCTCCAACTTCGGACATCACATTGACAGACACTTCGTTTGTTTCAACCACTGAGTTACCGACAGTAAGCTTTATTCCTCCCCCTCCCAGTTCAAAAACCACACAACCTCCGTCTCTTACATTGCCGGGCTCAGTCACGGCGATAACCACGACAGCTACACCTGAGCCGTCGGATACGGTTACTACAACACTACCTCCCATAGAGATTGAGCCCCCAATACCGACGGCAATTGTGCCGCCGGAGAATGCCAAAGAGCTTATTATTAGCGATCCGCGTGGCAATGTGTTCGATGCTCAAGGGAACCCGATCCAAGCAGAACTATATCTGGACATTGTTGGGGCAGAGGTTTATGTTGCCGAAACTAGTTCGGTGTTCCGCATCATACTTGATGGCGACGTGCCGTCTGAGTTGAATGAACCAGATATTGTACTGGAATGGGATTTTTATATTGATACCACGATGGATGTCTCCATTGGTGGAGTCGTTGGTTTCTTGTCCAACGACATCGATCCCAACTATCTTTTAAGGGTGATCATGGCCTCGGATTGGATAGTTGCGGAAATTCGCGACTTAAAATCCAGTACCGGCAATTCCGTTTCTGTAGATTATCTGGTGACCGGTGAGATTATAAGCTTTAGCGTGCCTGCTTCGGTGCTTCCCCTGGGACGCTTTAACTTTACCGTAGCCGCGTGTAAGTGGCTTACAGGCGAACTTGTTGCGGCTAGTAAGGCCCCAAACCAGGGTCATTATAATATGCCCTCAGGTTATGTCTATATTAAGCCAGGCCTGCCGACCAAGCATTATACAACGGCAAATGCCGTGATCTGGTATAACGAGGGCAACGAGGAGCGGGCGAAATGGTGCGCCGAGGCATTTGAGGCGGCATATTCGTATGTTGTCCAAACTCTGCAGCCGCTGTCTGCGCCGTCGCTTGCTGTGTCTGAGATGACGGCATATGTCTATGTCTCACAAGCCGACCTCGTGGCAGGCTTACAGGAATATAACCGACTTAGTCTTGATGCGGCACTAATATACGGGGATGGTGGCGCACCGCGACCGGTGGTAGTGGATAAGATCTTTAGCGGTGCTCTCGTTTTCCATATCCCCCCGGACTTTGATTGGCGGGATATCTATCACCAGCAAGTGTTGGCCGCTATGGATCGCTTGTGCTGACCAAGCACATGGAAGTACATCCACTGGATGGATGAAGGGGTCGCAGGCTACATGTCCTATGTAGCCCTTCGCGAATCGTTGTATCGGGATGACATACAGGCATGGCACGAGTTACAGTTTGAGACTGCCCGAAAGGCCCAGGCTGAGGGTAAGTGGATTTCGATAGACGAACTGTCGTCCGAGAATGGTTGGAATATTGCTGAGGCATTGAGACCCGGGTTGGCATTTGCTGAGGCCTATGTGGTGGTAAACTACTTGGTGGCTAATTATGGGTTTGATAATTGTATCGCAATATATAAGAATGTAAGATATTCTGACTATAACGCCGAGAAAGCCATGAGTTCTACAATACATCTAATGTTCAGGGAGTTGGAATCTGCCTTGCGGGAATGGCTTGCGGAGACGGATTCTGTCATACCTGGCTCAGGCGAATAATTACCCTCGTTCCTTGGTGTTGTTAGCATAGAGTAGTCTTATCAGAGAAAGACAGAGCCGGGTGTGGTCGTATGCCACACCGCAATGTTGATAACTGCCGATAAAGGAAAACTTTATTGACTAGGCCGTTTTCTATTGTCATACCGACCTACAGAGAGCGCGATAACATCCGCCCATTAGTGGAGCGTTTAGGTCGTGCTATCAACCAGCCGGATTACGAGATCGTCTTGGTGGATGACGATTCTCGCGATGGCACAGAGGAGTTGGTAGCAGAGCTTGCGGCGCATTACCCTGTGCGTATTGTTGTGCGCCGGGGGAAGAAGGGACTGGCTACGGCTGTTTTGGACGGCTTTGGCATGGCTGGTAATGATACTATTTTGGTTATGGATGCTGACCTCCAACATCCGCCGGAGGTTGTGCCTCAAGTTATTGCTGCCATAGACGCAGGTGCGGATGTGGCTGTGGCATCGCGCTATGTTACGGGTGGTGGCAATGAGGGCTGGAGCAAGCTCCGGCAGATAATTTCAAACGGGGCTATATTCTTAGCGCATCTTTTATTGCCGCTCTCGCGCAAGGTGAAAGACCCGATGTCTGGCTTTTTTGCTTTCCGGCGGGAGATCATTAGGGATGTTAAACTTGCGCCTATTGGTTATAAGATTCTCCTAGAGCTTATCGTTGCTGCTCGCCCGCAAAGTGTTGTTGAGGTGCCTTTCCTGTTCCATATCCGCGAGAAAGGCGAGAGCAAGCTCAGTGTAAAACAAGAGAGAGATTACTTAAAACACCTGTGGAGCCTGATGCGCCGTAGCGGAGAGATAGTGCGATTTATCAAATTTATCCTAGTCGGTGGCAGTGGAGTCATTGTCAACGAGGGCACACGGTTTTTGCTGACCAGATTTGCAGGACTGGCCTATCCTCGCGATGTTATTGCGGTGCCCATCGGTATTGAGGTATCAGTTATTACAAATTTTCTACTCAATTACTATTTTACCTTTGCTGATTGCCGAGGCAAAGGAGCAAAATCGTTTTTTGGAAAACTGGTCAAGTTTAATTTAATCAGTCTGCTTGGCGCGAGCGTTCAGTACGGTATTTACTTAGGACTGACTCGCGTGGCAGGTTGGGAAGCGCCGTATGATATTTTAGCTAATCTTATTGGTATCGCTGTTGCTATGTTATGGAACTTCTTTGCCAACAATTGGTTGACTTGGAAAAGATAGAAAGTGCCAATGCCTATCCTGAACTTGGTGTTGTTTCGCTATGGACTTGCTCCCCATAATACTATTGTTAGTCATGATTCCATACGAAAACCTAATTTAATATGCGGTATGCCAGATACTATGCTTGATTGGTAATCATCGGGGTTTGGGCTAGCAATATTTCTTGGAGCAGATGATTGCGAGAATACTCGCTGTGTCCTAAAATAGGATAGAAAGTACTTATTAATAACCCCTAACCCTATTCGTTAGCCAATGAAAGGGAAGCTATGAGTTCACTTAACACAACTGATCCAGATGTATTTCGTGCCATAAACCTTGAGCGACAGCGCCAAAGGGAGACCATAAATCTCATTGCGTCTGAGAATTATGCATCACACGCTGTGCTGGAAGCGCAGGGGACATTCCTGACCAATAAGTACGCCGAGGGCTATCCTGGCAAGCGCTACTATGGTGGTTGCGAGAATGTGGATGACATAGAAACCTTGGCTATCTCGCGCGCCATAGAGCTTTTCGGGGCAGATCACGCAAATGTGCAGCCGCATTCTGGGGCACAGGCCAACATGGCTGCCTACTATGCCATGATTGAATCTGGCGATACTGTATTGGGTATGGAACTTACCCATGGTGGCCATTTGACCCATGGCTCTCCGGTGAATTTCTCCGGCAAAACCTACAGATTTGTAAGCTATGGCTTGGATCCTGCCACTGAGCGCATTGACTATGCCGAGGTAGAGCGCCTTGCCGTGGCTCATAGACCACGGCTCATTGTAGCCGGCGCTTCTGCTTACCCGCGCATCATTGATTTCGAGAGGTTGCACCAGATTGCCGAGATGGTCGGTGCCCGTATGATGGTGGACATGGCACATATTGCTGGAATAGTTGCTGCCGGGTTGCATCCTTCACCTGTTCCGTATGCGGAGATGGTGACCTCTACATCTCACAAAACTCTTCGTGGCCCGCGCGGCGGTTTTATTCTTTGTGGTCAGGAACTAGCATCACTGGTGGATAGTGCTGTTTTTCCTCGCACTCAAGGTGGGCCGCTCATGCATGTTATCGCTGCTAAGGCAACTTGTTTCTTGGAAGCCAAGCGACCAGATTTTATCAAGTACCAGCAGCAGACTTTGGATAATGCCCGTCTTATGGCACAGGAACTCAAGACAGCTGGATTCCGATTGATTACTGGCGGCACTGACAACCATCTTATCCTAGTAGATCTTGGCCCAGCTGGGGTAAATGGTAAACAGGCTGAAGAGTCACTGGGTCGGGCGGGCATTGTGGTCAATCGCAACACTGTACCATTCAACCGGGGGCACTCGCCTCGAGTGGCAGGCGGTATGCGGTTGGGCACGCCATCTGTCACTTCACGTGGCTTCGGTGAGGACGAAATAAAAATGGTCGCTCGCTGGATAATTCGCGTTCTGAGCCATATTGACAACACTGCTGTAGAGCAAGAAGTACAAAATGAAGTGCGGGGGTTGTGTCAAAGATTCCCAGTGCCGGGTATAGACTGCTAATACCAAACCGGTATCAGAGTACGAATTTTCTTGGTGGGAGGTAATCAATGGATGAGCTAAAAGTATTCTCTGGTAATGCTCACCCGGAACTAGCGCGATCGGTTTGCGACTATCTGGGTATCTCGCCTGGGCGCATTGAAGTCTCTCAGTTCTCCAACGAAAATATCTTTGTTAAGATTTTGGAGAATGTGCGCAGTCGCGATGTATTTATAATCCAGCCCATCTCCTCGCCGGTGAACGATAATTTGGTCGAGCTTTTTATTATGCTTGATGCCTTCTGGCGGGCCTCAGCAGGACGTATTACCGCCGTTGTCCCCTACTACGGTTACTCTCGCACTGACAAAAAAGATCAGCCGCGTGTGCCAATTTCTGCTCGCCTGATAGCCGATCTAATCACTACCTCAGGGGCAAACCGCGTGTTAACAGTGGATCTTCATGCCGGGCAAATCCAAGGATTCTTTAACGTACCTGTGGATGAACTTACGGCATTGCCAATTCTGGCGCAGCATATACGCAAAAAGAATCTGGAAAATATTGTTGTTGTAGCCACTGATATTGGCATCAGTAAGAGGGCACGTGATATGGCTGCTCGCTTGAATGCCCCCCTTGCTATCATTGAGAAGCGGCGCATTGGGAATGTTGACCTTTCCGAGACATTAAACATCATTGGCGAGGTGTCTGGGAGGGTAGCTGTTACAGTGGATGACGAAATTGATACCGCTGGTTCGTTAGTTAATGCCGTGGACGCTTTGCTTGAGGCAGGTGCAACCGCGGTCTATTCTTGTGCTACCCACCCAATCTTCTCGGGTAAGGCAATCGAACGTATTGCTGCCTCGCCTGTGAAAGAGGTTATTGTTACTCATACAGTGCCGGTGCCAACACAGAAGAAATTGGATAAGATAACAGTGCTACCTATTGCACCCCTTCTTGGGGAGGCTATTCATCGTATTCATACGGGGTTGTCCGTGGGCACGATGTTTGAGTAGCTCTTATGTGGTCTTCGTACAACAAGCATGTGCAACGTATGTAGCCAGGCGAGTGCCCTTTTGGTGTCCGAAGCGGATTTTTCCGGGTCGGAGTGGGTTAAGCGGTATTTGAAGAGCCAGTAACTGAATTCTTTAGCCTCGATTAGGCTTATATCGCCTGCCGCGAGGTTGTTCTTGGCACGGAAGCTGTCCATAAGTTCGTGTTGGGTTTTATCGTATATGCGCACAAAAGCCTCGTCAGTTATCCAGGAGTCATGGCGTGCCCGTACACCGCGCTCTTCTTTACGCACCTCTTCGGCGGTTATCTCCTGAATAGCATCCTCGACAGTGATACCATAGAAAAAGTTAAGGTATTGATTATATTTTGCTTCTCCCAGATACTCCTTCAGCTCCTTTGCAGTGAGTGCCATAGGAAAGTGGTTGTAGAATAACAAGTCGAGTTGTTCTTGTTCTGGAATCAGATCTTTTGCTGATTGAATCAACCTTGCGCATAGTTGGATGAGATCCAGCGCCTCGCCAGCGATAAGATAGCGATAGTAAACGTTCTCTACATTTTCTTCGCCAATGGGCCATTCACGCACAATCTTAAGTAGTGCCAAAAACCAGTTTTCGCTGCCTACGACTGTGGCGCGAAACCGCGTGATAAGGATCTTGGTGGAAGCCGTGGACATTATATTAACAATAATTTGGAAAACCCCAGAAGCTCTCGGATTATTGACAGTATATTGCTGAATACCCGCAGATTAACTGTAATACTTCTGTTGTATTCTCATTTAGCCATTGGAATAATCTAGTAACATGATGTTGCTTTAGTTGTAGCGATGGTATTACTCCAGCACCAGCAGGCGCGATTGTAAATGCACACCGAGCGTCCAGTCATCCCATATCCCTTGCGACTATTAGCTATCCTAGTAGTAACCATCTTATTCTTTTCCGTAACTATTTCCGATACAATACTTGGCTCATTTCCCGCAACAGTGCTTATATTTCTTGTTGGAGCCGCATGGACAGGACTCGTTGCGCCCCACTTTCTTGCCAGTCGTTGGTAGTGTTTGTCTTGCGTTTGGCCGGCCGACTACCTTTGACATGGGTGAAGAGAGGGTAGCCGCAGATGTACTCAAAGCTGCCGGGGTATCTGGGGATGGTGTCGTGTTTGGTGCTACGGCAGCCTTAGTGCCAGATACCTCTTTCTTTATGAGCGAAACCTTCAAGATGGTATGGGCCACATCTGTGCGGATGGTGTTAAGGAGTTCTTGGAACATCTCTGACGACTGGCGACGGTAGGCTACTAACGGGTCCTGCTGAGCTACTGCTCGCATGCCTATACCTTGGCGCAGATAGTCTATGGCCGTAAGGTGCTCAACCCACAGGGTATCAATCACACGAAGCATGACCAGTCGTTCCAGAATACGCATACCATCTGCGCCGCACTCCTTCTCTTTTTGCTCGTAGATAGTATTTGCAATGCGCACCAGCGATTCAATGATTTCCTGAGACGTTTGGCGGGAAAGGGTTTCGGCATCGAAGCCCTTCACAGACACGTTTGGCGGGAAAAATCCGGAGACGTGCTTCACAAGAGCTGTGTAATCAGGCCCTTCTCTCCCGGACGTATTTGTGTACTCAGCGACGATTTCCTCTATCTCTTGACGCACCATAGCAAGGATGTTGCTCCTGAGATCGGCCCCAGAGAGGGTTTTTTTCCGTTCGCGATAGATAATCTCGCGCTGTTTGTTGATAACGTCATCGTAATCTACCAGATGCTTTCTGGTGTCAAAATGGTATCCCTCCACCCGTGTTTGAGCATTCTCGATGGAGCGCGTGATAAGTTTGTTTTCGATAGGGGTATTCTCGTCCATACCTGCCCAGTTCATGATGCCTCGGATGCGTTCTCCGCCGAAACGACGCATAATATCGTCATCTAGGGCTACGTAAAAGCGTGAGGTGCCGGGGTCACCTTGACGGCCAGCACGGCCTCTTAACTGGTTGTCAATACGTCTGGCCTCGTGCCGCTCGGTCCCAATGACATATAGACCGCCAAGATCAAGGACTTTGTTGTGCCTAGTTTGCCATGTGGCATGAGCCTTCTCATCGTTGTCTTCTGGAGGTTTGCCACCCAAAATAATGTCCACACCACGCCCAGCCATATTAGTAGCCACAGTGACGGCTCCAGGTAGCCCTGCTTCTGCCACAACCGAGGCTTCCTGCTCATGCTTCTTGGCGTTGAGCACGTTGTGTTTCACACCGCGTCTTGTGAGCAGATCACTCAAGGCTTCGCTTTTTTCGATAGAGACTGTACCGATGAGCACCGGCTGGCCGGTAGCATGTACCTGCTGCACCTCGTTGGCAATAGCTTTGAATTTGGATCCCTCGTCTTTATAGATGAGGTCATTCAGATCTTGTCTGGCGAGGGGCTGGTTGGTTGGAATCTGAACTACCTCCAACTTATATATTTTTGAGAATTCCTCGGCCTCTGTAGCCGCTGTGCCGGTCATGCCGGCAAGTTTAGGATACATACGGAAGTAGTTTTGGATAGTGATGGTGGCAAATGTTTTGGTCTCATGCTGTACTCTGACATGTTCCTTGGCTTCAATAGCCTGATGTAGCCCTTCTGAGTAACGTCGCCCTAACATAAGGCGCCCGGTAAACTCATCCACAATTATTATCTCTCCGTCCTTGACCACATACTCGCGGTCGCGGCGGTAGAATTCCTTGGCTGAAAGGGCGTTCCTTAAGTGGCGCATGAGGTCGGTGTTGTGCGGATCGTAGAGACTCTCGCCCTTGAGTAACCCCTCGCGTCGCAGAAGACCTTCAATATGGGTGAAACCATCGTCGGTAGGTTCTACCGAGCGCTCCTTCTCTTTGCTCTCGTAGTCTGTGCTGGGTTTAAGGCTTTGCACTAGGCGGGCAAATACCTGATACTTTTGGGATGACTCTACGTCCGGGGCACTGATGATGAGGGGTGTACGAGCCTCATCAATGAGCAGGTTGTCCACCTCGTCTACGATGGCGTAGCTCTGCGCACGTTGTACGCATTGATTAAGATCGAGGGCCATGTTATCGCGAAGATAGTCAAAACCAAACTCCGCTGAGGTGCCATATGTGATATCAGTCATGTATGCCTCATGACGACGGATTGGTTTGAAATGTGCCCACGGATCGTTCTCTTTGTCTGAGGTATACTCTGGGTCGTAAAGCCTAGCAGGTTGTGGCTCAGAGGGATTCTGCATAGGATAGATACTAGCAACTGACAGTCCCAGCGCATAAAATACAGGTCCCATCCAGTATGGATCGCGCCTGGCAAGGTAATCATTCACTGTCACTAGGTGTGATCCGCGTCCTGTGATGGCATTCAGATATAGAGGCAATGTGGCTACAAGTGTTTTTCCCTCACCGGTTCTCATCTCGGCAATCTTGCCTTGGTATAGCACGATACCACCCATGAGTTGTACATCAAAATGGCGCAGTCCTAGTTTGCGGCGGGCGGCCTCACGCACGCTCGCGAATGCTTCAGGTAAAAGCTCATCAAGGAAGACATTTTCTTTTTTACGGAGATCTTTATCTAGATTGTCGATTTGGTCCTGTATAGCGCGGCAACGCTGGGAAAGGGTTTCCTTATCCCCCTCTGACATCTCGGCAAGCACGCAACCCTGTTCGTCGCCAAGCTCCTTGTGCGCCGTCTCTATTGCCTTGCGCTCCTCAGCGGTGGAATCGGCAAGGCGTGTCTTGTATTCGACGGTCTTATCTTTGAGTTCGTTGTCTGATAGTTTCTGGAAAGTCGGCTCGAGAACATTGATTTTTTCTACCAAACGGTAGAGCTTGTTGATCTCGCGCTCGTTGGAATCTCGGAGACCACCGAGCCACTTAAGCATGATATGTTGCCTCCGTTTGTTTCGTTATGCGCAAACATCTAATTTGGTTGTTAAGTTTATTCATCTGCCTTAGCCTCTAATATCCTTCTTGCTTCGTCGGCGAGTTCATGCCCGACCAAGACACGGAACTCACCCATACCATGAGTGGTGAAAGCGTAAACCGAACCAGGGGCTTGAGACTGTAGGATGGATGGAATGCCAAAGCTGTCTAGCAAGCCTTTTACGATCTGGGCTTGTAACTCGCCCTGCGAACGGAATACTATTTCCATGGTTTATTATATGATCTTACCATTGGTAATTGTACCAGAAATAGAATCAGGAAGGATTGGACAGAGCCAAGGCGTGTTAAAAGGCAAAAATAGATCAAAAGGTTTTGCTGCCAAACGTGTTTTCGGTACCAAAAGCAAACTACCCAGTGACACCCATTATTGGAAACTTTGTAGGTTCAGGTTTCGCCTGTCCTAGATGCAGCGAAGAAGTGTATTCATTATCTTCTCCCGCTTACCTTTCTTCCTTTGTCATGGTTTAACTATCCTATTCCATCTTTGTAGTACAAAGGAGACCCGTTGGATTTGTACGGAAACATCGCAATGTCTTGTCAGCAAGAGGCGATGTTGGTATACTGGAAAGCTACTTATGACAATCGGAAATATACCTGCCGTAGAGTACGAAACCATTATTGGGTTAGAGGTGCACGCACAACTTGCTACCACAAGCAAGATGTATTGTCGTTGCGCTACGTCCTATGCCGATGCGTTGCCTAATACCCATGTCTGCCCGATTTGCTTAGGGATGCCGGGGGTGTTGCCTACCATAAATCGGCTGGCAGTAGAATATACCATCATGACAGCGTTGGCTTTGAATTGCTCAATTCCTACCTATGCTAAATTCGATCGCAAGAACTACCCATATCCCGATCTTATGAAGGGCTACCAGATTTCGCAGTACGACCAACCGCTTGGTTTGGACGGTCGGCTAATGCTTGAGATCGAGGGGCATCCGAGGGTTGTCGGCATTACGCGTGTGCACTTGGAAGAGGATGTGGCTAAGTTGCTGCATCGTGCTGATGATGGTGGCTATAGTTTGATGGACGTGAATCGTTCAGGCATGCCACTTATGGAAATTGTTAGTGAGCCAGATATGCGTTCGCCAGACGAGGCCCGCCAATATCTTATTAAACTCCGCTCTGTATTGTGCTATCTTGGTGTCTCAGCAGCTAGTATGGAAGAGGGAAGCTTCCGTTGTGATGCTAATATCAGCATTCGTCCGGTGGGTATGAAGGAGTTTATGCCCAAGGTTGAGGTCAAGAATATGAATAGCTTCCGCGCGGTTTTTCGTGCACTGGAATACGAGGCTGTTCGGCAGCGCCAAGTGGTGACCGCGGGTGGACGGGTGAGCCAAGAGACACGAGGCTGGGTAGAGACCAAGGGCGTGACTGTTTCCCAACGGAGCAAGGAATTTGCTCATGACTACCGATATTTTCCTGAACCAGATTTGCCTCCGTTGATGCCGTCGGAGAACTGGATCTGTGAAATAAAGGCGAGGTTGCCAGAGTTACCAGATGCCCGACGCGATCGCTTCATGGCGCAGTATGCCCTCCCTGCTTATGATGCTACTATCCTTACAGGGAGCCGTGAACTTGCCGATTACTTTGAAGCAGTGGTATCAATAGTGCCCTTGCCTAAAGAGATAAGCAACTGGCTATTAGGAGCGGTGGCAGGTATTATCAATGATCATAATATTGACATTACTGTCTTTTGTGCGCGAGTCAATCCAACACAGCTTGCTGAACTTATCGCGTTGGTAGAACGCTCAGTTATTAACATAGGTACTGGCAAGACTGTGCTTGAGGAAATGTTCGCCACGGGCCGCTCGGCTGGTGAAATAATTAGGGAAAATGGACTTGATCAAATAAGTGATACCACAGAACTAGAGCAAGTAGTGATCGAGGCCATTCGGGATAATGCCGCAGCAGTAGCAGATTTCAAGGGGGGCAAGCCTCAGGCGCTCAAATTTATTGTTGGTCAAGTAATGCGCTTAACCAAGGGGCGGGCAAGCCCTGCTATGGTAACCGAACTATTAAGCAGAAAATTGGGGGAGCTATAATGCAGATATTCTTAATTATCGCCCAGATGGTGCTATCGGTGGCCCTCACCTTGGCGCTTTTGCTTCAGGTGCGGGGTGGCGGGCTGGGTGGTATTTTTGGGCAGGCAGATACTGTCTATCGCACCAAGCGTGGATTGGAAAAGACCCTTTTCCAGCTTACCATCGTACTTGTAGTGCTCTTTGCAGGTATCTCGCTAGCACTGTTGACTGTAAGCTGATAGCAACGTTTCAAGCTTAGTTATCGTCTCCCGTCATGTCATCTGTGCTGACGGGAGAGGTTTTGTTTAATGAAAAACCCTGATCTCATACTTCTGCATGCGCCGCACGTATATGACTTCCGGAAGACCCCTCAACTCTATGGGCCGGTATCAGATCTAGTTCCGGCCACCCCTGTTTTTGAGATGTACCCCCTAGGTTTTACTAGCCTAGCCGAGTATTTGGGGCAAGCTGGTTATAGGGTACGCATTGTCAACCTAGCTTATCGTATGTTGCGAGATGCGCACTTTAATGCTGAGAAGTTTATTAGGAAACTAAAGGCACCTGTCTTTGGTATTGATCTTCACTGGCTGGTGCATGCCCACGGCGCAATGGAGATAGCTCGGCTGGTAAAGAAACACCATCCGCGATCCAAGGTAATCCTTGGCGGATTTACCGCGTCTTATTACTGGAGAGAATTGATAGACTGCCCTGAGGTGGATTATGTCATGCGCGGTGACTCTACAGAAGAGCCTATGAGGGTATTTATGAATGCCCTAAAGAGTCGCCGTTTGGGCTCGGTAGCGAACCTAATCTGGAAAGACAGCCGAGGTGCAGTACACGAGAATGCCTTGAGTCATATTCCTGACCGCCTCGAGGGTGTTATGCGTGATCACTATGGTGGGTTGCTCCGTCAAGTCGTGCGCTACCGCGACTTAAAAAGCATTATTCCTTTCAAGGGTTGGCTTAGCCATCCTATTACAGCGGTTTTTACATGCCGTGGTTGTGAGCAGCAATGCATCTTCTGTGGCGGTTCAAAGTCTGCCGCAATAAAGGTTGTTGGGAGACACAAAACGGCATTCCGTACCCCAGAAGAAATCCACCGCGATGTTAAGAACTTGAGCCGTATCAGTCGCGGGCCAATCTTCATTCTGTCTGACATACGCCAAGGTGGCGAGGATAAGGCAACGGACTTTTTGCATTGCCTTCAACGCGAGCCGGTGGGCAACACCATTATGTTTGAGATCTACTGGCCTGCCCCGACACGCTTCGTAAAGGATATCTCTCTCGCTGCCCCACGATTTGGGCTGTCTATCTCGCCACACTCGCATGACACAGATATACGACGCCTGCTTGGGTTGAACTATACAAATGAGGAGTTGGAAGAAACCTTGACTGTTGGACTCTCAAGCGGCGCAAGGCGTATTGAGGTCTATTTTATGATTGGTTTGCCTGGGCAGACACGGGAAGCCGTGCTTGACGATGTAGCGTATTGCGAACAGCTCTTGCGTCGTTTTGACGGCGATCGCCGTCTTATTATTTATCAGGGGCCGCTTGCTCCATTCCTTGACCCGGGTAGCTTAGCCTTTGAACATCCTGAGCGTTATGGCTACAAGTTGCGTTATCGCACCTTGGCTGAACATCGACAAGCTTTGCTTGGGCCTAGCTGGAAGCATATTTTGAATTATGAAACACAGTGGCTTTCTCGTGATGATATTTTGGATGTGAACTATGAGGCGGCAATACGTCTTACCAGTGCCAAGGCAAAATACGGGCAGATCAGCCGTGCTATAGCAGAGGCACAAATCACTCGCCTCAAGCAGGCTAGGCAATTGGAAGAGAAGATAGACGTTCTTGTGCAAAATGGTCGGCTGGAGGAAATAGTATACCTGAAATCAGAGATAGATCAGGTAAATAACTTCACCGCCGTACAACATCGTCAGCTTATTGATGTGCCACGAGGAATACTCAGGCTACGTTATCTGAATGCGCTGTGGCGGATGATCACTGGTAAGTAGATAATGGCTAGATGGGCATTGCAGTTTTTCCTCTACCTATGTTGCCACGGAATGATATTGGATAGATAAAAAATAACTATTTTACTAATTATCAATAGTTATAGTATGATGGGGCTCTTAGGCTAATCTGTTATAATATCGGCGGAGGCGGATAGGCTCTGGTGGGCCTTGCGGACTTCAAATCCGTTGGCGGCAGTTGATCTGTCGCGGGGGGTTCGATTCCCTCCCCCTCCGCTGAGAGTTAATTGAAAGTTGCGAGAAGCAAGTCCTGTTTGCCACTATGCGGGCAATACTTAATCTCGTTGCTTGTAAGGAAATTATTTTAGTTCGGAGTGCTCATCGCACTTCATCATAGTACTATTGTTGAGGAGAAATGCTTGGCAGACGGAGCAACAGAGATTCGTCTTACAGCCCTGTCGCATTATTCGGGCTGAGGGGCAAAGCTAAGTCCGGGTGACTTGGCCAAGGCTTTGGGGTGTATCAAAATTCCCCCCAACCCACGCGTGTTGACTGGGGTGTCGGATGATGCAGGTGTGTATAAGCTTACGGACGACCTAGCTATTGTGGAGACAGTGGATCTCATTGCAGCCATCGTTGACGATCCTTACACTTTTGGCATGATCGCTACTGCCAATGGTATAAGCGATATATATGCCAAGGGAGGTAAGCCCATTACAGCTATGAATATCGTAGCTTTTCCATCCGATACGATGGATCCGGTCATTCTTGGGCAGATCTTAAAAGGGGCTTTGGATAAGCTTAATGAGGCGGGCATCGCATTGGTTGGTGGGCATAGTGTGCGCAATGACGAGGTACGCTTTGGAGTGGCTGTGACAGGGGTAATTCATCCCGATAAGGTGATCACCAAGAATGGCGCCCTAGTGTCTGACCGACTAATTCTGACTAAGCCCTTAGGTACCGGCATCTTGAACACCGCGCTCAAGGCGGGTATGTTGCCGTCCGACGTGCGCGATCGTGCTGTTATTCAAATGAGTACTCTCAACGACAAGGCTGGTCAAGCTATGGTCAGCGTAGGTGCACATGCCTGTACTGACGTCACGGGCTTTGGACTATTGGGACATTTAGCGGAGATGGCTGAGGCCAGCGGCATTTCAGCGGAGATTGACTCACAGGTGGTGCCGATTATACCAGAGGCACGTGAGTATGCCCATATGGGTCTCATTCCAGAGGGTATGTACGCCAACTGGGAATTTCGTGCTTCCATGGTAGACGCGGAAAGCATAGACGAGGATACTATGGCTATCCTCTATGATCCACAGACCTCAGGGGGGCTTCTCATCGCGGTTGCGCCAGACAAAGAAGAAACCATGGTTGCTGCGCTGAGAAATCTGGGAGTGGAATCGGTGGTTGTTGGGCACATGACGAGCGGTCTACCTAGCCGCATCAAGGTGCTATGAGCCGACCTGAAAAACATGGAATTCCCCCCCTCCGCTGCCTACCAGCAGTGGAAAAGCTGCTTACGTCCCCAGAGATAAAACCTCTTGCTGTTCGCTACTCGCATGTTCTTGTTACTCGTGCCATACAGGATACACTTGCTATTATCCGTCGGGAAGCAAATGCAGAGCAGACAATTCCGTCCCGCGAGGATATTGCGATGCGCGTAGCCTCCCTGCTTAATGAACAATGGCCTGGATTACTAAGCCCTGTCATAAACGCCACAGGTATCATTTTGCACACAAACTTGGGGCGGGCACCACTCGCTCCTGCTGCCCTTGAGGCGCTTTCCTGCCTTGGAGGTACTTACCTGAACTTGGAAAGCGATCTGGATACGGGAGAGCGAGGGGTGCGTACTCCTGAGCTAAGGCATATCCTTACCATCTTGACTGGTGCAGAGGATGCCCTCGTGGTTAATAATAACGCTGCGGCGGTGCTGCTTATCTTGGTGGCTTTGGCTCATGACAAGGAAGCATTGGTCTCCCGTGGCGAACTGGTGCAGATCGGTGGCGGTTTCCGGGTGCCGGAAATCATGACTCAAAGTGGTGTTGTCCTGCGTGAGGTAGGCACAACCAATCAGACAGACATCAAGGATTTTACACAAGCGATTGGTGATAATTCGGCTCTCCTGCTGAAAGTACATCTCAGCAATTTTGTCCAGCGTGGCTTTGTTCACGAGGCCAGCTTGGCTGAGATGGCTGAGCTTGGACATTTGTATGGCTTGCCTTTGGTCTATGACCTTGGTAGCGGAGCCCTTCTCGACACTGCTGCTTATGGGCTACGCCATGAACCTACTGTCCAAGAGGCACTACGAGAAGGGGCTGATCTGGTTTCGTTCAGTGGTGATAAGCTCTTGGGCGGACCGCAGGCTGGTATCATTGTGGGCAAGAGTAGATTCATCCAGCCTTTGCGGAAACACCCTTTCCTTCGAGTGGCGCGTCTTGACAAGCTTTCGTCAATGGCCCTTACGGCTACCCTGAGATATTACCTTAACAACGATGCGGTGAAACACATTCCCGCGTGGCGCATGATGGCGCTTCCTGCTACAGATATTGCTCGGCGGGCGGAGGTGGTTGCAACGTCCTTAAAGGCGGAAGGTGTTATGGTGGAAATGAGAGACGGGTGCAGCCTAGTAGGCGGTGGATCACTGCCCGAGGAGTCTTTGCCGACTGTTCTCTTGGCCATTGAGCCCAGCTGTAGACTTGAGGATTTTGCCCGCCGTCTGCGCCTTGCCGATCCGCCCCTCATTGCCCGCATTGAGGGAGGGCGTATCATAATTGATCTGCGCACAGTGTTGGATGAGCAGGACAGTCTCGTTGCCCCACTTGTCATCAAAGCCTGGCTGCAAGAGGCCGGGACATGCTGACTATAGCGACCGCCGGTCATATTGACCATGGCAAGTCGTCCCTGATCAAGGCTCTAACTACTATTGACCCTGATCGTTTGCCTGAAGAGAAAGCACGCGGCATGACTATTGACCTAGGCTTTGCTTGGCTGTCGCTACCGTCAGGCGAGGTGGTTGGTATTGTGGACGTGCCGGGACATAAGCAGTTTGTCCACAATGTTATCCCTGGGCTTTTTGGGGTCGATGCCGTATTGCTTGTGGTGGCCGCAGATGACGGCTGGATGCCTCAGACCGAGGAGCATCTAAGAATACTGGATTTGTTGGGCGTCAGACATGGTCTCGTAGTACTTAACAAGATTGATTTGGTTTCTGATCCTGCTTGGCTTGACTTAGTTGAGGAAGACATTGCTCGGCACATAGCTGGTACATGTTTAGAAGGGTCTCCAATTATGCGCGTGAGTACTCGTACTGGGGCAGGCATAGACGAAACGCGTCGCGTCGTGGCAGATATTGCCGCTCGTCTTGCGCCGCGCCAAAATGCTGGCAAGCCACGCTTGCCGGTGGACCGCGTATTCAGCATTAAGGGGGCTGGTGTTGTTGTGACGGGCACTTTGTCCGGCGGCATCTTCCGGGCGGGTGACGACGTAATACTCTCGCCTATGGGACTGTCCGCTCGTATTCGCACTGTGGAGAGTTATAAACAACTCCAGCCAGAAGCTACCCCTGGTTGCAGAGTGGCTCTCAATCTCACTGGTGTGAAGCGAGAAGAACTCAGACGTGGAGATCTTGTACTGCCTGTGGCACTGCCCATCAGTCGCATCATGGATGTAGAACTCAAGCTTCTGTCAGGATTGGAAGCGTCCCTCAAAAACATGACCGAAGTAGCCATCTTTATGGAGACCCGCGAGATGTTGGGACACGTGGTCTTGATTGGCTCCCGACTTCTTGCACCCGGTGAGAGTACTTATGCTCAACTTCGTCTCGGCGAAGACGTGTCCTCTTATATCGGCGAACGTTTTGTTATCCGTCGACAGTCACCGTCCATGACTATTGGTGGCGGGGTCATCCTTGACCCTCAGGCAGATAAATTCAAACTCGCAGAGACATCGGCGCGGCAGGCTTTTCTGGAAACAAGAAGAGGCTTGGGGCTTCCCGAACTCATTTTATCCGAGATGACTAAGAAGCACCAGATGATGGTAGATGGGATGCTTGCGGCAAGTCTTTTTCCGAAGACAGAGATCGCTCGTGCTGTGCAGGAGCTCTTGCGGCAAAAACATCTCGCGTCTGCAGGACAGCGACTAATAGATATATCTATTTGGCGAAATGCGGGCGAGAAACTTATATCTATGGCTCAGGCGGAGCACAAGGCCGACCGACTGAAGAAAGGCCTTTCTCAGGCGGTAGCCCAGAGTGCCTTGGGGTTGGATAAGGATATCTTTGATGCCATAGTGTCAGAACTTGTCTCAGCGGGCAAACTAGTGCGTCTCGATGATGCCATAGCACTCCCCGAGCATCGTCAACAGCTTTCACCTCAGCAGGAAGCACAGGCATCAGCTATCCGCCTGATGTTTCAAAGTAACCCTACCGCACCCCCAACACTTAAAGAAATTGCCGCTGAACTTGTGGGCAGCGTGGGTGTGGTGAGATACCTTGTTCAACACGGTGAATTGGTTGAACTGTCGGAAGGGGTACTTATGAGCGCAACGCAGTTCGCTATGGCGGAGTCTGAGGTACAGCGCTTGCTTAAAGAGAAAGGGCAGGTTACCATCCAAGACCTAAGTGTTTGCTTTGGCTTCTCGCGTAAGTTTAGCATTCCATTGCTTACTCATCTGGACAGGCTGGGAATTACCCGCCGCGAGGGAGATGTGCGTGTGGCAGGTAAAAGACAGCAACGAAACCCCGACGCACCTGCAACACCGTTGTCTTGAACTATGTTGTATTATTGCCATTTAAGCTGTGAATAGTTCTTAATACAAAACCCATCGTCTCTGGCTGAGAATGTAGCGATTAATGTGTCGTTTTGCGTTGGAACTCTATCATATATATCACGAGTGATTACAGAATTACCTAGTCGATCAAACTTGTGAGTTTCCACGATGATGTAATCGGTGTTCGATGCAGGTGTGAATTCTTGGGGTAGTGTGCCTGGAAAATAGTCTGTACGTGCAATAAGTTGGCTGTCTGCGTCCATTTGCACGATAGTGATTCTCTCAGGTGTAAACAAAAGGTTTAGGCGAATTGTTATGGAAGCGTCGTGTGTCGTCGTTGTTCGATTGTTTGTTGTTGCGGTCGTGGCACTATAAGAAAGTGACATAAAATGTCCTTCCCCATAACCTGCTTGAACCAAGAATGCGGTACTACCAGAAGTGGTATAGACGCTGCCATCTGGACTTTGGAATACAGGATTGACGTATAGCTTGTCATGCTTGCTTGATTGGGTGATATAGATAGTTCCAGTCAGTGCCATGCTACTGTCGTTGTCACTGTAATTCAGTGCCTTACTAATATCGCTTATTATTTCGTCCTCTGTAGTGTTGATATGTCTTCCGCCCCCATCTTTGGCAGGGATAGTGGGGGAATAAAAGGCAATACCCTCTATACTGTCAAAAATGTATTCTTCCGCTTCATACGACTGTTCAGTTACTTCGCTAATCATAGTTTTTGAAATTAGGTTTGCTAATATGCGGTTTTGATATTTTTGTGGGTTTTCATTGAGATAATTGCCCAATTCGAATTGGTCGAGGGATTTTGTTGTGATTAGAATTCCAATTAGTTTGTCGTCATATTTATTAGTCCCAAAATCTTCTTTTGCTAGGCGGCACCCAGAAAGCATTGATATTATCAAGGTTAGACATATAGTGATATTAAGTTTATGTTTCATCGTTTACCTCCAGTGTCCCGTCAAATTTTATTATGTCGCCTACATCGCAGTTCAAATACCAGCAAATCTTATTAATTGTTCCGAAGCGAACGCCTCTGGCTTTGCCGCTACGGAGTACAGATAGATTTGCCTCTGTTATGTCCACAAGAGCGCACAGCTCTTTGGATGTCATTTTGCGGTCTTTCAAAATATCATCAAGATAAATTCTTATAGCCATGGAATTCTCTATACGAACATATTGTTGTCATCTTTGAGTGATTTACTCTCTGAAATGAGTTGGGTCAATAACAGTGCCGCAAGCATGAATATAATTGAGAGTAATGGGATTTGTACCGAAGCATTCCACGTCAAAATTGATTTGGCAAACATTAATTGAAGAAAATTGAATCCTATACCGACAAGTATGGTTGTTACTAGCGCTACGGAGCATAAGCGTGACAAGCGCTTGGCTACGGAAATAGCCTTGTCAGAGAAATGGTCTATTTGCATAACTTCCAGTAGCTCTAGAGCTGCAAAAACCACTAGTATATTGAGAATAAGAGGCAAAGAGTCTACAACAAATTGGAATACAAGGAAAACATAACTCGTGCCTTGTAGGAGTTCGTTTCCGGTGTTGTTGGCTTTCAAAGAGGCAATGGACTCAAGTAAAAAGCCGAAACATACACCAAATACCATGTACACAAAAAAGAGGTTTAAGCAAATTAGCACAACTTTCATATAGCGGATAAGTTGATCAGCGCCACCAATAGAAAATAGCCGCAACAATCGCAATATAATATAACCACAGAGTACAGAGTAAATCGTGCATCCTAACGCTGTCTTTTTGATAGACTGGCCAACTGTGCTGTTTGGTAGCGTACTTATACTGCCAGGATTTGTCATAATATATAACACGACAAACAGAACAATACTAAGTGTGATTAGCAACCCGTCTTCTATAACGAACACACGTTTTTTGCGTAATAAGAATAATACAGCGATTGGTAATAGGCTTAGCACGAGATAGATAATAATGGCAATAACATTGCCTAAGTCGTTTGACAATGAAAGATAGCGCAAACCTTGTCCGATTTGTTCAAAGGGGAAAGCCATTATGGAAGAAAAACTGTCTGAAAAAGAGCTTTGTACGATGCTAAGAACGAATAAAATCGTTGCCTCGACGCACAATAGCGCCGCAAGTGTCTTGCGTTTCATAACAATCTCCGAATTATTGTTATTCGATAATTATTTCAAATGTACTCCAACTATTATTGTTTGTCAATAATTTTTTGTATCACGAAATACTTTAGGCATACCGATGATGGTTTAAGCCCTAACCATTTAAAAGCTATGATTTTACTTAAACAATAAAAGTTAGGGCTTTATCTATGTTGAATTATTACGTCGGCACTTAAATCTTGCAAGAAATACGCATTCAGGAAATACGTGGAACACCATGCAAAATTGCAACCTAAAATCCCGCCAAAATATATCTAGGCAGGAGGAGAAACGCCAAGAGCTGCATAGAGTGCATGCTGTTTTTCAGTGATTTCGCCATAGTACGCTTGGCATCCTGGTATTTGGTACTTCTCA
>Ga0123356_10000947_pt1 | contig 32074 bp, 30 predicted proteins | sample TergutEmb28metaG_2_FD_92546 | JGI IMG/M metagenome (GOLD analysis project Ga0123356, IMG submission 92546) | Embiratermes neotenicus P3 segment gut microbial communities from Petit-Saut dam, French Guiana - Emb289 P3 | ecosystem: Host-associated > Arthropoda: Insects > Digestive system > Gut ...
CTTGACGGTATTGGGGCCCTGCCCCCTCCCCCACCCTCCCCCAGCGGACCTGGGAGTGGTTTCGTTGGATTTGGTCCCCTCAAATTCAACGAAACCACTCCCCAGTCCGACTTGACGGCATTGGGGCCCGCCCCCAACCCCCGCCCTCACATCCCTGTCTCGCGCTGCGGGGGTTGATTGCGTGAGACAGGTGGGGTTATCCACTGGCCAGAGGGGGGTGGCGAGCAGAGAGCGGCGCAACTTGACACAGTGGGTGGGTTCCATGAGCGCTCAGCCACGACCGCAAGGAAGGAAGGTCATTGATGAACACTGGATTGTTGCCGCAACGAAACCTGCTGGCGGGACTGCACGAGGACGAATCCGGCGCCACCACCGCCGAGTACGCCGTCGCGATCATCGCCGCCACCGGTTTCGCGGGTCTCTTGGTTGCCCTGTTGACCAGCGATACCGCGCGCGGCTGGTTGTCGAACCTCATCGAGCAGGCGCTTCACCGGTGAGGCATGTCAACCTGAAGGACGAGGCTGGTGGGGCGACCGTCGAGGTGGCGGTCGCTCTGCCAGCCCTCGCCCTGCTGCTGTCAATCACGTTGGCGCTCGGCGGTGTCCTCCTGGCGAGCCTGCGCTGCGCCGAAGGAGCGAGGGCGGGAGCTCGGGAGGCGGCGCTGGGATCGGACGACGCCGCCGTGTCCCGAGCGGTCGCCGCAGCTGCCGGGAATGAGGCGAGTGCCGCCATCGTCCGCCTGGGCGGCGAGGTCATGGTCACGGTGACGCTTCCACTCGCCCTGCCGTCTGTTGTGGGCGATCGCGTGGTGACCTCCACCGCCCACAGTGCTTGTGAGCCCGACCGTGGCTGCCGGTAGGGATGCGGCCACGGTGACCTCGTCTCGAATATCACTGATCGCGGCACGTTCACCGCCCACAGTGCTTGCGAGCCCGACCGTGGCTGCCGGTAGTGAACCGACCGCTGCGCAGGGACGACTCCTTCGCGGCGAGGGCGGATCGGGGAGCGTGCTCATGCTGGGGATCGCGACCGCAGCGTGCTTGGCTGCACTGGCGCTCTCGGCTGTGGGGGCTGCTCTGTTTGCTCACGCTCGGGCCCAGGCTGCTGCCGACCTCGGTGCGCTCGCGGCTGCCCAGGCGCTCCTTGAGGGGCAAGGTTCCGAAGCAGCGTGCGCTGCCGCGGGCCGGATCGTCGAGGAGAACGGGGCGGTTCTGGTTCACTGCGACCCGCGCGACGACCTCTCGGTCCAGGTCACCGCCACTGTTGCGGTCAACTCCGAAGGCTGGGACTGGTTCGCATCCCTGGTGGGTCAGGCTTCCGCCCGTGCGGGCCCCCCAACAGCTCACCCCAGCCCGCGGGTGAGTGGAAACCCAACAATGAGCAACCAACAAGTGGAAACCCAACAACTAGGCGGCATGACAGCGATTCAAGTTGTCGGGTTTCCACTCACTCGCTGGCGGGGGGCGCGGAGCGCGCGGGGAGCGCGAGGGAGGTTGCTAGGACCGTGGCGAGGCGGGATGCGGCGGCTTTGTCGAGCGTTTGGTTGGCGTTGCCGCACTTGGGGGACTGGATGCAGCCTGGGCATCCCTCGGCGCAGGGACAGGTTGCTAGCAGTTCGGCGACCGTCGCTATGAGCTGGTCTCGGCGGCGAAAGGCCTGTTCAGCGAAGCCTGCTCCTCCAGGGAAGGCGTCATGGATGAAGACGGTTGGCGCGCTGGTCTCTGCGTGAAGAGCGGTCGACAGCCCCCCGAGGTCCCACCGGTCGCAGGTGGCCAAGAGGGGCAGCAGCCCGATCGCCGCGTGCTCCCAGGCGTGGAGGGCGCCGGGGAGGTCGGAGCGGTCGATCTCGGCCTTCTCGAGCGTCGCGGCGGTGAGAGTCAGCCAGGCTGAGGCGGTCCGCAGGACACGTTCGGGCAGGTCAAGGGGGATGGTATCGATCCGGCTGAGGCCCGGCACGGCGAGCCGAGTGTAGGACGTCACCTGCTCGACGACCTCGACCTCGCCGAACGCCCACGCTCCATCCGCCTCGACCACGCTCTGCTCCTCGGAGAGAATGCTCACCCTCGTGATCGAGTTCGCGCGAGTCCGGTAGTTGGGTCGCAGGGCGCGGACCAGGGCAATGCGCGCCTCCAGATCCAGATCGCGGACGATGAAGGTCGCTCCCTGATGCGAATAGACCGCACCGGGGTGGACGGTTGCGTCGGCGCGCCCACCATCCACCGTTCCCACCAGGTCACCCGTGGACTCGTTGACAATCTGAACCGACGGACCGCCGCTCCCCCGCAAATCCGTGAGCGACGTCGCTGGTTCGACGGGGATCCAATGCCAGCCCGTGGATCGACGCCGCAACACTCCGAGGTCGCCCAGTTGCTCTAGGACTGGCGAGGCGTCGGGCCCAAAGCGAGGGACGTCATCGTCCGTCAGGGGGAGCTCGGCGGCAGCGGCGCACAGGTGAGGGGCCAGGACGTGGGGATTGGACGGGTTGAAGACGCTGGTCTCCATGGGCGCGCCGAAGATGGCCTCGGGGTGGTTGACGAGGAAGGTGTCGAGCGGGTTAGTGCCGGCGATCCACACGGCCAGGCCCTCGGCGCCGGCGCGGCCCGCCCGGCCAAACTGCTGCCACAGCGAGGCGCGGGTCCCCGGCCAGCCGACGCTCACCACGGTGTCGAGCCCCGAGATGTCGATTCCCAACTCCAGAGCTGAGGTCGTCACGACCGTGGTGAGCGAGCCGGAGCGTAGGCGTTTTTCCAGGTCACGCCGCTCGATGGCGAGGTACCCGCCGCGGTAGGCCGCAACACGCCCACCCTGGGAAGGGGGGAGTCGGTGCCGGACACCGTCGGCTACGGACTCGGCCGCGAACCGCGAGCGCACAAAGCCCAAGGTGCGAGCCCCGGCCCCGGCGAGGTCAGCGAGCAGCTCCGCCGCCTCGGCACCAGCGGGTTTGCGGATCGTCGGGATTGCGAGGAGGTCGTCGTCCTGCTCGGCTGGCGAGCCCTTCCCGCCGTCTTCGGCTGTGTCCTCACCTCCGCCAGCGCCGTCGGCGCTGCCACCCGGCCCCGCAGCAATGGCCCAGGGGTCCTCGGGACCAGCCCCCTGCTGATCATCGTCATCCTCCGCGAGCTCCGGCGGCTGCCAGAGGATGATGGTGCGGCGGCCGCTCGGGGCCGTCGATTCTTCGATGGGCGTGATCTCCTGCTCTCCCACGCCGAACAACGTGGCCGCGAGGCGACCGGGCTCCGCGATCGTTGCCGAGGCGGCGGCGAAGGTGGGCTCGGCCCCGTGGTGAGCCGCGATCCGACGCAGCCTTCGGATCACCAGCGACACATGAGCGCCGAAAACCCCCCGGTGAGCATGGGCTTCATCGACGATGACGGTTCGCAACGTTCGGAAGAACCTTGCCCAGCGTTCATGCTGAGGGAGCAGGGAGAAGTGGAGGAAGTCGGGGTTGGTGAGGATGATGTCGCCGTGTGCCTGGGCTTCGGCCCGCTCGTCGGTCGAGGAATCGCCGTCGCAGACGCGGGCCCGGACGTCGGTCTCAGCGTCGCAGGAGCGAAGGACCTTGTTGAGCGCCACGAGCTGGTCGGCCGCTAAGGCTTTTGTCGGGGCCAAGTACAGGGCGGTGGGCCGTCGCGCGAAGGCGGAGATCCGCTTCGCGTCCGCGGCGCGCGCCTGCCGCAGGATCGCATCGAGGGCGTCGAGCCACATGGCCAGGGACTTTCCCGACCCGGCGGGTGTGGCGAGGACCACGTGATTGCCGTCGTGGAGGGCTTGGGCCGCTTCGACCTGATGCTGCCAGGGCTGGTCAACGCCCATTTTTCCCAGGCCGTCGGCGAGCGAGGGCTCCAACCAGGCCGGCCAGGGGACAGTGAGCCCGTCTCGCGCCTCGATGCGTTCAATGTGCCGGGCGCACTCCTGTCGAGTCGGGCCTCCCAGGAGGACCCGCACCAACGCCTGCGCACTCACGGTCCGAATTGTCCCCTACTCTGGCAGAAACACCGAAAGGTAAGGAGAACACCATGCGGACAGCCGTCATTACCGGTGCCAGCAGCGGAATCGGGGCAGCCAGCGCGGTCGCCCTGGCTCAGGACGGATGGGCGGTGGTCCTAGGAGCTCGACGGATGGACCGCTTGGGCGAGGTGGCGAAGCGATGCGGGAGTTCCGCCATCGTGCGCCCTTTGGATGTGACGAACCAGGAAAGCGTAGATGCGTTTGCTGGGGTGATCGAGCGGTGTGACCTGCTGTTGAACAACGCGGGGGGCGCGAAGGGGCTGGGGCCGGTCGCCGAGGCGCGCGAGGAGCAGTGGGAGTGGATGTACCAGACGAACGTGCTGGGGACCATGCGCGTGACGCGCGCCCTGCTGCCCAAGCTTCTGGCCAGCGGCGATGGGCAGATTCTCACGATCGCGTCGATCGCGGCGTCGGATGCCTACGCGGGAGGCGGGGGGTACAACGCGGCGAAGTTTGCCCAGGGGGCGGTGGTCCAGGTGCTGCGGCGCGAGCTGGCGGGGCTGCCGGTGCGGGTCGTCGAGATTGACCCAGGGCTGGTCAAGACGGAGTTTGCCCTGGTGCGATTTGCGGGCGATGCCGAGCGCGCGGAGGCTGTCTACGAGGGGATCACGCCCCTGACGGCCGAGGACATCGGGGAGGCTGTCCGCTGGATTGCCGCCCTGCCACCGCGCGTCAACATTGACCTCCTGCGGATCACCGCCCGCGACCAAGTGGGCCCAACCAAAGTGATGCCGCGCCCCCTCACCGATTAGGTCAAAACCTGCCCTCAAACGGAGCTGACAACGCTCCCAAGGGTCAGCTTTCGACATACTCGGCGCGGGGGGACTCGCACCCCCTCGTCGCTGCAGCATCCCGCGGGAGTATGTATGGTTCACCCTGGAACCCATCAAGGAGGACTAGTGACCAACGTCCGCAAGCTTGTCATTGTCGAGTCGCCCGCCAAGGCGCGGACCATCGCCGGGTACCTCGGCACCGGCTTCGAGGTCGAGGCGTCGGTGGGGCACATTCGCGACCTGCCCGCCCCACGCGACCTGCCCGCCGAGATGAAAAAGGGGCCATTCGGCAAGTTCGCCGTCGACGTCGACAACGGGTTCGAGCCCTACTACGTCGTCTCCCCGGACCGAAAGTCCCAGGTCACAGCCCTGCGCCGCGCGCTGAAGGAGGCTGACGAACTCTACCTCGCGACGGACGAAGACCGCGAGGGCGAGGCCATCGCCTGGCACCTCCTCGAGGTCCTCAAGCCGAGAATCCCCGTCAAGCGCATGGTGTTCCACGAGATCACGCGCCCCGCGATCGAACGCGCCCTCGCCCACCCGCGCGACGTCAACACGCACCTCGTGGACGCCCAGGAGACACGCCGCATCCTCGATCGCCTCTACGGCTGGGAGGTCTCGCCGGTGTTGTGGCGCAAGATCGGCCCGGGTTTGTCTGCCGGCCGCGTCCAGTCCGTCGCGACCCGCATGGTGGTCGAGCGCGAGCGGGAGCGGATCGCCTTCATCGCCGCGTCCTTCTGGGACGTGACCGGCACATTTGCGCACGATGGCGATGCCTCCTTCCAAGCCAGGCTCACCGCCATTGACGGGACAAGAGTCGCGACGGGCAAGGACTTTGACGACAGCGGCGCCGTCACCTCCCAGGCGTTGATCCTTGACGAGGCCGCCGCAACATCCCTGGTCAGGGCTTTGGAAGGTCAGGAGTTCTCGGTCGCGGACCTCACGACCAAGCCCTACCGCCGCCGCCCCTCGGCGCCCTTCACAACGTCGACCTATCAGCAGGAGGCTTCCCGCAAGCTGCGCCTGAACTCCCGCGAAGCGATGCGGATTGCCCAAAGGCTTTATGAGGCCGGGTACATCACCTACATGAGGACCGACTCGGTCAGCCTCTCTGACCAGGCCATTGCCGCTGCCCGCCGCCAGGCCGCCGAACTCTTCGGCGCCGATTCCGTACCCAGCGCGCCGCGCCACTATGCGACCAAGTCGAAGGGTGCCCAGGAAGCCCACGAGGCGATCCGTCCCTCCGGGGAGGTCTTCAAGACCCCGGCCCAGCTGGCAGGGGCCCTCAGCGGCACTGACCTCAAGGTTTACGAGTTGATCTGGAAGCGGACGCTCGCCTCTCAGATGAGTGACGCCATCGGCCACACAGCGACGGTCAAGGTGGAGGCGCGGGCGAGCGACGGGCGCATGGCTACGTTCGCGGCGTCGGGCACCGTCATCACGCATCGGGGCTTCCTCGCCGCCTACGAGGAGGGACGCGATGCCGCGCGCTATGACGCAGAGGAACCCGGTTCGGATCGGCTGCCGCCTGTTGTGGCAGGTCAGAGGCTTGAGGCGCGGGCGCTGGCCGCCGAGGGCCATGAGACATCGCCGCCGCCCCGGTTCACGGAAGCCTCGCTGGTCGCGGCTTTGGAGAAGCGTGGGATCGGGCGGCCCAGCACCTACGCCTCGATCATGTCGACGATCGAAGAGCGCGGGTACGTCCTGCGCCGCGCCCAAGCGCTCATCCCCTCCTGGCTCGCCTTCTCCGTGGTAGCGCTGCTGGAGGGGCATTTTGCTGACCTCGTCGACTATGACTTCACCGCGGAGATGGAGTCCGGCCTCGACGAGATAGCCGCGGGGACTCAGGCGCGGCAGGCCTGGCTTCATGCCTTCTATTTCGGGGACGGCAAGGCGGCCTCCGCTCGGGTTGACGATCCCGGGCATCACCTGAAGTCTCTGGGGCTCAAGCGTCTGGTCCTTGACCAGGGCGAGATTGACGCCCGCGCTGTCAACACCATTGAGCTGGCGGAACGCATCGGGGTCCGCGTGGGCCGCTACGGCCCCTACCTGGAGGAGACCACCGAGTCGGGTGATGTGCGGCGCGCTCCCATTCCCGGTTCCCTTGCGCCCGATGAGCTGACCGCCGAGGTCGCCCGCGGCCTTCTCGAGGAGGCCGCCAAGGGTCCGGACCAGCGTGAACTCGGCCACGACCCCGCGACCGGGCGGATGATTGTCGCCCGCGATGGCCGCTTTGGCCCGTATGTCACAGAAGTCATGACGGACGATGGCGGGACTGGGGTTGGTGCGGCAGCGTCCGCGGGGGGAGGGACGTCATCGTCCGCCTCGAAGGGCAAGGGGAAGGGGAAGGCAGCGGCTCCCAAGGCGCGCAACGCCTCGCTGTTCAAGACGATGCAGATCGAAACCGTGTCGCTGGACGAGGCGTTGGCACTGCTCGCGCTGCCTCGCTTGGTGGGGGCGGACCCAGCCTCGGGCGAGGAGATCACCGCGCAGAACGGACGCTACGGACCCTACGTCAAGCGCGGGTCTGAGTCGCGATCCCTGGCGGACGAGGAAGCGATCCTCACCGTCACGTTGGAGGAGGCGTTGGCGCTGCTGGCGGCACCCAAGGGGCGAAGGACCGCGCAGGCGGCCTCGACGGCGAAAACGCTGGGGACCGACCCAGCCTCCGGGAGACCGATCACCCTGAAAGACGGGCGTTTCGGCCCGTACGTCACCGACGGCGAGACCAACGCGACCGTTCCCCGGGGCGAGGATCCAGCATCGGTAGGACTGGAGCGCGCCGCGCAAATGCTGGCCGACAAGCGTGCGCGAGGCCCAGTCCAGCGAAGGGGAGCCGGAGGCCGAAAAGCCGCGCCGCGCAAGAAGTAGCAGCGGGGTTGCTGCTGGTGCTGCGACCGGGTCGCAGACGCGAAGGTATACTTGGTGTATGAGTGTCGTGCAAGAGACGATGATTCGCGTGCCGGCCAGCTTGCGGGATCGGATTCGGTCAGGAGCAGCCGAGCGCCGCCTGAAGCAAGCGGACTACATCAGCCTCGCCCTGCGGGAGCTCGAGCAGGCCGAGTTTCTGCGTGCCGTCGCCGCCACCGAGTGGGACGATCAGGCGGTCGTCGAGGCACGCGAGTGGGATGAGGCAGACCTCAGCACGGGGATCGATCCGTGGGACCCCCAGCCATGAACTTCAACGCCGGCGACGTCTTCTATGCCAACCTCGATCCGACGCGCGGAACCGAGCAGCGAGGCACGAGGCCCGTCATCGTCATTTCTGTCGCATCCATGGGCCCACGTGCCGTCGTGGTCCCCATTACAACGACCTTGCGCGGATGGCCAACAAGAATCGGTGTGACCCTCCATGACATGCAAGCAGAGGCCATGTGCGAACAGGTTCGCACCATTGACGTCACCCGACTTAACGAGGACCTCTACGCCCGAGTTGCCCCTTCGGTCCTCCGCGAGATCCAGCGGACCGTAGCCCGCCTGATCGGGGTGTATGCCTAGGGCTCTCGACGACCGCTTTTCCCACCAAGACCGAGCGGACGCCCCGAACAGAAACTATGAAAGATTCTACAAGATGTTCGCTATGATGAAGAACTATGAAGACTCGTAGCCCGTTCCGTCCGTCGTTTGGAGCGAACCCTCCCATCGTCGCTGGTCGTCGAGCGATTCTCGGAGAAGTCGGCGACGCCTTTGATGCCGGTCCGGGAGTCCGAGGGAGAGCGATGCTCTTCACTGGCAACAGGGGGATCGGCAAGACGGTCATGCTCAACGAGACAGAGGCCTTGGCCCGGGAGCGGGGCTGGTTGGTGTTATCGGAGACGGCCACCAAGGGTCTGGTCGACCGCCTCGTCACTGAGGCTCTACCAGAGGCGGCGGCGTTGTTGAGTCGGCATCCTCGCGATCGCCGTCGCGTGTCGGGGATCTCGCTGCCTGCAGGTCTTGGCGGCCTCAGCTTTGACATGTCGGACACCCCAACCCCCGGTGGGCTCCGCGCACAACTGAATGCGATCACCGACCGTCTTGCGGAGCAAGGGACAGGCATTCTCATCACCGTCGACGAGGTCCACAGCCGTGGTGCACGCGACGACGTGGCCCACCTGTGCGCTGTGATTCAACACTCATTCAGGGAAGAGCGGCCCGTCGCGTTCGCGGCCGCCGGTCTCCCCTCCGCCGTCCAAGACCTCATCAGCGACGATGTCTCGACATTCCTGCGCAGAGCGCGCCGCCATGTGCTCCAACCGTTGACTCCCGTCGCCTCCGAAGAAGCGCTCCGGCGACCGATCGAGGACTCCGGCCGTCAAATCGAGTCTGCCGCCGTGGCTGCGGCAGCAGCTGCGACCTACGGGTACCCATTCCTGCTGCAGCTGGTCGGCGACCACGCCTGGTGTCAGGCTCCCGACGCCGCCACGATCACTGAGGAACACGTAACCCACGCAGTAGACGCTGCTGCGCGAGAAGTGGGAACGCTGGTCCACGAACCAGCGCTCAACGACCTCTCAGCGACCGACCGCGAGTTCGTCAGGGCGATGTCGCAAGACGAGGAAGCCTCCGCAATCGCAGACATTCAGGCCCGTCTGGGTCGTGATAGCGGCTACGTTTCTCGGTACCGCAACCGACTCCTTGTCGCCGGAATCATTGAGCCGGCCGGACGCGGTCACGTCGACTTCACCATCCCCTACCTCCGCGAGTTCGTCCGAGACAACGCCGACCGGCTCTGAACAGCTGGTCTACGTTGTGCGGGACCCCAAGCAGCTTCCGCCCGTGCGGCAACGCCTGATCACCGAGGGCGAGGCCCTGCGGTTCGTCGTCCCCGGGATGGCAGCTTGGACTCGGTCCACCGTCCGCAACCCCGAAAGTCAGCCCGCGCGACGCCCGCCGGTCAGTGACGCGTTGATCATCGCGGCCGCCTGGCGGTGAGTCGGCGCCTTCGCAGAAACCTCGTCGCCTTCCCACACTTTCGACAGATCATGCCAGCACATCACCAGCGTCGAGGCTGGCGTCTCGTCACTGATCTTCGAGGAGATTTCCAGGGCTAGGTCGGCGACAATCCGACGGCGGTCTTGGGGGTCCGCAGCAGTCGACGCCTCCGCCAGCATCATGGCCACGCCACACGCTGTGGCGACATCGAGGTCTGCGCGCGCAAGGTCCAATCGGGTTTGGGCGACAATGCCATCCCAGGTCAGCGGGCTTTCGCCGGAACCACAAGTTTCGATCTCGACACCGGCTGCCTGGGCGGCCAAGAACAGGGACGCGTCGGGTTTGGCCTCTTTGCAGAGCTCACCCACAATCGCGGTCAAATCCACCAGACCAGCGTCATACTCCCGGCCAAGAGTCTTGGCCAGCCGTCTCAGCACAGAGACGTCAATAGGATCCGGCGGGTGGCTCAGCGCAGTCTCAGACAGGGCAGCAGCGCCGCCAACGCTCTCAAAGAGCGCGTCCTTCTCCTTCGCGTCAAGGATGCCCAGAATCGAATCGGCTTCGGCTAGGGCAGCCGCCAAATAGAGGGGAGGGGCATACGACGCCTCGAATCGTTCTCGGTGGAGTGCAGCATCTCGTAGTCCGCCGGAGAATAGGTCAAGCACCCCCGCTTCGGACAGGTATCGCTGCGCCTCGCTCCCCATGCCGACCACGGATATTGCAGCGAAATAGGGGTCGAAGAGACCTTCGGGTTCAGGGGACACATCGGCAGACTGCGTGCAGCCAGCGAGCACCACGAGCAGGCCGACAAATGGTGCTCGTCCAACTCGAGCGTGCCGAGCGATCACTGCGCCCTCCTTGAGGCCCTCGTCGGCCCCCATCGGTCCAAGACAACCCTTCTTGGCTGGCACAGTAGCACCAATGGCCATTGTTGGCCCCGGGTCGTTGCGACGCCTAACCGCTCGGCTTTACCGCGCGGACGATGGCGGCGTGCATCCCAGGAGCAACCTCGTGAGTGACGTGCACCTCGGCTTGTGAGAACCCTGCTGCCACCAGGCCATTTAGGTACTCCGACCGCGACAGTGCCCCCGCTATGCAGTCAACGAAGGAACCCCGTTCGGCCCGCTGCGCTGGGCTGAGATCATCGTCCGCCACCACATCCGACACCCCGACCCGCCCACCAGGCCGAAGCACCCGATACATCTCGCGCAGCACCGCATCCTTGTCGGTCGACAGATTGATCACGCAGTTGGAGATCACGACGTCGACCGTCGCGTCGCCCAACGGCACCTCCTCAATGGTCCCCTTGAGAAAAGCCACGTTCGTCGCCCCCGCCTTGGCGGCGTTCGCACGCGCCAGTTCGAGCATCTCATCGGTCATGTCCAGGCCGTAGGCGAACCCGCTCGGCCCCACGCGCCGAGCCGACAACAGCACGTCGAGCCCCCCGCCCGAGCCCAGGTCCAGCACCGTCTCGCCCGGGCGCAGCTCGACCACCGCCGTCGGGTTCCCGCAGCCCAAGCTGGACAAGACCGCGTCCTCGGCCATCGCCGCCCGCTCCTGCTCGCCATAGAGACTGCTCCCAAACACCCCCTCGCGCTCACCTTGCCCACAGCAGGGGACGATGGCGGCCCTTTCGTACCGTTGACGAACCTCCTCGCGTAGCTCGACGTCAGCCATCAGCGCACATCTCCTTTCATATCGATGTAGCTCGATGTATCAGAGAGTAGCATACGCATCGACAGTTGTCGATCTATCTGACAAGATGAGGACATGACCCCGAACCCAACGCCAACGGGCACACCATGCTGCACCCCTCCGACCAGCGGCACCCTCACCGAGACCGACGCTGCCCGCCTGGCAGGTGTCTTCAGGGCCTTGGGCGATCCCGCGCGCTTGACGATGCTGTCAATCATCGCCACCGCCCACAACCACGAAGCCTGCATCTGCGAACTCACCGAGGCGACCGGACTAGCCCAGTCCACCGTCTCCCACCACATGCGCCAACTCGCCGACGTCAACCTGGTGACCCGCGAACAACGAGGCAAGTGGGCCTACTTCACGCCAAACCTCGCCGCCCTCGACGCCGCCACCAGAGCCCTAGCTCAGCACGCATCAACCCAGCTCAAGCAGGCAGCAAGGCGCGACGCGCCAGCCGAATAGGAAGGCATGGGACGATGATCTCGTGGTTCACGTCATGTTCTTCGAGCCCTGCATCCCGTCGAATACGGGCAACGCGATCCGGCTGGCCGCCGTCACGGGATGCGTCCTGCACCTCATCGAGCCCCTAGGGTTCGACTTCTCGGACGCCAAGCTCCGACGCTCCGGCCTGGACTACCACGACCTCGCCGACCTGCGGATTCACCCCGACTTTGAGACGGCGATCCACGCGGTTTCTCCCGGGCGCATCATCGCCTTCACCACCCAAGCAACCCAGCACTTCGGCAACGTCACCTTCCGGGACGATGACGTTCTGCTGTTCGGACCCGAACCCGACGGCCTACCCGACTGGGTCAAGCAGCACCCCGCAATCGACCTTTCCGTCCGCATCCCCATGCTCCCCGCTCGCCGATCCCTCAACCTCGCCAACTCCGCCGCCATCGCTGTCTACGAAGCTTGGCGCCAGCGCGGCTACCCCGGCGCGGTCTGACCGCCCGCACCGCTACGCTGGAGCAATGAGCCACATTCCTGATCCGATGACCGCTCCCCCGCTACGGTGGGGTTTCCTGGGAACCGGCATGATCGCCCGCTTCCTGGCGGAAGCCGCCCGCGACGGAACAACCCAGATCCTCCAGGCCATCGGCTCGCGCACCCAAGACAAGGCCGACGCCTTCGCGCAGAAGTACAACGTCCCGCAAGCCTTCGGCTCCTACGAAGAGCTCGTCGCCTGCCCTGACGTTGACGTCGTCTACATCGCCACGCCCAACTCCGAGCACCACGCGAACACCAAGCTGGCCCTGGAGGCCGGCAAGCACGTCCTGGTAGAGAAGTCCTTCACCCTCACCCAGGCCCAAGCAATCGACCTCGCCGAGCTAGCCAAACAGAAGAACCTGTTCATCACCGAAGCCATGTGGACCCGCTTCCTCCCTCACCAAATCGAGCTACGCCGCCGCATCGCAAACGGCGACCTGGGCGACCTCGTCGCCGCAGCCGGTGACCTGGGCCAACGCGATCCCGTCGACCTCACCGACCGCTTCTACTCCAACGAGCTAGGCGGCGGCTCCCTCTACGACCGAGGCGTCTACCCCATCCTCTGGATCGCCGACCTCTTCGGCATCCCCCAAACGGTCCAAGCCCGCGCCGAGATGACGTTCTCCGGCGTCGACGGCCACCTCTCCGTCATCCTCGGCTACCCCGACAAGGGCGTCCACGCCGTCGCCCAGTCCTCCATCCTGGCCCGCACCCCCGCCGCCGGCTGGGTCGCCGGCACCAAGGGCTACTGCGAGGTCCCGGGTTTCTGGGCTCCCGCTCCCCTCCACTTCTCCTTCGCCGACGGGAGCACCGAAACCTGGCAGTGGGAAGGAATCGCCTCGCGCGGCTACGAGTACGAGATGGCCGCCATCGCCCGCGCCATCACCGAGGGCCTGCTCACCCATCCCCTCATCCCCATTGAGGAAACCATCGCCATCCAGGGTCTTTTCGACGAGATCCGCGCTCAGATCGGCTTGACCTGGACCACGTAGCCGACCCCATGCAGGCCCCGCCGCTGAGGTGGGGCTTCCTCGGCACCGGCAGAATCGCCCACCGCGTCGCCGCCGCTCTGCGCGCCGGAAGCACCCAGGTCCTCCAGGCCGTCGGCTCCCGCTCCCTGGCCAAAGCCCAGGCCTTCGCCGCCCACCACGGCATTCCCCAAGCCTTCGGCTCCTACCAAGACCTCGTCGCCTCCCCCACCATCGACGCCGTCTACGTCGCCACGCCCAATTCAGAACACCACGCCCACGCCCGCCTCGCGCTGGAAGCCGGGAAGCCCGTCATCGTCGAAAAACCCTTCACCCTCACCCACGCCCAAGCCCGCGACCTCGCCACGCTCGCGCAGGCGAAGCGTCTGTTCCTCATGGAGGCGATGTGGACGCGCTTCCTCCCCCACCACATCGAACTCAAGCGCCGCGTGGAGGCCGGTGACCTCGGCGCCCTCACCTGCGCGTTCGCTGACTTCGGCGGCCGCGACCCCGTTGACCTCGCCGGCCGCATGTACTCCCGGCACCTGGGCGGCGGCGCGCTCTACGACCGCGGCGTCTACCCACTCGCCTGGATCACCGACCTCCTCGGCCTCCCCAGCGCCGTCCGCGCCCACGCCGAAATGACCACCACCGGCGTCGACGCCCACCTCACCGCGATCCTCACCTTTGACGCAGCTTCCGCCATCGCACTGTGCACGATGACGGCCCGCACCCCCGCACGAGCCTGGCTCTCCGGGACGCGCGGCTTCTGCGAGATCCCCCGGTTCTGGGCGCCGGCTCCGCTGCACTTCACCTTTGCCGATGGCCGGAAGGAAACCTGGGCCCACCAGGGCGTCCGCGCCGAAGGCTTCGAGTACGAGTTCGCCGCCGCCGCCCGCGCCATCACCGCCGGCGACCTCACCCACCCTCTGATGCCGCTGACCGACACCCTCGCCCTCCAACAACTCCTCGACAACATCCGCTCCCAGGTTGGGCTGACCTGGCCCGCCTGAGACTCCCTGTCTCCCGTCCCGCGCTGCCACCCCACCACCTCACCCACCCACTGCGCCGAGTGCGAGGAATCCGACAATCCAGGGGGGATGACAGCGCTCTAGATTGTCGGATTCCTCGCACTCGATGAAGGGTGGGGGTTGGGCGGGGTTTGTGAAGGGCGGGGGTCGATAGAGTGGGCGGGTGCGCGGGTTCTTCTTTGTGATCGAGGGGGGCGACGGGGCCGGTAAGTCGACGCAGGTCGCGCTACTGGCTCAGGCGCTCCGCGAGCGCGGGTACTCCGACGTTGTCGTGACCCGAGAGCCCGGAGCCACCGAGTTTGGGGCGGCGATCCGCGCAGCGCTCCTCCACGCGGGCGACGTCGCCCCGCAGGCCGAAGCCCTCGCCTACGCCGCCGACCGAGCCGACCACGTCGCGACTGTCATTGCTCCGACGATGGCGAGGGGCGGCATCGTCCTCTCCGACCGGTATCTCGACTCCTCCCTGGCGTACCAGGCTCAGGGACGAGGTCTCGGCGACGCGCAGGTGCGGGCGATCAACGCCTTTGGTACCGGAGGACTGGAGCCTGACCTGACGATCCTGCTGGACATCACGCCCGAAGCCGGGGCCGCCCGACGCGACGGCAAACCCGACCGAATCGAGCGCGCCGGGGTGGAGTTCCACGCCCGGGTAGCACAGCGCTACCGCGAACTCGCCGCCGAGCACCCAGAAAGGTACCTGGTGCTCGACGCATCCGACTCGGCCGAAGAGATCCACGAGGCTGCGGTCGCAACTGTCCTGGAGCTGCTGGGGCGCTGAAGCCAGCCAGCGGCCGACTCCGTTGCGCGGGACAACTAACTGCTATCGGTAGACGTCTTTCCGGTGTCCCAGGGTGACGATTACCACGAGCAGGACTTCGTCCTGCACGGTGTAGATGATCCGGTATTCCCCGACTCTGATCCTCAGGCCATCGCGTCCCCTTAGTCCGATCGCGGAGGGAGGGCGCGGATTGGTGGCGAGAAGCGAGATCGCCGCCTGAATTCGGGTTCGGTGTCCGGGGTCGATTTTGCGCAGAGCCCGCATCGCGGCCGGACGTAACTCAATCCGGTAGGCCACGGTCAGGTCCAGCCCAAGTCTGCCTTGGCCTGCTCCCAGGGCAGGTTCTGACCTTCCTCCGCCATGGCGGCATCGAAAGCGGCAATGTCGTCGAGGTCGTCTTGGGCGGCGCGGAGCCGCTCGAACTCATGGGCTTCCATCATCACTGCCACCGCTTTTCCTCGCCGTTCGATCACGACGGGACCGCGGGGCACCTCGTCCAACACCGAGGCGAGACTCCGCCTTGCCTCGGCTACGCTCACAGCTTTCACATCATTACTGTACCTTCTCGCCGCCTGGATGTACATATGCGCTCGTCAGCTGGGTGTGCCTTGTCGCCGGCCCCCTGGGGAGAGGACCGGGACGCGCACAGACCGAGGCTGTAGCCTTGGGTGATGAACGCAAAGACTGCTCGTGTCCTGTTCTCTTCTCTTCTTGTTGTCGCGCTGGGTGTGGTGTGCGCACCGACGCTGGGGGCTGCTCCGGGTGTGTCACCGGGGTCGGGCACCCGTGAGGGGGGAACGCGGGTCAGTGGGATGATTCCCTCCCAGTTCGTTACGGTCGCCGGGAGCAGAGAGGTGGCGTACGCGCTCGATGACGAGGGCGCTGTTTGGGCGTGGGGAGACAACAACTCGGGTCGACTGGGAAACGGCACCACAAATCACTCGACGAGGCCGACTCGGGTGAAGCCGTCCACGGGGACGCTTCCGGTGTTCACAGCAATCGCGGGGGGGAACCGCACCGGCTACGCGCTCGATGAGGACGGCGGCGTCTGGGCTTGGGGCAACAACAGCGACGGCAAGCTGGGGAACGGTACCACAGACGAGGCGTGGAATCCGGTTCAGGTGAAGGCCGCCTCGGGGGACCTCCCAGTGTTCACCGCAATCGCCGCCAGGTACAACACGGCATACGCCTTGGACAAGTGGGGCGAGATCTGGGCCTGGGGATACAACGGCCACGGTGAGTTGGGCAACGGCGGCACCGCGGGCCAAAAGAATCCGGTTCAGGTGACGGCCGACTCTGGGAGCCTCCCAGTGTTCACCGCGATCGCCGCAGGGAGATACGCGGGGTACGCGTTGGACAAGTGGGGCGAGGTCTGGGCCTGGGGATACAACATGGACGGCCAGTTGGGCGACGGGACCACCTCGGACTCGTTGAATCCGGTTCAGGTGAAGGCCGCTGTCGGAGTACTGCCGGTGATCACCGCAATCGCCGCAGGAAACCACACAGGTTACGCGCTGGACAAGGACGGCGGGGTCTGGGCCTGGGGATACAACGGCAATGGCGAGTTGGGCAACGGCGGCACCACGAACTCGCTGGGAGCGGTTCGCGTTCAACCCGCGTCTGGGCCGCTCAGAGAGATGACCGCGATCACCGCAGGCTCGTCCACGGGGTACGCGTTGGACAAAGACGGCGGCGTGTGGGCTTGGGGAGACAACACCTCGGGCCAGTTGGGAATCTACTCCTCGAGTCCCTGGATGCTGAGTGCCTTCAAGGTGAGGACCGCCTCCGGGGCACTGCCGGCAATCGCCGCGATCGGCGCCGGAGAGAACACAGGGTACGCGTTGGACAGGGACGGCGCCCTGTGGGCGTGGGGGGGTGGCGCCACTGGCCAGTTCGGAAACGGCGAATACTACCCTTCGGAAACTGCAGTCCAGGTGTCGGCGACCCTCGGGAAGGTGACTTTCGGAGGGGTTGAAGGGGAAAGCCCAGCCATCACAGGCAGGCAATGGTCAGCGACCACTCCGACAGGGTGCGGCCGAGTTCCGGTCGTGGTGACCTACGGTCTGGGCGAAGTGGCGGATCGGACTGCGACCGTGGGCACCTTTGACTTCGGGAAGCCGCCTTCGGTGACGGCTCAGCCTGGGTCAGGCAGGGTGGTCGCTGGTGGGACGTTCACGGCCACGGTGGGGGTGTCGGGAGATCCGGTGCCGGCGGTTCGCTGGCAGTCGCGGATCGGGGTTGGCGCGTGGGCGGATATTCCCGGAGTCACCGGCTTGACGTTGACGGCCCGGCCGACTGTTTCTACTGAATACCGCGCCGTGGCGACCAACTGCTGGTCGGAAGCCAATGCGTCGGCTTTTACCGCCTACTCAGCCACGGCCTCAGCGACCGTCGCCCCACCCAACCCGTTGCCTCCCCCCGACGCTCCGAAAGCCGCAGCGGTGGCGATGGCAATGAAGCAGGTGACGATGACGACCAAGACAAGTCTGAAGGTGGTCTCCCTGGTCTACCCGGTGGGTGTGAAGGCCAAGGTCTCGTGGACCTCAAGCAAACCGAAGGTCGCCAAGGTCAACTCCTCGGGGAAGATCCAGGCCCTGAAACCTGGCCGCGCGGTGATCACGGCCAAGACCGAGAACGGCAAAACAGCCCGGTTGAAGGTGACCGTGGTAGCCAAGGCCGTCAAGGTAAAGGCGATCAAGGCCGCCAAGACCAGCACGATCAAGGTCAAGAAGGGCAAGTCGACCCGGCTGTCTGTCCAGCTGACCCCTGCAGGCAGCACCTTGACAAAGATGCCGACCTTCCTGTCCTCGAAACCCAAGGTCGCCTCTATCGATAAGACCGGCCTAATCACCGCCAAAGCCAAGGGCAAGACAACGATCACCGTCCGGCAAGCCGGCAAGAAGACCACCCTCCTCATCAACGTCACCTAGGCCCCAAGTCGCCGAGTGCGAGGAATCCGACAATTGGGAACGCTGTCGCTGGCCCTGAATTGTCGGATTCCTCGCACTCGTTGCCGGGGGGGGTTCCAGCGGCCACCGAACATGCGAGCCCCTTCGCCGGACAGCGGATCACGCCGGGCCGCCGTGTACCGAAACGCCTGACCGGACCAAGGTGTCGGGCCTATCCCGCTGACGGCGTTGAGAAGCTGCTCATTGATGCCGCTGGTCAAGCGAACACTCCGTCAGCCATAGCCTCAATCAGGTTGAGCACGTCACGGTAGCGACCCTGCTTGATCAGTTCTGCAGGCTTCTCATGATCAAGACGCCGATGCGGAGAGAAGAACCACGAGTTGGCGTGATCCGGTGGAAGGACCTCGGCGAGTGCGTCAGCGACATACGCCAGCTCGAGGAGACGCTGCTTGTTCAACCGCTGAGGAACCACCTCGCCGCCCGTCCATCTCGCCACCGAGCGACCGGAGGCGTCAATGATCAATCCCACCTCGTCGGCAGTGAGTCCGAGGTGATCGATGGCGCCCGACACCCTCTCCGCCAACGCGCCAGTTCCGGCAGTGCCCATCGTTATGTCACCTTTCTGTCGTTCTTCTGTCGTAAGTAGGCCAGACTCTCGGTGAGTTTGCGGGAGGATTCTGTCCCTCGAGGCCTGGAAGAGCTAACGGGCTATGCCGAGGAACACCAGGATCGCTCGCTCGACTTCGAGCATTGTCGCGGGTGGGATGGTGCCGCAACGTGTCCGAAGATTTGCCCTTGGGACGGTGTGCAGTTTGTCGGCCATCACAAACGACTCTCGGTCCAGCCCAACCTGGTTGGTCGTGGGCAACGGGACGCGGGTGGGCGAGTCAACGAGTGTCGATGTCACCAGCGCCACCGTGACGAAGTCGCTGGCCTCGAAGAGATCGGATTGCACGATCAGTACGGGGCGTGGCTTCGATGACAGGCGCCCCGCGCCCCCGGCGAGTGTCCACACCTCGCCACGCACAATGCTCACCACTCTTCTTCATCCCAGGTGCCAGTTGCGGCCAGGAACCTTGCCACGTCATCGTCGGCATCAGCTCGGTTCATCGCTAGGCACGCCTCACGGGCGCGAGCGGCAAACGCTTCGGTTCGCGCATCGGGCACCCACACGCGAACCTCGCGGTAGCCGCGCTCGTGCATCCGCGCCCTGTGGGCCGCCACCCGCTCTCGTGTCGTGGTCACGGTCGACATGTTACACCTAACGTCCCGCGCGGGTGTTGCCTGATGCCTCGGGTTTCGTTGGTGGCGAGATGTGGGTCGCGCTAGCCGACGGTGGGGCCGGCTTCGGGTCGCGTTGCTTGACTGGGGATGAGTTCGATGACGGGGCCGAGGAACGTGGGTTTGCGGCCAAACAACGTGGCGAGGGGCTCCTTGGTTCGCGCTGCAGTCTCCCGGATGTCTTGGCCGAGGTCAAAGCCCTTCCAACGTTCGGCGGCCACCCCGACCGCGTCGAGGCCAAGCCTGTCGGCCCCAAACAACGCCCGGTAAAGGTGGTACCGCTGGGTGACAATGACCAGTCGGCGCGCCTGGAACACCTCGCGCGCCCGGTAGATCGACTCCCAGGTCGAAAATCCCGCGAAATCCCGGTACACGTCGCCAGCTGGGACTCCCGCGTCGACCATGTACTGGCGCATCACCTCGACCTCGTTGTAGTCAAGGCGCGAGTTGTCGCCGGTCAGGAGGACCACGGGGGCAAGTCCAGCCTGGTACAGCTCGACGGCGGTGGCGAGGCGGTTCGTGAGCGTCACGCTCGGCTTACCATCTGGTGTGATCCCCGCGCCGAGCACGAGAATCGCGTCATACCCCGATCCAAAGCGCTCCCGAGCTTGGCTGGCTTCGTCGACAATGCGCCCCGTCGTTGAGCGCACCACCCACAGGTTCAGCCCCGCGACCACCAGACACACCAGTCCCATCAAAGACGCAAGGACGATGACGGCCCTGCGGAAACGCCGGCCCCCTCGCCCCAGGCGCCACTCACCGCGCCCAGCCCACCACGCCGACAACCCCCGACGAATCGATCCCACCCCCGGCACGCTACCAGCAGCCCTTCCGGCAACGCAGGAAGTGGCCAAATAGTCACTGCGGCTGCTTCCGTGTCCGTGGCTGCTGCGACACTCAACCCATGACGAAAGAATCACAGCGAGCCCTGCTCGAAATCCAGCAGGCACAGACAGCGTTCAAGCTTGCCATCCTCCGCGCCTACCTGGCACCGATGCTGGCGAAGGTGGCGCGTTTCGGCAAGCCGATCATGCTGATAGACGGCTTCGCCGGGACGGGGGCCTCCGGCACCGATCAAGGTTCAACCGCGATCATGCTCGAACACGCTCGGCGAGGCAGGTACAACGTTCCCGTCAAGGTCAGGGCAGTGGAACGCGACTTCGATCACTACGCGAAGCTCGAGGCGCTCACCGAGGCCGCGAGGCAAGGCGGGGCCGACGCGCTCGCGTGGCACGGGATGATCGAAGACCATCTCTTCTCGCTGCTCAGGCAAGCCACGGGACATGCGCTCTTCCTCTTCCTTGATCCCTACGGAGCGCAGATCCCATTCGACTGCTTGGCCGGAGCGCTCGCGACACTTCGCGGAAACCGATACCCACCCACGGAGGTGCTGCTCAATGTCTCGGCGCCACTGATTTTTCGTGAGTTCGGCATTGTGGGAGATGAATGGACCCCATCGAAGACGAAGAGGGCGGACCTTGCCCTTGGGGGGGTCTGGTGGCACGATGTGGCGCGTCGACTCGACTCCACGGCCGACAGGGTGCGGGAAGTGACCGAAGGGTACGCAAGACGACTCTGCTCGGCAACAGGAATGACGTGGCAGACCGTTCCGGTCTTCCGGCATCCCAGGCACGACGTACCCATCTACAACCTTCTCTACGTGACACGGAGCAGTGACCACGGCCTTGCCACCTTCATCGACGCTGTGGGACGTGCTAGGCCCGATTACCTGGTCGCTGTCGAAGGGGAGGGGGACCTCACACTCTTCGGAGACAGTGGAGACTGGGCACGCGGCGAGGCGAAGCGCCAGCAGACCGCGACTCAGCCTCACATCGAGGAGAACCTTCGAAAGATCGCTGCACGTGGCGATGAGTTCCACCCGCTCTCGATTCCACAAGAGGTCTACGGCAACGCAACTGGAGTTGCGACCGGGACTCAGGTCGAAAGGGCCCTAAGGACACTGGTCGAGGCAGGAGAGCTCTGCCTTGTTAACAAGAAGGGCAGCAAGCACATCGAGGGCGTCTACGCCCGGGCAACGCGCGGGTAGGGCATCTCGCTCCAAGTGAGTCCATCGAGGATGCGGCCTTCGGTCTTGGGTGAGCGGCCACCCCACTGCTTGAAGAAGAACGGCACCTGATGGGCGAGGCAGTTGTCTCGGATGCCCCGTGCCCAGGAGATGTCCATCGGGCGCGCAGACATGCCAGATTCGCCCCCGGCGATGACCCAGTCGATGCCCTCCAGGCTGAGCGGGGACAGATCTCCGAGCAGGGGTTCGCAGGAGAGAAACCTCACGGCAGCGGGGATCTCGCGGAGCTGGTCAACCCGGTGAGCCTGGTCGAGGTCCTCGACCGAAACGCCGAACCACAGGTTCTCGGGCCAATCAAGCGACGATGCGAGCTTCCGGGCGCGGGCGGCCCTCTTGGTGAGGACCTGGTAGGTGTGTTGGGGGGTATCTCGGATCACGTCGATTATCTGATGGACGAAGCTGGTGGGAACCTTGGCGTGGAAGAGGTCCGACATCGAGTTTACGAACACCATCCGATGACCGGACCAGGTGTAGGGCGCGTCGAGAGCGGCTGGGTGAATCGCGACTCCGAAGCCGGGCCCCGAGGTACGCGAGTCGCCGTCTGTCTGGTACTGCGGCGTCCCCATCGCCTTGAGTCTGCGTGCCATGGTGAGCGCGTAGCAGTTGTCGCAGCCCGACGAGATTCGGTCACACCCGGTGACCGGGTTCCACGTCAGCTCGGTCCACTCGATCCTCGTCTTCTTCATCGGTCGCTCCTCGCATTCCTCTCGTCGTTCTCAGCCTGCCACGCCGAACACCCGGTTTGCCGGAGACCTCGCCGCTGAGTCAAGGGACGACCAGTATCACCGAAGGCGGGGACACGCCCCCAGGGATCGCCCCGCAACGGCGTGGTGGGTGTCTGTGGGTGGGGCTAGGGTGTCGGCATGAGTGTGTGGGACGTGACGGTGGGGCAGGAGGAAGCGATTGCGCCGTTGCGGGCTGCGGCGGCTAGCGCGGAGGCGATGACACATTCGTGGCTGATCACGGGGCCGCCGGGGTCGGGGCGGTCGGTGGCGGCTCGGGCGTTTGCGGCTGCCCTGCTGTGCGGGGAGGGTGGATGTGGGGAGTGTCACGACTGCGCGACCGTGGTGGGGGGGACGCATCCAGACGTCCGGGTGGTGGCGACGCGGAATGTGACGATTTCTATCGATGAGGTGCGAGAGCTGGTGACCCACTCGGCACGGCGACCGTCTCAGGGACGCTGGAGGATCGTCATCGTCGAAGATGCGGATCGGATGACGGAGCGGACGTCAAATGTGCTGCTCAAGGCGATTGAGGAACCGCCTGAGCACACGGTGTGGCTGCTGTGTGCGCCCAGCCCGCGTGACGTCATCGTCACTATTCGCTCGCGGTGTCGGCCGGTGGGGCTGCGGATTCCGGCAGTGGAGGCGGTCACGAGGCTGCTCGTTGAGCAGGACGGGGTCAGCGAGGAGCAGGCGCGGGCGATGGCGATGGCGGCTCAATGCCACATCGGGATGGCGCGGCGGCTGGCTACGGACCCGGCGGCTCGCGAGCGGCGCGACCAGGTGTTGGCGTTTCCGGGCCACGCCTCGTCGGTGGGGGGAGCGGTGATCGCGGCGGGAGAGTTGGTGGACATGGCGAAGTCCGAGGCGGAACAGCGGTCTCGGGAGCAGGAGGAAACGGATGCGGCGGCGGTGCTGCATGCCCATGGATTGGAGGCGGGCGAGACGATTCCGGCGCGGATGCGCTCACAGCTGGCACAGTTCAAGGCGGACAAGGATGAGGTTCGGAAGCGGACTACGCGGATGCAGCGTGACATCCTCGACCGGGCGTTGTTGGACTTGATGGCGTTCTATCGGGACGTGGTCTCGGTTCAGGCGCGGTCCGGGGTGGACCTGATCAACGCGAGCCACACGGAGGATGTGATGCAGGCGGCTGGGGTTTCCACGTTGGGGGCGACGCTGCGGTGTCTTGAGGTGATCGAGGAGGCTCGCGAGCGTCTGGCGGCGAACGTGGCTCCGGCATTGGCGCTGGAAGCGATGGGGGTCGGGATCGCGCTGGCGGGAACTCCGCGGGCTCACCAGCCAGCTTGAGCTGGAAGCGATGGGGGTGGGGATTGCGCTGGCGGGGGTGGAGGTGAGGGGTCCTTGTCAGCCGCACTGCCACAGCGCGGCGACCGGGACGGCCCGGAGTCGGTCTCCGAAGGGGAGGGTCTGCTGTCCGAGATACAGGACAAAGCCGGCGAGGAAGTCGTCGCCCAGCTTGGCTTGCAGGTGTCTGAGGCCTCGGAAGTCCGCGTCTGACGCCGTGGAGGAGGCCTTGACCTCGATGCCCACGACCTGGTCTCTTCTGTTTCTGAGGACGATGTCGACTTCCGCCTGGTCGCGGGTCCGATAGTGGTAGAGCTCAACAGTCTGATTTGCCCAAGTGAGTTGGCGGGCAATCTCCATGGAGACGAAGCTCTCGAGGACACCGCCGAGGTTGGACGTGATTCGTCCGAGGCTGGCTTCGTCATGGCCCTGCAGCATGGTGGCAATGCCAGAGTCGACAAAGGCGAGCTTCGGGGCCCTGGTGGCGCGGGCGGTGGCGCCGCGACTCCATGCCGGTATGCGCTTGATGAGGAAGACCTCTTCTAGCAGGGTGAGGAATCGTTCAACGGTCTGGCGGGGGAGGCCCAAAGTGCTCCCGATGTTCGAGGAGTTGATGACCTGTCCGACCCGGCCCGCCAAGAGGGTGATGAGCTGCCGGAGCTGGGAACCGCGCTCGATGGAAGCCAGCTGCATAACATCCCGATTGACCAGGTCGGCGACGTAGGACTCGAAGAACCTGGTCCGGCGTCGTCCCTCACGGGCTACCGCTGCGGGGAATCCTCCCCGGACGATGCGCGCGATGTATCCGTCTCGCGTCTCCTGGGACTGACAGGCAGCCTCGGGGCCGTCGCGGAACACGGCGTCAACGAACCTGTCGGGCCGCTGGTCGATTTCCCCTTGTGATAGCGGCCACAGTTCAATGGTCTCCATCCGTCCGACCAGGGTGTCGGGCACGGTCCGTAGCCCGAGGACTCGCGCGGAACCGGTCAAGAGGAAGCGGCCCGGATCGTAGCTCGCGTCCACGACTTCCTTGATGGCAAGGAGGAGTTCGGGGGCACGCTGAATCTCGTCGATCACCATGGGGTTGGCTGCTCGGACAAACTCACTGGGGTCGCGTTTTGCGGACTCAAGTGTGGAAGCCCCGTCAAGGCTGTACCACGCCGCGCCCGACTCCTTGGCGAGCTGTGCCACCAGCGTGGATTTTCCGCACTGCCGCGCGCCGTTGACCAGTACCACTCGCGTGTCTGCAAGGGCCTCCTGCACGGTTGTGGCGGCGTGGCGGTCGAGGAGGAAACCGAGGGGAGACTGTCCAGGTGCCACAGGGAAACTCTAGCACGCCGTGGGCGATCTGCCGCAGGGTTCGTGGGCGATCTGCCGCAGGGTTCGTGGGCGATCTGCCGCTGCGCAACTACCTCCGCAGGTGGCCGAGGATCCTGAGGAACTCCAGGTAGAGCCAGATCAGCGTCACGGTCAGCGCGAAGGCCCCGGTCCACGCGTAGCGGCGGTCAATCCCGCCCTCGACGCCGAGTTTGATCATCTCGAAGTCCATGACCAGCGAATAGGCCCCCAGAAGGACCGCGAGGATCGAGATGACCAGGCCCGCCGGCATGCCGCCGATCTCCATCGACCTCAGGCCGAAGTCGGGCAGGACTCCTGTCCACACCAGGGCAAGGTTGATCAGCGAGAACAGGACGTAGCCGCCCATGGCAGCCAGGACAATGCGACGACCCCTAGGAGAGGTGCGGACCTTGCCGGAGGAGAAGAGCAGGAGAACCACGACAAAGGTGGCCAGCGTTGCGACGACGGCCTGCAGCACAATCCCGCCGGCCGACTCCTCGAAGTAGCGAGAGGCCCCACCGAGCATCATCCCTTCGAAGACTGCGTAGATCGACATGAGCCCAGGCTTCGGCTCCCGTCGAAAGGCGCAGACCAGACCGAGCACCAGGCCGATCAGGCAACCGGGAAGCGCAAGCACCGGATAGACCCAGCCGGCGACCCCGCCGACCAGCACCAGCGCGAGCAACCCCGCCGTCTTGATGATGACGTCCTCATAGGAGAGGCGGCCGGTGTGGTACCTCGTCGCCGTGCCCGCCTCCCAGGCGGCTTCCAAGGTGGACGCATCAGGCGGTGCGCTGTAGGCCGGCGCGTCGTGGAACCCCACGGGCGGGCCGTACTCGCGCATTCCGGGGCGCTCGGTGTAGACGGAACGGGTGAAGACAGGGTTGGCCATGAGGCGCGTCACTCCAATCGGGGGCAGACGAACTCGCTGACAAGCAATGTGGTCGTCCCGCCATTCTAGAGGCCCCACACGAACGCCCGGTCCAGGCCGTCGCCTCGCAGCGCACCTTGGCGCCCGTGGAAAACGACGAGCAGACCCGTGGAAAATGACGAGCAGGAGCGTGTAGAATGACGAGCATGACCGTGTGGAATGACGAGCCCACAAAGCAGGCCCCGCCAGAATCGAGCACGCCACCAGCAGACACACCTCTTCCGCGCTTCCTCCAGGAGTCCATCGAGCAGGCTCTGACGGACACCCGCATCGCCATCATCGAAGGTGCCCGTCAAGTCGGCAAGTCAACCCTCGCCGCCATGATCGCCGCTCCCCGACACGGCCTCATAGCTAACCTCGACCGCGACCTCACCAGACGAGCCGCCCTCACCGATCCCACCACCTTCGTCCAGCAGAACCCGAACGGCCTACTGGTCATTGACGAGGTCCAGCGCACCCCTGACCTCATTTTCGCCCTCAAGGCCGCCGTCGATGAAGACCCACGTCCAGGACGGTTTCTCATCACCGGCAGCGCCGACCTCCTCTCCCTCAAAGGACTCGACTCTCTGGCCGGACGAGCCGAAACCTTCGCCCTCGAAGGCTTCTCCCAAGGAGAGCTTCGCCACCACAAAGAGCAGTTCATCGACCGCCTCCTCGCCGGTGAGCTTCACCTCACCCACAGCTCCACCCTGCGCCGCTCCGACTACCTTGACCTCGCCTGCGCCGGAGGCTTCCCGCAAGCACGAACAAGGACCCAGCAACGACGCAACGACTGGAATCACGCCTACCTTCGACAGCTCACCAGAAGAGATGCCCCCGACCTCGCCGGACTCACCCGGCTCGCCGACCTACCCCGCCTCATCGCAAGAGTCGCCGCCACAGCGGGCACCCAGTTCGTCGCAACCGGAGTCGCCAAAGACCTTCAATGGCCCCGCACCACCCTTGCCCCCTACCTCGAACTCCTCAAGACACTGTTCGTCATTCGCGAGCTTCCCGGATGGTCATCCTCCCTGGTCAGCCGCACCACCACACACCCCAAACTCTACGTGGGAGACTCGGGCCTCGCCGCCAGCCTCCTGGGCGTCACCCCTAGCTCCCTGGCCCCCGACCACACCCACGCTAACCGCGCGGGCCCCATCCTAGAGACCTTCGCCCTGGCAGAAATTGCCAAGCAAAGAAGCTGGTCAGAAGCCAAACCGGCCCTCTTCCACTTCCGCGACCAGGCGCAACGCGAAGTCGACATCGTCCTCGAGCAACAAGATGGCACCATCGCGGCCATTGAGGTCAAGGCCGCCGCCACCATCACCCCCCACGACATGCGAGGCCTGGCCCGACTCCGCGACCAGGCCAAAGACCGCTTCGCCGCCGGCATCCTCCTGTACACCGGCCCCACCTCCGAGCCGCTCGGCCCGCGCCTGGCCGCCGTCCCACTCGATGCACTGTGGTCACCTCCGCGACGGGGCACAATAGGCCGGTGAGTGATTTGGGGGCGAGGTCCGCCATCGTCCTTCCGCCGGTGCGGTATCCGCCGGAGCTGCCGGTCAGCGCGCGGCGCGAGGACATTGCCCGCGCGATCACGCACCACCAGGTCGTCATCGTCGCCGGGGAGACGGGGTCGGGCAAGACGACCCAGATTCCCAAGATTCTCCTGGAGCTGGGGCGCGGCCGGGCTGGGCGGATTGGGCACACGCAGCCCCGGCGCATTGCCGCGCGCACCGTCGCTGAGCGCATTGCTGAGGAGCTTGCGACACCGCTGGGCGACATCGTCGGTTATCAGGTGCGGTTCACCGACGAGACGTCGCCCTCCACTCTCGTCAAAGTGATGACCGACGGCATTCTTCTCGCAGAAATCCAGCATGACCCCATGCTCTGGGCCTACGACGCCCTCATCATTGACGAGGCTCACGAGCGCTCGCTCAATATCGACTTCATCCTCGGCTACCTCACGACCCTCCTCCCGCGCCGCCCCGACCTCAAGATCGTCATCACCTCGGCGACCATCGATTCCGAGCTTTTTGCCCAGCATTTTGCGCACGATGGCGAACCCGCCCCGGTCATCGAAGTCACCGGCCGCACCTATCCCGTGGAGATCCGCTACTGTCCCCTCGATTCGGACGATGGCGGACCTTCCCCCAGCACATCGAGTCGCCCTCGCGCTGGGGCTGACCAGGCGCTCGACCAGCCGGCGGCGATCTGTCAGGCAGCACGGGAGCTGTTCAAGGAGGGATCCGGCGACATTCTCGTCTTCTGCTCCGGCGAAAGGGAAATCCGCGACGCCGCCGAGGCGCTGGTCGAGGAGTTCAACGCGACACTGGTCGGAGGAAAGAAAGCCGGTGGACCAGCGGGCGACAAAGCAAACCGCTCCAAGACAACAGCGCGCGGCGGCGCGGAACGCAACACCCCCCGAGACCTAGAAATCCTCCCCCTCTTCGCACGCCTTTCCGCTGCGGAACAGCACAGAGTCTTCGAGCCGCACGCGGCGCGGCGGATTGTCCTGGCGACGAACGTTGCGGAAACCTCCCTGACGGTCCCGGGAATCCGCTACGTAATCGACCCCGGGACAGCCCGCATCTCGCGTTACTCCAAAGCGACCAAGGTCCAGCGTCTCCCCATTGAACCCATCTCCCAGGCCAGCGCCAACCAGCGAGCCGGCCGGTGCGGCCGCCTCGCCGACGGCATCTGCATCCGCCTCTACTCGAAAGACGACTTCGATGCACGCCCCGAGTTCACCGAACCGGAAATCCTGAGAACCTCGCTCGCCTCGGTCATCCTCCAGATGATCGCCGTCGGGGTCGCATCCTCGCCGAACGACGTCGTCAAGTTCCCCTTCGTCCAGCGCCCCGATGCCCGCAACGTCCGCGACGGGGTCGCCCTTCTCACCGAACTCGGCGCCCTCGCCGACAAGTCAACCAAGAGCCCCGAATCGAAAACCGCCGCCCCAAGAACAACCCCCAAAGGAAACCAGCAAAAACCCAGCTCAGCCCGCCGACCCCAGCAGGGAATCGGCCTCACGCCCCTCGGCCGTCAGCTCGCCCATATCCCCCTCGATCCTCGTCTGGGCCGCATGATCATCGAGGCTGACCGCTACGGCGTGACCCGCGAGGTACTCATCATCGCCGCCGCCCTGACCATTCAGGATCCCCGCGAGCGCCCTCTCGATGCCCAAGAAGCAGCTGATGCCGCCCACGCCCGCTTCGCCGACCCCACCTCAGACTTCCTGACCTTCCTCAACCTCTGGGAGTACCTGCGCGCCGCCCGCAAGGACCTGTCTTCCTCGGCCTTCCGCCGCATGGCGCGCGCAGAATTCCTCAACTACCTGCGGCTTCGAGAGTGGCAAGACCTCGTCACGCAGCTGAGGCGCATCGTGAGGGAATCGGACGCCCACAATCCACCTCTCCGCGCCCGTCGGGCGCGACCAAAGCCGCGAAAAAGTGAAAACCCGACAACTAGCAGCGATGACAGCGTTCTTAGTTGTCAGGTTTTCACAGGCTCGCTGGCGGAGGGGGTGCCCACGCGCTTTTCCTGGCCGGCGGAGCAGATCCATCGCGCCCTGCTGCCCGGGCTGCTCTCTCAGCTCGGGATGCGGCTGGAAACCGACCTTGACCAGGCGCGGGCCTCCACCGATCGTAGGTCCCGCCGCCGCTCGCGCAACGAATACGCTGGTCCGCGCAACGCCCGCTTCGCGATCTTCCCGGGCTCCCCACTCTCCGCCAAGCCGCCTCCGTGGATCATGGCGGCCGAACTCGTCGAAACCTCGCGCCTGTGGGCCCGCTGCGTCGCCGCCATCACCCCCGAATGGGCAGAGGATGCGGCCTCCCACCTCGTCGTTCGCAGCTACTCATCCCCGCGCTGGTCCTCCCGCGCCGCTGCCGCCATGGTCGACGAGAAAGTCCTGCTCTTCGGCCTTCCCATCATCGCCGCGCGCCCGGTCCCGCTGGCCCGCACCGACCCCGAGCACGCCCGCGAGATCTTCATCCGCTCGGCCCTCGTCGAGGGAGACTGGCGCTGTCACCACGAGTTCTTCGCCCAGAACCAGCACCTCATCGAGGAGGTCGAGGACCTCGGCGACCGCACCCGCCGAACCAGCCGCGCCCTGACGCTCGACCCCGAGGACATCGTCGCCTTCTACGACGAGCGCCTCCCCGCGAGCGCCACCTCCGCCCGCGCCTTCGACGCCTGGTGGAAAAAGGTCCGCCCGCGCCACCCCGACCTCCTCACCCTCACCCCCGCCGACCTGGGCCTAGACGATGACGGCCCCGCCCGCGAGGGCTTCCCCGACCAGTGGGTCGCCGGCGACTTCCCTCTCCCCTTGACCTACACCTACGACCCCGGTGCGGACGATGACGGAGCGACCCTCCACATTCCCGTCGCCATCGCGAACCAAATCCGTCCCGACGGGTTTGACTGGCACATCCCCGGGTTGCGGACCGAACTGGTGACCGCGTTGATCAAGGGTCTGCCGAAGAAGGAGCGGGTCGAGCTGGTCCCGGCCGCTGACACCGCGCGGTCCCTGGCACCGCACCTTGCTGACCCGTCGGCGTGGCGCGATCGGGCGGGGCGGATTCGACCGTTCACGGAGGTGCTCAGCGAGGTCATTCGCGACAGCCGAGATCTGTGGGTGCCGCCCGAGGTCTGGACCTTCGAGAAAATACCCCCTCACCTGCGGCTCCGCTTCGTCATCGAGAACCCGCGGGGGGAGGTGATGGCCTCGGGAACCGACTTCCTCGCCGTCCGCGAGGAAGCAGCACCCGGTGTCCGCGAGGCGATCGCAACCCTCGCTGAAGCAGCAGGCCGCGCCTCAGCCCGGGCGAGTTCCACCAAGTTTGCGGCGGCGGGAGTCGGCGCTTCGGACTCTGGGTCGGTCAACGCTGTACCCGAATCCGTCGAACCAGCGGCTCCTGCGCCCGCGCCACGAACACCTCCCACTCCCGAACGCAAGCCAACCGCCCCACCCCCGACCCGTCCGGTACCGCCCCCCACCTGGGGCGGCGAGCGCGAGAGCCTCACCACCTGGGACTTTGGCGACCTCCCGCGGGAGGTGGAGGGGATGGCGGGGGACGTCATCGTGCGCGGGTATCCGGCGGTGGTGGTGGAGGGGCGACGAATCGCGCTGCGGGTGATGGAGAGTCGCGAGCGCCAGGGGGAGGCGATGGAGCGCGGGGTGCGGGCGCTGCTGTTGGGGGAGCTGAAGCTGGCGCCGGCGCGGATCACGTCGAGGCTGAAAGCGCAGGTGGCGCTGCCGTTGGCGACGAGCGCGTATCCGAACAGTGACGCGCTCGTGCTGGACTGTCAGGCGGCGGCCGTAGATGCGCTGGTGAGGGCGCATGGCGGGGTGCCGTGGACACAGGGCGGATATGAGGCGCTGCGCGCCCGGCTGAGGGATGAGCACGAGGACCGGACGGACGCCATCGTGCGGCTGGTGTCGAAAGTGCTGGTCAAGGCGGGGGAGGTGCGGGGACGGATCGAGGATTTGGCGGGGCTGTCGATGCTCTCGTCGCTGACGGAGATCCGCTCGCACCTGGCCCGGCTCCTGGAGGCGGGATTTGTCGCGCGGGCCGGGGAGGCGCGGCTCGCCCACTTCCCGAGGTATCTCGCAGCCGACGCTTACCGTCTGGAGCGACTCGGCGCGACGCGCGCGCGCGAGGAGAGGGGAATCTGGGTATTGGCGCAGGTAGACGAGGCGTATCACGAGGCGTGCGCCGCGTTGCCTCCCGGCGCCCTCCCCCCCGAGGCGCTCGCCGAGGTCCCGTGGATGATCGAGGAACTACGCGTCAGCCTCTTCGCCGAGCAGCTAGGAACCGCCCACCCCGTCTCCGAAAAGCGCATCCGCAAAGCAATCGCTACCGGGGTCGGGCGCTAGGCGGTTGAGCTGGTGCCTCGGAGCTTGGCTATGCCGCGCATGCCGTGGAAGAAGACGAAGGCGGCGATGGTGCCGACGGCGATGCCTGTCAGCTTCATCGAACCAATCTCGAAGGTGGCGTCCGCGATGCCGAGGATGAGGGCGATTGCGGCGGGGAAGAGGTTGACCGGGCTGGAGAAGTCCACCTTGTTCTCGACCCAGATGCGCGCTCCGAGCAGGCCGATCATGCCGTACAACACCACGCCTGCGCCGCCAATGACACCGGGCGGCACGGTGTTGACGGCCGCGCCAAACTTGGGGCACAGCGACAAGAGCAGCGCCGTCCCTGCGGCGATCCAGTACACGGCGGTTGAGTAGACCTTGGTCGCCGCCATGACGCCGATGTTCTCTGCGTAGGTCGTCGTGCCGGAGCCTCCGCCTAGGCCAGCGAAAGCGGTTGCCACGCCATCGGCCAGCAACGCGCGGCCAATCGACTTGTC
>Ga0123356_10000948_pt1 | contig 32065 bp, 26 predicted proteins | sample TergutEmb28metaG_2_FD_92546 | JGI IMG/M metagenome (GOLD analysis project Ga0123356, IMG submission 92546) | Embiratermes neotenicus P3 segment gut microbial communities from Petit-Saut dam, French Guiana - Emb289 P3 | ecosystem: Host-associated > Arthropoda: Insects > Digestive system > Gut ...
TTGTCCGCTATCAGCGCATAGCCGTTTTCCGTTCTCGCTTCCGTCAAAACCGATGTATTGTTGTTTTCGTCCGTTGTTTCGATTGCGATTTTGAAATTTGTCAGATTTTCCCTTGCGGATGCGTATTTCTCCCAGTCTTCCGCCATGTTTCCCAATTCCGAAACCAAACCCTCCAGCCCCGAAGCCAATTTGTCAAAGTCAAGCCCGGGAAACCCGCCGCATCCCGGAATCAAAACCATCGCCAGCGCGAGAAAAGCCGCGGTCAACGCCGTCAGAATTTTTTTGTTTTTCATATATAATTCTCCCTTATTTAATTTAAATTTCCACCACTTCAAGATTCAAAAGCTCCCCGAAAAAGCGGATCTGTTCCGGCGAGGCGCCGTATACGAGTATGCTGTGGTGCGTGGCCCCCGCCCTGCCAAGCGATTCCAAAAATTCGGCCACCGGCCTTTTGGGTCTCATCCAGCCGCGCACCGTCCCCTTAAAACGGCTTTCGCCTTCGTTTTCCTCCTCCATCAAAACAGGGGAAACGAGCAGTTTAAAATCGGTTTTTCCCCTGAAAACGTTCACAAATACCCCCTGCCCGCTTTTAAAACACGCCGAACACGCGACGGGATTTTTGGCGCCCGGGCCCCCGTAAGTAAATTCTTTCTCAAATATTTCCGGGGCTTTCGCCGCCAGGCGCAGGTTCATTTCGCCCATGTGGCTCAGAAACAAAGTGTTCCCCCGCCAGTCCGGGCAAAAAATTTCGACAAAGGAAGTGTCGGGGAATCCATGGAGCAGCGCTCCGGTAAACGCCGCAGTCAAAACGTCGCCTTCGCCCGCGTAACCCGTTTTTTTTGCCATCGCCTTGCAGGCCTCGATAAACGGCATGTGAAAAAGCCCGGTGTTCCCCCCTATTTCCATGAAATTCACGGAATAAGCCGAAAGGGTTTCCGCTTCGGCCCATTTGCGCACGGCAAGGCTGTCCCGGAGGGTTTCGGTTTGCGTTTCGCTTGAAAAATTTCCAAAGCGCGCAAAGGCGGCGTCATCCGCTTCTTTTTCCGCTTTGATTTCATTTTCCGAAACGGATTTTTTAAAATTTTCAATGATTTGCGGGCTTGACCTTATAATCTCCACGCCGAACCTCTTTTGCATTTCTTCGTCTGTAACCGCGAAATCCCCCATCCCAAAAAACGCCCCGCCGATCGACCCCGTGCGCGAGCCGCAAAGCGATTTCGCGCAGGCTGCAGCTTTCACGAACCCCGCCGCGCGCGAAATGACCTCAAAGTTCTCCAAATGACCGGCCGCTATGGCGAATCGCTTGCCGTTTTTGACGAGCAGGCTGCACATATCCATGACTCCGTGGATCCCGTGGCAATAGGAAATGGCGTCCGGGTCCTGCGAAGGGGAAAAATCGAAAGTGTCTGTCGCGTCCAAGACCACAATAGGCAGTTTCGTGCCAGAGAGCACAGAAGCGGATTCCAAAGAGGGAGAATAAGCCATATGTAAAGTCACGACACATTTCGCGCCGTTTTCTTCAAAGGAAGCGACGGCGGCTTTAAATTCCGGCTCGATTCTGCAAAAAGGCGATCGCAGCACCTCAAACCCGCAGTTTTCCAATTTTTTCGCCGCCGTTTCGTAAAATTTTTCAAGGCGCGCGCGGAGCTGCGGGACTTTTTCGTCGTACAGCGCTATATACAGCGGCAGCAGCCCTATTTTTATCATGTTTTTTCCTCCCAAGATATATCGTGTTTAAGAATATTTTATCACATAACAAAAGATTTGTCAATAAAATCCGAGGTTTCGATTTTTATTTTTCGCCGCTCTTGACATCGCAAAAAATATCGATTATAATATGAGTATAATAATGAGGTAAAACAAAAAATAAATTCTTTCGGGGAGGATTTTTTATGGGCAAAATTAAAGTAGGGGTATTCGGGGCGGCAAGGGGCCAAACGATGATAAACGTACTGGCAAATCACCCGGACGCCGAATTGGTGGCGGTGTGCGACAAATACCGCCCGCTTTTGGACAACGTGCAAAAGCTCGCAGACGACAGAGGACTTAAGGTGAACACATATGAAAATTTCGAGAATTTTTACAACCATGACATGGACGCGGTGGTTCTCGCCAACTACGCGAACGAACACGCGCCGTTCGGAGTCCGCCTTTTGAAATCCGGCCGGCATGTCATGAGCGAGGTTTTGCCCTGCGAAACCATGGCCCAGGCCGTGGAATTGATCGAAGCGGTCGAGGAGAGCGGGAAAATCTACGCCTACGCCGAAAATTACTGCTACATGAGCGGGCCTTTTGAGATGCGGCGGCGTTACGAAAACGGCGAGATCGGGGAAGTGCAGTACGCGGAAGGCGAATATATCCACGACTGTTCGTCCATATGGCCCCAGATCACCTACGGCGAAAAAAACCACTGGCGAAACCGCATGTGGTCCACTTTTTACTGCACGCACAGCCTTGGGCCCATACTCACCGTGACGGGGCGCAGGCCCGTGCAGGTGGTGGGTTTTGAGACAAACACAAACACAAAACGCGGGGATAAAGCCATGAGCCGCGTGATGAGCGCGGGCGGGATCGAAATGGTCACCCTCGACAACGGGGCAATCGCCAAAAGCGTTCACGGGGGCCTCAAACGCGAACCGGGAAGTATAAACTACGAAATTTACGGCACAAACGGCATGATGGAAACTCACCGCTGGGACGGCGGGACCATGGCGGTCTATATCGAGGGCGAAAAACTCTGCCGCGGCGAGCTTGCGCACTACAAACCCGAGCCCTTCATAACCTCCGAGCTGGCGCAGAAAACCTCGGGGCACGGCGGAAGCGATTTTTACACCACCCACTTTTTCATAGAGAAGATTTTGGGCAATCCCGAAGGGCAGAAATACAGCATCGACGTCTATGGGGCGGTCGATATGGGAATCTGCGGGATTTTGGCCTACCGTTCAATCCTTTCGGGCAATGCCCCCATCAGAGTCCCCGACCTGCGCGACAAAAAGCAGCGCGACGAATACAGAAACGACTGCGCCTGCACAAATCCCGCAGTGGCCAAAGACAAACTTCTCCCGGTCAGCCCGCATTTCGACATTGAAAGCATTCCCGATTCGGAATATGAACAATGCCGCAGCTCCTGGCTTGACGGTAAAAACGCCGAATAGGGGGAAAATATGGCCATACTGAAAAAAATTGCCGCATTCGGTCTGATTTTTGTTTTGAGTATTGCAATTCTTGTTTCATGCGGCGAAGACAACACCGGCCGCGGTGAAGCCACAGCGAACCAAAACCCCGGCAAGAGCGCAGACACCGAAGAAGCCGCGGCAGAAGACCCTTTTGCGAAATACAGCGACAGCCTCGGCGAATACGATTTTGACGGCGAGGAATTCAAAATTCAGATATTTCCCAATGAAAACGTCCGCAACAGCATAGATACCCCGGAGGAAAACGGCGAAGTTTTCAACGATGCCATGTACAAACGCAACCGTTCCGTCGAAGAAAGGTTCAATGTCGTGATAAAAGAAGTGGTCACGGACGATTTCGCGAATGCGAAAACCAAAAAAGTGGTGCTCGCGGGGGATTCCGGCGTTTTCGATATGTTCGACTCGCGCTGCCCCGACGCGCTGAACAACTGGCAGGAAGGCTGGGTCCAATCATATGAGAACATACCGATTATCGACCTTGCAAAACCCTACTGGAACAACAGCGCCAATAAAACGCTGACTTTGGGCGGCAGCCAGTACGTGGCCTTGGGCAATTTCAATTTTGCCTCGTATGAAATATCGCATGCTTTGCTTTTCAATAAAAATATGATTCAGGATTTCGCGCTCGAAAATCCGTATACTCTCGTAAATGGGGGCAATTGGACTTTCGACAAAATGGAAGAAATGATGAAGCAGGTCATAAGCGACATAAACGGCGACGGAACCATGGACCAAAACGACCGGTACGGCTATCTGACCCATCCAAAACAGGTTCTGCCGAATTTTTGGATCGCGGCGGGCGCCTTCTCGGTGGGAAAAGACGAAAACGACATGCCCTATCTGGCCATGGGAAGCGAGAAATTTATAAACGCCTTCGACAAAACATTTGATATGCTGTGGGAGACCGGGGCGTATTATCTCGGAAAAGGCGGACCCGACATACCGCAGTACGCCATCGATATGTTCTCAAACAACCAGTCGCTTTTCATGGATACAACCCTGTTTGTCATAGAAAAAATAAGGAGCATGGAGGTCGACTTCGGAATAATACCATACCCGAAATATGACGCCTCGCAACAAAATTATGTGTCAAGGGTCGAATACTACATGGCGATGCAGGTGCCCGTGACAAACTCCGATCTCACGCGCGCGGGGGTCATGCTCGAAGCGCTCAACAGCCTCTCGGCGAAAACCATCATCCCCGCATATTATGAGATAGCCTTGAAATCAAAATACGCCCGCGATGACGATTCCGCGGAGATGCTCGACCTGATTTTTAATACGCTCGTCGTGGATATCGGCGACACGACGCTGTGCGACAAGATACGCGACGCGTTTATGGCGTCGATGTTCGAAAAAAACGACCGCAACCTCGCCTCGAAAATCGAAAGCACGGAAACAATAATCCAAAAATTCATCGAAAAAATCCCAAATTGATCATCGGCTTTGAAATTCAAGACAAATATTCGCCTTTTTTGTCTTCGTCATATTTTTTTCGCCTTTCGCCGATATATTCCGGTACCGGAACATCCCACCAGCCCGTGGCGCTGCCGCCGGAATGCGGATATTCGCGGTTTACTGTAACCTCGATAAACTGCGGAGTTTTTGCCGAAACCGCTTTTTTGACCGCCGGTCCTATCTCCTCCGGCGCCGAAATTTTTTGGGCCTCGACGCCGAAATTTTCGGCGATTTTCGCAAAATCGGGCGAATAAAGTTTTTTGTCGGGTGTCGTAAAATCGTTTCCGTACGCGTATTTTTCGCCGAGGACGTCCGTCTGCAAATCCTTTATCGCCAGCCATCCCATATTGTTCGCCATTATCGTCACGACCGGGATGTCATATTGCACCGCGGTGGACAGTTCCTGCATGCTCATCATAAAATCGCCGTCTCCGCATAAAGAAACCACCGTCTGCCCGGGCCGGGCGAGCGATACGCCCATCGCCGCCGGAAAGGCGTAGCCCATCGTCGAAAATCCACCAGTCGTGACAAAACACCCCGGTTTGTCAAAAATATATTCTTGCAAAAGCTGCGCCTGCGTATTGCCCGACGAGGCCGCAATCACGGCGTCGGAAGGCAGCGCGTTCCGCATTTCGTAGAGCAGGCGTGAAATCGTGACGCCCTCGCGGGGGGCTAAGGCGTTGTTTTTCACCTTATTCAGCCAGTCCGCCTTGACCGACGAAAATTCGGCAAAATACGCGCTTTTTTCATATTCGCCGTCCAAGCCGCCGAGGCGTTCTGCGAGTTGATTTGCGAAGGCGGCCAGATCAGCCACGATTCCCAGCGTCGCGGGATAATTTTTTCCGATTTCGCCCGCGTCGATGTCCACATGGATCAGTTTTGTATCGGGAAATCTGTAAGTTGCGCCGTACTTATACGACGAAGTGGTTTCGTCCGCGAAACGGCACCCGAGCGCGATCACAAGGTCGGCGTTTTTTGCGATGTAGTTTCCCAATTCGGTGCCTTTTGATCCGCCGTGGAAAGCGTACAGCGGGTGATTTTCGGGGAAGGCGCTTTTGGCGGCCATGGTGGTGATTACCGGAGCGCCGACAGTTTCCGCGAATTTGACCAAAAGCTCCGGGCAGCGCGCGTAATACGCCCCGCCTCCAAGCAAAATGACGGGGCGCGCCGCTTCGCCAATCAACTGCGCCGCCAGATCCACCTGCCCGAAATCCGCCGCCGGCCCGGCCGGAACCGGGCGGACCGCGGGCCAGTCCGGCGCTTCAATCGCCTCGCACTGCACATCCATAGGCACGGTCAAAACGACCGGGCCTCTGCGGCCGCCGAGCATCGCGCCAAATGAACGCTTCATGACGCGGGGCAGCTGCGATATATTTTCGACCCTCCAGCACCGCTTCGAAACGGGGCGCATACAGGAGATCAGATCCGAATCGGTCTGCCGATCAAATTCCTGCAGGATGCCGGTACCCCTCATATGAGTGTGCGCATCCCCCGTTATAACCATCACCGGAACGGAATCCACATACGCGGTGGCGGTGCCCAAAATGGTATTCACCGCCCCCGCCCCGATGGACGCCAGAACCGCGAGCGGTCTGCCCGAGGCCCGATAAAAACCGTCGGCCATGTATACGCCGCACATCTCCTGTTTTACCTGGATATATTTGATAAGGCCCTTTTTTTCCCTGTCCCGCAGCGCGTCGAAAATACCCAGGCAGCCGTGCCCCGGGATCCCGAATATATATTCCACACCCTGTTCGATCAAAGCGTCGATTATTATTTCCCCTCCCGTTTTTCTCATATGTCACTGTCCTCCATCAAAACGGCGATTATCTTTCGCGACAAACCCGCAGCCTCCTCAAAACGCCCGCCCAAAACGCTGTTTAAATACGCAAACGATTCAAATTCCACGCTCATGGCGCCCTCGTATCCGATTTTTTTCATTTCCGAAAAGAACGCTTTCCAGTCCACGACGCCTTCGCCCAGAATCGGGAACAGGAATTTGCCCATTTCCGGAATTCCGGCGGCGTCTTTTAAGTGCGCGTGAAAAATTTTTTCCTTTCCCCAGCCGGAAATCAAAAATTCCATATCGGTGTTTCCGTAAAGCGCGTCGTGGGAAGGGTCAAAATTCACGCCGAGCCGGGGTGAGTCATAATGCCGGTTGAGGTGCATATTTGTGTAAAAATCATGGCAGAGCATACCGAACACGTTTTCCACCGCGATGTTGACATTGTTTTTTTCGGCCGCCGGCAAAATACAGTCAAAAGCCTCAAAAACCATGCTCCACGCCTTTTTTTGCGTGATATGTGTGCCTACGACCACCGGATTTTGAACCCAGGGCGCCGGGCCCGTGAACACGTTGATTGTCTGTATGCCCATTTCCGCGGCTTTGAGCATATTTTCTTTTACATACTCTATATTCGCCGCGCGGGCGCCGTCGTCGGTCATGACAAAATCGCGCTGCAATACCGCTTCCGAGATCACAAGGCCGTTTTGTTCGGCTGCGCGCCTCAGCCTTTTGCGGTCTTCTTCGGTTTTGCCGCCGCAAAACAGCGGGGGCTGCACCTCAATGGCCTCATAGCCCGCGTTTTTTATATATCCGCATAATTTTTCCGGTTCCCAGCCGAGCATGTTCCCATTTGGCATAAATCCGATTTTAAACATTGAATTTCTCTCCTTTATTTACAATTTACAATTTACAAGTTTTCAGCCGATATAGGCTTCTATGATTTTTTGAAGGCTTTTGTTTGCCCTGTCCTCTGCTTTTTCATACGCCGAAACGAAATTTGACGATTTTTTGGTCATCAGGTCGCGCATTATGAGCCCCACGTTGTTGAGGGCGTAATTATATACATAGGCGAAATCCGTCATGGCGTTTGTGCGTATTATGTCGAGGCACTGCATCGCTTTGTCGTCGCTGTCGCGCATATATTTGTTCTTTAGCGCCACGTCGAAAAACGCCGGGGTCATGTCCATATAGCCCCGAAAGGCCATTTCCTCCAGCACCGCGCCCGCAAGCTCATCCTTTTCGCAGGTCAGCGGAATACACATGAGCGGCGCCACGTCGTGGACGAGCGCGAGATATGAAGGCTCGTTTTCGTCAAATTTCGGAAAGGGAATAATGCCGAAATCCGTTTCCATATTCCGCAGCCGTTCGCCGCTCACCAACACGTCCGCCCGAAACAGCACTTTGTTTGCGGCGAATTTGTCGTTCATATACCGGTCAAATTCCGGAATGGCCGATACATTTATCAAAAACATACCCGGCCCGTTGTAAAAAATGTCATAGAGCTTTTCCACATAACGCACCGTTTTTTCGTTGTTGAACACAAAATACGGGAGCCCGTTCTCATCGCGCGCGGTGGCTCTTATCCCGGAGGAATAAGTGAAAAGATCGGTGGTGCTGTATGTGTGGCCTATCATGCCGTACTGGTCTTGTTCACTGGGCGCGCCGTCGCCGTCCAAATCCCTGTAAACCGCCTTGACCATAGTGTTGAGCTCGTCCAGCGTCCATTTGCCATCCAGCACCAATTGGTAAAAATCGTCGGGCTGGCCGAAATTATCCGTGTACAGTTTTTTATTGAAATAGATGGCGCTCAGCCTGACCAACCACGAGAGCGATATGTCGCCGGTCACATACATGAGCACATCTTTGCCGATGGTGAGGTCGTTTATATACTGCGTGGCCCACCATTTGTTGGTTATATCCAAATACGGCAGATTTATGAGATTTTTGTATACCCCTTTGGTGGCGAGCTGCACGCACATATATTGGTTGCCTATGACTATCTCATAATCGTCCATACCCGCCGCGACCGCCTTTGAGATGAGGTCATTGGGGTAATTGCCCGCGGCGCCCGGGGGAGTGTTGGTAAACTCAAACATCACGCCGAATTTATCCATTACGTCCATATTCCGCTTGTATATGGAATCATTTACCACATCGCCGGCGTCTTTTTCTTTTACGTTCATCCTGTCTATGTCTATGCCCTCTTCGGGATAATAGCTGTAAAAACGCACCGTCTGCCCGTCAAACTTCAAATCGTCCGGCACGGGGCTTTTTTGTTTTTCCGCGGAAGTTTCACCGGTTGCCGCGCCCTCTTCGATATCCGGCGGGGTTTGTTTGTTTTCGTCCGCATCTTTCGAACATGAGGCAAAAACAGCCGCCAGTATCAAAAACAGGAGAAGTATCTTCGATTTTTTCATAAATAATTTTTTATCCCTCGCTTTTCGTTTAACCCGTACTTATCTGATTAATAATATAGCACAACCGGATGATAATGTCAAGAGTATTTTGCCCAGAGTTGCAGTGTCAGGGCAATATTCCGTCGGCCAAACCTTTTTCGTAAGCCTCTGCCGATATTGTCCCGCAGGCGCCGTTCCACTCGCAGCCCGTATTCGTTTCGTAGCTGCAAATGGCGGTCACATGGGGAATTCTTTCATATATGCGTTTGTATAATTCACGGGCAGTCAGCGTATCGCCCGGACTTAATCCCAGGGCGACAAACGTGTCCAAGTCTTTTTTGCGGTCGCGCAAGTGGCACCCCGAAACACAGAGACCGCGTTGGGGCATATAATTATCGCAGGGCGGGCATATGCAGCATTCCCCGGGGCCTTCCGCCAACGTGACCAAAATATCGGGATTTTCCCGGAATTTGACCCATGCTTCGTACAAATTGTCCATCGGCAAAGGACCATTGCCCCCTCCGCCGGCAAAACAGACTATGCAAAGCAAATGATGTATGCGTATCACAATGCGGCCGGCTTTTGCAATAGCCCGGCAGGACAGAATTTTCCCCGACGCCATTTCTTCGGGGTTCTGCGCGCAGCGCAATGGTTTGCTGCCTTTTGCGTAATATTCCCCGTCAGCCAATTCGCACTCGGCCCATTTGCCGTACGGATTATCCGGATACCGGCAAATGTTGTCCAGACTTGTGATTTTTTGAGCTATTCTGTTAAACAAATCCCTTGCCGATCTCGTGTCTGTGAAGCACAGTCCGAGACGCTGCAGCACATCCAGGTCCTTGCGGCGTTCGGCGGGGGTCTGAGTGTCAAAACGTTTTGTCCGCGCGCCCATTTCGTCAAATGCGCCGACCAGCGTGAGGTGCGCTTCCGGAGTTTCATCGATTTTCCGCCAAAGTTCGGGAATATGATCCTTTGCCATACATTCGGCTTTCCCGCCGCCCCTCAGGCAGTTCATACACAAAAGCCATCGCGGTTCGATTTCGATTCGGTTGACCCCGAAATCAGACGCTTCCTTTTCTTTTTCTCCGTTCATATCAAAATTCTCCTGAGAAATTCAAATAAATTTATTTCAGCATTTCTTCGAAGGTCTTTTCCATTGCCGTTTTTATATTGGCTTCGTGTTTTTCGTATTGCGATGCGAACACATTGCTTCTCTGGTCCGCGGAAGTGTATATCAACTGCTTGAAAAGTCCGCCCCAATCATAAATTACCCCTATGTCATATGTACGCGTATCGAGCAATAAATCAAAAATCACCGCGGATTCTTCGTCCCTTATCAGTTTGTTTGTCACCGTAACGTCGATGACTGTCGGTCTCACGTATTTTTGCGAATAATAACCAAGCGCCTCGATAACCGCGCCTGTCCTCGCTATATCCGAACAGGTCGACGGTATATATATCAGTGTTTCGTAATATCTGCTTGTCGTCGTATAATATTCGTCCTGTTCGGAGAGCTTGGGGTACGGCAATATCGCGAAATCGTTATCCATATTGCGCAGTTCGAATGCGCTCATCAGCGGGTCTAACAGGAACAGCAGCTCGTTTGCGCGGAATTTAGGATATATTAAATCGATAAAAGGCTGAGAATATTTCCCTTCGTAATCGTCTTCATATATTCCGATTTCCTTGTTCAAAAACGATTCAAGCGCGTAATCAATGACTTTTGACGTGTTCGCCGTATTGATAGCCAAATAGGGAATGTCGGCGGCGTCTTTTTTTGTCACGCGTTCGCCGGAACTTCGTATCATATATCTCATCGTCGCGTGTTCGCCGCAGATTCCGAACAGATCAGCTGCCCCGGTCATAGTTCCGTCGCCGTCAAGGTCACGCGCAACCTCACGGCTCATTTCAATGATTTTGTCCCATGTCCATTTGCCCATACGCACAAGCTCATATGTATTTTCGAGCCCATATGCCCTCGCCAGTTCTTTATTCTGGAATACGACATTCATACTAAACGCGCTGAACACGCTGATGTCGCCCGTGAACATATGGAGTTGGTTTGCGATAGACAGTTCCGAAACTGATTTCTGGTTCCACCAACTTTTGGATATATCCAAGTTGGGAATATCAAACAGGTCGTATGTATAATTGTTGCTGGCGAGTATGGGCAGCATAGACGAACCTATCATCAACGCGGCGTCGTAGTTATCATCGCCCGCCAGAATGGACTTCCGCGCCGAATTCTCCAAGTTGTCGCGGCCGCCGCCCGGGAATACCGGTACAATCTCGATATTGTACAGCGCTTCAACCAACCTGTTGCGTCTGATCACCGCATCGTTGATAGGTTCGCCCGTTTCTTCTTCCGGCGCAATCTCGTTTATCGTTCCTATTATGTTTTGTTCCCATATAACGGAATTTGGACCGGGACCGAATATGCGGAATTGATAACCGCCGTAATTTGCATCCTCCAACGGTTGAAATTCCGGTCCGGCGGGCGTTTCATCGACGGTATCATTTGAATTATCCGAATTATTTGATGTCGGTGCAATATCCGCATCGGTTTTACAGGAAAAAAGAAATGTCAGTAAAACAAACCCGAGCGCCGCGAACATGATTTTTTTCATAAAAACTCCTTTTTGCTTGACATTTGCTGCTTGAAATGGTATAATAACCCTGCGAGAAAACCGTTAACGGAGTTATGCTCCCAAAGGCACTCGCTTCCATTTATACTGCTATTATATCACATATTTTTTCATTGTCAAGATTTTTTTGATACTTCCTCAAAATATAAATCCGAATTGAAATATATGCAACACAAGCGAACAGAGTATAAAAATACCCATAGGCGAACCCGTTAAGAGTTCGCCTATGGGATATTTGGCACCCCCAACAGGACTCGAACCTGTAACTGCCCCTTAGGAGGGGGCCGTAATATCCCTTTTACTATGGAGGCGCGCACCGCGTATATATATATATTATAAAATATATTTTTCAATTTGTCAACAAAAAAATCAATAAAAATTGTTGTATTTTTTTTATTTTCCTGTATAATTATATTAAAAGGCGCAAATTAAAAAAATAAATCAAAAACGGGGGAAATTTCTCATGGGTAAAATACGCGTGGCAGTTATCGGAAACGGCATAATAGGAGAGGAACATATCAGAAGTTACAAGGATATACCCGACTGTGAAATCACGGCTATCTGCGACATAAACGAAGCGCGCCTGAACTACATAGGCGACAAGTACGGCATAAACAGAAGATTTACGCATATCGGCAAAATGCTTTCGGCAGATGATATAGATGCAGCGGATATATGCCTGCATAACAACCTGCACGCCCCGGTCACAAACGCGGTGCTCAATTCCGGCAGGCACGCCTATTGCGAAAAACCCATGGCGGGCGCCTACGCTGATGCTCTGTCGATGTACGAGACCGCTCAAAAAAACGGCAAAAAACTGCATATACAGCTCGCTTTGCTCTACGACGATTCCGCGAAAGCCGCGAAAATACTGATAGACAAGGGCTATCTCGGGAAAATTTACCATGTGCGCTCATGCGGTTTCAGAAGAAGGGGCAGGCCTTTTGTAGACGGATACGCCACAAAGGAATTTGTCAACAGCCATACCGCGAGGGGCGGGGCGCTGTTTGATATGGGCGTCTACAGGATGTCGCAGCTGTTGTATCTCTGCGGCCTCCCGAAACTCGAGAGAGTGGTCGGAAAAATATATCAGGAAGTCGAAGTCGACGAAAAGAGAAAAACCGAGAGCGGTTTTGACGTAGAGGAACTCGGAACGGGATACGCCGTATACTCCGGCAACCTCTCGCTCGACGTGGTCGAATCCTGGGCGATACACATGGGCTCCCTCGGGCGCTCGATGATTGCGGGAAATGCGGGAGGTTTGATGTTCGACCCGCTGAGCTACCACACCATAAAGGAAGATATGCAAATCGACCAGACCATCGACCTCGGGGCTATGAATTACAGAAACCACACGGTGCACCCCGAAAATTCCCTGAGCGATTCATCTCAAAAACACTGGATCAACGCGCTGCTCGGCCGCTGCGAGCTTTTGCCCACCGCCAAAATCGCGCTTGAGACCTCGCTCTTGCAGGAAGGCATCTTCCTGTCGAGCAGCCTCGGACGGGAACTCACCGCAGATGAAGTGAGATCCCTCACGAAATCGACCGCGATCGAAGTGCCCAACATCGAGCTGTAAGGTGGAAAAGACGCGGATGAACTCATCGTTTTCACGCAACAGGCTGTATGTGATTTTTGTCTGCACCGTATTCATTTTTTTGTTTATATGGTGCCCCGTAAACTATATTTTCGACAAAACCGGATTTTTTAAAACGGCGGATATAAAAAACTACAAAGACCCCGAAAAAGTATATGAAAGCGGCCCCTTGGCCCCTCTTCTCAACAAAATCGAAGAGGGCAAGGCGGCCCTTGGGGATTTGTACTCAAATTATCTGCCCATGTACGGCCGGATCGTCACTTTTTTGAAGGTCGCGGATTCCGACATATCTTTTTCGTTTGTGAATTTTTTGTCAAATTTCTCCGAAAAAAAACCGGCTGATCCTCCCAAAACCTCCCAACCCGCCGAAATTCCCGAAAACGGCGAAAACCCCGAAGCCGTGCAATCCATAATCGACCGGCTCGAATTTTCCACTATGATGCTCCAAAACGACGGTTTGCATAAATATTACGTCATATATCCTTCCGGGGACGATTCGGCCGAAAGTTTCATAGACACGATTTTGTCGCCCCCGGAAGAAGCGCTTCGGGCAAATATGGAAATCCAGATCGCCCAGGTCAACAGAATATCGGCCGCAGCCTCCGATATGGGCGTCGATTTCTATTTTTACGCGGGCAAGAGAATGCAGGACGCCGAATATGTGACCAAGATAATTCCAAACGAGATAAGCACCGCCCCGTATTTTGACGAATTTATGGAACGCATCGAAAAAACCAAGGGAAAAGACGCGCTCGACGTCGACACCTACGAAAAAAGGATGGAGAACATATTCAGGACGGATCACCACTGGTCCGCTCTGGGCGCCTACAGCGGATACTGCGATATTATAGGCATGATAAACAAAAATTCACCGGAAATAGGGGAACCCATTTCCTTAAAGGGACTCATCGCGTATCCGGAGGTAAAAATGAGGGGCTCCGCCGCGCTCATATCCTCTTTTCAGCGCATCGAGGAGACATTTTCCGTGATGGATATCGAGCTGCCCGAAAAAGATTCGCGCTATAAGGTGACCGACAACGCCGAAAAATACGAAAGCGGCAAATTTGACAAAAACAGGTTCGCCGACCATTACGCGCTGTATTACAACCGCCCCTCGAGGTACAGATACCCTTCAAACAACACGGGGCGGAACCTTCTGATAATCGGGGATTCATATACGTGGTGGTCGGACTGGCTGATCGCGGCCAATTTCGACGAAACGTTTGTGTATTACCCCTGGGACAGAAAAAAACTGGATTTATACGACTATATTTACAAAAACCGGATAACGGATGTTTTGATGATGTTGTTTTCCGACAGGGTGGTATTCAACCTGTACAACGACTGCCCGCTCGAAAATATAATAACGGATTAAAAATCGGAGTAAAACTTTAGAAATGGGAACGCCGCATTTGACGCTTTTGATAAAGCCCGCATCGAGTCTGTGCAACTTAAAGTGCCGCTACTGTTTTTATCACAGCCTGGCCGAAAACAGAAACCTCGGGTCCTACGGCATAATGAAACCCGAAACCGCGAAAACCCTGATCGAAAAAGCGGCGGACGCCGCAACCAAAAGCATATCCTTCGCTTTTCAGGGGGGAGAGCCTTCGCTTGCGGGAGCGGAATATTTTGAATATTTTGTAAATTGCGCGAATGAAACGATATCGAAAAGCCAAAAAAAGCTCCGGGTCAGTTATTCCATCCAGACAAACGGGATAAATATAACGGAACATTTCGCGAGATTTTTAAAAGCCAACAATTTTCTGGTGGGGCTGTCCTTGGACGGCCCAAAAGAAATCAACGATTTTTTGAGGGTGGACCCCGGCGGCAGGGGTACATACGCGAAAATAACAAAAACCGCGGAATTGTTCGACAGGCTGAAAGTGGATTACAATATCCTGACAGTCGTAACCGCGCAGGTCGCGAAACATATAGAAAAAATATACAATCACTTCAAGAGCCGCGGCTATTTTTATCTGCAGTTCATCCCCTGCCTCGAGCCGCTCGGAGTATCGTTTTTTGACGAAGTCTACTCGCTCACTCCGGAACTTTACGAAAAATTTTTGATTACGAGCTTCGGGCTCTGGTATGGCGATTTCATAAAAGGCAGCTATACAAGCATACGTTTTTTCGACAATTTGGTCAGGATCGCGGCGGGGGAAGAAGCCGAACAATGCGGCACTCAGGGCTTTTGCGCGGGGCAGTTCGTAATCGAAGCCGACGGCTCGGTTTTCCCGTGCGATTTTTACTGCGTGGACAATTGGAAAACGGGAAATATTTCGGATATGAGCTTCGAGGAACTGTATAATTCCCCAACCGCGCGCAAATTTTCGGAGACATCCCTGTACAAAAAACACTCGGATGCCGAACGCGAAAAATGCGAATCGTGCGAAGTCTATTACCTCTGCAGGGGCGGCTGCAGGAGAGACAGGGACAACCAGACGGACGGCGCGGCGAAAAACAACGTATACTGCGGGGCTCTGTTTAATTTTTACCGCTTCGCCGAACCGTACCTGAAGGATATTATTAAGCGCATTTAAATATTTTGTTAAATATCGGCTCATGGTTGACAACTGCGGTAAATTTGTAGTATAATGGCTGTTGTAAGGCTGTGTTTCCTTGACAACCACAGCAAAATCAAAACAAGGGGGTAAAAAAGAATATGGCAATTGCAAAAACGGGGGTGACAGCCGCCCTGTATGTCGCTTTGTGTTACGTGTTCGCGCCTTTTAGTTACGGTCCCGTTCAGTTCCGCCTGGCGGAGGTGTTGGTTATGCTTCCCTTTTATGACAAAAAATACTCGGTCCCGCTCATTTTGGGGACATTTACCGCAAATATTTTCATGTACGGGCTGCCCGATATGATATTCGGCTCTTTGGCGACCGCTTTGGTGTGTCTGGTTATCATATCCGCGAAAAACAAAATGGTCATAGCCCCGGCCGCGGCGCTGATCAACGGGATTGTGATCGGAGCGATGCTGTATTTCATATTTGACGAGCCCGGCTCGTTTTGGTTTATAGCGGCGACGGTGGCGGCAGGCGAGTTTGCCGTGGTTTTGGCGGGCGTTTTGATTTTTTCCGGTTTGGAGAAAAGCAACCGGAAATTCATCGGATTTTTAAAATATTAAACAAAAATTATTTAAGGAGCAGGAGTAACAAGATGAACACTATAGAGTTTCCGGGCTTCGGGCTTGGACCCTTTGAGATAAATTCGGTCGCGATAAAAAATTTTTTCTGGAGCGGCAGGGATATAGCGTGGTACGGCATATTTGTGACTTTCGGGATTTTGTGCGGTATTTTTTACGCGTTCTGGCGGGGGCAGAAAAATAACGGCATAAAAGTGGACGATATGATTGACGTCGCAATTTTTTCGATACCCGCCGCGATTATAGGGGCGAGGCTGTATTATGTGCTGTTCAATTTAAAGGCCTTCCCCACCCTGTTTTCGGTGTTCGAAATCTGGAACGGCGGGCTGGCGGTCTACGGCGGGATAATAGCGGGACTTTTCACGGCGCTTTTGGTGTGCAGATTCAAAAAGATTTCCGTTTTCAAGGTTTTCGACTCCGCCGCTCCCGCGATCATGCTGGGCCAGATCATCGGCAGATGGGGCAATTTCACAAATGCCGAAGTGCTCGGAATAAAAACGGAGCTGCCCTGGGGGATGTCGATAAACGGGGCATCCGCGGTGCATCCGATTTTTTTGTACGAATCTCTATGGAACCTTTTGGGCTTTGCAATCATAAATTTGATCTACAAAAAGAAAAAATTTGACGGGCAGATATTTTTGATGTATATGATCTGGTACGGTTTCGGCAGGATGCTTTTAGAGAGCATCAGAGAGGAAAAAGACACGCTCTTTTTTGGGGTTTTCCGGATATCGCAGGTTGTGGGGTTCTTGTGTTTTGTACTCGGAGCGGCGGCCGTCGTCGTAATGGCGGCGAGATACAAAAACCAAAAACTTGAAAAGGCGGAATACGAAGGCGTGTATTCGGAGCTGAAAGCAAAAATCGCAGATGACGAAACCGACGAAACCGATGAAAAAAACGAAAAAAACGAAAACGAAGACGCAAAGTCTTAGATTTATAAAATCAAACAATTTACGGAGGGTTAACTTATGGCGCGAATTTTAAAATTCAGGGCACCGGCCTTGTTTTTGGCACTGTTTATGATTGTTTCTTTTATGGCCTGCGCTAAAAACGAAGAAAACAACAATACTCCCACAGAAAACAATCCCGACGCCCAAAACGCGGCGGACGCCGCCGATCAGGGCGACGCCGCTGAGGTAAAGCTGTTCCCGGACCTCGACGAGAATGCGGACTTCGGCGGGCATGTTTTCAATATCCTGACCCGAACGTCGACCTCGGGGGACTGGCTCGACTGGATCCCCAGGGATGTGGTATACAAGGAGGAGCAATCCGGGGACACCATAAATGACGCGGTTTTCAAGAGAAACACATATATCGAGGAAAAATATAATTTCAAGATCGAGCAGCTGTTTACCGAGAATTTCGGCGGCGATATAAAAAAATCCATCAATGCGGGCGACGAACTCTACGATATGATAGAGTCCCCCATGCGCGAAGCTTCGGGTTTTGCGCAAAACGGATATTTTATGAATCTGCTTGAAGTGCCGAATTTGGATTTCAACCAGCCATGGTGGGACCAGGGGGCAAGGGAAATTTTGTCTTTCGGGCACAAGATCTATTTCATGTCGGGCGATCTGCTGATGGTCAACAACGACACGTGCTGCGGGTTTGTTTTCAACAAAGAACTGTTAAAGGACCTCGCGCTTGAAGACCCCTACCCTCTCGTAAAAGAAGGCAAATGGACGATGGCTAAACTGTATGATTTGTGCAAGGACGCTTCATCCGATTTAAACGGCGACGGCGTGTATGATTACAAAGACGACCGTTTCGGCCTTATCGGCCAGAGGGATACTCTAATCAGCTTCCTGCATTCGGCCGGCGAATACATATGCAAAAAAGACGATAACGACTGGCCGTATATCACTTTCGGCTCCGAGCGCTCGATTGCGGCGATGGAAGCGTGTTTCAAGGTGATGTATGAGGGCAATATAACGCACAACGCGCATCATTTGGAAGGCAAAGTCCCCGCGATATACCCCGTATCCGAAGAAATGTTCATGGACAACAGGGTATTGTTCATGTGGGTGAGGCTGAGAATCGTGGAAAACCTGCGCTCGATGGATAAGGATTTCGGCATACTGCCGCTCCCCAAACTCGACGAAAGCCAGCCCATTTACAGAACCGACGTCATAAGCTACACGGGGTGTCTCATGTGCGTCCCCGTGACCACGTCCAATCCCGAGAGGACGGGGCATATACTCGAAGCGATATGCGCCGAGTCAAAATATACCACGATGCCCGCCTACTACGACGTGACGCTCAAGACAAAAATGGCGCGCGACGAAGACTCTTCCGATATGCTCGATATTATTTTCGCGAACAGGGTCTGGGACATCGGCGAAATATCCAACTTCGGGGATTTCGGCTGGCAGCTGATCGCCATGTCGATGAAAAACGATTCGAATATCGCTTCTCTGTTTGAAAAACGCCAGGGGGCAATGCAAAAAGACATAGACAAAGCCATAGGCAAATACGAAGCGCTCGATTAAATCTATTTCAAAATTTTACGAAAGGAAGAAAACCCCGAAATGGAACAGTACAAACAATTTCCGAGAACCGAAGTGAGCGGCGTGAGCCTGCCCCGCATGCTGATCGGGACAAACTGGCTGGTCGGATACAGCCACACGAGCCACGCCGCTGACATGGACATCCGCGAGACGAACAAAACCGCCTGTGACCTGTACCCCACATTAAAAGTTTTTACGAATTACGGCATAGACGCGATTCTGGGCGTTACGAGCATAGATAAAATACTCGTGGATTCCATAAAATATTTCTACGACAAAACCGGCATAGAGCTGATTCAGATCGACACTCCATGGATGAACATGGACGACAACCCGACCGCCAGAGCCGAGGCGGAGGCCATAATAAAGCAGAGCGCGAAAGCGGGCTCGAAATTCTGCTTCCCCCACCACTCGAGCGTCGAGCAGCTCGTCAACAAAAACAAACGCACAATCGACAGGCTGCCCGATTACCTCTCCATGATCCGCGACCACGGAATGATACCCGGGCTCTCCGCCCACATGCCCGAACTGATCATGTACTCCGACTGGAACGAATACGACGTACAGACATATGTGCAGCTGTTCAACTGCGTGGGATTTCTGATGCAGATCGAAATCGAGAGCATAATCCGGATCATACACAACGCGAAAAAGCCGGTGATGACGATCAAGCCGATGGCGGCGGGGCGCGTCTCGCCGTATGTGGGGCTGACTTTCAACTGGAACGTGCTGCGGGCCCAGGATATGATAACGGTCGGCGTGAAGACGCACTGGGAGGCCCATGAGGATATCGAGATATCGTTTGCGGCCTTGGAGAAGCGGCTGCCCGACCTGGAGGGCAGGAGCAGCCCCAACAAAACCGAAATCATAAAATAGAAAAAATAGAAACAAATTATTTGCGGCGCAAAACGGGGTAAATTCAAAAAAATTTGAATTTATCCCCTTTTTTTATATTTTTTTATAAAATACTATTGACAAAACACATATTTTTTTATATAATAGTATTGCTCCGGCATTTTGCTTTGCTTCTGTAGCTCAGTCGGTAGAGCGCATCCTTGGTAAGGATGAGGTCTCCAGTTCAATCCTGGACAGAAGCTCCAGCGAAAACGGCGGTATTGCGATGTATTTCGTGATATCGCTGTTTTTTGTTTTTTGCCTTTCAAAAGTTAATATTGTGTGAATAATTTCGAACGCCCTTGACAAACAAACATTCCTGTTGTATAATTACGCTATTGCCAATCATTGTATAATAGCGTTTATTGCAAACAGAGGTGGTTTTAGTATGGCTGAGAAAAAAGCGAGAACACCGCAAAAAAAAGCAAGGAATACGGGAAGCTTCGGAGCTTTCATAACAAATATACGTTTAAAGGACGAACGCCGCCTCCGCCAGGGGGACGTGGCGGATAAATTGGAATTATCGCTCAGCTATTACAGCGATATAGAAAAAGATTACCGCCGGCCGTTGAATGCGGAAGAAATGGAAATCTTCGCGAAACTGTTTGATCTGACACAAGAAGACAAGATTATTATGTATGACCTTGCCAGCCGCGAAACGAACACAATACCGGTCGATGTAGAGAATTATATCATGGAAGACCAAAACGGAGAACTGGCGAGGGTCGCGTTGCGGAAAGCAAAAGAAGTAAGAGCCGACGAAAAGATGTGGAGAAAGTTTATTTGGGAGCTTGAGAAAAAACAAAACCAAAACCGGGGCGATGAAGAACATGATAGCGATGAAGATACCCAAGGTCGATGAAAAAAACGACAACACGCCGATTTTATCGAACAATGAAATCGATGAGTTCGCGTGTTCCGTTCTCGAGGATTATGAGCCGGGTCTGCTCTGTGAACCCGGAATGATCGATTACGAGCATTTCATTGAATCGTATATGGAAATGGATCTCCTATACAAGGATATATATTACGAGGAAAATACTCCGCCGATTTACGGTATAACCGTTTTCAGAGATTGTACCGTCAAGATATTTGACAGGGAAGAAAGCCGTATATCGAGCCGTATCATCCGGGCAAATACCGTTATTCTGGATAATTCCGCGACAAAAAATAACGGAATGGCGATGTTCACGGCCTTGCACGAGAGCGGGCATTATTTTATGCATAAAGGCGTATATTCGATATTCCGTGCGGGACAGGTATGCTGCCGCAGAAAAAACACAAAAGTCCCCGACGGCCGGTCAAACCGGACAGCGGAGCAGTGGAGGGAGCATCAGGCGAACAGGTTTGCCTCCTCGCTTGCCATGCCCGATAGAACGTTTTTTCCCTTTGTCAATAATATGCTGCGGGAATACAATTTATGGAAAAGATGCATCATTTTGGGGCAGGACGCCGATTTGGATATTGTCGCAAACGACCTCCTCCCGGAAAGTATCTCCGAAGTGTACGGCGTTTCCAAACAAGCCGCATCGGTAAAATTGAAATCAAGCGGATTTGTTCAAATGTAAACGTAAAAATATTTCGAAAAGCTCAGCGTCAATATATCGGCGCAAATTCATGCCTTGTTATTCCGCAAATATTAGCAATAGTATAATAAGAAACCAACGGAGTGAGATATGATGGACGGAGACAGAGTGATTCTCCACAGCGATATAAACGGATTTTTTGCGAACAACGCGTGTTTCAAAAAGCCGGCCATGCGGCATAAGCCTTCTGCGGTGTGCGGGGATATAAAACTTCGCCACGGAGTCGTGCTTTCTGTGAATATGCTGGCAAAACTCGCCGGCGTAACAGTCGGCGAAACTATCGGCGGCGCATTGAAAAAATGTCCCGAATTGGTTATTGAAATGCTGGATGAGCAAGATAATGAAAAAAAATCAAAAGAGGCAAACAGATTATACGCGGAATATTCAGATTATGTTCAGCCGTTCGGCAAGGACGAAGCGTGGATTGACATTACGAATCTTGTGCGCGGCATATACGACGCGCTGGCCATAGCGGACGAAATCAGAAAAAAGATGAGGGAACGAACCGGATTGACCTGTTCCGTCGGGATAGGTTTCAATAAAACTTCCGCCAAGATCGGTTCCGATTTGATGAAGCCGGATGCGACCACGCTCATACCGCGTGAAAAATTCGAAGAAATTGTATGGCCGCTGCCCGCGGATAAACTGCTCGGAGTAAACAGCAGAACGCTTAGAGTATTCAAAGAAGTAATGGGCATTCACACAATCGGAGACGTTGCCAGAGTGCATGCCGGGATAATGACAGGTATGTTCAAAAAACACGGCTATTATTTGCACAGGTACGCGACCGGGCAGGAAAATTCGCCGGTGACGCACAAAGATCATATACCCCCTCCCAAGAGTATCGGAAACATCGAAACTACTCCCCGCGACATGGAAACCATCGACGACGTGCGGCGCGTGGTATATACGCTGGCTGAACGGGTCGCCTCCAGATTGCGCGAACAAAAATACAAGGCCCGGACCGTGCAGTTGTATATCAGGGAATTCGATTTGAAATCCTGCGCAAGGCAGGGCAAAATTGAATCTTCACCGTCGTTTGTCACTCCGAGCATCGCGGAAAAAGCGTTGGATGTATTCGGCAGAAGATATGCTTTCAAAAAACCGCTGAGGACCATCGGGGTCAAAGCCGCCGGCCTCGTGCCCGATGACGGTTCATATCAGTGCAGCTTTTTTAACGATATTGAGTGGAACGAAAAACAGGAAAAAATCGCCTTTGCAATGGATACGCTGCGAAAAATGTACGGCTATAATATAATCAACCGCGCAATCACGCGGGAGGATGATCTGACAAATATCCCCTTTGACTATGACAGGTCGTCGTACCGCGTGGGAAGCGCGTTTATCGAATCCGGGGAAGTTGAAGGCTATGGTGAAATTATATATTGACGTAATTATACAAGTGGACAAAAACGGAAAAATCGACCCAAAGTATATAAAAGCCGGATATGAAGGCGAATGGATCAAAGTAAAAGCGAAAAAGCGGAACTCTATGGCAAGCCTTCAACTCGGAGCGGTCGGCGTCAGATACACCTGTGACATCGTCTATAACGAAATTCCAAGGGAAATATATCTTTTCGGGGAAGAAGACGGAAGATGGTGTATTGAGGCAAATGACGGAAACTGAACAGTCAAGGGAGAATTTAATATGCACCCGATATACAAGGATTGTCCGTATTGTTTTCAGGAAATCACGAAAAAACCCATATTGGACAGGCATCAGGGGAGATTTTCCATTCGATGCCCGCATTGCCTGAGCCATCGAAGCGAATGGGTCGCCGCGACCAAAGAAGCCATTATCTCATGGAACACATACATGCGCGAGGACAATCCCAATATATTCTATATCCCATTGCCAAAACCGATTGAAAAATTTACATAATGTAATTCTAAATAAAAATTATTGCAAAAAATAATATTCTGTGATATAATGACAGTGATTTTGATGAGAGCGAGGGAAGCAAATGGAAGTAGTAACAATTCCGGAAGATGAGTTTGTTGTGTTGGGCGGTTCCAGCCGCGGGTACGCAAAAAAAGCGCGAATCGGCGATATGTGGTATAAAGTATCTGCCGGAACATTCAATGCTCAGGCCGAAGTAGTCGCTTCGCGGCTGGCAGCATATACGACTCTTGACGGTTTTGTGGGTTATGAAATGTGCATTGTAAACGGCGAATATGCCACAATGTCAAAAGATTATATTTGCGGTCGGCGATATGAAACATTAAAAGGCCTGCACGCGCGGGTGACAGGCACACCTATTGAATCGGTCACGCAGTACTTATCAGGGTATGATCTTTTACAATATACCCGGAAGCTCATATTAGCCGAACTTGGATATGATATGATTCCGGCATTGAGTATGCTCCTGCAATTTGACGCTCTTGTGCTGAATGAAGACAGGCATTTCAATAATATATTATTCGTAAACGAGGACAGCAAATGGGAGTTAGCTCCCGCGTTTGATTTTGATTGCGCTTTATTCTCCTGCGTTGAGAATTTGGATAATTTGAAAGAGTACAGGCAACCTGCACTTCCATATTGCGGAACGCATAAAGAACAGTTGGAACTTATGTATTCTGTGTCCGATATGCGATTGACTTTTAAACCTTTTGATGTTGAAAAAATTACAGATGGCGTTTGGGAAGAAAAACACCGAATTGGGAAGACCGAAATTACGGAGTATTTGAAGGGGGTGAAAATTGATGGGACGATATAATTGTAAATTCAGTTATTTTGTAAATGATAATAAAACAGCGGATGTTATTATTGACGAAGGAGTTGTAACATCACTGCGTTACACGGACGCCGCGCTTGATTTGCCTTTCGGCAATATTCCCGACAGCCGCATTTCACGTAAAACTATTGACTTGTTTTTTGAGGAACATTGTATCCCTGAATACAGAGCAAACCTCAAACAGTTTCTCAAATATTACGGTTTAGAAAAGTTTGACGCTTACGAGATTTGCAGGAGAACCAACGGAACGATGGCAGATATGCCGTACAGGATAGAATGGAAAGAAAATTAAATATCGCATATAAAAGGCCGTTTTGGATATAGCATTTGAGGTTATACGCCGGCGGTTTTTTTGTTTGCATAAAAATGTAATTCTAAATAAAAATTTTACCAAAAAGTGATGACAAACGGCAATTTTTGTGGTATTATATATAAAGCAATATGGAAAAGCGCACCAGGCTCAAATAAAACCATTTCAAATAACAGATAACAGGAGGCCGCAGTATGAAAGAAACGGATAAAAGCCAAAAATTTCCGGAAACGGACGAGCTTATGGGGGTGATATTGGATTCAACTCCTCTTGTCGCGCAGTTTTGGGATGAAAATCTCAAAGTGATCGAATGCAACCAGGCGGCGGTCAAAATGTTCAACCTGTCAAATAAACAGGAATATATCGACAGGTATCTCGAGCTCATGCCGGAATTTCAACCGAACGGACAGCAGTCGTTTGAGCTGCTCAAAAAATTGATTGAGCAGACATACAAAGAGGGTTATCAGAAATTTGAATGGATGCGGCAGTCGCTTGACGGTGAACCGATACCGGTCGAGAATATTTTGGTGCGCGTAAACTGCAATGGCAGAGATCTTGTCGTGGGATATTGCAGGGATTTGAGGGAACAGAAAAAAATGCTCAAGCTCCAGGATGAGCTGGCGGTTTCAGCCGCCCGTCTGAAAGCCGTCGTCGCCAACTATCCGGGCGCGATATGCAGCGCGGACAGAAACTTCCGCATAACCCTTTTTGACGGGTTGCTCGTTCCGCATCTCATAAATAAGAATTTGTTTTTTGAAGGGCAAGACCTTCACGTGGCACTGGAAAAAGACGAATTCAAGCATATTTTGGAAAAATTATACGCCACTTTCACCGAAGGGGCGCAGGATTGGTCCTTTGAATCGAACGGCAAGTCGCTCCACATGACCACCACTCCGATCCACGACGAAAACGGAGAGATATCCAGCTTAGTCGCAAAAATCGACGATGTCACGAAAATGACAAACATCCAAAAGCAATTGGAAACCGCCCTCAAACAATCGGAAGACGCCATTCGCGCATACGAGGCGGCGCAGACCACCACCTTGGCCATGGTCGAAACCAACCCGCATATGAATGTCTTATTGGACGATAAGTTTCAGGTCATAAACTGCAACCGCGCCGCCGTCAAATTTATGGGGTTCGAGACAAAGGAGGAGTTTCGCGCCGGATTCGCGGGGCGCATGGCGAATATCATACCAAAATACCAGCCCAACGGAAAGGCTTCTCTGTCTTTGGCCAGAAGGCTCGCGGTCGCGGTAAAGGAAGGCCATATATCCTTTGATACCTCGGTGAATATGGGCGGTATCGAACGCACTCTGAATATGGAGCTGATAAGAATTCCTTACGGAGACAGCTTTGCCATCGTAGCCTATGTTTTTGACATGACCGGCATATACGAGCAGGAGAAAAAGCTCAAATCCGCCCTCGAAAGCGCCGAAACCGCGGTGCAAGCGTCCAAAGCGGCACAGATTACCACATCCGCCATGTTTGACTCCAATCCCCATATGAACGTATTGTTCAACAGCAGTTTCAAAGTGATCGACTGCAATCCCGCCGCCATTAAATTCTTCGGGTTTGACACAAAGGAAAATTTCCTCGCCGGATTTATCGAGCGCATAGTCACAAGCATACCGAAAGTGCAGCCGGACGGAAGAACCTCTATTCCGCTCTCTGAAAGGCTTATCACCGCCGTGAAAGAAGGCAGCGCCAAATTTGAAACAGAACTGTTTATGGGCGGTGTGAAACGGAATTTGGACGTTGAATTTAAGAGGATCCCCTACGAAGGCAGCTTCGCCATTGTGGGTTATGTGTATGATATGACCTTGTTCCGCGCGCGTGAAATGGAGCTTGCCCGCCTTTATGAACTCAATAAGGTTCAACTGAAAGAATTGAATCTCGCCCTTAAAGAAGCCGAAGCCGCCAACAAAGCGAAGAGTTCGTTCCTTTCCACGATGAGTCATGAAATCCGCACGCCCATGAACGCGATACTCGGCATCACCGAGATACAGCTTCAAAACGACGATATTGACCCGAACATACAGGAAGCATTTGAAAAAATCTACGCTTCCGGCGACCTTTTACTGGGTATTATAAACGACATACTCGACTTGTCCAAGATCGAGGCGGGCAAAATGGAACTCAATATCAATAAATACGAGCTGTCAAGCCTGATCAGCGATACCGCGCAGATCAATATGATGCGCATAGGCAGCAAACCCGTCGAATTTGAGCTGGAAATAGATGAAAACATACCTCTGGCAGTCACGGGCGACGAGCTGCGCGTCAAGCAAATTTTAAACAATATACTGTCAAACGCGTTTAAGTACACGACATCAGGCAAGGTCAAAATGTCGGTGTCGGCCGAGCGCGGCGAAGATGAAAACGTCATCACGCTCATATATACCATAAGCGATACCGGCCAGGGCATGACAAAACAGCAGGTGGCGAAACTGTTTGAGGAATACTCCCGTTTCAATCAGGAAACCAACCGTTCCACCGAGGGAACGGGACTCGGAATGAGCATAACGCGGAATCTCATATATCTGATGGGCGGCAAGATATTCATAGAGAGCGAACTGGGCATAGGTTCCGTGTTTACCATACACCTGCCGCAGGGCAATGCGGGGCCCGATATTCTGGGCAAGGAATTGGTTGAAAACCTGAAAAATTTCCGCACGAGCAGCAGGGCTCAGATGAAACGGGTGCAGATAACGCGCCAGCCCATGCCCTACGGCAGCGTTTTGATTGTGGACGATGTGGAAACGAACATATATGTCGCAAAAGGGCTTCTGTCGCCGTATAAACTCAAAATAGACTCCGGCGGCAGTGGATTTGCCGCAATTGAAAAAATCAAGAACGGCAACGTGTATGACATCATATTCATGGATCACATGATGCCGGAAATGGACGGCATCGAAGCCACCAAAATCATACGCGGCATGGGGTATACCAATTCCATCGTCGCACTGACTGCGAACGCCGTCGCGGGGCAGGCGGATATATTCCTCAAAAACGGATTTGACGACTTCATCTCAAAACCCATAGACGTGCGCCAGTTGAACTCCGTGCTGAATAAGCTGATACGCGATAAACAGCCGCCGGAGGTCATCTTGCAGGAAACAAAAGACGAATCCAAAAGCGGCGATTTTCAGTCGGATATGGACCCTCTGTTCGTCGAAATCTTTGTTCGGGACGCTTTAAAAGCCCTCGGAATATTGGAGAAGATCGAAGCGGAAAAGGACTATGCGAATAAAGATACCCTGCAAAGCTATATAATCAATGTACACGGTATGAAGAGCGCGCTCGCCAATATCGGAAAAATGGACTTGTCCGCCGCGGCGCTGAAATTGGAAGCGGCAGCCAGGGAGGGACTGCTTACAATGGTAGCGTCCGACACTTTTGCTTTTTTGAAATCATTGCGGGCTTATGTGGAAGAAATCGCTCCGCGGGATGAAGCGGTTGTCGCGTCGGAAGATGAAGATAAGGCATTTTTGCGCGAGAAGCTGCTTTTGATAAAGGAGGCGTGCGAATATTACGACAGAAATACCGCCGACGACGAGCTGGCCGAACTCCGCAGCAAGTCATGGTCGCAGCAAACCGGCGAACTGCTCGGCAAGACTTCCGAACGACTGCTGCACGGTGATTTCGATGAAATCATAGATGCAATAAACGCATTTACAGATATACTGTAACCGTATATCCGAGAAGAGGTGTTTTAATATGCAAAAAACAATATTTGTGGTAGACGACAACGATACAAATTTATCCGTGGCAAACAATGCCCTAAAAGAATCCTACCGGGTGATTACCCTGCCCTCTGCCGCAAAAATGTTTAAGTTTTTGGAAAAAGTCACGCCCGACTTAATTTTGTTGGACATCGAAATGCCCGAGATGAACGGTTATGAAGCGATGGCGCTTTTGAAAGCCGACGAACGTTTTTCGGGCATCCCGGTTATTTTCCTGACCTCCAAAACCGACGAAGGCAGCGAATTGGAAGGTTTCGGGCTCGGCGCTATGGATTACGTCACAAAGCCGTTCAGCACGCCGCTGCTGCTCAAGCGCATCGAACACCAGCTTTTAATCGTCCAGAACGCGAAGGAACTGGAAGAGGCCAACATCGCCAAAAGCATTTTTTTGGCGAATATGAGCCATGAGATACGCACTCCGATGAACGCCATCGTAGGCATGACGCATATAGGGGAAACAGCCAAGGATATCGAAAAAAAAGATTACGCTTTCGGGAAAATAAAAGCCGCGTCCAATCACCTTTTGGGCATCATCAACGATACTCTGGATCTGTCAAAGATCGAAGCGGGGAAATTAGAGCTTTCCCCGGTGGAATTTGAGTTTGAAAAAACACTTCAGCGGGTGGTGGACGTCAACCGGATCCGCATAGACGAAAAAAAACTGAACTTTTCGGTGCATATCGAAGATTCCGTACCCAAGTATTTGTGCGCGGATGAGCAGCGGCTGGCTCAGGTCGTTACAAACCTGCTGTCAAACGCGGTGAAGTTCACGCCGGAGGGCGGCAGTATAGAAATATATTCGGATTATCTCGGCGAAAAAGACGGCGTATGCACAATACAGCTGTCGGTGACCGATTCGGGCATCGGCATAAGCCCCGAGCAGCAATCCAAGCTGTTTAAGTCTTTCCAGCAGGCCGAATCCAGCACATCGCGCAAATTCGGCGGCACCGGTCTCGGGCTCGCGATCTCAAAGAGCATCGTCGAGATGATGGGCGGAGAGATCCGGGTCGAATCCGAATTGGGCAAGGGCGCGTCTTTCAGTTTTACCGTCAGCGCGATTCCCGTCGACGAGCTGCCCGGCGCGGACAAGCAGGAAGAAGAACACGCGAAAACCGTCGAGCAATTCGAAGGGCGCCGCGTTTTGCTTGCGGAAGATGTGGACATCAACCGCGAAATCGTGACGGCGCTGCTGGAGCCGACGCTGCTGGCGATAGACTGCGCGGAGGACGGAGAACAGGCCGTTGTTATGTTTAGGGAAAACCCCGAAAAGTATGACGCGATTTTCATGGATATCCAGATGCCGAAAATGAACGGGTTCGAGGCGACGCGGGCCATACGCGAGCTCGGCGTACCGGGGGCAAAAAAGATACCCATCATAGCGATGACGGCCAGCGTATTTGCCGAGGACGTAAAAAAATGCCTTGACGCGGGTATGGACGACCATGTGGGCAAACCGTTGAATTTCGCCGAAGTTTTGGACAAACTGCGCATATATTTGCGCTGAGAAAAGGAGGGGCATAATGCAAAGGCTGAAAATACATGAAAACGGGCGTTATATAGTAAACGCGGACGGTTCGCAGTTTTTCTATATGGGCGATACGGCCTGGGAACTTTTCCACAGGCTCGACAGGGGCGAAACGGATTATTATCTCAACAACAGGGCAAAGAAAAAATTTAACGTGATACAGGCCGTCCTGCTCGCCGAATTCGAGGGATTGAACGTGCCGAACGCCTACGGGCGCTGTCCGCTGCTCAAAAATTCTGACGGGCGGTATGACCCGGCGAAACCCGATGAAAGCGGTGAATACGGATACTGGGAACATGCCGATTACGTTGTCGGGCAGGCTGCCTCGCTCGGATTGTATATCGGTATGCTTCCGACATGGGGGGATAAATTCAATCTGAGCTGGGGCAAAGGCCCTGAAATATTCACGCCGGAGAACGCGTATATCTACGGAAAATGGGTCGGGGCGAGATATGCCCGGTTTGACAATATCATATGGATACTGGGAGGCGACCGCCCGCTTGCCACAAGGGCGCACCACGATATAATAAATAACATGGCGGCAGGCATACGCGACGCGGGCGCAAACCAGCTCATGACATATCACCCCACGGGCGGCAGGTCGTCGTCGGAGCAGAGCCATCATGAGGCCTGGCTTGATTTCAATATGATACAGTCCGGACACGACAAAATCAACGGCGAGAATTACAGGCTTGTCGGGCGCGACTACAATCTTGCGCCGGTAAAGCCGACGATGGACGCGGAACCGAGATATGAGGATCACGGGGTGAACTTCAATGCGGCAAACGGATATTTCGACGACTGGGACGTGCGTCAGGCTCTTTACTGGGGCGTGTTTTCGGGCGCCTGCGGCGCGACTTACGGGCATCACAGCGTTTGGGGCATGATAAAAAACAGGGCCGACCCGTATTTCCCCGAGGGTTATTTCCCCGTTCTTTATCCCGAAGCGCTGGACCGCCCGGGGGCGTTCGCCGCCGCGCATCTTTCAAACCTTATGAACTCGCGCGATTTTTTGAACAATGTACCCGCTCAGGAGATAATAGCCGGAAATTATTCCGGAGCGCCTCATATAAAAGCAATCAAAAATAAAAATTACGCGTATATATATTCGCCCTGCGGGCTCCAGATAAAAATAGCGCGGGACGCCTTGGGCTTTGAGCCCGATATTTTCGCGTACTATAACCCGCGAAACGGCGAATATACAAAGGCGGACCCCGAAATCAAACCGGGCGGTATAACGGAGTTTACACCGCCTTCATCCGGCAGGAATAACGACTGGGTTTTGGTCGCCGAACAAAAGTGATGGAAATATATACAAAAAAAGGAGGAATACAGATGAAAATAAAACCGACGAAAAAGCAGCTGGAATTTATGGATTGGGAATTCGGACTGTTTCTGCACTTCGGCATACGGACGTTCTATGAAGGGCACAGGGACTGGGACGGCAAGCCGATGCCTCTGTCGGGATTCAATCCCGGCGCGCTGGACTGCGAAAACTGGATACTCACAGCGAAAGAAGCAGGCGCGAAATACGCGATATTGGTGTGCAAACATCACGACGGCTTCGCCAACTGGCAGTCGGAATACAGCGAATATTCCGTGAAAAACACGCCGTGGAAAAACGGCCGCGGCGATGTGGTGAGGGAATTTACGGACGCCTGCCGCAAGCATGGCATAAAAACGGGGCTCTATTACTCGCCCGCGGAAAACGGGTATAAAGAGCGCACGGCAAAGGAATATGACGATTATTTTGTCAATCAGATAGGCGAGCTGCTGACAAATTACGGAAAGATCGATTATCTGTGGTTTGACGGCTGCGGCTCCGAAGGGCATGAATACGACAAAGGCAGGATCATATCGGTCATACGCGGAATGCAGCCCGAGATTCTCATATTCAACATGTGGGATCCCGATGTGCGGTGGTGCGGCAACGAAACCGCTTTGGCGTCGTTTGACAACTCGAATATGGTGTCCGCCGTCGATTTTTCGATTTTGGCGGAGACGAAAGACGATTTGGGCCAGGAGCATTTTTTGCCAGCGGAATGCAACTGCATGATGCGCGAAAACAACTGGTTTTACAGCGACAGCGACGAACATACAGTAAAAAGCCTCGACGAGCTTGTTGGCATATATTATCAGTCGGTGGGGCGCGGCGGAAATCTTTTGATCAATATCGGACCCGACAGAAGAGGGCTGCTGCCCGACAAAGACGCAGGCAGGCTGATCGAATTGGGCAATGAAATCAAGAGGAGGTTTTCAAATCCCGTACAGTCGGAATTCAGCCGAACCGAAAGCGGAGGTATTATAAAGCCGAAAGAGCGGGCTCTGATCAATCATTTGGTGCTCGGGGAGGACTTGGGCGGCGGGGAAAGCGTTTCGGAGTTCAGAATATACATAAAAGCGCCCCATGTCTATAACGAGGTATGCATATATGCGGGCAAGACCATCGGGCGCAAACGCATAATAATCTTTCCGGCTGTCAACGCCTCGGAGATTATCATCAAGATAATCAAATCCGAAGGGGATTTTTGCCTGACCAAA
>Ga0123356_10000949_pt1 | contig 32017 bp, 53 predicted proteins | sample TergutEmb28metaG_2_FD_92546 | JGI IMG/M metagenome (GOLD analysis project Ga0123356, IMG submission 92546) | Embiratermes neotenicus P3 segment gut microbial communities from Petit-Saut dam, French Guiana - Emb289 P3 | ecosystem: Host-associated > Arthropoda: Insects > Digestive system > Gut ...
AGTGGCAGAAGCGTTAGAACGCTCATTCATCCAGCACATAAGCCTCCATCAGAATAGATTGTATTATCACATTTTTTGTGATGACCCCTTACAAATGCAGAGTTATCAACAAGAATTAACCAAAGGAGTATACGGAATATAATGGTGCAATTGGACTTTGAGAAGAAACAATTAGTTGAATGCAGACAACTCATCACAACCTACAAATGCGCTAACTGTGGATATTGGCCTTGCGGGTCATGCAGTTGGAAAAAAACCTTAAATGCCATAGACGGAGTGAAAACTTAATGTATATGTTTAAGGTGGTGCAAAGCACTACTCAAGTAATTTTAGAATATCCAAAATTCCGAGACAAAAACGAAACATATACAAACCCTAATATTATGAGTAAGAAAATAGGTGTTCTACAGTCCTGTAATAATGGTGAGCATATTTGGGATGTGGGAGTTAAATATAAAATTTCCGATGATAAAATGTTGAAGGCGTGCAGAGTTGGATTTCACACTTGCATATATTATCCCATATGGATGCCCCCTTTTCAGGGGAGGGTCTTTATTTGTGAAGTTGAGGAACCTCTTCGTAACTATATTCATCATGGGTTTTCTAAAAACTGGAAACTTGTAAGCCGTACCTGTAAACTCATCACCCGAATATCCCAAAAAGACGCCAACCGCATAATTAGAAGTTGGTTAAAAATAGATATTATGTTAATCAAACGCAATACTACAATGATGGATATTAGAAGAAGATTGATAAATGGGGAATTAGTCACAGATAAAAGCAGAAAATATTATAATGAAACATTATCAAGGTATAATCTTCAATCGGCTCAAAATATTCAATTTGTTTTTAAAAACTATTTAACACATAAAGAAAACAAAACATTAGCTCAATGGAGAAAACAACTAAATGAAAGTTTACAATTGTAAACGATGCGGCAAAACTTATCTCCGCTACCCCGACGGCCAAGACCCCAAAGTAGAAGTTGTAACAGAAACCATATGCCCGGAATGTTTCGTAGAAGGTGCCCAAAACTGGTAAACCCATATGATGACCCTGATGTTATGGGGTATTGTCCCCGGTGTGCTAAATATATCCGATACCCCGAAAACGTAAAGTATGATAAAATTGGCCGTATGAAATGCCGGATACACCCAGCCCAACAAATGAGACTCAAAACAAACAAAAGCCGAGCAGACGCACATAAACGCCAATGGGAAAAAGAAAAAGAAAAAAAACAGAAAGCACAACAGGAGAACCCTAACCCATGAAAATGGGCTTCAAACAAGTATTCGCCTATTGCCAACAATGCCAAAACTGCGCCCCGCACTGTTTCGAGGACTGTACTACATTGTGGAGTCACAGCCGCCGCATAGAACCCCCTCCCACAGTAACCGTTGTAAATGGGGAATATGTGCGGGTGGATGCAAAAATAATATTAGACTGGACACAATCCCGATCAATAAAACCACTGGAGAAAGTGTAACATGAAACATGAAATAGTTGTGACACAACGAATGTTGACGATGATGCAGACCCGGGAACTAATAATCCGATGCCGAAAATGTGCTAAAGAAATACATGTCGGGGATGAAATTACAAGTTCGCCCACAGGACGCAACTGCACACGAAAATGGTATCACCGCACCTGCTGGAAAGAAATGTTTATCTAACCCCCCCCCGTTAACATTGTGAGGAATAAATATGAGTGAAGAAATACAAAAACAATATGATCTAAACAAACAAATTCTAAAAAAAGCTCAAGTCCAAATCGTAAACATCTTGAGTGAAATTCAAGAAAAAACAGAAATAAGATGCATGACGGTTAAAATTGAAACTGACTTTCCGAGAGGAGAAGAATTCAAAGTTAATTTTGAATCCTTGTACCAACAGCTACAGTCTATGTATCAGGAAAAAATGTGCAGACTGTTGAAAGTTTAAAAAAGATGGGGTTAGAGCCGTTTTAGCTCGTCGGTGATTAACACCGTTTTTTCATCTACTATTTTTTGAAACTCTTTCTCATTTACATTGGTGTCTTTGGCGGCTGATATGATTTCTACAACGTGTGCACCTACTTTTCCGGCTATGTTGGTGGCTTTAGCTTCATTTATTTCACTGTCTTCAGCCCGGTTTTTATTATGATACGATGCAAGCAGTGCGGGGATTATGCCGATTATGGCGGTGAGCAATATTATTATGTGGTATTCGTCCATATTTTCACCACCTTATTAGTTGCAGAGGGTTTATATATCCGTTTGGTATATGTTAACATGGAGTTAAACAACATGACCGTACTAATGAACTATAAAAAAATTGAACAATCTCATCTTAACCAAATAATAAAAAACATGGAACAACTCGGATACACAGGTAAAGACTACCACACAGCCAAACAACCTTTCCCCCAAGACAAAAAACTCAGCGGAATACAAAAAGAAAGCTTCAGCTACTCAGTTAATGGCCGTGGAGAATTAATTGACGAAACCGTAAGCCAAATGACAATACACTCAGCCGCACAAGGCAAAGTATTAATTTATAATAAAGAATGCTTCGAAATAATAAGCCGCAACGGAAAAGGCATAGAAGCCCAAAGAATAGTAGAACTCTATCCAAAACGATTTACATGCAAGGTAGTTTTTCGCTACCTCTACTAACTTTTTCATCTCATCAATTAATCGCGGTATTGATAGAGGAGGTGAAAAGTGTATGGGTAATGCATTAAGCGGGTTCTTCGGAATGATTATATGTGCTGTCCTCGGCATAGCTTCTCTTATTTTCGGCATATGGAACATTATTCAGGGAGTTATTGCTTGGAGTAGTATTTCTATTTGGCAGGTAGTCTATGCCGTCGGCGGGATTTTAGGCTTTATAATCTTTCTGGTGTTAGGCTTAGTTTGTTTAGCCATAGCAAACTCTAACTAATCCCCAACTTTTTCTTTATCTTTTTTTAATACGAACATTTAAATACTCATAAGCCTATGTAAACATAGGGAAGGAACAACATGAAAAAACAAACCTATGAATACCTAATAGCGGCATTATTAATAACCGCAATAATTTTAGGCATAACAGCTTTTATAATACTTTATCCGTGGGGACAAGAAACCACACAAGCAAACTGCAACATCACACCCACGGTAAATGTCACAGATGCAGAGTTAGCCGTATATCAACAAGTCAGCCAAGAAACCCGCATGAACCACAAAACAAACCCCGCCTATTTCATGCAAAGCAGTCACCCAAAAATAATCGCGCTATGCAAACAATTAAACCAGCAGGGCGTAGACCAAAACCTAACCCCGGAAGAATTCGCACAATACCTCCTCAACTACGTATACACCGCCATCCAATATGCAGAAGACAAAGACACAACCCCCTACAACGACTACTACAATTTTCCCATAGAAACCTTAGCCCTCGGCTATGGCGACTGCGAAGACACCGCAATGCTCTACATGACCCTTTTAGATTACTTCAATTATGACTATTGTGCTTTCATAACCAACACCCACTATTTTGTGGGTATAGCTGGAAACTTTAGCGGCAACCAAATAAACGGATACTACTATGCAGACACAACAACATACAACTATATTATCGGTAATCCGGTGGTACAAATAGAGGGAGAAAGAGTATGGCAATACTACCCTTAGCGGACTTGCATCTCTTCTATATTTCCCACGTATTCAAAAACTTCAGCTAAACTTCTAAACGCATACTGCTTATCTGCATGATTCAAAACATAACCCATAGTCAACTTTATTATGGTAACTGCGTTTTTGGGGGGAGATTGATTTTGAGTTTGACTCATATTCATCACTTAAGAGTTAGCTAACTTAGATATTAGTTTTTCGAGTGCCTCAACTCTTCGAGTCAATATTTGAATCGTGTCTTTCTCCTTATCCACTCGCCCCCAATATTGTAATAATTCGCCGTCATCACTATACATAGCTAAGTCACGCTCAATTTCAGTCATGCGCACATCATTTTCAAAGACCAAGTCACCGGGGGTAATGGTTACGGCACGCACAAGGCTAAATCTGTTTCCGTTCTGGCCTATAGTGCCGCTGTTATCATTTTTCGGAACAATAGAACCCGTTATGGCAATGTTCCCGTAAGAACTACCATTATTATAATTCAACAACACATCATAATCACCAAGGCCGCCGGAAGATAACGAGGTGCCGTTAGCTTTCAGCCACATCGTACCCTGACCGCTCGCATACACAGAAGCATTACCCGTATCAGTAGAATAGCCGGATGCAAACCCATAGTTGCCAAAGGCTGTTATTCCGTTGCCTGTGAAAGCTCCTAATACGCCCGAGTTAGCGCCTACGCCGCCTGCATTCATAGTCCAGTAGTAGAGGGGATTGTATCCGGGGAAATACCAGAGATAAGAGGGTGCAGTGTAATTTTGGCCTATCGCCGCTGTGAAATTAATAACGGTATTACTGCTGTCAAAACCTATGGTTCCTTGCTGATTTCCGCTCCCGTCCACAAAACGCAGTGATTGGCCAAATATTGAGATGCCGTTACTTGCTATATTGGCGAATGGGCTTACTAAGCCGTTTGCGCCTATGCTCATAGTTCCCGCGCCGAAAGTGCCTTTTCCAGTAGAAATATCAATGTAGAATTGTCTGACTTGGGCGCTGTCAAAGCCTGCGATGCCGCCGCTGTCGATAACTATTTCGTTGCCGCCGCCCCCGGGAGGCATAATAAACATTCCGTTTCTATTCATTGTAATTGACCCATTTGCAAAATAAGCATTACCATTAGATGCATCTATGTAAAATGAAGGTTGACCGCTTGAATTATAACCGCTTAAACCATTGCCATCTAATTTCAAAAATGGTGTTACATATCCATTTCCTATGTTGCCGTTTGAGAAGTCGAGGCGGCCGTTAGCATCGACGCCGTAAATGCTGAGTTGCCCGGCGTGTATTTGGCCTGCCATGAGTGCAAGGTTTAGGGTGCCGCATAATGTCCATACGTTTAAGCCTGTGATGGGGTCAGGTTCAGCGAAGTAATACGCTTGGGTGTCTGTGGCATAAAACATAGCGCCCTGTGAGACTGTGTCAGGTGCAGGTTTTTCAGCATCTAACCCAAACAACAACACACCAAACCCCTGCATACTACCTATCAAATCTTCCAACGGAATATTTTTCAGGGTCTCAAAAGTGATACCACCGCGAACTTGGATTCCGTTTACTTGTGTTGACCCGTTGCCTACCATCTGCCCGGTAATGTCTTGCAGTAACCGCATTTGCTGAGGTATGGCCACATCAAGTTCCACAGTTACCATTGATGGGGTTTTAGTAATGCGTTTAATTTGAAAGCCGTCTGTATCAGATATGAAATCTAAGTCAGGACGATTAACAACAATAAACTGCCCCGCCCGCATCATATACGTCTGATGTAACAAAGCATTAAGAGAGTTCCCGTTTGCGGAGGGATTGCTTAGACGTGTCCAAAGAAATTTGGCCATAGTATTTAGAGTATCTATGTCTGCGGCGTTAGGATTTTGATAAACTTTTACGGCCCCTGTTTTTACTGCTGGATATTGACCCATGATTAAGGTCTGTTCTTCGTCGGTTCCGCTTCCCCAAACTTGTACCGTCCCGATAACTTTGGATTCGTCTTTCGTTGTGTGTGACCCTGACTGCCAAAGTGGAGACTCATATAATGTTGAGCTACGGTAGCCTATGTTTATTTGGCCGTTTGCAGGCCAATAATCTAAACCAAGAACCGCCGCTAACTTTTGCACCGCCGTCAATGCATTTTCTTCGTTGAACGCGATTGATACGGGTGTAGTAGGACATTGACCCGCGGATATATTGAGCGCTTGAGCCGCTATATGCTGCAGAATAAGGTTAGCGGGGGTTTGATCGAATGCTCTTGTTATTGTGTTAACTGCTTTGTAGAGGTAATTTAGGACAGGGTCGAATAAACCACAAGTAATACGCGTACTATTAATATCACGTGATAACAACACACCCTGAAATACTATAACGTCATTATATGTTAATTGAAAACTTTGACCCTGAACCGATTGCACAAACGCTAAAGCCGCCGGAGTATTAACTGTTGCAATTGTAGCTGATAAGTTCCCGCCCGCTTCGCCCATTTCATCAAGGATTTCAATCCAATCAAATTGAAACGGAGGAGCTACATAAGCGGAACCATTCCAATAATTAACTCGTGGTTTTCCAGTGGAAGTTAACGGGGGAGTAATACGTGGACGCCAAACAGCATATAATGTTACGGGCGCAGTGCCCATAGCGAAGCTTGGAGGAGTAACCGTGTTATCAATATTCACTTTGAAGGTTGATAATGAGGCTAACGGATTGAAGTCCCAGCCGTCTAAACCATATTCCAGTATAGCCAAGTTTCCCGTATTACCTATAACGCTGACCGTTGCAAATTGGAAATATTCGTTAGGGTCTACTGGTACAGTACCCGTATAAGTTGTGCCAGATGGGGGATTAGCCGCATAAGTTACTCCAAATGATTCTTGCCAAACCGCATTAAGTGTGATATTAGCCGCTCCAATTATGAATGATGAAGGAGCTACTGTGATGCCGTCGGTTTGAATTCTGAATGAGGGGCTGTTAAGTTCTCCGGGTAAATCCCACCCAATAACCTTGTAACCCGTAGTATTGAGGTTGTTTGGGTTTGCTTGCACGGTTACGCTATCAGTTGACCTGTACAGATTATTATCTACTGGTACTGACCCGGTTAGGGTGGTGCCTGCAGGGGGATTAGGCGCATAAGTTACGGTGTAGAGTTGTTGCCATACTGCGTATAGTGTAGTATTCGCGGCGGGGCTGGTGAACGTTGACGGGGTTACGGTTGAGCCGGACACCGCAAAATCAGGGGTGACCGCTGACGCAGAAAAAGCCCAGCCGAGATAGAGAAAGGGAACCGCTTGCAGATTGCCCGTATTCGCTAATACTGTTACGGGGTCGCCTGCATAGTAAGTGTTGCTATCCGTGGGTACGGTTCCGCTTGTGCTGGTTGCAGTACTGGGAAAGTTAGCGTTATATGTTACTGTTCGAGGTGTTGTGTCATGATACCAGACTGCATATAATTGCACATTGTTAGCGGGCATACTCATAGTCGGAGGTGTTGTGCCTGACCCAGATAAAGTAAATGTGGGAGTTGTTGCAGATGGATTTGTATCCCACCCCAACATTTGATAAGGCGGCGCGGTTAGACTTCCGGTGTTGCCTTGAATTGTGACCGATTCACCCGCTATATACACATTAGCATCAGTTGGCACATTTCCTCCTGTGCTGGTTGCGTCTGAAGGAAAATTAGCATTATAACCGATAGTAAATAACTGTTGCCATACTGCGTATAAAGTAACGTTAGCATTACCCATTGTAAAACTTGATGGAGTTACAACGGTTCCGTTACTGCTAAAGGCAAATGTTGCTGTGGTGGCGCTTGGATTTGTATCCCAACCTAACAAGCGGTAGCCCATGCGGGCAAGATTTCCCGTATTCGCCGCAACTGGAACCGCCCATCCCGGCTCATATAAATTATTGTCAACGGGAACGGTTCCCGTTAATCCGGGGCCGATGGGTGCATTAGCATTATATGTTACGGTATAGGTAGGAGTGACTTGCCATATCATGTATAAGGTGGTTGTAGTGGGGTTGGCTACGGTTGGAGCAATAAAGCTCGGAGGAGTAACCGTATCATTAGGGCCAAAAACATAAGTTGGCACGGAAGCATTAGCCGTTGTTGCCCACCCTAACGGGGTATGATGAGGAATAGCTAAGTTCCCACTATTGGGCGCAATATACACAGTATCTCCTGCGAAATATTGGTTTGAGTCTTGGGGAACGGTGCCTGTGACGTTTCCAGCTTGACCGGCGGGGGCATTTACGTTATAAACTACGGTTTGAGGGATTTTATATGCGTATATTCGAAACTTCCAGTTTATTGAAGATACTATCGGTGAGCCACTGTCCGTACCGCCGACCAGAGGCACGCCTGAACCACCAGCATTAAACGAGGTGAAACTGCGCCCATTATAATTCACATCATTTATCCCGTTGGAATTTCGTTCAATATCGAGAGTAGTGGCCAAGCTTGTTGAACGGGATAGCACCCAGACATATGTTTTAGCAGGGTCAAGATAAAAATCGGCTGATAAGGTGAAATCAACCCAGCCCATAGTAGTGTTTACTTGTAACTGGGTAACGTTTGCGGGGCCAGCTAAATAACTGCCGATTGGCAGTCTTGTGGTGAGATTGGCTTCTTGGAGATAAAGTGAAATGTTGCCGTTGAATGCGGCGTTTCGTTTCATGGAAAGGGAAACTCTTCGAATATTCTTTCCATTACCCTGAAACGATGTGCCCAAAATATAATTTAATCCAAAATCCCAATTTTGGGTTGCTGTTCCTGTATCTGTACTGTTATCAATTATAACTTCATAAAAACTCATTAGATTAATACCACCGTAACATTAGTACCCGTCGCTTCACGGAATATCATGTTATACCTATATATTACTTCTTTCCCCTCTTGTTTGCGGGTATAATCAAAGCTGAAAAGCCATCCTGCAGAAGTGAAAAACTGATTATCCGGGTCACTCAACTGCACAACCTTACGATTCCAAGATTCCAGTTGTGTGAGAAAATTAGTTATCAACTGCTGATTCGTTGAGCCCGTAACCCATAAGGCCCCTGACAGCGTTACAGTTTTCGATTTCGGAAACCGAGAAATCAAAGCCGTCCCCTGTCCCTCAATGGTGAATTCTTCCAATTGGAACGGCAGAGAGACCTTTACGTTTGTGGGGGCGAACGGTAAGGTGATGGTGTTTGTTCCGTCTCCAATTTGCCAAGTATTAACACTCATTCTAATAGCGCACTCCTAATCTGTTCTGTCCTTCAGTTCCAAGCGCATTGCTTATGGCGCGGACTAAGGCTTGTTCTTCTCCCCGAGTCACCGCGTCCTCTATGGCTGAGACTATTTCGTCTAAGCTTTGCGAACCGGAAACACTCTCTATACTTATGGTGGGGGTGCTGGTTACGTGTATTGTTACGTCTCCAGTACCGCCTCCTGTTGGGCCAGAGGGAACTATTGAACCGTCAGTACCTCCTACGGGAACCACTGCCTCGGGGCCAGCTTCCCCAATCACCCCCTGCGGAACCCCTGCTGAATCTACAAGCGTGTAGGGTTCGGTAACTATGCCGCCTGTAGCCATCTTAGTGCCCCCAGACGACCCGCCCCCGCCAAATAAGCCTCCAAAGAATCCTCCTAAAGCATTTCCAATACCGCTTAAAAAATCCCCAACGGGCTTAAATATTGTATCATAAACCTTCTTTAGGGCGTCAGCTACAGGTTTAATAAGATTATCCCAGACCCATTTAAACGCATTCCCTAAGTTTTCCCAAGCCTTTTGTAAAACATTCTTTATGAAGTTGCCAATTGGAACCAGCACATTCTCCCAAAAAGCAGTGAGTAATTTCATAACGTTCTCAATAATGCCTGTAAAGATTGTTTTTAGAACTTTGCCGAAGGCGTCTATAGCATTTTTCACAGTCTCATTATTTTCATAAAGATAATACAGGGCCAAAGCTAAAGCTACTATAGCCGCTATAATTATTACGATTGGATTGGCCGCTAAGAAACTCATAGCGCCTCCTAAAGCTGTTGTGGCCCCTGTTTGCACGGTGGTTGCTGTGGTGGCTAATCCCTGAGCCGCTGTTTGTGCGCCAGTTGCGGCAGTGTTAGCAACTGTAGTGCCAGTTAGCGCGGCTTTTACAGCAGAAAGGGCAGATTGAGCACCCGTAAGCAATCCAGTGGCACCCTGCAGAGAAGTAACCATAGTAATCATGCTGGGAAGAACGGTTAAGGCCATTTGGACATAACCCTTCTCAAGGTTTTTCTGGGCCTGCTCTTCATTCGCTAAGGCGAGGCGGCTTTGCTCACTTTTAATGGAAAGGTTTTCATCTGCTAACGCCTGTTTATTTTTCGCATCTTCTAATTTGAGTGTGGCCTCTTCCCACTGAGGAGAATCCCTTCCAAACTCCTGCATAGCCTGATATACGGCGTCCTCGGCAGTTTGAACTTTCCAATTCGCATCTTCTAAGGCTTGGCTGGCTTTCTCTTCCGCAAACTTGGCTTTAGTTACCGCTTGAGATGACTTATCAACAGCTAACTGTTTAGTAGATAAAGAATCATAAGCATTATAAAGCGACATAGCAGAAGTAGCTACATTGTTGGCGGCTAAAGCAGATTTGGTAAATGAAACATCGGTAGCGTTAGCGCCTTTACTTATTTCAGCGGATGCAGAAGAAGTTGCGGAAGCGGCATCATTCATCCCCGTAGTAACAGCGGCACCAGCCGAAGCACCCGCCTCAGACATAGTATTCATAGAAGAGGTAACTTGATTACTTGCGTTATTGATAGCTTCGGAAGCTTCATCTATTACAGAAATATGTATAGTTACCTCTTCAACGCTCACCGCTTTTGACCTCGCTTATTACGCCTATTATACCACGCAAGCCAGTTAATAAGGAAAGAATACATTCCCACAGAGGCCGTATTAGGGTCAAACTGCGGGAACTCGTGCATCACATACCCCAGATTTTTCGCGTCGGTGCAGAGGGTTATATTACGTCCTCTAAAAAACCAGTAGTCAACTTGGAAAGCAACACAGAGAAGCGGCTAAACTTTAATGCACTGCTGTCCTTGATTTGTGCTATGGTGATGTCTGGGTATACTCTTTTTTGCATGTAATATGCTAACTGTACGGTCTTGTCTATGCCGTCGGTGATTTTTTCAAGGCTTTGTTGTTCCGCTACAGTAATCATGTTGAATTTGATTTTTCCAAGTATGGGGTCTGTTATGAAAAGTTCTTTGTGGACGTCTGAGACTGTGTCAAAAATGCTAAATTCGGTTGTAGTTTGTTCTTTGATTAATCTTTGAATTTCTGCTTGATAAAATTTGGCTTCTAATTCAGGATTACTTTTAGGGGCTGGTTTAGGAGTAGACATAATTATAACAGTGTTATACCCGAAATAAAAGGGTTAGGGTGCAACCGCCCGGATGGGTGGTGCAATAATCACAGCTTCCAAACTAAAGGTCACAATGGCCTCTTGTTCTACGCTCTGTGTGGCAGATGAAACAATTACGGAGTAGGTGTGCATTGGTTTTCCTGTTACGGGGCCAAGCGGATAATCGATGATTTCTATAGCCGCGCCCGCCTCCAAAAGATTCGCATAAGTATCATCAACATAGAGATGCTCCATTGATATGTTTCCTGTGAGGTTCCCCATAACAGAAATACCCCATTGAGCCGCGCTTGTTTGGCCCAAAACATATTCCTGAACCACGTTTCCCTCTTCAGATACTTCATAACTTGTGCAATAACCAGCTATAGCGCCGTCTATCACTAACTGTGCTAATCTGCCAATTTGAGGCGTATTAGTAGGTGTACTCATGAATATTCACAAATAAGTTAGGTCGAAAGAAGTTAAAAAACAAAAATTATCTTGAGGTGAATAGTCCCCGGGTAGCATAGGAAGTTCGGAGGAACTACCCGGGGGATTGAGGCATATACGACCATGTGAGGCTTGTTCAGTTCACAGCATATCTTCAATGGTGAAACAGCTACTTAAGGTTTGCGTCATACAATCTGCGCCAAACCTGCAGTGAGTTATCCTTAGTTTCAACCCGTGTTTGTTTAACAAATTCCTGCGCCTGTGTACCCGGGTGCATAACCTTCGTTGCAAAGGCGTCCTCTCCTGCATCATCAACCCAATGCAAAATAGGCTTACCAATAATAGGATGCGGCGGCGTACCCTTCTCAACATATACTGCATAGGATGCGGTGACTTCTACTTTACCCGTTAACCCGCTGACTTGTTGGGTGATAGAATCCCGCATAGCTCCAGACTTCACGGGACAATTCTCCCGCAACCGCTGATACGCAAAATCGGTTAAGTCCTGCGCCAAATCGGGAAGAACCGCACTAAGTTCCTGCGCATAAATGTTTAATCCTTTGCCCTGCTTGGACACAGTAACCGACATAGGCACTACGCAATCACCGTGTGAAAAACCGTTTCCACTTTCAGCCGCCACTTCTCCGGAGCTTCAATCTTTTCGGTTGAGGGCTTCACAAAGAAAACTCTGGGGGAAGTGCTTAGGGTACGGCCTATAGTGTAGAGTTGCGCTTCCAAGTTTTCACGGTCAGCACTAATAGCATCGATGTCGCCGCCGTAAGCATCTACACTAAATATGCAGTCGATGGTTACTTGTTCCTTTTCATATATCACAGATTTCACAGGGTGTGTTATAGTGCCTGTTTTAGGTGCATTGTAGGTGCTTATCACAATTTTAGCGCTTAGCTGACTCCAGTTATCCATAGCTTGATTGCGCGTTGAGTAATATTGGATTGGGGGTAAATCTGTTAGGTTTGACTCTATTAGCGATATAAGGTATTGTGCGTTATTTAGGGTAGGGGTATTGCTCACACTTTTTGTCCTCCTATTCGGCCGCTGAAATCATGACCCGACGTCACCCGTAATAAACCAAGTTGTCTTAAGATTTGATTTGCCTGTGTGGTATAGTTAGCCCACTGTACGCCGTATTTCCCATCTTTGGGATACTGCACACGTAAATCTCCCAAACTGTAACTCTGCAAGACACCTCCGCTCCAAGCCGCTAACACTTTAAGCGCCGCTAACATACTGCTAAGATGAGCAACATTAGTGGGAACAGTCGCATAGCCAAAAGTGTAGTCTACCTGAAATACTTTCATGCCGTTTACAAAGTTGCGGTAGAATTGGATTTCACAGCGGGCCGGATAAACTTCATAATTCGCATCTGTGGGGCCGCCGTCTGCTGTTCTTCCCTCGATTGTGGGCCACCATTGGTTAGACTGCCAAAACGTCACATTATTAACTTGTACTAATGGAAAATTGTTTAGCAGAATTTGTCCCGGCGGCATCTCTAACAAGCGGTCATAAGTTTCAACTGTATCATGTAATCTGAAGTCATGTCCGCACCAGCCGTCAATAAACGCGTCCGCTTCCTCAATCATTGTTTGCGCTTGGGCTAAGGTGGGTTTGGTGGTGTCGGTGAAAGTGAAGCCTAACAAAGCTTGTAAATCTGCTATACTGCTGTAACTGTTTCCTATAGGGGTGGGAGGGTCGGTGTGCAGGGTGAGCAATTGAAAAGGCAGGACTTCAGAAATCACTATAGCAGAATTCCAAGCCGCAGAATATTGCAAAAACATTTGACCGTTGCGCGATGCATCAGGAGAGGTACCTGTGGTGATAAACATGTTTCCTGAACCGGGCGCAGTAGCATTCACAATAGCCACAAAATAGATAGAGCCGGAAACGGTTTGTACGGGGTTAGCAAAATCAAACTCTATCCATCCTGCCACGTTATTTATGGATTGCATCGCTATATTTACACTTGAACCCACAACAGTTTTGTTTTGGTCGAGTATTAGCATCTGCATTTGGCCTGTCTGATTATTATTTTGGCGGCTGATAATCACCCGACCTTTATTAATTATGTCTCCGGTACCCATAAATTGTTGCGCTACGCCCGCATTATTTAGTGCGGTGCTGAGGTATGCGGCCCCTAAGTTTTGAGTTGATGTGGGAGGATAGAGTATGATTTCATCTATGACGTCATATACTATTTCTATGGGTTCGGTCATGTTATCAGCCTATCTTTTTTTTCAGAGTTTTATCTGGGATGTATTGTGCGGGATTTGGTTTGGTGACTTCTTTTATTGTTACGGGCGCGGCGGGTTGATTGTATAGTTTGTCTCGGATGTCTAAGAGAACTTCCAGCATTGCACGGTTAGTGTCTAATTTTGTGAAATAATTCGGGCTATCAATTGCCGCTATAATTTCTTGTTTGGTACGCATAACAATCAAAAATAGTAAGTAACTTGTGCTTAAAAAGGTTACATTTGACTTTGTAACAACGCTAAACGGTTCGCTACCGACTGTTTACTTACCAGATGCGGGTTGGGTAAGTCGGCTTGGATGTTAGGCAGTGGAATGTTAGGTTTCTTTGCCAGTGCTTGAATTAAGGGTGCGTCTAAGGCGGCTTGTGCATTGAAATTGTCGCCAAAAGCATGGAATATTCCTTCTTGATTGAGTGGGTTAAGTATGCATTTGTTACAGTTTCGATTAGATTTATAGGTGCATATGTCGCAGGTGCCTGCTGTTGGTTTAGGAGTTGACATCAGAAAAATAAAAGGTTGAATGAAATAAAAAGATTGTGGTAGACTGTTAACCAGTCTGTAGAAGTGTGACAGCTTCAGCAACGATTTTAGCGGGTGCACCGATAACGCTGGTGGTAACGTAAAAGCCTACATCTACTCCCCATCGTGTCATTTCACTGGATACGTCGCGGATTTGGGCCCATCCAATAGCCTCGTCAGCTTGCAATACTGCGCCAAGATTTGCGCCAGAGGTTGCAGGTGCGGTTGGAGCATATACAGCATCACTGAATATTTTCATACCGAAGATTTCAGAGATTGCGCCAGACTTCACATAGCTATCCAATGCACTGGTAAATTGCACAGAGGTGATGTTGTTCATGATAAACGGATAGAATCCGAATGCACCTGTAGCATCGACTGGGAAGGTTTGGAATACATCAGCACGAAAACGTTGTCTTTCAACTTGGCCTCTTGCGGCAAGTAGATTGGCAAAGGTATAGTTTGCGCCTGCGGCTGTGGTTTGAATGTTGGTGTTAGCGTTTGGTGTTGCGGTTGTGGTGTCGTTTACTGCGGCATAGATGTTAGCGTTTATTGCGGCATTCAACACGTTGCCGTGCAGGACACCGACAGTCTGAGCCAAGTTATAAGCCAATTGACGTTGCAGTTTGTCTTCGATGAAGGTGCTGACTGGTAGAGTGACGGTTTTTGCTTGAATTTCATATAGTGAGAGGTTTAGGGGTGCTACACCATTTGGGGGCATGGTGCCTTGTCCGTTATAGGGTTGAACTGCAGTGCCGCCTAAGCTGAGTGGTAGCCAGCCTGCTGGGGGTTTCGCGTATTGCCAGCCATAATTCACACCAGTGCCCTCGGGCATGAGTTCTGTTCGGCAGTAGGCGCGTGCGTCGATGAGTGTGGCGAGTTGGACTGCGGCGCGTGCGGCAACCATGTATGGGAATGCGGCACCGGGAGTTTGAGTGTTCATTTGTTTAATTGGTGCGATCATGGGGTTTGCGGCGTCTGTTACAAGCATGGAACCATATTTTTCGGCGAGTGTGTCAAAGGATTGCTCTATTTTTTTAGACCATGGATATTGTTTAATGTTTCTTTGACTCATAATAGTTTTTCACTACATAAGAATGAGAGACCAGAAGTTAAAAAAGAAAAAATAAGCTGAGAAAAACAGCTAAGAAAGGTTAGGGGTTGGCACCCATTAGGGCCGCCATAACTGCACCAATATCCCCATTATACTGGATGAGGAGTTCACGTGCATTCTGTTCTACACCGCGTGCCCGCTTAACATTGGGGCCTGACCCGGTTTCTGCTGTTGGGCTGGTTTGTTTAGCATCGGTTCGGGTGGGGACTAAGTCAGGGTTCGCGTTTGGTATGGTGCCCGCATCTGCGCCCGCTTCAACTTGTTTAGCTTGCTCGTATCCACCGGTGTTGGGGCCGCCCATAGTTGGAGGACAAGTAACATTAGCGGGAGTCCAAGTACCCTCCTGATATTTACCACGGAATTTACGTTCAGCCGCCATAAGAATCTCTTGGGGTGTACGGTTCTGTTTTAGCGACTCTTCTTGTTCTTCTTCCTCTTCACCTTCGCCCTCTTCCCCCTCTTCTTCTTCGGTTTCAACTTCTACAGTAGTGATGTTGACTTCGACAGATTCTTTAGGTTTTTTCTTCTCTTTCTTTTGCTTCTCCTCTTCCTCTTCTTCCTCGTCTTTGTCGTCCGCTTCTTCTTCCTCCTCCTCTTCATCTTTAGCTTCTTCTTTGGATTTCTTTTTCTTAGCGGCCTCTTTAGATTTCTTGGTTTTGGTTTCTTCTTCTTCTTCTTCTTCTTCTTCTTCTTCTTCTTCTTCTTTGGCGGCTTGTTTTAGGGGTTTGCATGTTGGGCATCCGCATTCTGCGACGTGTACGGGTTGGAGTTTAGCCATCATAGCTTCCAATATTTTTAGTTTCGCGTCAAAAGTTTCATCTATACGTTTCATGGCTGATTCATATATGCGAGTTGATTTTTCGCTGTCTCTGAGGCTTTGGGTGATACGTGATATTTCAGTCATGGCCGCCTGTTCAATTGCCGGGAAAGGTGTGATGCTTAATTCTTCGGGGTTGAATTCGATAATCATTTCTTTCCCGTCTGCGGTTAGTACCATTGGGCCGTTACCGCCGACAGAAACACCCATCAACATTTTAGGCTTACCGTTCTCGCCGCTCATTTTTTCGAAAAGGGATTCGTGAAGCAAGCCGCGGCCAGACAACCAAAGACCATCAACAGTTTGACCCAACGCATTTTTTCCTGTACCATATTCTGCGGATTCCACAACACCCGCAACATCACGAGACCCAAAGCCGTGGTCTAACATGAGGGGTTTTCCGGGGTACTTTGGTGCGGCGTCCATTAATGTTTTTTCGTTCCAGATATAGCCGTTGCGCGACTCGGTTGGGTAAGCCGCGAAAGCTTTCCAATTGAAATATGCATTACCTTGTTTATCTGCCATTATGAATTCACAATAAAAATAAGAGGTTGGGAAGTTTAAAAAGAAAAGAAATTAAGAGTTAGAATGTGTCTAATAGGTTCTGAATATCCGACCAATTCACAACTTGTACTGCAGTCACTTCTACCGCTTTAGGATATTTGGCTAATACCGCGTTTTTAGCTTCTTCGAGCGTCATCCCCATTTTGTATTCAGTGAGTATATAGTATCCGAAAAGTTTCTTGATTCGGCAGGTGACTTCTATACATACATCCAAATTTGCTATTGTGTCTTTGAACTGTGTTAAGCGTTTTTGGATTTCAAGTAGCCCGGTGATTTGGGTTTCTAATTCTGTTATTTTTTCTGTTGCTTGGCTGTATAGTATGGCGTTTGGACATTCGGGTTTTTCATTGATGGCTTCAGTATATATTTTTGGAGGTAAGGTTTTTCGGTAGGGATATTTATGGTTTTTAATGCGACTTATAAGAGTTGAGCTTATTTTCACGTTCCAAAGTTTCATAATTTGACTTTGGATACCGTATATTGGTTTATTTTTGTTTTTTGGGAATTGGATATAGTTTATAATTTCGGGGGTTAACTTTTTGTTTGCAACCATGTTGATTACCTAAACCAAACTTAACGCGATACTCATACATAAGCATTATGATACCCAACACAATAATAAAGAAAGAAAAGAGTAAATTAAACAGGAGGTCGTAGTTCATGATATCCTACTCCGTCGTCCAGTAACTCACCGTCTTGCCGTCTCTTAATCTGCGCAAGTAACCGTTGTTGTTTTCTTTTTCGATTAGGGTTCACTGTTTTGCGGCCCGTTTCGGTTTCCCACCCTTCCAATGTGATTCTTCAGGTACACCGGGGTTACACTCATTACAGATATACTCATATTCTTCATCTGTAGAGGTGAGGTAGCGAAATATGCAGGTGTGGCAGTTTTCACCCATTTAGTTTGAACCTTCCTTGTCGCATTAGTTTCCACGTGTTTATTTGGGTTTGCCAGCAGGTACGGTACATTTCTCCATCAGGCCCTACCTCTAATTTACAGTGGTTGCAGACGCAAGTAGAGGGGCGGGTGTCGAGTTTTTCATTTTTGCAGTTATGGCATGAGGCTAACATGTGTGTTCATCCGCTCTTAGTTTCTGCGGGCAACGTGTCCATATGGCTGGGTTGGCGAAGCATCCGGGTGTACAACTGGTTCTTTGGGTTTCTGCATTACATTGTCTGATAATTCGGAATTGTGCGGGGTTCATGCGGCCGGCGTAGGGACAATAGTTTTGAGTGTTCTCTTCTTCATCGTTGACGGGTTTGCGGTTGGGTGGGGGAAGAATAGATTCTACTCCCCGTTCAGTTTGTTGTTTTAGTTCGAAGGTTTTGAAGGTGTTGCGTGGGTCAGAGGTAGTCATTGGGTCGGGCCTCGAATTGAGATTTTCGGAAACAGCATTCACAGCGAAATTGACTTAGTTGATGGTGTTTGCAGTTAGCACAAGTTTTAGCTGTGTCGGTCAAGGGGGGTTCCTCGTGTATATGCTGGCGGTTTGGTAGGTTCCGTTTAGGAAGTTGTTGAGGTGTTCTTTTTTTATGTATCCGATGCCTTTGTATTTTCCTGTTTGTGGGTCTTTCATTACTACGTTTATGTAGCTGTTGTTGGTTTGGTTTTGGCTGATGAATCCTATTCCGTCACTTTTAGTTTGGTTACTCATGTTGTTATCTCACCTTCACATAACTTATGTAGTTTTCGTATAGATTGCGCTACACTGTGGTCAACCAGTTTTAGGCGTTTTTCAGCATCACGGTTTCCCGTGGTGATGTTGAGCCACTCCGAACCTAAGAGAAATACGTGTCCCATTTCTAAGGCTAAGTTTTTTTCAGATGCTTCGACCTTATCATTTGTGGAGGCATATTTTATGGCGCGGATGTAGTGTGATACTGCTAAGGCCGCTTCGGTTAATTCTTCTTGCAAGCGTTCTAAGCGTTCTACTTCCGTATATTTAGCGGTTACCGCAAATAATACGTTTATTTCAGGTAAACTGTTTATTATTTTTACCATTAAGTTTCATTCTCCTCTCTTAATTCATCTATACATATCTGGCAGAAACAACCTCCTCCTACAACAGGCTGGTTGTGGATTTGGCACCATTTCGCTGGGTTCTTCATGTCCTCGGCTGTGGGGATTTGGGGTGCGCCTTTATCGTGTTCGAGGCAGTCAGGGCGTACTTTAGGTGTTTCTTTTCCATAGAATGATTGGTTTTGTTCTTCGGTGTTTCCGGGGGGCTGAATATTGGGTGTTGTGGTGGCTACGGTGTCTTTTGTCCATGTTTCTTCTGCACGTTTATATTGCTCTACTACTTTGGCAGGGGCTTGTTTGGCGGGTATTTTGTAATCAGCTAATGTTTTTTTTGGGTTGTAGGTTGCGGGTGGTGTGGCTTCGGGTTCAGACTGAGATTCAGCAGTAGGGGCGGGAGTTGTTACGGTGATGTCGTCGGGGTTGAGGTGCATAATGTTTTCTTCCTGTTTCAGATAAGCGTTAATCATAGATGCTATGAAGTCTGCGGGAAGAATCTTCATAAAAGCATTTCGCTCAGCCTTATTCACACATTGTTCAAATGCGAAGGGTTTATGTTTCTCCTGTTCCTTAGCGCCTAACACGTCAATGTTGTTTTCGCCGTCATGTATCTGTACTATTACGCGGTAGGTTTTTTCTGTTTCTAAGAATTGGTGGCTGGTGATGGTTACGTTTTTGCGGCGTCGTATGACTTCTTTTACACCGGCGTAGCTTAGGCATGATACTTCTCGGCCTCCTTGTTTTATGACGTATACGTATTTTTTTAGGAGGTGGGTTTGTCCTTCCATTTCGGCCAAGATTTGTGCGTCATCTTGTCGGTCAAAGGTTTGGCAGTCTTGGGTTGTGGGTTTGTTTGTTAATTCGGTTGTCATGTTTTCACATTCATCATGTTGTTTAATTTTATGTGATGTTTACAGTGTTTGTTGTGGTATTTAAACCTTGCACTTACATAACCGCTTACATAACTGGTATAGTTTTTATTATGTCGTGCACCAGTTTACCAATAGTTTTATATATTCGTTTGCTATATGTAAACATATAGGAAGAACAACAACATGACCACACAAATAACCAAAGAACGTAAAATTGAATTAATTGCACAAGCTGAAAATATTCATCGACAAGCCTTCAAACTATACTGTGACTTAGGAGAGGCAGAGGTTGGAGTTAAAATTGACAGCCAAGTTGCAAAAATCAGCCAACTTTTAAATAAAATTGTTAAAGACCTGAAAGCTCTGGAAGTTAATAAATGACCCTAACAGAACTTAACACCCTTTTCCAACAATATGAAGCCAAAATAGAAAAAGAATACACAGGATACCAGAAAGACCTGCAGAAACAGAGTTTAGCACGCTGGTTCTACGCCGAAAAAAAGAAGCTGGGACTCTAAGCCTCCATATCTTCCGGCTTAACATCTTTGGGCACCCGCAACAGCGGCCCCCGCTCAGGTGTTACCAATCCAGTGTCTTCGGGGCTGTTCTGCTTAGAGGGCGTGTTTCCTTTCGGGAAAGTTTTTCTTGTACCGTAGGGAGACTCCACATCAATCCTATTAAGTTTAACCCACTTCTTGAACATGTATTCTCCGTGAGCAATGGTTTCGCCGTTGAAAACTGCTTGTTTCTGAAACGCTTTCTGAATCCGCTTAATATCATCACTATAAGTTTTACGCTGATGTATTTTATTTGAGAAAGAGTAATCACCGGGGTTTTTCTTAATCAAGTCTATTTCTGGAGTTTTTAGTGGGTCAGGAGGTGAGAGACTGCCCCAATCGAAGCTGTAGGGGTCAAGGTCTTCGGCAGGTTCCAATAATTTCGCTAAGCTGTCCGGGGTATATTCTCCCGCTTTCACCACAAGCATGCAACGGTCGTGAGGATGTACCATTGGGAATATAAGTTCATCATCATGCTCAATCTTTTCGGGGAACTGCCCATTCACTTCCATCATCGACATAATTGATGCGTTGTATTGTTCACAATCTTCACAAGTCTTTTCATCCGCTACAGCAACATACATCCACCAGCGGGAAGCCTGCACAATCCCCCGTAACTGCAAGATTTTCAATTGGTCGCTGACTCGAAAAGCCATAAAGGGAGGGAGAACTGATGACATTAGCTTACACGTGTTAAGATTGTTTTACCGTCCTTAATTTCTGTTGCCCACGATTCAGCTTGAGTTCCCGCTACGTTTGAGGAGTCGCGTAAGGTGGGTTTGGTGTTTCCTTCGTACAGGGTGCCTTCGGCGGCGTCTTCGGGTAGCTGGAGTTGTTCTCTTACGGTTTCTGCATCAATTACCCCCGCCATAAACAATTCAAGCAGAGGCCTTGTGAGCGCGGTTAGGTCGGCGGTGACTATGGGTTTGAATCGGAATTCTAAGCCGGGGCCAATCCACTGCTTAATTAACTGCTCGTTTATGAGGTCTTCTATGGCTTGCTGGTGAGCTTTCACGTTGTTTGTGAGAACTTCAAACTTTAGGCCGCCCCACTTAATTTCTCCCTGATTATTTCCTTGCGGGTCAAGAAGAGAACTGGGTACACCCAAACCAAGTAATACACGTTCTTTCCAGATGTTTATTAGTTCGGCTATTCCGCGTATTTGACCCTCATTTTTATAAATCTGCTCAATGGTGGTGAATATATCAGTGTATATGTCGCTGGTTGGGGGAAGAGCAGTCATCTGGGCTTTCCATTTTTGGAACCCGTCCGCAGGCGCAAAGATTGTGTCTTCTACGCCTGATTGTTTCATGTTCCCGCCATACTTTAGCTGTAGCCTGACATCTGCTCTTTTCTGTACGATAGCTGGCAGATATTGAATCATGAGCAGGTAAGCTTTGAGCGTGTAATATACTTCTTTGAATGAACTGTAACCATATATGCCTCCAGCCATGTTGTTAAATTTCAATTGATAAATCTGCTCACGATGCAAATAAATATCAGTATACGCCGCAGATAAACCCGCCTCTATACTGGAGATGTTCTGTTCCCACGCACGCTGTATGTATGCGTCTGTTTCTATTTCTGCTAATTTCTTGTTGAACATAGATGGATTTTTTATTACTCGCATGGTTCGTGGGTCAAGTTTTTTGAGACCGTAGAACTCGGTGGCGGGCACCCATTTTATAAGGGTGCGGGCGGCGGCTAACTGAGCCGCACCGACAGCTGTGGGAGCGGATTGGTTATTAGTCCACGTGGCCCGGCTGTTATCATTACTTTCGCAGTATCCATTTCCATAAACTATTGCGTCATGCGTCATTTCTTTAAATTTGGCTTCTAACTTTTTGTTGTTCCATAATTCCATAAACTTTTCTTTAAGTTTAGTGTCTTTTTTGTCTGCAACAATTAAGTTAAAGCCATTTTTCCAAACTAAGTTAACGTAAAGTTTAACCATGAATGAGGCTTCAGGACAATTAGCCCGGGTCTGGATATAGTCCCAATAGAACGCCCAGTCATCCGGCCACCCGAACTGAGGATTATACACACCAAGCGGAAGTAAAGTTTGAGCTTGAGCTATGTCCGCTTGTGTAATTCTTCTACTCGCCAAGGTTGCCGCTGAAATTCCGGGAGCAAAATAAGCGTCTTTCCCATCAATATTCACACCGGTACCCATCACTCTGTAGGTGTTTTCTTCGCTGAAAGCCGGCAGTTTATTATCCCCATAGGCTTGGGCATTGGGAGTTTGTTTGGCTATTACTTTGAAAGGATTGCGCATATTTTATGACCCGCTTACATAACTATTGGGTGCTGTTTTGTTTATAAGCTTATTTTCAGCTCCCCCCACATTAGAGCTTGGTGCACGCACACCCCTAAACACATTCTCACAGAGTAACACTACGGCATCAACGGCGTCGTCGTGAGCATCTTTGGGAAAACTTACCCATTGCTGGGTAAATAATGAGTCTCTAAGTGCTGGATTGATAAGCACTCTCATGGCTTCGAAGTGAGCACTTGCCACCGTAAAACGTATCTCCTTATTTGTGTGGGTGTGTACGGGGACGATGGGGTAAGTGGTGCCGTTGGGGTGGGTTCTGAAGTTGGCATGTTTTATCAATATTTTCTGCATGAAATTGGCCTCAACATACATTTTTAATGGATTATATTTTTCAAATTCGTTTGGCAGATGAGCTGATAATATTTCAAAATAATCCTTATGTTCTGCCCATACATTATAGAGATATAACCTATTCTGAAACGCCGAATAACCCCCCGTGGCTATTGCAAAGTAGTCATTTTCTCCTCCTGCTGGGTCAATTGCCATATATGGTTTTATGTCGGTGGGTGTGTAGGGGCTTAAGTTTGGCTGGGTTGTATCCCAATAATGAAGCCACTCCGCTTTTAGCATATCACCCGTGGCGGGCAACGGCTGGTTTATATATTGGTTAAAGAATTTGATTGTGCCCAAATCATTTTTACGTTCTAAAAGGGCTTCGATGGGCCAGACTTCCGGCCACAACACTTGAGCGGGTTCACGGCCTGCAAAGTAGGCCTCGCTGTTTTTGATGGCGCTTAAACTTTGAGACGGCCATCCTAAACCATTCTCCGATTTGGGGTTTATGAGATTACTGTATAGGTCGTTATTGTGCCATCGGGAACCTATCACAATTATTGCGCCTGTGCTAAACATTGTGGGGAGCAACGCCTCACGAAACCAATCAAACGCCTTATTTCTTTGGAGTTCGGTGCCGACATTCTCTACATCTATTATGTCGTCACAAATGATGAGGTCAAATCCCTGTCCCGTCAGATTTCCCGAACCGTATAGGCCCGAGGCGCTTAGGGTGGGAAATTTACTTATCTGTTTTCGTTCTAAGGTGAAAGCGTTATCGTTCCATTGTTGTGGGTTATCTGGTTTTAGATTACCAAATACTTCTATGTGACGTTTATCAAATTCAATCCTGCGCCGAACAGCTTTCAAAGTATTAGTAGCCAGAGTGTCAGTTTTTGAGGTTATTAATGCGTGTAATTCTGGGAACCGGGAGATTATCCAGCTTAAACAATTAATTGCAAAAACTTCTGATTTAGCATGTTTTCGAGGGCCAAGAAAAACATATTTCTTGAGCGCCTGCTTATGGTCGGGGAGGGGGCTTATGTGGTTCTGGTTGTTTTGGGGAGAAAATAGGTTATACCAATAGTTTTGATAATCAGCTATGTTTTGGTAACCCATATATGCGGCGTAAGCTCCCGGATGGGCGTAAGCTAAGTTTCGTGCTGTGTATATTCCGCATCAACTATCTGCTGTGAGTCTTGTATTTTCTTCTGGATGATGGGTAGATTTTCGAGTGTGAAAAGGTCTATAGCAGGGGTTTTTCTCACAGGTTCGGTAGTATCTTTTTGTTCAATTTTTGCGTTGATGATTTTCGGTGTGAGAATCCGCAGTAATTCGGCTCGGCGTAGCATGCGGAATAATTCGTTACCACAGTTTTCAATCTCCTCAAGCTGGCGGCGTACTAAGCCGTCTCGAAATTCTCCGCTTAGGGTGCCATGCATATGCAGGTTTACGGTTGCCGGGGATAAGCTGATTTTATGGTTTTGGTAAAGTTTAGTTTGAATATCCCGCACAGAAAATCCTTTCACTTGGTAAGAAATGATTAAGAGTTTAGTTTCATTATCAACCTTTTGGTTACCGTGATAGTTACCTATTTCTGATGCACCCCAATAATCTTCCAGTAAAGCGGTGTGTGAATTATGCGTGCTTTAGGATGCTTCACTCCAGTGGCTTGTTTTTCAGCATCCGCACGGGTCATCTTACAATAACGACAAAAATCAGTTGGCAACGGTGGACGGGAACCGACAAGCATCCTTTTTTTTCGCGGCTTAACAATATCTTTGTGTTTCACCATCACAATAGTTTTTCTGGCAAAGCTGTGATGTGTCTTGGGACAGGGAGAAGAGACCATAAGTATAACAGTGTTATAATAGTCATATAACCGTTATGGTTATATACTACAATACTTTCAAAACAACATCAGAAACAAGCGTTATTATCATAACAGCCAACCCAGCAACGACTAATTTAAGTTCTTGACTAATTTTCTTATCATGTTGAACCATCACCCCCAAACTAATTTTTATCTCCGTTAATTCTTTTGCGAGGGGGCCGTTCATGTTGTCTTCTATTTTCGAAATTCGGTTAGAAGTTTCTTCACATTTACGATTAAAATCGGGTATAAAGTGTCTTTGGAAAAAGTTTGAGTGACTCTTTAGCTCTACAACTGAGCGTTCTACAGCATCTATTCTTGTTTCTGTCATATCCTTCCCTATACATTTCAGGGAATAAAAGCTTATAAATAAACTTGGTGGTTCTGTGCGGGGTGAATAGTCCCCGCGGAACCACCCTTTACAAGGGGGTTATATGGATTTTGTCTATGTGTTCTATGATACACCGGAATATAAGGCTATCTTTTTCTTCAACAGGTATATCGAAATTATGGATTATCTCTTCAATGTCTTTCCGTAAGTTTTCGGTGAAAATAATTTCATAGTTTGCACGTTTCCAACCCATAACCATGTTAATCCCTCTCAGTTAAGTTAGTTTTGTCATAATTGAAACGTACACTGCTTATTCGGCTTTCTATACCTGCAATACGTCTATTTAATTCACCTATATACAGGTCAAGTTCTACACCATCTTGGATTAGGTAATATCCATTAGAGGTTGCTCCTATGGGCAGATAGGTATGTTTAATCAGGAATCGGATGTAGCTTCTTGTTTTGGGATTGGCTTCGCCGTCGTTTATGTCAAGTTTTTCTGCTATCTCGGTGCTGGTTATAGGGTTATCTTTTCCGGCGTGTTGTACAAGTAAGTTTTGAAGCTGTCTCAATGTTTGGCCGTCTAAACGGTGTTTAGTTCCTTTTTTGTTCATGTTGTTTAACTCCATGTTAACATATACCAAAGTAGTATTTAAACTTTATCTGGATATGGGAAATGCACTAAATGAGTGTGACCACCTAAATCAAGAGACCATCTTAACCAATTTAGAAATCTATATAAAGTTATGCGGTCAGTTTGATTGTAATGCATTTTGTTTAAAAAATAAAAAGCGTTATCATGATAAACACTTATTCTTTGTTGAGAATAAAAAATGTTTATGGATTCTGAATGTTTCATTACTCCATCAACTCTTTTCTAAAAACCATGCCTAAATGGTAGGTGTTGTTTGGTTGAGCTTTTGCATAGTTAACATACTCTTGTAGTATTGTTCGCATGCAAGAGAAACATAAATCTTTCTCATATGTTACATAATCGGTATCACCTGCGGCGTCAGTAAAACTTCCCCCTTTAATATGCATCGTTTTTATTTCGACGTCTTTATTGCATATGTCACAGTATGTTTTAGTTATGGTTTTTGTTACCATCACTATTCACTCACTACAATTTTATGAATTAACAATATAGATTTAATCATTCGGTCATTAATATTTTCATAACCTCCAAAAATCAAGTCATCTAAAACCTGTTTAATCTCCTCAACTCTTAAGGTATCTGACTTTTTCCAGCATTCGTTAATAGCACTCGCATTAAAATCTCCACATCTACCACTAACTTGGCATGTATCACATTTTTTATATGGTTTAGTTTCATTCATTTTTATTTGTCCATCCATCACATTTACCCATTTTATCACGAAGTAAATCAAAGCCACCCATAACAAAACAGACAACTTTCACATCTCCCCATTCTTGGGAAGGCTTGCTGAATTTACAATTCTCACAAGTTTCACTCATGGCAATACCCTCGTTTCTTTGTTTCCGCATATAGTACAAGCAATTATTATTTTCGATGTTGGTGGCCCAAAAATATAAAAAAAGACCACATCAGGATTTGATGATTTACAAAAGTCACATTTAAATTTAAATTGCTTGAACTCAAGATAGCCGTTCGATGTCATGGTTTCTCACTGTTGATTATGTGTTGTATGTCGAGTAATAGCGCTAAATAAACGTGTGGTTCAGTTTTTTCAGTTAGATTGTAATCTGAGATATCTTTGGCGATTAGTTTTAGTTTTGCGTCTGCGTTTGGCCTATAACATTCTTGTGGTTTTTGGTGCATGGTTGAGTATGATTCTTGACTGCAACTATACGTATTGCGGTATTTGCATGATTTGCATAAATCTTCTGGTTGTTTTTGTTTATAGTTACTTTTGAACCTGTCTGGATTAACGTTTAATGCACACATTAAACAAGATGTGCTGGTATTGCAGGGGCCGTGTGTACAGGTTTCACAAGATTCATTAATCATAAAAAACCCTCAAGCTCTGATATAGTTTTATTCAATTTTAATTTTTCTTGGTGCAAACGGTCTATTTCTTCATATAATGCTCTATTTTCTCTGCGTATACTATCTATGAGGTTATTTCTTTCGTTTATTGTAGTTTGGGAAACGTTCCAGCCTGTTTTATATTCCTTAAGTTCTCGTTCAAGCTGTACACATCGGTCATGATAAGGCATATCTTGAGGTGATGTACGTTTAAGAGGTTTGCTTAATCGTTCATTTTCTAACCATAGATTATGATAGTCTTGTTCTAATAATTCATTTTGTGTTTTTAACTTCTTATTTTCATCTTTAGCCTGTTGTAGTTGGAAAACTAATGCAGTGAGTCTTTCACCCATATAATCAGCATAATTACTCACCCCTTTTTGGGCCGGATTCAAGTAACGCTCCATAATAATTCTTACGAATTGAACTTGAAATTGTTCCTGCAGGTAAGTTTGTAGTTGTGTTATGATTTCAATTTGAGTTTTTGCATTAATATTTATTTTAAGCGTAAATGGGTATTTTTGGTCTATAAACTCTGACTCAAATCTTGAGGATGAGATGTAGTTATCTTTTATATGATTTTTGGTGTCATAACAGTTATGGCATTTTATCCAGAAATCTTTAACTGAATAATAACAATCATCACAAGGGACATATTTAGTATTCATAAAGTTTACAACCTATTTTTGATAAATACAACTGACTCGTCAAACTCAACTCAAACTTAGCCTCACGAGGAAACACACCGCCATTAATTTTAATCACATGCTGAATGAGATACAAGTTATCTTTAGCAATCTGCCTAAGTTTTTCGTCTAAATCTTTGGGGTTGGTGATGTGGTAGGCGTCAAGCATTTTGGTGTTGAATTGTTGCGTGTATTTCATGGTGCGTTCTATGGTTAGTTTGCGTTGTTTTGCGGTTTTAAAACTGAAATGATACCCGGAACTCAATGTTTCCGCGCGGCTTATACCTGTCTTATAAATTTTGTCTGTGTGAGTTTTCATGTTGTATCAAAAAAAGTAAAGGGAATAACCTATTTAGGTTTTTCGGAGGGAAACAATCCCGCAATAATAACCACGGTTAACACAAGAGCAAAAAATAAGGCTAAGCCTCCTAAAAAGTAATCCCAGCCATTAATAGTATAATTCCACAAGTATTGAAGCGCCCAACCTAAAATAAGGTTGATGAATGCAAAGCAGACAGATGTTAGTAATCCTGCGGTTAAACTTTTTCGCAAAGTCAAGTTATTTATGCTCCCGGAAAAGTAACTTTCAAATCCTCAGCGTGCCCGGTAAATATAAAAGTTCGTTCATGTTTTTCGGTTAAGTTGTCTGCGCATACTTTTATGGTTACCCAGAAAGTTTTCTCCTTTTCACTCTCAGACAACAGAGTCAAGGTTTTTTCTTCAGGTATGGCGGGTTCTGCTTTAGCTTTTGTTTTTGCTTCATTGAAAACTTGAATAACCTCTTTTCCCACAATATAGGGTTTAATTTTAGGATATTCTTTGATAACTTTTTTCACTATTTCAAAATATCCTAATTCAGAATCAACCAATTCTTTTATACGTGCCCAATATTTAACTTCATACATACAAGTTTCAACATTCATTTGGCACCATTGATTAGAAACAGTTTTACCCGTAATCATACAATAACCCACTACGTCATCCGCTGAAAGCTTCACAGCACACGGAATTTCCGTGCTTATATTTTCGGGATAAGTTTCTTTTTTCTCTTCGGTTATGGGGATTTCTACGGTTGGTTTATCCTCTTTTTTTGGGGTGGGTGGGATACAGGTTTTACAATTCGTTTTAATTTTGGTTTCAGTCATGTTGACCACACCATAACGGGGGGGGGAACATAAATAAAGCTTTCCTTCAGACGACGAAATTAAAAAATGGTGATATATCCTACTCCGCTACCCGCGTGAAGCTAAAATGAAGAAATACCGTAAACACCAGTTTGGAGACCTTACGCCAACATGAAAACGTAAGATTGTTTTTGCGGTGCATCACAGGCAATCATCACCACCCAATAACAAGTATACAGGAATATAAATGTTAATAAAATGGCGGCTGGCTACAGCCATAACGCACCAATATACACGGCGTTTATAACCACATATACATGGATTTTGTCCCATATTTTAGCTCTAAGGGGCGAGCGTCATCGTTGAGGGATAGCTTCAGCCGTTAATCATAGCGGGCTTGGAGGCCCGTTCTTATAGCGCAAGCGGCAACTCACTATCACTTATTTCGACTTGACTGATAGCCCGGTTCATATGTGGACACTATCAGCCATTCCCGACAATCCGGCAGGGATTGACGAGCTTAACCAAGATACTTTCAGCGGTAACCGTCACAAGCCTTACGAGGGCAAGCCGTCATTACATGATTTCTCTATATCTGCACTCCTACGCAAATAGTAAGTTTGCGTTAATTGCCACAATTGATTAAGCATACCCTAATAGGTGAAAGTCATAATTAAAGTTATCTGAAATCAACCAAAACAACATTTTTGTTGTAGAGGCAAAGTTTCCGTTTTTCTATTCAACCAATGACTTAGGGTTAACGGGGTTAAAGAGGTTTAACCCCGTAAGGGGTTTTTGAGTATTATAGTTTAGCGTTTTTTAGAGGGAGAAAAAGAAAAGTTAAGAAAGTTAAAGTTATTAATAGTATATATACTACTACTATCTACATTTACTTTTACTTTTACTTACAAGTAATACAATCGATACTTACACAACATCATATTTAAGGCTTTCCCAACAAACAATCAGGTGATTAGGGTGGATTTTTGGGTGCTGGAAAAAGTGTTTTATTGTTTTTCGCTTAGAAAGTTTAACCCAGTTAACCCCGTTAACCCTGTTTGGTTGTTGTAGTTAGTTGCAATATTCTAAAAGTTATTCAACTAAAGTTTAATCTATTGTTAAACATGTTAAAGGTTGTGCAAAAGGTTAAGATGTTAAACATGTTAAAGGTTGTGCAAAAGGTTAAGATGTTAAACATGTTAAAGTTTATTAATGTGAGTGCAGTAAAGTCTATTATGGAGTTAAACAACATGACTACAAACAAGAGGAATTATTTATGGTTGTAAAAGAAATTAAAACACATGAAACCCGTCATCTGCTCATAAAAAGTCGTCATCCCGGAGAGGCCGCGTTAATAAAAGAGTTTAAGTTAATGGCAATACGTCAAAACAGTAATCACAACGAACTGTTTAACACTGTAATTCAGTTGGTAAAGGTGATTGAGCAGTTAGAAAATAAGTCATTAAATGAAGTGTATTATGAATACACAAAAAAGTTATCGGTAGAGGGATAGTGATGTTAGAGTTAAAATGTGTGCATAAGCCAAGTTTGGCCGTATCGTGTACTGGTGTGGCGTGTTCGCTGAATCCCTCACAAGAGGGATTATGCCCAAAAATGGAGAATAGATGTACTTTTGATTTTCAATGTTTTAAGGAAACCAACACTATATCTCCAAAGGAAACTCCAGATATTAGATATGAAAGAATAGAAATAAATTGCGACTATAACAACTCAAACATATGCTGTATTTGTGATAAATGTGGGAAATATTATGATCTAACCACAATCAGATTTAACAAAGAATATAAACATAAAGAACTGATAGTTATGAGTTGTATTAATTGTAGTGGCATTAACTTTCATATTTTCAGGAGTCCAAAATAATGGTGCAAATTATTTTCGAGGGTAGAACTCATAGGGAAGTAAACTTAGCAATAAGCGACTTCTTTGATGCAGAAAATAACCAACAGAGAAGTCTGCGACGGCTTGAACAGGCGAAGTTGGAGCAACATATTTTTGATTTAATTCTTATGGATAATTCACAGATTGAAAAATCTTCAATTCCATCAATATTAAACCGATTATATTCGATTAAAGCCGTGGATGTGTTGCAGGCAATTATACAGTTAAGTATTGATGGAAAAATCAGCATTTCTATAGCTGGAGGCTTAAAAGTTGAGTGTTGAAAGAATTTTCTCGGAGACTTACCTAAAAGGCCTGACGTGGATAAAATTACTAAATCTCAAAGCAGGTTATGAGTGCCAGCGGTTATTGCCTCCTCCAGAGATCCAAGAGGAAATAGCGCGGAGAATAGGTGAGATAAATGGCAAAACAAGATAAGATAATCTGTATGTTCTGTGGGAAAGAAATAAGCGAATACACTCGGGTAACTATCACGTATAACAAGAAAACTTCGATATTGTTCACGTGCCCCAAGTGCCAGCAGGGTTATTATAGCGGGGGTTCACTCGATGACCCTCCCACATCACCCTAACTTTTATATATCCGTTTGGTATATGTTAACATGGAGTTAAACAACATGACCAGCACAGAACAATACAGAATAATAAACCGATTAACAACAGTATGGGAAGAATTAGACGAACTACAACAAAGCCTATACCAGAAAGAACGCGACCAAATAATAGAGGCTAAAGTAGCGGTTGACAAAATTCTCAAAACCTTAACAACCAACGACCACTATATAGAGTGAACAACATGCGACTAAACAATAAAGCAGACATAAAATATACTAAATCCCCACTAATTTTCAAAGAAATTACCGAAAGAGCAGAGAAAGGATTAGTACACGTCTACTTAAGAGACTCTTACTATAGTGATAAGTGTGGTGCACTTATCGCGACATTTAACAAAAAAGAAACACATGTGAAAACACTAACAGTATACCATGAAACTATAGGAAACAAACATCATAGTGTAGGGTTGCAAATGGTGAATAAACGAGATAACAGTCTTGTTTGTATTTGGGTTTTAGATAATTATAATGAGGAGAATACTCCATCTGAGGTGTGCTGTAGTGCACCGTGAGCTACACACCAGATACTTAGCTACTATGCGTATAGTGGCAGAAGCGTTAGAACGCTCATTCATCCAGCACATAAGCCTCCATCAGAATAGATTGTATTATCACATTTTTTGTGATGACCCCTTACAAATGCAGAGTTATCAACAAGAATTAACCAA
>Ga0123356_10000950_pt1 | contig 32011 bp, 31 predicted proteins | sample TergutEmb28metaG_2_FD_92546 | JGI IMG/M metagenome (GOLD analysis project Ga0123356, IMG submission 92546) | Embiratermes neotenicus P3 segment gut microbial communities from Petit-Saut dam, French Guiana - Emb289 P3 | ecosystem: Host-associated > Arthropoda: Insects > Digestive system > Gut ...
CCACTCTTGATTGTCGCTATTTACTAAGCTGGTTAAGCGAATACGGTCTTTTTCTTCAGAACCAAATTGATTATAGAATTCATTATTTAAATACTTACGCAGTGTGCAAGTTTCCCATGTCACTGCTCCATGTACAGCCGCAGCGTGTTCTTCCCATCCGGCAAAATACTCACGGGAAGTATGGCCTTCAAAATATAGTTGCCACTCATCCTTCGATGAAAACCGTTCGCATTTGTCGTATGCCTGTTGCTCAATAACGTCTTCCGCAATAACCAACGCGTAAGGTTCTTGAATATCCAGGACAAGCCAATCATATTTACCAAACCGCAAAATTGATCCGACTGTTGCAACATCCATGCTTGATTTTTCCGCTAACCGCCCCACCCCATCAACAACCCTAATATACAGCCGCAAAAACTTTTGCGCAAACTCTTTGAACCCGAAACCTCGGTAAACTTCCGCCACTTCCGCCAGCCCATCCTCCGGCGAACCCTCCGCCGCCACGCGCACCGCCCGGATTTCCTTCCCGCCGGTCGCTCGTTTCTTCACATGGCTTTCGCCTTCGCGCAACGCCTCCATGGCTTCCTCGCGGCGATCAGAGAGCTCCAGCGCGGCGTACTTGCCCAGCCAAATGCGCGGGTTATCCGGCTCCACCTTCGCCGCCCCTTCAAACAGTGGGATGGCTTCGTCGAACCGCTCCTCAATCAAGGCGACCTCGGCCTGGTCAAGCAGCGGGTTATACAAAAAGGCCTTCGGTTTTTCCAGCCATCCGGTCAAAAACACGACGAAGATCGTAGCGGCGATGCCCAGCAGGGGGAGCACAATCAAGACGAACGGGTGCTCGCTTAACAGGTTTGGCTTTTTTTCTTCCGGCTTGGCCAGTTCTGCCTGTTCCGCTTGTTCAAGCATTTCGTCCATGATCGCCCCTCTCCCTCACTTACACATAATTCAGCACCAGCAGCAGGACCGTGATCCCGATCGCCAGTATCGCGGTGATGCCGAAACGCTCCAGCGCAGCGCCCGCCATAAAGCATGCGTTGCTCGGCGCAAAGATGATCTTCGCCGCAAGCCCCGCGAATTTAGGCGCCGCCTGCGGCGGGGCAGCCGGCTGTGCCGCGGCTGCAACGTCCTCCTCCAAAATTTCTTCCAGTTTTTCTTCAGTTAAAATCTCGCAGATTTCTTCCGCTGCTTCATCTTCTGCTTCTTCTTCCTCTGTAGCATCCAGCGGAACTTCTTCTATCAGGGCGGGAGGCTCCGCGATGGTTTCTTCGGCGGCATACCGCGCCTCTACTTCGCCTTCTTCGGCTTCTTCAGTTTCCTCGTCTTCTTCGACGGCCTCTTCTTCCATTGTCTCAATCGCGGCGATGGCGTCGTCGATTTCCGCTTCCATCAGCTGGAGTTCCTCCTCGGTGGGCGTACCGTAAAACAAATGCCACAGGCGGCGGGCGTCCGACCAGTGGGGAAACACGTTGCTAATCATGCTCACGCCCAGGAACAGGCTGACCACCGCGAGAAAGAATACCAACCACGCGATCTCGCCGCCGCGCAGGCCGAAGATCAGCAGCGGGCCAACCGAAGCCCCGAAGAAAATCGAGGCGAGCACGCATTGCGCCAAGCCCGGAAGGAAGCAAACAAGCCACGCTTTTACGGGTGTTCCGGCCGGTTCGTGCTCCGCGTGGCCGCACCATTCGTCGCCTTGCAGGTAGCCTCCGCCGCACACCGGTATCCCCAGCATCCGGCAGACCAGGTGCTCAAAAACCCCCTTGAGATACGCGCCGGGGTATGTCAATATCTTTGTCGTTATATAAATGATATTCATAAACTAAAATCCTCCCCATCCTTCGGTGTATATCTCTTCCAGCGTGGAGGCCAGAGAGACCGTCGTTTTGGTCTGGGCGGTCAATTCCAAGAATTCCTCCAGCGTTATTTCGTGCTGCTCCAGGAATTCCTCCAGCTCCATGCCATCCTCAAGATACTCCTCTTTCAGCGCTTCAAGCTCCTGCTCAATTCTTTCGGTTTCTATTTCAAATATATCCTTGGAGACGGTGTAACCGTATTGCTGCATGATCATGGCCTGCATCTGAGCGGCTTCGTCGTCCCCCGCCAGAATGGCCGCCGCCAGCGTGGCGCCCATGAATGCCTGGCCCGGCTCGCCGAAAGGCGCCTCCATGGCACCGCTGAACAAATCGTGGGCTTCCTGCGCTCTGTCCAAGCACAGCAGCGCCGCGCCCTTTTGCGCCACGGCCCCCATGATGCCGCTGCCCCGCGCGCTGGGGGCCGTCATTTCGTTCATAACCTTGCCTGTCGCGATCACCTTATCGCAGATGTCAATGGCCTCCTGGTATTTTCCCTCGCGGATGAGCAGTTCCGCCCGCAGCGCCTGCATAAAGCCCTCGGTTTGGCCGCGGCTGTATTTTTTGATGATCCGCCCCGCCTTCGCTGTTTCTCCGCCCAAATGCAGCGCCTTGGCCTGGCCTGTCAAGGATTCATAGTCTTCCCGGTTGCGCGCGAACTTGCTGGCGAATACCTCCGCCAGAACAGAAAAGTCGTCCGTTGCCCGCGCCCGCATGAGTTGCGCGCCTTCATACATCCATGGCTCGCTGCCGGCCGCCTTCTTCAGCGCGGCAATCCTGCGCTCCGTTTCCTTGGAGCCGGCATCCAGCGAGACGGCAAAGTTCAACTCGATGGCATCGTAAAGCAAGGCCCGGTCCTTGGCCGCTTCGTCCTTTGCGCGGGCGGCCTGCGTGGCCTCCAGCAAAAATCGCGCCCGCGCCTGCTGGTCATGCGCCGGCTGGCCGGTTGCGGGATTCATCTCATTGGCCGCTGGGTCAAGGTTCTCGCCGATCAACTGGTTCATTTCGTCCAGCGGCGCGATGCGCGCCAGCAGCCGCCGCACGCGCAGCGGCCTGACAGGGCCCTCCTGCAAGTGCTGCGAAGCTGCCTCGTATGCCGAAAGCAGGCCATCCAGCTTATAGATCAGCGGCACAAAGCGTTCGATGGCGAAGTCGCCCGTGGCAAACGCGGGCAACTCCCCGAACGCGAAATTTTCCGCGCCCCATTCGGCAACCTCCTGCTCCAGATAACGCAGCTCGTTATAGGCGCTGGCCGCGCTGTTGCAGCGCCCGGCGCTTTCCATGAAAACGCCCCTGGCCGCCGGGACGGCAAGCCGCGTATACTGCCAGGCGGGTACCAGCGCCGCGGCCGCCAGCAAGCACACGGCAATAAGCGCAAGCCATGCCCCCGCCCCAATTTTAGTCGCCTGTGGCGCAACTTCGGAGAACTCTTCCAAAGCCTCCTCGGAGGCTTCTTCCGGAGTTTCGCCCTCCTGTTTCACTTCGTCCATAAGCCCGCCAAGCGCCTGCGGCGCAGCATCCGGCTGTACCGCATTCTCAGAGAGCTCTTCCAGAATTTCATCCTGCGCTTCCGGTTTCATTTCCTCTTCCATTTCTGTTAGGTCCATGCGTTCGTTGTCATCCATACGTGCGTTTCCTTCCCTATATTTCTTCGCCAACGCCTCGAAGGAAGCGTTGGGCGTCGCCTTGACAGGATACCCGTTCCCTCCTGCGGCCAGGATTTGGCTGGTCCTTTGGTCGCATTGCGCCGCGTCCGCGCCAAACCATCCGGCAAACGGGGAATAAAATGGCTGCCTGCGGTAAACCTCCATGGCTTTGCCATACATCGCCCTGCCGGATTCATCGGAAACCTGCCGCGCCAATCGCCTGGCAAATTGATAGCGGCATCCGCCCTCCGCAAGCAACGTGCCGTCGCTTAAGAGTCTTTGGATTTCGCTTACGCCCAGTTCGATCCGGAGCATTTCACCCTTTGCGTAAATATACTTCAAGATACCGGATTTGCCCGGGCCAAAATTGAAATATATGCCGCGCCCGGAGGAATCCATGAATAAAAGAGCGTTGTGTCCATGCCTGAGCCCCAATGTTTTGCAGCTGCCGTCATTGAGCAGTACATATTCTTTGATCGAACATTCATCAAAAATGGTAAGTCCCCCTTGTTCCGTCATACATAATTATCGCACTTTCACATGCGCCTCTCTCAGTTGCAGTTCCGTCACCTCGCTCGGCGCGCCCAGCATCACATCCTGCGCGTTTCCATTGAGTGGAAACGCCAGCACGTCGCGGATGCTTTCCTCACCCAGCAGCCACATCAAAACCCGTTCGAACCCAAGGCCCATGCCCGCGTGCGGCGGCGCGCCATAGTGAAACGCCGTGTAAAGCGCACCAAAGCGTTTTTTCAGCTCCTCCTCAGAATACCCGGCCAGTCCGAATGCCTTTGTCATAATCTCCGGCACATGATTGCGCACCGCCCCGGATGATATCTCCGAGCCGTTGAGCACCATGTCATACTGCCAAGCCAAAATTTCCAGCGGATCCTGATTTTCCAGCGCGTCCAATCCACCCTGTGGCATCGAGAACGGATTGTGCGTAAACGCCGGCTTCTTCTGGTCATCCAGCTCATACATCGGGAAATCCGTGATGTAGCAAAATTCGAAACGCTTGTCGTCAATCAAGCCCAGTCTTCGCCCAAGCTCTGTTCTGATTTGCCCGGCAAGCTTATCGCATACCTGCGGCCTGTCGCAGATGAAGAAGACCGTATCTGTATTTTGCATATCAAATATGCCCAGCAATTCTTTTTGCTTTTCTTCCGGCAAGAATTTCACGATAGGACCTTTCAATTCGCCATCTTCTGTGATAGAAATATACCCAAGGCCCTGCATGCCGATTTCTGTCGCGAACTTGAGCATCAGCTCAAAGAAGCTTTTGCTTTGCTTCGCGCAGCCTGGCGCGTTGATCCCCCGCACGGGCTTGCTCTTAAATGGCTTGAATTCAACGTTTAAGAAAAATTCAGTCAAGTCTCTTATTATTAAAGGGTTTCTTAAATCTGGCTTGTCGCTGCCATAGCGCAGCATCGCTTCTTTATATGGAATGCGCGGGAATGGCGTTGGCGTAACAACGCTTCCCTCCGGCGCAAACTCCACGCAAACATCATGCATCAATATCTCAGCCACAGTGAGCACATCGTCTTGGGAAGCGAACGACATCTCCAGGTCAATCTGATAAAACTCGCCCGGGTGGCGGTCGTTGCGGGCGTCCTCGTCCCGGAAGCATGGCGCGATCTGATAATAACGGTCCACGCCCGAAAGCATCAACAGCTGCTTAAATATCTGCGGCGCCTGGGGCAGGGCATAGAACTTGCCCTTGTGTTTGCGCGAGGGCACCAGATAATCCCGCGCGCCTTCCGGCGAAGATGCCGTCAGAATCGGCGTCTGCACATCCAGAAAGCCCATGTCTTCCATCTTCGCGCGAACAGCCTTGATTAATTCAGCTCTAAACTTCAAATTGCGCTGCATATGGCTTCCACGCAGATCCAGATAGCGGTGTCCCAGCCGTATTTCTTCCCGTGTGTCAATGCTTCCAATTTCAAACGGCAGGGGCAACGCGGGGGAGCTTAATACCTTCAATGTCTCAGCGCGCAGCTCCACCATGCCCGTGGCAAGCTTCGGGTTATACGTCTCCTCGCTGCGCGCGACGACCGTGCCCTCCACACGAATCACTGTCTCACGAGTAATTCCCTTCAATAGTTTTTCATCGTGCAGCACCACCTGCGTCACGCCATAGTGGTCCCGCAGGTCGACGAACATCACGCCGCCGTGGTCGCGCAGCGTCGCGGCCCAGCCGGATAGCCGCGCCCTTTGGCCGATATGTTCTTCCCGCAGCTCCCCGCAGGTGTGGGTACGGTATTGGTTGGGTTTGTTCATGGTGTTATTCACCCTCCCCCATCAATTCTCTTACCAGCGTGATGATTTCCCCTGCTGCATTGGAGAGGTCCAGGTCTTTTTGGATGGCTTTATCCCTCGTCCTCAGTTCCGCAACGCCGCGCTGCAATGTTTTCGGGCTGACGATCGCCCGCACGGGCACGCCCAGCAAGTCCGCGTCGCTAAACATCACACCCGCGCTCACCTTCCGGTCGTCGTATAACACTTCGATCCCGGCGGCTTGCAATTCTTCGTATAGCTTGTTCGCAGCGGCGGAAACTTCTTCGTCCTGGGAACGCAGTGCGCAAAGCTGCACCTGCCAGGGCGCGATGCGTATGGGCCAGATGGGGCCGTAGCCATCCCGGCGCGCCTCGCACACGGAAGCCATCAGCCGGCCAACGCCGATGCCGTAGCAGCCCATGACGGGGCGCTGCGGCTTGCCGTTGTGATCCAGATAGGTCATATCCATGGATTCGGTGTACTTCGTGCCCAGCTGGAATATATGGCCGACCTCGATGCCCCGCGCCAGACGAATGCCGGGCTTGCCGCAATTGGGACAAATGCCGCCCTCCATTATTTTGGATACATCGTGATACGCGGCGCCTGGCACGTCGCGCTCGATTGAGAAGCCGGTGTAATGATGGCCTTCCTCGTATGCCCCGGCCACGAGATCACGCGCCCCAATCAAAGAGCGGTCAAATATCGCCGTCACATATTCCGGCAGGCCCAGCGGCCCGATAAATCCAACGGGAAGCTTTTCGACCGCCGCGCCGCCGGCGGCAAACACTTCCTCGCCCAGCAAATTGTGCAGTTTTACCTCGTTGACATCCAAATCCCCCCGGATAAATACAATCACGATCTCACCGGCCGCTTTTTCAAACAGCACGGCCTTACAGGTTTGCGCCGGGGTTACATGGCAAAACGCGCTGAGATCTTCGATGGTTTTGATATCAGGGGTCGCGATTTTTGCCAGGGGCGCGTCCTTGCCCGGCCCGTTTTCCACAATCGTTTCCGCCGCTTCCATGTTGGCGCTGAAGCCGCAGCCGCATATCGCCAGAGAATCCTCGCCGACGTCCGTCACCAGCATGAACTCGTGGGCGAATTTTCCGCCCATCATGCCGGAGTCCGCCTGCACAACGACGACGTCAAGGCCGCATCGTTTGAAAATATTCTCGTAAGCTTTATAAACCAGCCCATAATACCCTTGCAGGTCTTCCATCGACGTGTGAAACGAATACGCGTCCTTCATCGTGAACTCGCGCACGCGGATAAGGCCGCCACGGGCGCGGGGCTCGTCGCGGAACTTCGTCTGGATTTGGTACACCATGAACGGGTACTGCGCATAGGACTGCGCGGCATCGCGGCAAAGGTGCACCACGGCTTCCTCGTGGGTCATGCCCAATAGCATTTCGGCGTTCGTGCGGTCTTTAAAACGCACCAGCTCGCTTCCAACAGAGTCGTACCTGCCTGACTCTTTCCACAGGCTTGCCGGCATCGTGACGGGCAGCATGACTTCCTGCCCGCCGATGGCGTCCATTTCCTCGCGGATGATGCGCTCGATTTTATGGGCGATCCGCTTGGCCGGCGGATAGAGGCTAAAAATGCCGTTGCCCACATTTTTGATATAGCCGCCCCGCAGCATGAGGATATGGCTCGCGATCTGGCAATCCGAAGGCGTTTCCTTAAAACGCAGGCCCAGCAGCCGGTCCAGCTTCATGAATGATTTCCCCGCTTTCGCAAAGTTAGTATTTATTTTAACATGAAACGCCGCGAAATGCAAGATAAATTTGAAAGTTCACGGCTGTTTCAAAAAACCTCAAAAAAATTATCCCAAAAAATCATTGCCTTTTTTCCCGCGATGTAGTATAATAAACCATGAGCGCAATTTAACATACGCAAGGAGAGGAAATTATGCGGGAAGACTATGTACCCAATGAAAAATATCGCAACATGTTTGGAATAGAACGCAACGGCTACGGCATGGAGCGCGTGGACCTGTATCTCGCGCAACTGGAGGTGGCGTTCAAAAAAATCCGGGAGGATAACCGTAACCTCAAGCGGGAATTCAGCGCACACGCGGCGGCCCCGGGGATGCAGCCCACAAGCATGGCACCCGCCATGATGCCCCCGGACAGCGCCATGCAGCAGCTTGCCGCGCAGGAGCAATACATTACCCAGTTGCAGGTCCAGCTTGCCGAGCAGCAGGAGCAGGCCCAGCGCCTGGCGGCACAGCTGCGGGAGGCCGGCACGCAAGCGCCCCGGCCGGACGACCAGCTCCTTGAGCAAATGACGGCCCTGCGCGCCGAGGCCGACGAACTGCGCCGCCAGCTGCGCCGCCAGACCGCGCCGCAGCAAATGCCGGGGGCGCAAATCCCCGGAGCGCCCATATACCCCGAAGCGCCTTTGATGACGCCCCCTGTGCCGGATAACCGGCAGGACATCATTGGCAAAGTGTTGGTCGACGCCCAGGCGCAGGCGGAGGAAATCCGCCGCACCTCGCAGATGGAGGCCGAACAGGCCATTCTCATAGCCAAACAGAGCGCCGACCAAACCATCCTTGCCGCAAGGCAAACCGCCGACCAGACGATGGCCGCCGCGAAGCACAGCGCCGAGCAGGCAACGCAGGCCGCGAACCAACAGGCCGCGCAGACCGTCGCCGGCGCGAAGCAGCAGTTGGATGCCCTGCGCGCAGAAAAAGAGCGCATCCATACCCAATTGCAAGAGATTTCCTACGCCCTGCGCGGCGTGCTGCGCCTGGGTGAAAACGATACCGCGCAGCAAGGCGACAAGTTTGCGGATGATTAAAAACTCATATATCTTCCAGTTTGAAAATAAAACAAGTTCGTTTTCATGCCTCGTCGGTACCGGAACGTAAACATGTATGAAAGGTGTGAACCAAACATGCGCCGGGAAAAACAGGAGTTGGGGCTCCTTGCGCCGGAGGCTCCGGCCATTTCCAAAGAGGGACAAGCCATTTTGGACGAAATCGACGTCCTGGCCGACGACGTGCTCTCCCACGCGCCGGACCAGAATATGCTGTTCGTTGCGCCCCCCACGAGGCGCGGGGCCAGGCGCGCCAAAACCGCCGTGGCGGTCCTGTTTTCCTGCGCGGTCGTCTTCTCCCTGCTGCTCACAAGCATGCTGCTGCTCAACCAGTTTTCATCCAACGGCGTGGGCGGCATGCGCTTTTTTGTGGAGCATACCGACGCCATGCGCCCGAATATCCCGCGCGGCTCCTTGCTCGTCACGCGCTACCGGGCACCCGCGCGGATCAAACGGGGCGACATCATCACTTATTACGCCGTGCCCGGCGAGCGCGACACGCGCCTGACCCGCATCGTGGAAAGCAGCGCCGAGCAGGACGGCAAGTATACCTACACCACCCGCCGCGCCTCCGCCCAGCAGCTGGATAGCATCAGGATCAACCACATCTACGTCCTGGGCGTCAAGTTCTTTGTCGTCCCGTATTTCGGCTTCGTGGTGTCCTTCGTGCGGCTTTACGCCTGGGGCTTCGCGGTGTTGGCCGCCTGTATGTGCGTGGCCGCCGTGCTCCTGCGCCGCTGGCTCAAGGACAAATCCGGCCTCATCCTCGTTGATACAACGCCAGTTTAATATATTTGGAAGAGGAGTGTTTTACATGTTATTCGGATCCGAGGCGCTAAAACCAATGGCGGACCTGGCCAACGCCGCCGTGCGCGGCACAGGCAACTTCAACTGGACCTTCATCGCGCTGCTGGCCTTCGTGGTGTACATCTACGCCACGGCCATCAAGAACAAAAACTACAAAGCCATCGCCGCGGGACTCTCGCTGTACATGGTCCACTGGCTCTACGAGATCGCGAACGCCGTGATCCAGTCCGCCGCGGGCTACGCGCTGTGGACGGTCTCGCCGGAAAGCACAAGCTTCATCCTGCTTATCGGCGTGAGCTGGGAGCTTTCGATGATGTTTTCCGTGGCGGGGCTGGGCACGCACATGCTCCTGCCCGAGGACCCGAAAAAGAAAATCCTCGGCATCAACAACCGTGTCGCCTTCGCCGTGGGCAACTCCATTCTGTTCGGCGCCGTGGAGATTTTCCTGGCCGGGACGCCCGCGTTCATTTGGGTATACCCCTGGTGGGGCGCCATTCCCGTGACCATCACGGTGTATATCCCCTTCTTCCTGGCGGCCTATCTCGTGCCCGACACCAGCCCCAAGACGCAGAAAATATTCATCGGTGGCCTGGCCGCGGTCAACGCGCTACTGCTGGCGGTGCTGATACCGCTGGGGATTATCTAGCCTCGTTAATACTTGGTAAACCAGCGGTTTACCCGCTTCTACCTTTTTTCGGTTGCGGCGCCGCCGCCGATGCGCTATGCTTGCCGTAATACATTACGAAAGGTGGAACCGTCAATGGAACAACAGACCATGGGCGCGCGCATTGCCGCCCTGCGCAAAGAAAAAGGCATGACCCAGCTGGAGCTCGCGGGGAAAATGCACGTGACCGACAAGGCCGTATCCAAATGGGAGCGCGACAAGGCCGCGCCGGACATCCATTCCCTGCCGGGGCTGGCAGAACTACTGGGCACCAATGTGGACGCGCTTCTGTCCGCGGCGCGGCCCCCCGTCGCCGCTAAAAGCAAAGCAAGCCGGATCAGCCAAATCGTCGGCCTGATTCTGCGGGTGATCCCCCTGGCCATGGGCGTGGCCGCCGCCGTGCTTTCTATCCTTGGCGAAATCGGCATGCGGGACCTGGGCATCCTGCTGGGCATCGGCCTGTTCTGCATCGCCCTTTACCTGCTTGACAATTCTCCCGATCCTTAAACCCAAAGAAAGAACCGCAATGAAATACCCCGCGCCATCCAAAGCATACATCCTGAAAAAACGCCTCCTGCTGGCCTGGAGCACCCTGCTGCTGCGCGTGAAGTCCGCGGCGGCGGGGTTGCGTACGTCGGGGTATTTCCGTAAAAATGGCGTGCGGCGGCGCGTGTATATGCGCGGCGTCCACCTGTGGATGTCCCTGAGCCTGTGCCTGTTTGTTTCAGCGGGCGCCATCACCGTGGCCGCCCTCAACGAGCGCGAGCCAAAACTACTCGATCTCAATGGCGCGCTCCCCCTGACCTACGACATCATCGTCGTCGACCCCAACCGGCGCGACGAATTCCAGCTTTCCCCCGGCACATTGTACGACCGCCCCATCGCCGCCATCCAAACGGGTACCCGGCCCGTGCTCATGCGCGCGCGGCTGGAGGGCACGCTGCTTGTGGTCGAGCGGGACGAAAAGGGCCTTGTGGTGGCTGCCCTGCCCACCAGCGACCCCGGCGACTCCCACATTCCCCGTACGGTCTCACAGGAGGCCGCGCTCCAGATTCTTATTAACAATGGCTTTTGCAAAAAAAACACCGCCTGGGAGGATGTTTTCGAAACAAGGCTGCCTTCCCGGCGGCTCCCCGGCGGGAACAACGAGGGCGGCCGGCTCCTGGTCTTCGAGAAAAAGACCGTCACCGTCAATCAGAACACCGATATTGAGCTGCCGGACCTGGACGCCCTCCTCCCGGAGGATATTGAGGCCATGAACCTGAGCAAAACCACGTATGCCTACGTCGGATTCTATCTGGTGACGGATGTGGACGAGACCCCGCTGTACCAGCCCCTGCGCGTATCCCTGGAAAGCGCTCGCCAGGGGGACCGCCCGCCTGCCATCACCGCCATCCAATATGAATACTTCCGGTGGGAAACCCTGGAGCGGGAGGTCCACCTTTTCGGCCCGGGCGAGACGGGGCCTGTCGCGCTGGAATCCAGCGGGGCGCTCCCGCTCGCGGCATGGGCCGGCCCCGCCGACGGCTGGTTCTACGACGCCGACGGCTGGGCTTATTACGGCCAGTCCCTTGAGCCAGGCGTCATGACGCCCCTGCTGCTGGAGAACTTTTCCGTAGGCCCGGAAAGCCCCCTTCTCAAGGACGAAACCCGCTACCGACTGCGCGTGCGCGTGCAAACGGCCCCCCTGGACCGCGACGCCGTCCTCGCCATGTGGAACAACGGCCAGAATCTCGAGGGCCTGGGCGTCAACGAAATCAGCCAGGAGGCCGCCAGGTTGGCCGGCGGAATTTTGGGGATTGAATAGCCGCTGCGCTGCTTTCTATATTCAACTTTATTCAACTTTGGAGGCCAGCATGAAAAAATTCGTGCCCTGGACCATGGCCGGCTGTAACGCCTTGGCCTTTGCCTTGTTTGTTTCCGTCCGCAATGCCGACAGCGCAGCAGGCAACGCGCTGTTTTTGCTATGCCTTGGAATCCTGGCCGTTGATTTGCTATGGGCCGCCTTTTCGAAAAACCGGCTGGGCTTCTGGTTGATTCCGGCGGAAATCGCCTTGGTGCTGCTGTGCCATTATCCCAGGCAATTCGCCAGCGTTGATATCGACAATTTGAGCGGTACGAGCCTGCTTGCCGACTGTGCGATGTTCGCGATGCCTTTGATTGCCGGGCTTTTTTTCGCGCTGGACGCCATGGGAATCGGCCGTGCCTGGAAGGATCCGGGCTTTCTAGGCATGCTCAAGCGGCTCCTGGCCCCCGGACTGCTCGCGGGCCTGTTTTTCCTGGCAATCCTGGGTTATGACAATATGCATAACTATGGCTACAGCGTGCATGAATTCACCACCACCCGTGCGGACTACCTCCTCCTCGCGCTGATTTTCATGATCTCCTGCCTGTTTCTGCGTCTGTTTTCGGAACAGCGCGAAGATGGCTGGAAGGATCATTTCTGGCGCAACCTTTCTGTGATAATCATCTTCGCGGTGCTGGCCGGTTACGGAAGCTTCGGCCTTTTGCGGGGTTACCTTTCGTTCAAAAGCGACGTTGCCGCTGCTGAATATGAATACACCGCGATGTTCGGCGAATCCAGCGCGAAGTATGTTGGCGATGCGCGGCAAATTCCCATGAGCCTGCCCGCGCTCTTCTTCGGCATCCGCAATGGGAAAAATTACAAAGTCGTGCCGGACGTTGTTTATTGTACGATACCGGAAGAGGAAGGCATATTTGCGGGCATGCGCCTGGCCTACGACATGTATCTCCCCACGGATCCGGGTGCGCACCGCGGCGTGGTCGTTATGCTGCATGGCTCCGGCGGCGACAAATCGCGCACGGACAATCCCCAGCGCAGCCGGTATCTTGCCTCGAAGGGATATACGGTGTTCGAAATCCAGGTAGGGGACCGCGCCGAGAAAAACACCGGCTTCCCCGAGGGAGCGGAAACCGACTGGGCGTTCATGCTGCGCAACATTGACCGATTTTTCGCCTATACCGCCGAGCATGAACGAACGAACGCGAATTTCGATTCGGCGTTCCTCATGGGCAGTTCCATGGGCGGCTTCCTGACGACGGATTATATCTACCGCCATGAACACAAATATCAGGACCATGGTGTAAATATTCGGGGCGTCGTGCCGCTGTACGGCGTCATCTCCGAAGCGGAGATCGACGAAAACAGCCTCCCCGCGCTGATTTACACCGGCGACCACGACGGCTATGTGAACGTATGGGATATCTATCGCCTGCGGGAGAAGTACCGCGAGGCGGATAACCCCAACGCCCTCGCTTTGACAGTCAGCTACGGCGGCCACAGCTGCGATATTGAGTTCAGTTCGCGGCCCGGCCAGTTGCAGCTCTATTATTTGGAACGGTTTTTTGGTAAATTGCGATGAAAGCAGCTGTTATTCAGGACATCTCCGGCCTTGGCCGCTGCTCTCTCGCGGCGGCCTTGCCGGTATTGGCGGCGCTGGGCGTGCACGCCTGCCCTGTGCCCACCGCCGTCCTCACCTCCCAAACCGGATTTGGCCGCTTCGCGCTTTGCGACTGCACTTCAGTGTTAAACGAATTCCCCGCCGTCTGGAAAGAGCTGGGCGTCGCGTTGGACGGCATTTATACCGGCTTCATGGCAAACCAGGCGCAGCTTCAAGCCGCGCGGACTATGATAGACGAATTCCGGCCACCCCTGATATTGATCGACCCCGTTTTAGGCGACGACGGCGCGCTTTACCCCTGCTTCGACGAAAATTATCTTCGGGCCATGCGTGAATTCATTGCAAAGGCGGATGTCCTTACCCCCAACGTAACGGAGGCCTGCCTCCTCACTGAAACAAATTATGCGAAGTTCATCGCGGTGCCAGAAAATGAGCAGTTTAAAATGCTAAAGAAAATGTGCGAATCCCTGCCCTCCAAGCTGACTGTAATTACTGGCTATCGTCATGGCAATTTGATTGGCAACGTCGTCTCCAATCAGGGGGAAATCACAATCCACACAACGCCCGCGATCGGCGGGAGCTATTCCGGCACGGGGGATTTGTTCGCGGCCTGCCTTTGCGGGTATCTTCTGCGCGGCGTTGCCCCGGAATCCGCCATGCCCCGTATCATGGCTTTCCTTGCGGCATGCCTTCGCTCCGCCGAGCGCCTTGCCCGCCCGCCGGAAGAAGGCGTGCCCTTCGAGCTGCATCTGAATTTGCTATGTGAGGAGTTCATTTCATGAATATGTTTTCAAATACCATGGCGGATATGAAATGGACCGACATCCAGCGCCACGCGGACGAAAACGCGGTCGTGCTGCTACCCATGGGAGTCATCGAAGAACACGGCCCGCACCTGTGTCTGGCGACGGATATTTACACAGCGCATATTACCTGCCTTGCTGTCCAGAAAAAGCTGGAAAAAGAAAGCGTCCCAGCCATCATCGCGCCGCCATTTTATTGGGGCATCTGCCAGGCGGGGAAGGGCTTCATCGGTTCATTCAACATCAGGCCGGAAACCATGAAGGCGCTGCTCTTCGACATTTTTTCTTCGCTGCGGGATTTTGGCTTCCAATGGGCATTCGGCATCAACACCCATGGCGATGTCGAGCATAAAACAATTGCCGTAAATGCGTGCAAGGACGCATGCGAGCAACTTGGAATCACTGTGTGCTTCCCCTACGATGAATTCATGACGCAGCTTCTTGGGTTTAATCAAGACGCACCGTATTTTTATGAGATCAAGCCATCTGAAATAAACGTCAGTACAGCGGAAGTACCGGACGTACACGCTGGTGATATCGAAACAGCAATTATCAACGCCCATTACCCCCATTTGGTTGATCGTCAAATAGCCAAAGCTTTGCCAGATGCAGCCCTCGGCGATCAATTTGAAGCCTGGATGTTTGGCAATCAACTGAAGCAAATTTCTCCACAAGGCTATATGGGTTCACCCAGAAGTTATGAAAGCGTAAACGCGGCGCAATATATAAAAGACAGCGCGCATCGCATCTCGCAAGCGATTTTAGCACGACTCAACAAATCGAAAGGGTTCGACAATTCATGACCAAACGCCTGCGCCTTCTTACCTTTACAGCGCTTATGGCGGCGCTCATCGCCGCGCTGACAATGCTGGTCAAATTTCCCTTCCCCATGACCAGCGAGGGTTACGTCCACTTCGGCGACGGCATGGTTTACATTGCCGCCTGCCTGCTGTCCGCGCCCTACGCGGTCGCCGCCTCCGCCATCGGCTGCGGCCTGGCCGATGCCCTGCCGGGGCAGTTCGGCTGGCTCCCCGCCACGGTTGTACTCAAGGCCTGCATGGCGCTGCTGTTTTCCTCCAGGCAAAAAAAGATACTTGCCAAACGCAATGTTTTCGCCCTGCTGCCTGCCTGCGCCATCAATGTTGTGGGATACTACCTCTATGAAGGCTTTGCCTACAGCCAATGGGCAGCGCTTATCAGCGTCTTCGGTAACGTGATCCAATCCGGCATCAGCGTCGCGATGTTCCTGATGCTTGGCGCAGCCCTCGACCGCCTGCGTGTAAAGAACAATCTTTTGAAATGGGATTAGCGATATGACGAAACCCAGCTACGAATCCCCCCTGGCGTCCCGTTACGCCAGCCGGGACATGCAGCACCTCTTTTCGCCGGACTTCAAATTCCGCACCTGGCGCAAATTATGGATCGCCCTGGCCGAGGTGCAGCTGGAGCTAGGTCTTGAGGCCATATCACAGGCCCAAATCGACGAGATGAAGGCCAATGAGAAAAATATAAATTACGAAGTCGCCGAAGCTCGGGAACAAGAGGTCCGCCACGACGTCATGGCCCATGTGTATGCTTTTGGGAAGCAGTGCCCGATCGCCCGGCCCATTATCCACCTGGGCGCCACCAGCTGCTATGTGGGCGACAACACCGACCTGATCATTTTGCGCGAGGCCATGCTTCTGCTGCGCAAAAAGCTGGTCAACGTCGTCGCCGCCCTTGCGAACTTCGCAGACGAATACAAAGATTTGCCCTGCCTTGGCTTCACGCATCTCCAGCCCGCGCAGCCAACGACTGTTGGCAAGCGCGCCGCTCTCTGGATCCAGGATCTCCTCCTGGACGAAGCCGATCTCGCCCATCAGCAGAGCCATCTGCGTTTATTGGGCTCCAAAGGCACAACAGGCACGCAAGCAAGCTTTCTGGAGCTCTTCGAAGGTGACCACCAAAAAGTCAAAGCGCTTGATGAGCTTATCGCAAAAAAAATAAATTTTCCCGGCTGCTACCCTGTCACGGGCCAGACCTATTCCCGAAAAATTGATTCCCGGGCGCTGGGTGTACTCTCCGGGATCGCCCAAAGCGCCGCGAAGTTTTCGAACGACCTGCGCCTGCTGCAGCACATGAAGGAAATAGAGGAACCCTTCGAGGCGCACCAAATCGGCTCCTCGGCCATGGCGTACAAACGCAACCCCATGCGCTGCGAGCGCATGGCCGGCCTCGCCCGCTATGTGATGTCCGCGGCCATGAACCCCGCCATGACGGCAAGCGCCCAATGGCTCGAGCGCACGCTGGACGACTCAGCCAATCGGCGCATCGCCATACCGGAAGCCTTCCTGGCAACCGACGCCATTCTCGAATTATATCTGAATATCGCGGGCGGCCTTGTCGTCTATCCCAGGATGATCGAGCGGCATTTGCTCGCGGAGCTCCCCTTCCTTGCCACGGAAAATATCCTGATGGATGCCGTCAAGCGCGGCGGCGACAGGCAGGAACTACACGAGCGCATCCGGGTGCACTCCCAGGCCGCCCTGGGGCAGGTAAAACTCGAAGGCGGCGAAAACGATCTCCTGGAACGCATCGCCAACGACCCCGCCTTCAATATTTCATTAACCCAGCTTCAGCATATAATAAATCCCGCCGGCTCCATCGGCCGCGCGCCGGAGCAAACCGCCGAATTTCTCGCGGAATACGTACGCCCTCTGCTGGAACGCCACAAGCATTGGCTGGGGTTAACGGCGGACATCTCCGTATAAATCCATCACATAATTACGCATTACGAATTGCGCGAAAGGAGTGAGCGCTTGCCCCTGGAACTTTTCAAAACCGCCGGCAGCGAGGTTTGTACCCTGACACTGCGCGGCGAAGAGGACAATTGGCGCTTTCGCCTTGAAAACGCCTTTGAGCTTGTCTTATATTTCATGAACGGGGAATGCCAGCCGCTGCTTTCTACCGAATCCTGGCAGGACCGGCAGCGGCAGGCCGCATACTTCCGCGAGGCCTTTGCCAGCCCGGCGCTCGTTTCCCTGCGGGACCTGGCGGAGCATGTGCTGGTCTGCGGGCAGCCCCGGGGCTTCGATCCCGTCGCGCGCCTGGCGGCCTATACCTATGCCAACGGCATCACGGATGTGCTGGGCTTCGCCGAAAGCCGGGAGCCGGAAACCTCCGTTGTCGGCTCGGAAGCCGCCGCGCATATGACTCGGAACTGGGGCGCTTTGCGCAAGCAGTATTGCGCGCGCGAACCCCTCTTTGCCGCCCTGCTGGAAGACGCCGCGCGGCAGGGCTATCCATTTGAGCTTGGCGTCTGCGCGCGGTATCCCTCCTTGCCGCACCTGCTGCGCGCCCTGGTCGGGGATATGATCGAATCCCGCCGTTTGCTGCGCCGCTGCCCGGTCTGCAAAAGCTACTCCATGGCCGAAGCCCTGCCGCATCCATGCGCCTGCGTCTGCGAGTCGGCTATAGCGCAGCAACCGCAGGCATCCGCAAACGGCCCGGAAATCCAGGCTGCGGCACTATACAAAGAACTTTACAACAGGCTTGCCAACGGCGATCATCAAGAAGCCTTCCAGCGCTTTGAGGCCGAGGCCCGGGGGTGGCGGCAGCGCATCCGCCAGAATCGCGCCGCGTGGGAGGATTTTACCGCGTGGCTGGCGGGGCAAGCATAATCGCGAACCCCAACAATTAAGAAAGAAGGTCTTTCCATGAAAAAAGCAATGAAGAAGGCGCTGGCGGTTTTGCTGGCTACCCTCATGCTGCTGGGTGTGGGGGCTGTTGGGGCTGGGGCGAGCGAGGTAACAGCTGCGGCTGCTCCGACAGAAGCCAACAAAGAAACTGCCATTGAGCTAATACTTGGCGCTTCTGTAGACGTCCCGGGTGATGAAAGCGCGTGGTTTAAATTCACGCCAACTAAAAACGGTCTCTACCGTTTTGTTTCTGAGGATCTTCAAAGTTTAGGCAATGGATCATGGGCCTATTTGTACGAAGAAGACGGAATTTTGCATAGCACGGGGGAATTTTGGAACTCAAGGTATATGATCTATGGCGCGCTGATATCGGGCAAAACCTATTATCTGGAAACCGGAATGTCAAGCGGCGACTACGCTGTTACGTTAGAGGCACGCGAAGGAAAGCTTGTCGCTCCCAAAAAAATCTCTCTCATAAAAGGCGAAAGCGTCGACCTAACCAAGGTATTGAAGGGCACCACTTGGGAGCCGCAGGAACTATATGTCGGGTTTTCGTCTGGCGACAGTGGCGCTTTTCAGCTAATATACGCGGACGAAGGACATTGCACAGGGATTTATGGCAATCGATTGGGCAAGGGTACCATTCGCATTATGACGTTCGATGATGACGCTTTTATTGAAATAACGGTAAAGCTGACTGGATGGGAGTGGATCAACCATTACCTCTTATTCGGCTGGTATAGGAGCATGGAATATGAAGACAAGCAATGGTTTTGGCTTACTATGTTGTTACTTCCCTTCACCCCGATTGTTCTTCTACTCTGGCCGTTTTACTGGTTCTTCAACTTATTCAAATAACTGCGAATTGCGAACTACAAACCATGATACTAACATTACAATCCCTTTCCATTTCCTTCGAGGACCGCGTCCTCTTCAAAAATCTCAATCTCTCCCTCGCGCAAGGGGAGCGCCTTGCGTTGGTAGGCGCCAACGGCTGCGGCAAAACAACGCTGCTGCGGCTCGTCACCGGGGAACTCGCGCCGGACGCGGGGCAAGTCATTTTGGGCCGCCACGTCCGGCTCGGCTACGCCGCGCAGGAGGCAGGAATCAGGAGTCAGGAAACAGGGGAAGAGAATTGCACCGTCTACGAAGCCGCGCTGGAAGTCTCTCGACACCTGATGGACATGGAGCACGAGCTGGAGGAAATTCATAGGCAATTGCATGACCACCATTCGCCAGAACTCCTGCACAAGCAGGAAGAACTGCAAACCGCCTACGAGCGCGGCGGGGGTTTAACCTACAAGGCCCGCACGAAATCGGCCTTAATTGGCCTGGGCTTTCTCGAGGAGGACCACACCAAGCCCGCGCACTTGCTCAGCGGCGGGCAGAATGTAAAACTGCGGCTGGGCCGCCTGCTGCTTTCCGGCGCGGAGCTGCTGCTGCTGGACGAGCCCACCAACCACCTGGACGTCCTCGCCATCCGTTGGCTGGAGGATTTCCTTTCCGCCTACCCGGGCACTATTATTCTGGTTTCCCACGACCGGTACTTCCTCGACCGCGTCGCCACAAAAACGGCGGCCCTGGCCCACGGCAGGCTCACGGTGTACAAGGGCGGCTACTCTGCTTATCTCAAGCAAAAACAGGAGCAGGACGAGCTCACCCGCCGCCATTACGACAACCAGATGGCCGAGATCCACCGCATCGAGGGCATCATCGAGCAGCAAAAGCGCTTCAACCAGGAGCGCAATTATATTACCATCGCCAGCAAGCAAAAGCAGATCGATCGCCTGAAGGCAGATCTCGTCGCCCCGGATTACCGCTTACGCGAATTAAGCTTCAAATTTCCCTCCGTGCCCGTCACAGGCAATGAAGTTTTACGCATCTGCGGGCTATCTAAATCCTTTGGCGCGAACCATTTGTTTTCTGACTTAAATATTTTAATTGAAAAAGGCGACCGCGTGTTTATTTTGGGCGCCAACGGCTGTGGCAAAACAACGCTGCTGAATATTCTGCGCCGGCAACTGAAAGCCGAAGAAGGCTATTTCGTATGGGGCGCCAATGTCCGCGTGGGCAGTTATGATCAGTCGCTCAGCAACATCAGGTCAAATAAGACGGTGCTCGATGAAGTGTGGGATTCCTTCCGTACATTGACGCATACTGAAATCCGCTCCGCTCTCGGCCTGTTCCTGTTTTCCGGCAATGACGTGTTCAAGCCGGTGACTGCCCTCAGCGGCGGCGAGCGCGCCCGCATCGCCCTGTTAAAGCTCCTAATGTCCGGCGCGAACGTCCTCCTGCTGGACGAGCCCACCAACCACCTGGATATCCCGTCGCGCGAGGCGTTGGAGCATGCCCTCACCCAGTTTGAGGGCACCATCATCGCGGTCTCCCACGACCGTTTTTTGGTCAAAAAGCTCGCCACCAAAGTCCTGCGCCTTTCCCCGGATGGCCTGCACCCGTGCGATGTGGAATCCGCAATGGATATGAAGCCAAATTCAGCTGCGGCACACCCAAGGAGCCGTCCCGCAGGGACGCCAAACGAATATCATCGCAAGAAAGAAGAGGCGTCCCGGCAGCGCCGCCTCGCCACAGCCCTCACCCGCTGCGAGGCGGAAATCGCGGCGCTGGAGCAAAGCATAAACCTCCTGCACGCGCAGCTTGAAGCGAACGCCGACAATTACGAGGCCATCCTATGCCTTTCCGCCGAGCTGCGCGAATTGGAGCAGCGGCTGGAAGATCAAATGGCGCTTTGGGAGGAATTGTCGGGCGAGGTTGGATGACAGCCAAAATATAAATTGATAGGAAAAGCAAATGAATCTGCAAAACGCACTATCATCGCTCAGCGAAAAACGAGAGTTTTTTTATTCGGAGGCGGATTTCCAATTCGCGCTCGCCTGGGAAATTCAACTGCTGTACCGCGACGCCAGCATTCAGTTGGAGTATCCCTGGGGTTCGGACAGCGGCAAAACAGCTTATATTGACATTCTCGTCGAATTGGGCGGCCAGTCCATTCCCATCGAGCTCAAGTATCGAAAAGATGCGCTGTACCTGGACGGGCGGCTTGTGCTGCCCAAGCAAGGCGCGAAGGACCTTGGCTGCTATGATTGTATCAAGGATTTATGCCGCCTTGAACGTTACGTGAAATTGGAGAAGGCCTGTACCGTTGGCTATGCGCTTTGGCTCACCAACGATCTTTCCTACACAGGACCGCCAAGGGCAAACGCGGGTTATTCCGCATTCAGCATTCATGAAGGAGCGGAAAAACATGGACTCATGCAATGGGGTGGCTCCAGCGGCACCGGAACCAGATCAAAGCGGGAAGAGCCGCTTCTGCTTCATAAAAAGCACCTCGTCCACTGGCAAGATTATCACAATTTCGGCGTAAAGAACGGCTTGTTCAAATATGCGCTGATTGAAGTATAGGATCTTGTGTTTAATGCCAAAGAGCCCTTGCATTCCCCCGCACAATCAGATATAATATAATTATGATAAAAATATTTGACTGCCACCTGCACACCCGCCACTCCTGGGACAGCGAAGAGCCTATGCAAACATATTGCAGGCGCGCCGTGGCTCTGGGCATCGACGCGATCTGCTTCACCGACCACCTGGATTTTCAGGAGGAGGAGCTGGGGTACTACAAACCGGAGGCTTATTTCGCGGAGCTCGAACGCGCCCGGGAGGAATTCGCGGACCGGCTGCTCATTTTGGCGGGGCTGGAGATTTCCGAGCCCCACCTGCATCAGGATGAACTCGAACGCGCCAATCGCTGGCCTTATGATTTCATTCTGGGCGGCATGCATTTTTGGGGTTATCCCTATTTTAATGTGATGGACAAGGCGGATTACCCCGCTTGCTGTGTCGCCTACTGGGAAGCCATGCGCGCTATGGTATCCTGCGGCGGGTTCGACGCCCTGGCCCACCTGGATTTCCCCAAGCGCTACCTGCGCTGCCTGGAATACGAGCCGCAGGTTCTTGATGAAATTTTCGCCTTGCTGATCAAAAACAATATCGTACTGGAAATTAACACGTCATCGCTGCGCTGGGGATTGACGGAACCCATGCCGGGCGAAGCCCTTCTGCGGCAATACATCTCCCACGGCGGCAGATATGTCACCCTGGGCTCCGACGCCCACCGCGCCGCAGACCTTTATGCGCATGTACCCGAAGTGCGCGCTTGGGCGGAAGGCTTTGGCCTTGAATCGGTTTATTTCAAAGAACGAAAGATGATAAGAACAGGAAACAATCTATGACCATCCACGAAACGCAATCCGAAATTCTGCGGCTTAAACAAGCGACGGACACCTGCGTCCTGGCGCACAGCTACCAGGCGCGGGAAATCCTCGAGATCGCCGACATCACCGGCGATTCCTTCGCGCTGAGCGCGGCGGCGCTGGAACGCCCGGAGCAAAACCTCCTTCTGTGCGGCGTGCGCTTCATGGCCGAAGGCGTCAAACTCCTTTCCCCGGAAAAGCGGGTCGTCCTCACGAACCCCGGGGCCGGCTGTCCCATGGCCGAGCAAATGGACAAAGCTGACGTATATAAACTCAAAGAGCAATACCCGGATTACACCGTTGTGGCGTATATCAATACGACAGCGGAACTCAAAACCGTCTGCGACGTTTGCGTCACATCCTCCTGCGCGGTTGAGGTCGTACGAAATCTCCCAAATGATAACATCATTTTCATCCCGGACTGCAACCTGGGCGCTTATGTCCAACAAATGATTCCCGAAAAACAGTTTATCCTGCCTCAGGGTGGCTGCCCCGTCCACGCCGCCGTCACGGCGGGGGAGGCAACAGCCGCCAAAACAGCGCATCCAAACGCCTTGCTGCTCGTCCATCCGGAATGCGCGCCGGAGGTCACTGCCCTCGCGGATTACGTCGGCTCAACAGCGGGCATCATGCGATACGCGAAGGAATCCGCGGCGAAGGAGTTCATCATCGGCACGGAAGCGAGCATCGCGGAGCACCTGCAATACGATTGCCCGGAGAAGCGCTTTTACCCCCTGAGCCTCGGCCTGCTTTGCCCCGACATGAAGCTCACCACTCTGCCGGACGTCCTGCTTGCCCTGCAAAACAAGGCCGGGGAAGAAATCATCCTCAATGCCGCGACCCTGCGCGACGCCCGTGCCTGCATCGACCGGATGATAGAATTGACAACGCTATGACTATGAACAATCATTATCCATTATCCATTGTCCATTGTCCATTCAAAGGGAACGTCACCCTCGCCTCCGCTTCTCCCCGCCGGAAAGAGTTGCTGCGCCTGGCCGGCCTAGATTTCGACGTCCTGGCGCCCCAGGTGGAGGAAACCCTGCCGCCGGGTTTTCCCCCTGAACAATGCGCGGAATATCTCGCTGCTATCAAAGCGGACGACGTCGCCCGCCTCCGCCCGGGCCACCTTGTCATCGGCGCGGATACCATTGTCGTCATTGATGGCCAGATCCTCGGCAAACCAAATGATGCCGAAGATGCCGCGCGCATGCTGCGCCTGCTTTCCGGGCGGGAGCACCGGGTCATCACGGGCGTCTGCCTACGTACAAGCGTCTGCGCGCGTACTTTCTCGCAGGAAACCCTCGTGCGTTTTTATCCGCTGCGCGCCGATGAAATCGAGGCCTATATCCAAACGGTTGAGCCCATGGACAAGGCAGGCGCGTATGGCATCCAGGGCAAGGGCGCGCTGCTGGTGGAATCCATCGCCGGCGATTATTTTAATGTCGTGGGCCTGCCCATCGCGAGATTAATGCGCGAGTTGCGCGCCATGGCAGGGGGCTTGTAATGTATTTACATCTTGGTATAAATACAGTGATTCGGCAATCTGAAATTGTCGGCATTTTTGATCTGGATACCGCCACCGTCATGAAGTCCACGCGGGAGTTCCTGCGCCGGGCGCAGGCACGCGGGGAGGTCACGGCCGTTGGCGAAGAGCTGCCCAAGAGCTTTGTGCTGACGATGAAACACAACCGCCAGCATGTTTACTTAGCTGCCATGGGCTCGAATACGCTGCAAAAAAGGCTGGAACAGGCCATCATGAAAGGAGACTCATTATGAAAACAAACCGTTTGCTTGCCGCGCTGCTTTGCATATGCCTTGCGGCGCCATTGTTCTCCCCCGCCATTTCCGCCCAAGGCGATTCCCCGGAACCCTGCGGTTGCGGGAAGGTCATCGAGGTCATCGTAAAGGGCTACATGCACCCGCTGTATTATAACGAGGGCAAGTGGTACCAAATCAAGGCCGGGCCGCTCTCGCATATCTTGGTGAACCGGCGCGGCGAGAGCATCCTGCCCGTGACGAAAACCTGGAAAATCGACCCCGGGCAGGACCATACGCAAACGCCGGCCTATGAATTCCTCTACGATTACCGCATTGATCCGTTTGAGGCGGCGGCGCTTTTGGATGAATTTATTAACGCGCTATGCGAAGCTACAGGACATTTGAAAGTCGCGCTTGTGGGCACCAGCTACGGCGCGAATGTCGTGATGACGTATCTCAGCCAATATGGCGCGGACCGCCTGGATACCTTCATACTCATCAACGGCACCTTCCAGGGAACCAGCTTCGCGGGGGACGTCATGACCGGCAAGTTCAGCTATTCGGCGCTCGCGTACATCAATTTCCTCAGCATCCTCAACGAGAACTCCCGCGTTTTGCGCTTTTTGGCAAACCAGCTGTACAGGCTGCCGTTCATTGATTTCAAGATGCCGGCGGGACCGGTGTTCCGGTGGTTCTTCCGCACAGCGGTTCTGCGATGGATGCGGAACATGCCCTCCCTCTGGTCATTCCTGCCCGCGTCTTATTATAATGAGGCGATCCAGGTGCTGGACGATTATCCCGAGCAGACAGAGCGTCGTAAATTAACAGATAAATATGTCAGCCAGGTGCAGAGCCAGGCCGGTCGGCTGCTCCGGGAAGCAAAGGAAGCCGGCGTGAAGGTCGCGATTATCGCCAGCTACGGCAAGGCGCCCATCCCGCTGATGGGCGACACCAACTACCAGTGCGACATGATGGTGGATCTGGCCTACGCCTCCGGCGGGGCGACCGTCGCGCCCATGGGGCAAACCCTCCCGCCAGACGATTCGCCTTACCGCTCCCCCGACGGCATCGTGGACGCTTCCACCTGCATGCTGCCGGACCAAACCTGGTTTATCGCGGAAAACTGGCACAACGTCGCCCCCGCCGAAGCCCTGCGCCAGTGGATCATCTACAGCGAGGCCTGCCCGAGCATTGCCGATCACCCTGAGTTCCCGCAGTTCCTGCGCCGTGTGGATTTAGATACGACGGAGCCGATGCGGTGAAAAGGCATAAGGGAGATTTATTATGAAAGCGATTTTGCAGAGCATCGCCGCGTTTTTTGTCGGCATGTTCATGTTCCTGTTCGGGTGGGCGCTGCCCAAGCAACCGGCTGGCCCGCCAATCCACCCGGATGCCGGGTATTATTTTGACCTGTTTGAAGCAGACAAGGGTTTCCGCGAAATAGCTAATAGTTGGGAGCTTGATCTATCGGAAGACTGGTTTCTGTTTGCGTATGCTTACTATCAAATGGAGACCCCTCTTCTCGAGGTTGGAGAGAATGCCATTAACGCCATCACAGAAAAACACTTCGGTCGCAAAATAGATCCACAGCTTATTGAAGAATTCAAACAAGGAGGCTGGAGCTATCACAGCACTGTGCACATGGTGCTTGTAGGAGAGCTCGCAGTTTCCAGCGGCGTTTTCACCGGTGTCTTTAAGCGTTACATGATAGCAGACGGCGACAACCTATACGAAAACAGGCGTGAAAACCTCCTGGCCGGCAAAGACAAGAAATATGCAAAGCCCGACATTCTTCGCATTACCTTCGAAGTGCGGGAAGACGAGGCGGGAGAGTATCTGTTTTATCATAGCGTTGAACGGCATTGAGCAAGCTGCTCAGCATGATGGTCACTCTCATCTGGCCATATCCCGCCAACAGGTTTGTCATTCACCGCAAGAAGAAGGAAAAAGTTCTGAATAGAAAGGTGTGAATCAATGTCGCTTGTTACCCTAAAAGAAATCTTGACCAAAGCCAACAAAACTCATTACGCCGTGCCCGCCTTCGACGCCGTGGAGCACATCTCCGCCGAGGCGGTAATCCGGGCGGCAGAGGCGCAAAGTCGCCCGGTCATCTTAATGGTCCCGCAGGCGGCTTTTCCCCTGATCGACACGGCGACGTTCTTCCCCTTCCTGGTCTGGCTGGCCGAGCGGGCGTCAGTCCCCGTCGCGCTGGAACTGGACCACGGGCAGAACCTTGAAGGCATTCAACTTGCAATTGACGGCGGTTTTACCTCCGTGATGATCGACGGATCCGCCCTGCCTTTTGAGAAAAACATCGCACTGACCAGGCAGGTCGTTGCGCTCGCCCATGCCGCCGGGGTCAGCGTTGAGGCGGAGATAGGTCATGTGGCGGGCGGAGAGGGCAGCTTCGACGGCAACGACGTGGACGAAAGCATGTACACAAACCCGCATGAGGCGGAGCGCTTCGTGCAGGAGACTGGCGTGGATGCTTTGGCCATTGCTATCGGTACTGTGCATGGTGTTTATAAGGGAGCGCCGAAGCTGGATTTCGAGCGCTTGCGGGAAATCAAGGGCCGCGTTGCCGTGCCTTTGGTGCTGCATGGCGGCTCGGGTGTTTCCGACGATGAATTCGCCTGGGCCATTCGGAGCGGCATCAACAAGATCAACATATTTACAGAAATTTCGTTTGCTGCTTTGAAGAAGAGTGTCGCATACGCCAACGAGCGCGGTCTGAAGCTGCATTTTGCGGAGATGCTGCTGACAGGCAAGCAGACAGTGTTTGATATTGCCGCGGACTATCTAGTGAAATTTGGTGAAAGCAAGTGAAGTATGTTGTCGTCATCGACCGCGGCAGCACAAATACGAAGGCCGTGGTATTCAATACGCAAGGCGATGAAATTCTGGTTTCCTCTTGCGCCAGCCCGAAGCCTGTATCGCTCCGGGCCGGCTGGTGGGAACAGAATATGGATTCCATATGGGAGGTTGCCGCCAAGGCTATCAGAGGTATTTTTGATACCGGCATGGTATCTCCCGCGCAAATCCTCGGCGTGATCCCTGTTGGCCAGGGCAACGGGCTGATGTGCATTGATAAGAATGGCAAGCCGTCCCGCATGGGCATCCATTCCCTGGACAGCCGCGCCGAAGCGGTTCTCGCCGCATGGCAGGCGGATGGTCGTTACGCCAAAGCGCTTGAGACAATTGGAACGCCGTTTTTCGCCGGATCACCTTTGCCCTTGCTTTGCTGGCTGCGGGAAAACGCCCCCGGGGAATTGGAGGCCATTGATAAGGCGCTGTTCTCAAAAGATTGGATCGCCTACAAACTCAGCGGCGTGATTGGCACAGACCCAACGGACGCCAGCGGCGCCGGGCTGATGGATATACGCCGCAACGCATACGCCCATAGTACATTCGATCTGCTGGAAGCGGGGTTCATCAGAGATAAGCTACCTGAAATCCGCCCGTCGCATCAAATCATCGGCCATGTCACAAAAGAAGCGGCGGCGCAAACCGGACTGCGGGAAGGTACGCCTGTGCTCTGCGGCGCGCACGACATCGCGGCGTTTCCATTTGGCGTCGGTGCGGTCAATACCCGTCAGCCGATCTGCGCTTTGGGCACGTGGGGCATCAATCTTGTCCCCGCAAAAAGCCTTGACGGTTTACCGGCGGCGATTTATCATACTGTGCCGGGGTACTATCTGACAGGCGCCGGCAACGGAGGCTCCGGCGGCTGCCTGGACCTTATGCTTGGCATGCTTGGCGTGTCCTCGTATGACCAGGCGGAGGAGTTGATTGCAGGGCGCACACCAACGGATATCATATTTCATCCGTTCGTTTTTGGGGCAGGCGCGAATTTTTATGGTATCAAGAGCTGGCACGGCAAGGCGGATTTGCTTTTGGCCATTTACGAAGGTATTGCGATGGGCCATTGCCTGAACATCGGCGTGATACCCAAATGGGAAGAGTCAGAATGCCTGTGGCTTGTTGGCGGCGGCGCAAAGAGCAAGATTTTTGGCCAATTATTTGCCGATATCAGCGGCTTGACAGTAAAAATCCCGCTCATCAATGAGATGACAGCCAGGGGCGGGGCGCTGAACGCGCTGGTCGGCCTGGGGGTCTACAAAAATCATGAGGAAGCTGCCATTCCGGTGCGTGTAAAAATAGGACACAAGCCAGACCCCGAACGCCGCGCGTTTTACGCGCGCAAGTTTGAGCTTTTCAAAGAAAAAATGATATAGGAGAAACATATGAAAATCGTTTGCCTATCTGAAATCGCAATCCCTCCCGCCATCATGGAGTCCATGAAGGAGCTGGAACAATTCGGGGCCGAAGTGGTGATTTTAGAGGATCCGAGCATTCAAACGCCGGAGGCTTTTACCCAGGCTATGATTAAAATTGAACAGGAAGGTGCCGATGCATGGCCGGCAGACCCTGCTTTTGTGGAGGCGGCAAAGGATGCCGACATTTTAGCGGTGCATGTCTCGCCAGTAAATGAAGAAGTTTTAGCAGCTGCCAAAAAGCTCAAATATATAGCCGTTCTGCGCAGCGGCATTGAAAATGTGCGGCAGGATATCTGCGAAAAAAGGGGCATCCAAATAATCAATGCCCCCGGACGCAGCGCCCCCGCCGTAGCCGATTGCACGATAGCGCTGATGCTGGCCGAGATGAAAAACATCGCCAGAGGGCACAAGGCCCTGATGGATGGCAAATGGGTCAAACAATTTACGAATTTCGAATATATCCATGATCTTTGTAACTGTACGGTTGGAATCATTGGCGCTGGCATGATCGGCCGCAAGGTCATCGACCGCCTACGAGGCTTTGAGTGTAATATTCTGGTTCATGATCCATTCATGTCAGATGAAGAGATCAAACGCATGGGGTACACGCCTGTTGCGCTGGAGGAATTGCTGCGGCAAGCGGATATCGTTTCGCTGCACCTGAGGCAGTCGGAACAGACCCGCCATTTCATCGCAAAGCGGGAGCTGGATTTGATGAAGCCCACAACGATGCTTGTCAATACTGCCCGGGCCGGCATCGTAGACGAAAACGCGCTGGTGGAAGCTCTACGAAACAAAACGATTGGCGGTGCGGCACTGGATGTGTTTTCGGAAGAACCGCTTGGCGCAAATCACCCGCTGCTGACGCTTGACAATGTAACGCTAACGCCTCATATTGCGGGAACTTCCGCTGATACCTGCCCTAATTCGGTGAGGATTATCAAAGACAAACTCATGAAGATTCTCAAATAGATGCTATTTGATAGGGTGTTGCGGAAAGGCTGGCGCGCCGGGTGCCTTGTTATCCGCCGCCGATAATGGACGACCGGGCAGGTTCTGCGCTTCCGAAAGGTTGCGCCCCTGCCCGATCTTTATATTAGCGCTAACTGTCTCACCATTTCTTACTGGCATAATTATATCAATCGAAAATGAAGAGCGATTGAAGATCATTTAAATTTTTGGTGAATTATGCCTGCTGCCCCGGTTCCGCAATATCGCCCGTAAATCATGGCGCTTCGCACTCATATTAATGTTCTCCTCATCAAAAAATGGGAAGGTGTTTCGTCATAAATGACAAAGCCAAACTTCGCGTATAGCTTCTGGGCGGGATTCGATTGGAACACCTTGAGAGAGATGGGCTTGCCCTTTGCCGTGATGTGTTCCAGATAGCATATGCCGACGCCCTGGTTTCGCGCGTGTTCCAGCATTTGAATCGAGACGCCATCAATATGGGTATCGCATTCATCATAAGTGAAAAAGCCGACCGTTTCGCCGTGAAGCAGGATTTTTTGCGCGCATAAGCGTTTTCTTGCTTTGTGGAATTCACGGGCGTTCATCTCAAGCTGCACGGCATCGTCCCAGCCGCCAAAATATTCATCCACATATGTTTCGTAGCAGGCCTTCTTTACCGCGTAGTAGGATTCGAAATCCGCTTCCTCCACATCGGCAAGCGCAAAGCCCCGGTTCCGCAATGCTGCTGGTAGCATCATGGGGATTCCTCTTTCTTAACAGGCCATAAGATGATCAAGCCGGTGATGGCCAGGGATATCCCCAATACTATTAGCATGACAGGATTTTCTTTGTAATAGAGATATAGTTTGCGAAAGGCTTCGGGCTGGTATAGAATGACTACCCCAATAATGACCGCAAGCATCGCGCATAAGAGCACGGCCCCGGCGGCGATGTCTTTGGCCTTGGCGGCAAGGGGGTGCTGGCCGGGGCTCGCCAAATCCACCAGCACCTCCATGGCGGTGTTGACGGCCTCGGCGACGAGCACGAATGCCGCGGCCAATAGCAAAGCCGCCCACTCGCCCCGCGTCAACTGGAACCAGTCGTACACCGTGAGGTATCCAACCATGTAGCAGAACAACGCGGCGTGAAAGCGAAAATTGCGTTCGCGAAAACACAGCGCCAGGCCCCGCCCGGCATAGCGGAACGAGCGCAGCAAACCACGCATGCCATCACCTCCCCATTATCATAGCATACCCGGAATAAAAAAACAACAAATATTTTATCCCCCGCGTTTTCAACAGCCGCAAGCCTTGAACGGCAAGCATATCGCCTTGTCAAAAAACATATACGTGAAGAACTTGCGCAATCCACAGGGTTATCCACAAAAGATGGTATAAATGCGCGAAAAAAAACGCTTGACAAACGCTTGGGGATAGGGTATAATCTCTCTTGCGCCTTTGGTGTAAAGGAATAGACCTTTACACTTGCAGTTCCAATTAGGGGGAGTGTGTTCGCATGGCAAAGGATTTTTCGATTGCGCTGCTGATGGATTTTTATGGCGACCTGCTCACGGAAAAACAGCGCGAGTTTTTGGAATACTACTACAACGAGGATCTTTCGCTGGCGGAAATCGCCCTGAACGAGGGCATTACGCGCCAGGGCGTGCGGGATGCCATCAAGCGCGCGGAGCGGCAACTCTTCGGCATGGAGGAATGCCTGTGCCTTGCGGCGCGCTTTGAGGACATGAAGCATGGCCTGGAGGACATCATGAGCTGCGCCACCGCCGTGCACGAGCACAACAAGCGCTGCGGGCTCTCGCGAGAGATCAACGAGGCGGCGGCGCGCATCAGCGCGACAGCGGAGCGGTTGATTAGTGCGTAGGCGCTGGGGGTATGGGAATGAAGCGTGTTCTTATTTGTTTGGCTGTAGCGTTGCTATTAGGTTTGGTCGGGTGCGGTGGCAAGATCAAACAAGCAGAAATAACCACGAAAGAACCATATCGATTTGCGCAAGATGATCTAAATGCGGCAACAGATTTCGTGCTGAACAAGTTCAAAACAAAGGAATTTCAGGGTTGCACGCTTTACGATATTTTATGCGAAGAGTATAGCGAACAAAATGACCCATGGGAAAGGGAACGCAAAATAATTGAACGCTATGGCGGAAATGTGGATGATGTAGTCCTGTTCACTGTGCACTTCCGCACACCTGAAAAGAAAGCGTTGCGAAAGCGATGGGGCTGGGGCTCGGAGGGAACTTGGCGTGAAGGATGGTATTTGGTACAAGATAAAGAAACAGGCGCATGGAAGGAGCTTGATGGTGGGAAAGAAAGATGGAAACTACGGAACTATTTTATTTCTTATTATATGAAAACACCAAAGCTACCAGCAGGACGCACCAAAAATGTAGTGATTACCTTAGATGAGTCAGAGATTCTCAAGCGAAAGGATATGCGCAATGCAGCTTTTTTTGTGCGCAAAGAATTTCGAAGGGTTTTCAAAGGGTGCACGCTCCAAAAGCTGTATTATGACGATATCGCCTGCAACGCGATTGTGAATCGCGAAGTAAAAGATGCGTCGTTTGAAATAAATCCCGAGAACACCATTGTTATTTTCATTGAATATCTGACAGAAGATTCTTACTTGATTGAAGATTATCACTGGATACTGATTCGTGATAGCAATGGAAGCTCTTGGAGGGTGCATAGCAGGGGCTTGATTTAAAAAGGTGGTGAATCCATGGCATTCGAGGGCCTTTCCGACCGGCTGGAGGCCGCATTTAAACG
>Ga0123356_10000951_pt1 | contig 32009 bp, 20 predicted proteins | sample TergutEmb28metaG_2_FD_92546 | JGI IMG/M metagenome (GOLD analysis project Ga0123356, IMG submission 92546) | Embiratermes neotenicus P3 segment gut microbial communities from Petit-Saut dam, French Guiana - Emb289 P3 | ecosystem: Host-associated > Arthropoda: Insects > Digestive system > Gut ...
AGGGCCCTGCTCCGGCAAAGGGAAGAGCAGGTTTTCCTCGCCCTGGCTTTGGTCATCGGCGCCCTCACCGGCCTCGTTGTGGTGGCGTTTATTGTGGTTACCGAGCACCTGGGCATGCGCCTCTACCCTCCGGGCAGCGCCGCCTGGCGCCGCGTGTCGTTCCCGTTTGCCGGGTCTCTCCTCATTGGCTACCTCCTCTACCGCTATTTCCCGTATGCCCGCGGCAGCGGCGTGCCGCAGACCAAAGCTGCGCTCTATGCGCGTGGAGGACGCATCACGCTGCGCACGGTCCTGGGCAAGTTTTTGTGCACTTCGGCGACCCTGGCGAGCGGGATACCGCTCGGCCGCGAAGGGCCCTCGGTGCAAGTCGGCTCGGGAATCGCTTCCGTGCTGGGGCGAAACCTGGGGTTGAGCCAGGAAAGGGTCAAGGCCCTGATTCCGGTGGGGGCGTCGGCCGCCATCGCCGCCGCCTTCAACACACCCATGGCGGCCGTGGTTTTTGCCCTCGAAGAAATCGTCGGCGACCTGAATGCGCCGGTTCTGGGTTCGGTCGTGCTGGCGTCTGTGACCGCATGGGGAGTGCTGCGGGCTTTGCTGGGCAACAATCCCTTGTTCCGCGTACCCCAATATGAGTTGGTGCACCCGGTCGAGTTTCTGGTTTACGCGGCGCTCGGGGTGGCGGGCGGCCTGGTGTCCGCCGCCTTCACGAAATTGCTCCTCAGAATGCGGGCGTGGTTCCTGCGCCTGCCGAAAAAGACGGCCTGGATCCAGCCCGTGGCCGGGGGCCTGGGGGTTGGGCTCCTAGGCTGGATGGTGCCTCAGGTGCTAGGCGTTGGCTACGGCTATGTCGGCGAGGCATTGAACGGCAAAATGGCTGTGGAACTGATGCTGGTGCTGGTCTTCTTGAAAGTGATCTCGGTTACGACCAGTTATGCCTCGGGAAACGCCGGCGGCATTTTCGGACCCGCGTTGTTCATCGGCGCCATGCTCGGAGGCAGCCTGGGAACGATTGCCCATCATTGGCTCCCCCGCTACACCGCCAACTCGGGTGCGTATGCCCTGGTGGGCATGGGAACCGCCTTTGCCGGGATCGTGCGCGCTCCGATGACCTCGGTGCTCATGATCTTTGAAATGACGCGGGACTATGCGGTGATTGTTCCGCTCATGATCTCCAACATGATCAGCCTGTTCATTGGTTCGCGCCTCGCACCCGTCCCCACGTACGAAGCTCTGGCCATTCAGGACGGGATTCACTTGCCGTCAGCCGAGGCGCGCTCCCGCCTGGCGCTGCGCCAGATCGCACGCGTCATGCGGCCTCCCAGACAGCTGCTCTCGGGTGCGCTCACCGTCCGCCAGGCGCTCGAGACATCCCGCTCGAGCGAGCTGCGAACTTACATTGTTGTGGATGACCGGGGCGTGATCGGCGTCCTCAACCGCGAGATCCTGGAGCAGGAATTTGCCAGCAAGCCCGACGAGGCGATCCGGAAGGTGGTCCCGGTCTTGAATTTTCCCCACGTGCATTCGGACCAGACCCTGGACGAGGCCCTCGATCGAATGGGATCGAACCATCTTGACATGCTGCCGGTCGTGAGTCGCGGAAACGTTCACCAGCTGGAAGGTACGGTCTCGGTGGGGGATGTTTTGAATTCCTATGGACTCGGAACCGAGCCCTGACCCGGGGTTCGTGCTTGGAAGTGTATCTTTCTCCAGTTACCGGAGCGCCGGGCCCTGCGATACCATAAAGGGTCGCACGAGTGTTACGCACTGAATCCGTGCGGCAATTCTGGAGTCTCCCATGGCAACCCTTTCCGAGACGAATCCCGCTGTTCCGCTGACCAAAAACGAGCACCTGCTGCGCTGGGTGGAGAAGATGGCCGACCTCACTGGTCCCCGCCGCATTCACTGGGTGGACGGGTCCCAGGAAGAGTATGACGAGCTTTGCGAGGAAATGGTCGCAAGCGGCACCTTCATCCGGCTGAATCGGGACCGATGGCCGGGATGTTTTCTCGCCCGCTCAGACAAAAGCGACGTGGCCCGCGTCGAAGAGCGTACGTTCATCTGCTCCCATTCGAAGGACGCCGCCGGGCCGACCAACAACTGGGAAAATCCCTACGAAATGCGGCGCAAGCTGCGCGGTGTGTTTCGCAATTCGATGAATGGCCGCACCCTGTACGTGCTCCCCTTCAGCATGGGCCCGGTCGGTTCGCCCCTGTCGCAGATCGGCGTCCAGCTGACCGACTCGCCTTACGTTGTGGTCAGCATGAGAATCATGGCGCGGATCGGCCTGGCGGTGTTCAAAGAGATCGACAAGGATTACAAGCGCGTGGTTGCCTGCCTGCACAGTCTCGGCGCGCCGCTCAAGCCGGGTCAGCGAGACGTCGCCTGGCCCTGTAATCCGGAAAAATACATCGTGCACTTCCCCGAGTCGCGCGAGATCTGGTCCTATGGCTCCGGATACGGCGGCAATGCGCTGCTCGGAAAGAAATGTTTCGCCCTGCGCATTGCCTCCGTCATGGCCCGCGATGAAGGCTGGATGGCCGAGCACATGCTCATCGTCGGTATCGAAGACCCCCAGGGGCAAAAGACGTATGTCGCGGCGGCGTTTCCGAGCGCCTGCGGGAAAACCAACTTCGCGATGATGGTTCCGCCCGAGGAGTTCAAGGGATGGAAGATCTCGACCGTGGGAGACGACATTGCCTGGATCACCCCGGACGAGAAAGGCCGGCTGCGCGCCATCAATCCGGAAGCCGGGTTTTTCGGGGTCGCACCCGGGACCTCGAAGAAAACCAATCCCAACGCCATGGCGACTCTCGCCCGGAACTCCATCTTCACCAACGTGGCGCTCACCCCGGAAGGCGGGGTGTGGTGGGAAGGCATGACGGAGGAGCCGCCCAAGGAATGCGAGGACTGGCAGGGCAATCTGTGGACGCCCCAGATCGCGAAAAAAACCGGAGCCAAGGCGGCGCATCCCAATGCTCGATTCACGGCGCCGGCCAAGCAGTGTCCCACGATTGACGCGGATTGGGAAAACTCCGCCGGGGTTCCCATCAGCGCCATTATTTTCGGAGGCCGCCGGGCCGAGATCGTTCCCCTGGTCTATCAGGCATTCAACTGGAGCTCCGGCGTCTACGTGGGAGCGACCGTGGGATCGGAGATGACGGCCGCGGCGGCCGGCGAAGTCGGCAAAGTGCGCCGCGATCCCATGGCCATGCTTCCGTTCTGCGGCTACCACATGGGCGACTATTTCCGCCACTGGCTCAAGATGCAGCGCTCACTCAGCGTGACGCCGCGAATTTTCCACGTCAACTGGTTCCGCAAAGATTCGGACGGGAACTTTCAGTGGCCCGGTTTCCGCGACAACTTCCGGGTGCTGAAGTGGATCGTCGACCGCGTGCACGGACGCGCCCGCACGAAGGAAACCCCGATCGGCTGGACGCCCTTTTACGAAGACATTGACTGGCGGGGGCTCGATTTCCCGCGGGAAACCTTCGAGGAGCTGCAGGAGGTGGACCGCGAAGCCTGGCAGCGCGAGGTCATCTCGCACGAGGAGCTGTTCATTCTCCTGCATAACCACCTTCCGCCGGAGATGATCTACGAACGCGAGTTGCTGATCTGCAGGTTGTAAAGCGCGGATGAAATCCGCGCCGCGAACAGCGGTTCGGAGTTTACCGGTCCCGAATGCAGGAGACCGCTTCGCGGCGTTTTCCGGGAGCGGGTTCGATAGCCGGCTCACAAGTACGCTTTTCCGGCGCGGATCCGTCCCGCGCGTATCGCTTTCCGGAACCGCTCGTAGTCCTTTGTAGTCTGGTCGGCGTAGGTGAAGGAGAACTTCGCGAGCGCCCTCGCCCAGCGGTCGCCCGCGCCCAGATAGCCGGTCAGGACCGCCGGATCCCCGGAGCGTGCGTGTCCCTTCGCCAGAACCTCGCCGCAGGTGGTTGCGTACTCCGTGAGTCCGCTTCCCCGGAGATCCTCATTGGAGATCGATGCCTTGTGGTCACTGAGCTGCCGCACCAGGTAGTCCGAGCCGCCCATCGAGGTCCATCCCAGCATGATGTCGGATTGCACCTGCATCATGCGCTCGCCTTCTACGACCCGCCGGCCCTGATGCATTTGGCTTTCCGCAGAGTCCACATAGGGAGCATAGGCCGACTGGATGGCCTCTTTGACCTGCAGGAACAGCGGATCGCGATCGCCGTCGCCGGCGAGGTGGAGCACGACATAGTCATGCGTGGCCACGCTTCCGGTGCCGACAACCTTGAAGGCGACGTCGATGGGCCGGTAAAAGTCGAGAGCCCGCCGGCTCGCTTCCGGCAACGTCTCGCGATAGGTTTTTAAGGAGTTCAGAATCTCGTCTCTCGCCGGCCTTGGAGGGTGCGTAAGAACCGGCGGCATCTTGAGGAAGCGGCGCGAATCGCCCTGTCCGGCCGTCAGCTTCTGGAGCGTGTGGCTGGGCGTGGCCCGCGCGGCGCGCTCAAGGACCGAGGTTCCGGGCTTTCCCCGGAACTGCCGGTGAATTCTGTATCGGTGCACTTCGAGCGAGGTCATGCGCGAAAAGTCGGTGACCCTGGCGCGATACATGCCGGCGCAGTCGAGGACTGCGTCCCGGCACTTGCTCTCGGCGTTTCCCGCTTCGCGTCCGGCGAGCACCAGGCTGGTGGCGAGGCGCCTCAGGTCCCACTCCCAGGGGGCGCGGATGGTTTCGTCGAAGTCGTTGATGTCGAAAACGAGCCGTCCGTCCGGCCCGGCGTAGGCGCCCAGATTGCGCACGTGGGCATCGCCGCATATCTGCACCCGAACTCCGGTCGCAGGCAGCAGCACCATGTCGGCGGCCATGATGGGAACGTTGCCGCGGAAAAATCCGAAGGGAGACGTCGCCATGCGCGCCATCTTGACCGGCACCAGAGCGGCGATGCGATGGCGATTGACGTCGGAAATCACGTCGATGGGATCGTGTTTGCGGCTTCGCTCGTTCCAGTTTGCGTGGTGAGCGCGTTTGAGCTTCCGGCGCAGACTCTGGCCAAACTCGATGCGTTCTTTGCGGCTGCGGTCGGGGGAGATCATGCTGGAACTCCTGGGGCAGCTTTCTCGAGCGCCGCTGCGAAGGCATCGAGCGACAGGGAGCGCAGAAGATTGCGGCGCAGGCCGCGCTCGACTTCAGCCAGCCGTTCCGCCGCCGCGGAGAGCCATTCGAAATCGGCCGACTGGGCGAGCTTTTCGAGTTCGCCCGCAACGTCCCGGTTGCGCACCAGAGCCGGCGAGCCGCCCTCAAGAAACAGCAGATCTTCAAGCAGCGAATACAAACAGTGGAGCAGCCGATCCATTTTCTCCCTGCCCTCGGCCCCGGCACGGTAGGTCTCGGTGACGCGGAACAGTTCACTGTGGGTGCGGAAGCCGAGCGCGGCCCCGAGAAGGGTGAGCGCGTCTTTCCGCGCGGCGGCGTAGACCTCAAGCTTGAAATTCCGCGCGCGCCCGATGGCCCCCTCGGCGAGTCTGGCCGCCAGCGCCCGTTCCTCGGGCTTCAACTCCGGACGGTGCTGCGCCAGATCGTTCTCGATCTCCGCGACCGGGAGAGAGCGCAGGACCAGGGTCATCGACCGCGAGCGGATGGTCGCGAGCAGCTCGCCGGGGTTTTCGGCAACCAGAAAAATGGTGGCGAACTCCGGCGGCTCTTCGAGCACCTTGAGCAGCGAATTGGCGGCTTCCTTCATGAATGCCGAATCCGTAAAGATGAAAACCCGCTCCCGGGCTTCGACCGGGCGAAAGTATATGGAATCGATGACGCGGCGGACCTGGTCGACTTTGATCATCATCTGCGGAGGATCGGGAGGGATGACGAGAACGTCGGGATGGGTCTGAACGAACAGCCGGGTCTCTTTTTTCTCCGCTTCCCTCAGCCCTTCCCGGGCCTCGGAGGCCTCCGCCAGGCGCGATTCAAGGTCTTCGATGCCGCCGATGCGAACGCAGTTCGAACAACGGCCGCAGAAATCCGGAAGCTCATTGGCCCGGGGGCGTTCCAGGCAATTCATGGCGCGGGCAATCATGGTGGCCAGGGTGTACTTGCCGGAGCCAGCCGGGCCCGCAAGAATCGCCGCCTGCGGAAACCGGCCGCGCCCGAGCATATCGCGAACGCTGGCGACGAGTTCGGAATTGCCTTGAAAGTCAGAGAATGGCATCTCCGGTTCCGTTCCTCATGCATTGCTTCCTCGCGCGCGCCCCATCCATCCGGGCTAGGCGCGGGCGACCGACCAGCGCAGGGCGCTCGCGCCGCCTCCTTCTCCCTTCAGCTCAAGGGTGCCCTGATCGGCGCGGGCATGGACCCGCACTCCGTTCACTTCGGCGCGCGGCAGATGTTTCATCTCCTCGGGCGCCAGCGACAAACGTATGCTCCAGGTGTTGCGGACCGCCGGATTGTACCAGCCTTCGTATCCGCCGGCGGTCTTGGCCACGCCCACCAGGGGAGAGGCAAAGCGAAAACTCGGGACCGGCAGTCGGGGACGAACGACGATGCCTGTCTCCGTGAATTCGAGGCCGGTCAGCCTGGCCGCGGAATAGAGCGGGCAGGCATGCGCGTGCATATTCAGCACCGGAAAATCAGTCCAGCCGAAAGGCCTGCCGCCCGTGGTTTCGCCGGGCTTCCGGCTCAAGCGGGAATTCAGGACGTCGGGGCCGCTCCAGGTGCCGTACCAGATTTCCGGATAGAGCTCTGCATGCCGGGCCAGAGAATTTTTCTTCCACTCATCCCAGGCCATCGCGGGGTCGATGCCCGAAAGCGCCCAGACGAGAATCTGGTTCAGCGACGGCCACACCCCGCCGGCAACCGAGGTTCCAGGCTCCATTTTCCACGGGCCGCGCGTCGTCCGGTCCGGACTGTCGCTCAGCTGCATGGCCCCCGTGGGCGAGCTCCGCCGCAGTTCCCGATCGATGGATCCGACGAGGACAGAGGTTTGTTCTTCGCTCAGGGCGCCCGCGAGTATCGCCCAGGGCTGCGGCTCGAGCCAGAGCCCATGCTCGCCCAGCCAGCCCAGTTCCGGCCCGAGCCAGGCGCGCCGGAGCCATTTTCCCGTCCACTGCTCCTGGACGGCGTGGCGGTGCTCTTCCGCCTTCTGGCGAATGCTCGCGATCAAGGCGGCCTCTTCGCCGGCAGAGGAGAGCATCAGCGCGTAACGGTCGAACACGTAGGCCGCCATGGCCGAGTTCAGGACGCTCTCGCCGCGCTCGACAACCTCGTTGACCTCGGACGGAAGCGACCAGGCGTTGACGAGAGCGTCATTCCAGTCGTTGCGCAACATGCGCATCAGGCCATGCTGGCCGGTCCCGACCTCGCCGGTCAGACGTCTGTAGGAGCGCGCGAGCAACTCCCGCACCCGGACGCCTTCGGCGCGGACGCCATAAATCGGAACCAGCTCTGCCTCGAGAAACGGGGCGTCGCGCGTCCCGAGAACGTATTCGCTCGCCAGCCACAAAAGCCACAGAGGCATGTCGCTCGAATTGTCCGATGTGGTCGGCATCGGCATGCCGTGGCCGACCATGCCGTATGGGATCGAGCCGTCCGAGCGCACTGCCTTCAGCGTGTAACGGAGGACTTCCTTCACGATTTCCGGATCGCTGAACAGGAACGGAAGCACATGCTGAAGCGGGTCGCGCGCCGCGCCCTGGAACCCCATCACGTACTGATAAATGCTGGCCTGCGAGAGGATGTGGTGATGGAAGAAATCGTCGTAGGTCAATCCGCTGCGCAGATAATAATGGTTCCACCTCGTCTCGCGTTCGACCCAGGGTTCGCTCTCGACGGCGAAGCCGAGCCCGCTCTTCTTCCACTGGCTTGCGGAGTCGGCCAGCGCCCGTTCGCCCAAGCGGCGATACTTTGCGGCCAGGGAATCGAGGTCAAATCCGCCGGGAAGATAGCCGTACAGGAAGCCGAGCGTCGAGCTCTCGCCCGCGGCCAGCGACAGCTTGCGTTCGACGACCAGAGCGCTTTCGCTCCCGGAGGGGCTGAGATCTCCGTCCAGTTCGCGGTCGAGACCGGCCGGGTGTTCGACACCGCCCGGCCCGGAGCTCGCAGTCCAGGCGCCCAGGAACGCCTTGCCGTTGGCGGTCACGCCGTCGGCGGGGCCATCGAGCGAGACCAGAAACGTGGCCGGCGGATTCAAGTCGTCGAAGCGGGCGAGCCGTGGGGCGTTTTTGTCCGGAGGGGTAAGGAACGGATCGGGATTTTTCTCGAGCCGGGCCACGACGTCGGCGAACGCGCGCTCGGCGGCGGGATCGGTACCCGTGAACTGTTTTTTCTCGACCAGGCCCGAGCCGTCGCTCAGTTTGCGAAAGCTGTGCTCGAAGCGCGCGCCGAAGTCGCGGCGCAGCTCATGCATGCTCTTTCCGGAAGAAGAGGACTCCATGAACGAGCGGAAGGAAAACTGATACAGCTGGCAGCCCCAGTATTCGATCCAGCGCAGCTCGGCTTTCTGCTTTTGACGGTTGGTGATCTTCACCTGAGAAATGAGCACCGGGTCGTCTCCGAACGGGGCGAAGATCGTCTGATCGATCTCCCAACTCTCATTGCCGACCCTCTTGCGGAAGTACCCCACCCCGAAGATGCGGTCAAAGCTTCCCGCCGGGGCGCCTGCGGGATAGACGGTCGCCAGCGCCAGACGGCCATCGGTCAGATAACCGAAGCCGCCCGCGAAGATCCCCCGCTCCGGAGCGTGGTCGTTCAGAAACTTGGGCGCGCCCTCATCCTGCCGCACCCGCACCGGGCCGTAATTGGAGGCAATGGCGACGATGCGGTCATTTCCCACCTGATGGATGTGCTCGCTGGGCGCGAGAATTCCGGGGTTCACGTCGGTCCTGGCCTTGGGATCGCGAACCTGGTCGCAGGTGTAACGGAAGGCGGGGAGGCCGAATTCGTCTTCCATCCACTCGCCAAAGTGTCCCGAGCCGTAAGGCTTTTCCTGAGCGGCGGGGGGAGTCTCTTCGCCCTCGGCCCGCAGAAGCTTCGGGACCAGGCCGGCTGCGGCCGCGGTCTTCGCGGTCGCGGAAAGAAACCGCCGGCGATCAACGGACATTCTGCGCCCTCTTCGACAGACCCTCGAGGCCCAGCCGGCGGGCGACGATTTCTATGATTTTTGCGTGCGTTTCCTCGGGCGTGCCCCGGGCGTCGACCACCACCACCCGCTCGGGCTCGCGCCGGGTGATTTCGAGATAGGCATGGCGCACACGCGTGAAGAAGTCGCGGTCCTCGCCCTCGAACCGGCCTTCGTGGGGGGTCGCGGAGCCCGTTCGCGCACGGTTGCGCCGGCGGGCCCGCTCGACGCACGCGTCCACGTCGGAGTCCATCAGGAGGGTCAGGTCGGGCTTCAGGCCGCCCAGCAGCACCCGATCGAACTCGAGAACCGGTTGACTGCCGAGCCCTCGTCCGCCGCCCTGATAGGCCTCGCTGGAATCGGTGAAGCGGTCCGAGAGCACGGTCCGGCCGGCTTCGACCGCGGGCAAAATGACCTCCGCGACATGTTGCGCCCGCGAGGCGAACATCAGCGCAAGTTCAGCCATGGGCACGAGGCCCGAGGTCTCGGTGTCGAGCAGCAGACGGCGAATCTTGTCCCCGGCTTCGGTGCCGCCGGGTTCGCGCGTCACGACGACCTCAAGCCCGTCGGCGCGCAATTTCGCGGCCAGCCGCTCGAGCTGGGTGCTCTTGCCGGCGCCATCCAGCCCTTCAAACGTGACAAACTTGCCGCGCGCGCCCACGGAGAGATCATATCAATGAACGTTGTAGAATTTCCGGGAACCGAACGCCCGTCGAAGGAAAACCTTGATCATGTCGAAAACGTTCGCCACCTCCATTACCCGCCGCAGCTTCCTGGAGAAAGCCGGCCAGGGGCTGGCGGCCGCCAACGCTTTGGGTTCGCTCTTGAAGGACGCCCGCGCCGAGCCCCTCCCACCCGATGAGCTCCGCGTCCCGGATCCTCCCGGCCGGAAGCTCGGATGGGCCATCGTCGGTCTCGGCAGTCTGGCCATTCACCAGATCCTCCCCGCATTTTCCGGATGCGAGAAATCCAGAGTGGTTGCGTTTGTGAGCGGCCATCCCGACAAAGCCCGTAAACTTGCGCTGCGCTACGGGGTGAGCGAGCGCAACATTTACAACTACGAAAACTATGATTCCATCAAGAACAATCCCGAAGTCGACGTGATCTACATCGTGCTTCCGAACGGGATGCACGCCGAGTACACGGTGCGGGGCCTCGAGGCCGGCAAACACGTCTTGAGCGAGAAGCCGATGGCGACCACTCCCGCGGAATGCCGCCAGATGATCGACGCCGCGCGCAGGCAAAACCGAAAGCTGATGGTGGCCTACCGCTGCCGCTATGAGCCGTATAACCAGGAGGCCATCCGGATTGCACGCTCCCGCGAGCTTGGCCCCACGCAGATGATTCTTGCCGATGCCGGCTTTCCCATGGGCGACCCGGCGCAGTGGAGGTGCAACCGGCAGCTCGCCGGCGGAGGATCGATGATGGACATCGGCATTTACGCCCTGAACGCTTCCCGCTACCTCACGGGCGAAGAGCCTGCCGAAGTCAACGCCATGATCTCGAGTACGCCGGGCGATCCGCGGTTCCGGGAGGTCGAAGAGCACGTGGTGTTTCAGTTGCGGTTTCCGAGCGGCGCCCTGGCCAACTGCACTTCCAGCTACGGGTACTTCCACCAGAGTGTTTTCCGGGTAATGGGGACCGAGGGACGGCTGGTGCTCGATCCGGCTTCCTGGTACACCGGGCTGCGAATGTGGACCGAGCGCGACAACGTGATCAACGAGCGTACTCTGCCGGTGGTGGACCACTTCGCCGCGGAAATGGACCACATGTCGGACTGCGTACTCGAAGACAAGCCACCGCTCACTCCCGGCGAAGAAGGCCTGCGCGATATTACCCTCATTCAGGCCGTCTATGAAGCGGCGCGGAGCGGCAACCGGGTGAAGCTTTGAAGGCCGCAGCCGGCGGAACCGGTCGGGCGCGGGCGCACGCCACCGTGGCCTCTCGCGTTCGTCTTTGTCGTCTTTGCCGTCTTTGCCGTCTTGGTCGTAGTCTTTCGGCCGGCAGGCGGCTTGAGGCCGCGCAAGCGGCCCGAGGTCCGGGCCTGAATGGGGCAGTTACCCGCTATCCAATCGGGTCGATAAAGGAGCGCCTTGTGAGGACTTCTCTGTTCGTAATGGTCTTGATTGCGGTTCTTGGCTGTCCGTTTGTGCGGTGTCTGAGCGCACAGGCGCCCCGCATCAGTCTTTCGGTCGACGCAACCGACGCCCCGCGAAAGATCTTCCACGCCCAGCTGACCATTCCGGCGAGCGCGGGAACCCTGACTCTCTACTACCCGAAGTGGATTCCGGGCGAGCACGCGCCGAGCGGCCCGGCGATCGATCTTGCCGGGCTGAAGTTCACCGGCAACGGCCAGATCCTCAATTGGCGGCGGGACCTCGCCGACAACTGGACGGTGCACGTGGAAGTTCCCGCGGGCGTCGAGGAAGTCCATGCAACGCTCGACTATCTTTCCCCGAGCGAAGGCGACCAGAGCCTGTTTTCCGCAGGCGCTTCGGCCACCGAGAAGCTGGCGGTCGTCAGCTGGAACCAGGTCCTGCTGTATCCCGCGGGCTCGACCGCCGACGAACTTACGTATTCGGCTTCGCTGCGCTTGCCCCCGGGGTGGAAATTTGGGACGGCCCTGCCGGTCGCCTCGCGCGCGGGTGATGAGATTCACTTCCAGCCGGTCTCGCTCTCGATGCTGGTCGATTCGCCGGTCATCAGCGGAGAATACCTGAAAGTCGTTCCCCTCAACCAGGGCCAGAACCCCCCGGTCGAAATGGACATCGCCGCCGACAGTCTCCATGCGCTCGAGGCCCCCCAGGAAGTCTGGGAGGAATACGGCAACCTGGTGAAGCAGGCGGTCGCGCTGTTTGGCGCGACTCATTATCGCGCCTACCATTTCCTGTTCAGCTTGAGCGACCACGTGGCCCACTTCGGCCTGGAACACCATGAGTCCAACGACAGCCGCACCGAAGAAGCCGCTCTGATCGATCCCGCGCTGCGGGCGCTCGATGCCGGCTTGCTGCCGCACGAGTATGTGCACTCCTGGAACGGGAAATACCGCCGGCCCGCGGGCCTGGCCACGCCCGACTACCAGCAGCCCATGCAGGACAACCTGCTCTGGGTCTATGAAGGGCTCACGGAGTATCTGGGCGACGTGCTCACGGCGCGCAGCGGTCTCGAGAAGCCGGAGACCTATCGCGATCAGCTGGCGTTGAGCGCGGCCGTGCTCGATCATCGTCCCGGCCGGAGCTGGCGAAACCTGCAGGACACAGCCGATGCTGCGGCCCTGCTCTATTACACGTCGAGGGAATGGGACTCATGGCGGCGCAGCGTGGACTATTACGCCGAAGGCGAGCTCGACTGGCTGTGGGCGGACGCGATTATCCGCAGCGAGACGCGGGGGAAGAAATCCATCGACGATTTCTGCAAGTTGTTCCATGGCGCGCCGAGCACGCCCCCGAGCGTCAAGACCTACACCTTCGACGAGATCGTGCAGGCGCTCAATGAGATCGCTCCCTACGACTGGCGCGGATTCTGGAACGAGCGTCTGACCAGCCACGGTCCGGGCGCGCCGCTTGGAGGAATTGAGAATACCGGATGGAAGCTCGAGTATGACGAAACCCGCTCCGATACGGTGCGCGCAGTGGAAGAGGACCGTCACGTCCTCTACGCCGGGTTCTCGGTGGGGCTTGTCCTCAAAGAAGACGGCACGGTCGAAGACACCATCGAAGGCATGGACGCCGCCCGGGCTTCGATCGGCCCGGGGATGAAGATCATGGCCGTCAACGGCCGCCGCTTTTCTGCCCCGGTTTTTCGCCAGGCGCTCGCTTCGGGCAAGACGAACTCTGAACCCTTGGAGCTCGTGATCGAGAACACGGATTATGTCCGCACCGTCCGTCTCAACTATCATGGCGGGGAACGGTATCCGCACCTGGTGCGCGAGGAATCGAAAAAAGACGTCCTGACGGATATTCTTCGCCCCCGCTGAAGCGGACTCTCCGCGGTGCAGACTCGCGTGTACCGCAAGGATTCCAGCAAAAGATGCTTCGGGAATAAAGAGCTTGCCCGCGTGTTACTAAACTTGTTCTAAATACAAATTAGTTGGAGGCACATTCAACGGTAGGAATCCGCTGGCGGAAACAGCCAGAAAGCTCACGGCTTAGAAGTGGGATGAATGGCTGGTTTTCTATGTAATTCGGGATTTCACCATGATTGCCCCCTCAGTCCCTTCCTTATTATTATTTATGTGTCTTGCCCCGTCGCCGTTGGCGCCTCGCCAGGGGCTCGATCCGGCAGGAACCGCACGGAGGTCATGTGACTGTCGTCATTCCAAATTTCGAGCGCCCCGCAGTGGTTCATGCCGCCGCCGCCGAAGTCGTAGGCGCGCCGCACGTCAAAGTGAAATTGCTTGCCGACAGCAGTGCGACAGGCGGTGCCTTGTCGACCGTGCGGGTAAGTCTCGACAAGGGCGCAGACGGCGCCCGGCCGCACCACCACAAGAAATCGGCGGAGATGTTCTACATCCTTGACGGCCGGATGGAAGTACTTTCAGGAAAACAGATCTTAAAGGCAGAAGCAGGGGACGTCATTGTCGTGCCACCGCTCATGCCTCATGCGTTCGCGGCGGAACGCGGCAGCAGCGCAGAAGTTCTGATCATCATTGCCCCCGGCGTCGAGCGGTTCGAATACTTCAGACGGCTGGCTCGCATCGCGCGCGGCGAGGACAAGCCGGAAAGCCTGAAGGACCTTCAGGACCTGTACGACAACTTCTTCCTGAATAGCCCGGAGTGGGAAGATGCTCGCAAGCTCTGACGTCCAGGAATCAGCACGAGAATACCGACCGACGAGGATCGTTTTTCCCGGATAGAACGCTCTAGATTTATTCTCATTCGGCCCCCCTCACGTCCTTTCGTTCCGAGACCATGAAACACCGGGTCGGACTATACGGACAACGATGTGTCAACCATGTTTTTGGACAGCAATACCAGCTGTGGCGGGCCGCTCTCGACCTATGTCACCGTTCGGCGACAATTCCGATTGTCGGCGTTCGACGACACAGCTTGGATCTCAGAACCATCGTCTTGATCCTGCAAGATAGCAGCTGTCGCATGAACTATCTGCGCGTCATGCGCAGCTCGATCATCATCCGCTCGTTTCCTTTGTCATCAATCAGGAAATGGCGATGCAAGAGAAGGCGCCCGTTTTCCTCAAGGTGCGCGCGCGCCACGGTCTTGTGCCCGGGACGCTCCGGATCGAGTGCGGTGGACCAGAGCACGATGTTCTTGCCGTCGAACGCGCCGTCGCTCTGACGGATGGACATGGTCGTCTGCCGCGAATCGTACCACACGGTCGTGAAGCGGTTCGTTTTGGAATCGAAGCCCGAAATTCCTGTGCCCGTGCTCTTCGTTCCGTCAGGATTCAGGAAAGTGAAATCCGACTGCAGAAACTTGCCATCCTGGATCATGTACTGCTTACAAGCGCCTTTGGTCACGATCGGCTTTCCGTTCATCGGGAAGAAACTTTTCACCACGTCCCAGTCGCCGGCAAACTGCGCAAGCAGCTTCTGCCCGGCACCGGGGGCGTTCGCGGGCTCGTATTGATTGTGGGTTTGCTGCGCGAGCGCAGCAGCGCCAAGGAACAATGCCACGGCAATCCATTTCTTCATGACACGGGATCATACGCGAAGATCGCGATGATTGCATGGCTCGAGGGAGACCGATCGCCCATCTGCTCGTGCCAGCGAGAGACCGGCGGCTGGGAAGTGTCAATTCGCCGCCGGATGAGAACCCTGAAGAAGGAATGAGTTGTAAGAGCTGAACTCGACCTTAGAGAGTTAGTTGGCGCGGGTCCATTGCCCCGTTTGTCGACCCGTGACGCCGATTGGGGCCAGGAGGATCTTGAACCCGAAAAACATTTACCTTCAATTTCCCCTCATGTAAACTCTGAACTCATGAACTCAGTTACGAATTTGGAAAAAGTTGCCAGCTACTTGAGATCGGTGGAGAAAGGCAACGTCGCCTACGCGGACCTGTTCTCTCGCGATGCCGTCTTAGAGCAGCTCCCCAGCCGCTTCTACCCGAACGGCACTAAGTCTGGAGTCGGCGAGATTCTCGAGATGTGTCGAAAGTTGATAGCGAGTCAGAGCTTCGAGGTCAAGAGCTGCGTTTCTGACGGGGACAGGCTGTGGGTCGAAGCCGTCTGGACCGGCACGCTGGCGATCCCTTTTGACAGCCAGGCTGCCGGCTCTCAGATGCGTGCGCACTGCGCCATGTTTTTCGAGTTCGACGATGGAAGGATCGTCTACCAACGCAATTATGAGTGCTTTGAGCCCTGGTAAACAGCCGGCTAACTCCCCAGATAGGTCAGAATGCAAGGGTGTTGTTTCTGCTTCTCTAGAATTCCCCTACGGTCTCGTTCGTTGATCGGCACGTCAATTGGCGCGCGGCGCTTAAATCCCTTTTCTACCGGACCCACCGTCTTACGGCGCTCCAATCCTCAAATCCTGGATTTCTTAGTGGGCTGTGGCGCTTAAATTCCGGACCGGCGGCGCATCGAGCCGGCCGCCGCAGCCTGTTCCTGCCATGAAGGCCCCGGCAGGACGACAAACATGAGAAGCGCCAGTTAATCGAAAGTGCTATGTATGGGCTGCGACAAGGCAGTTAGATCCGGGAAACTTGTTGCAAACAAAGAGACGCCAATCCGGGACTTAGGAGCCGCGAGATAGTTAAGGCAAAAATGACCACATGAAACTTGATTCAGGAATGGGGCTCGCCTATGATCGTGCACGCTTTCATGGGGCGGTCCAGCGGAGTCGGGCCCAACTTGAGATCCACTGCACGTCCATATCCAGCAATTCACGGCGCCGCGAATGCCAGCGGTCTTATGTAGTCCACTCACCGTGGCGGTCCATTCCTTCCTGGTGAGCGGAATCGAGGTTCAGTAACTGATCCAGTTCGCGGCTGCATCGGCAGAGGAAAGCCTGATTGAAACCTCAGAAAGAAATGGTCTGGGCCGGGCGGAGGAAGGCCGCGGGACGAAACCAAGCTGTGAGCAGCGAAGCGGCGAATTTCCAATTCTCGATGAACAGTGAGGAATGAAATGGACGGTAAGCGCGTGAGACATCATCCCGAAGGCCCCATGATGGCGGCCAAGGCGCCACGGTCGATGTTGCTTCTGGCGGTATTTGGGCTGCTTGCTGCCTCCTCCCTGCACGCGCAAACCTATGCTCTGTCGCTTTCGACCAGTGCGAACCGCAGCAGCGCCGTCGCCCTCAATGGCGCTACCCTTGCGGGCAATGCCTATGTTTTCACCAGCAACGCCGCGAACCTCCAGAACGTCGATCCCAGCGGGGCGAGCAAGGTCTGCTACTGGCTGGATAACACCTCCGCGACGGGCACGGCCGCGCGCTGCGAATCGATTGCGCCCTACGATTTCGCAGCCAGCGTCAATAGCACGGCAAGCTCACCGGCGGACCCCTGGAACACCACGACGGTTGCCAATGGCACGCACACCATCACCCAGGTGGTAACCCTGTCCTCTGGCGGCAGCGAGATCGACACCGCCACCTTCACCATCCGGAACCTGACCCTGTCCCTGTCTCCTGCCAGTCTTAGCTTTGGCAGCCAAGCCGTAGGCACGACCAGCTCCGCCCGGACCGTGACCCTCACCAACAGCGGGACGAGCACGGTGAGCATCAATTCCAACGGGATCACCACGAGCGGCGATTATGCCGAGACCTCTGAATGCGGAACAACGCTCGCCGCCGGGGCCCAGTGCACCATCCTCGTGAGCTTCGCGCCCACCGCCGCGGGAACCCGGACAGGGACGCTGTCGATAAGCGACAACGCTCCCGGGAGCCCGCAGACGGCGACTCTATCCGGGACCGGCACCAGCTCGACAGGATCCACGTATGCGCTGTCGCTTTCGACCAGTGCGAACCGCAGCAGCGCCGTCGCCCTCAATGGCGCCACGCTTTCGGGCAATGCCTATGTTTTCACCAGCAACGCCGCGAACCTCCAGAACTTCGATCCCAGCGGGGCGAGCAAGGTCTGCTACTGGCTGGATAACACCTCCGCGACGGGTACGGCCGCGCGCTGTGAATCGATTGCGCCCTACGATTTCGCAGCCAGCGTCAATAACACGGCAAGCTCACCGGCGGACCCCTGGAACACCACGACGGTCGCCAATGGCGCGCACACGATCACGCAGGTGGTAACCCTGTCCTCCGGCGGCAGCGAGGTCGATACGGCCGCGTTCACCGTCGAGAACCTGTCGGCGCCAACCGCTACGTTCTCGGCCAACCCGACGACCATCGCCCAGGGTGGATCCAGCACCCTGAGTTGGAGTGCGACCAATGCGACCTCGGTCTCGATAAGCAATGGCATCGGTCCGGTAGCCGCCAGCGGCTCGCTCGCCGTCCAGCCGGCGGCGACGACGACTTACACGCTCACGGCATCGGGTCCCGGCGGGAGCGCTACCGCATCGACCACCGTGACCGTGGGCAGCTCGACGGTCTCCCGTTACGAGTACGTGGCCACCGACCAGAACCTGTACGTGTACGACATGGACAACAATTTCCAGCTGCTGAAACACGTAAGCCTCCCTCAAGTCCAGGGCGTCCGCGGAATCGGAGCGGTGGTCGGCACGCATATGCTTTATATTTCCTACGGGCAATACGGCCGCAACAACGTGTCCGTGCCCGGCTCCCTCCTCAAATACGACTTGCTGACCAACACGGTCGTGTGGACGCAGTCGTACACGTTCGGCGTCGATAGCTTCGACATATCGCCGGACGGCAGCACCATCTACATGCCCGATGGGGAGAACTCGGGTGACGGCACCTGGTATCTCATTGACGCCGCGACGGGCAACGTGAAAGGAAACATCAACAGCGGCTGGATCGGCCCGCACGATACCGTCGTCAGCCTGGATGGGGCGGACGTGTTCTTATGTCCACACCACTCGCCGGAGCTGGTTGAGGCCAGCACATCCACCAACAGCGCGGTGCTCCATGTGCCGCTGAAGCTGCCGGAGGGGCCCTTCACCATCAACGGCAAGCACACCTTGGCGTTCAGCACAGAGACCGGCCTGTTCGGATTTCAGGTCATCGACACCACCTCGGGTACCGTGCTATTCACAGTGCCGGTTCCCGGCTTCTCGGTCCCTTCGAGTTTCGGTGGGGACACGGCGGACCATGGAATTTCACTTTCCCCGGATGAAAAGGAAATTTATCTGATCGACACCGCCAATGCGTACGTGCATGTGTTCGACGTGAGTGGACTGCCGTCGGTCGAGCCCAGCCTGATCGCCAATGTCCCTCTGACCACCACCTTCACCGGCAACCAGTCGCCCTGCCTGTACGACTGCGGGCGCGAGGGGTGGATTCGTCACACGCTGGATGGAAAATACGTCCTGGTGGGAGATTCGGGGAACGTGATCTCGACGAGCACGCGGCTGGTCGTGGGCACGCTCCCCCAGCTTTTTAACACGCGCGTGTACGTTGGGATCGACTGGCAGAACGGTCTGCCTATCTCAACCAGTACGCGCCAGGGCAAGGGATATGTAACGCACTGATGTCACGCGGCGCTGGACGGGCCATTTTACGGCGGTGGAATCCCGTATTTCGCGGGCGGCGATGGCGCCTAAACGCCGGACTGGCCGCCGCCTCGCGCCAGGATCTTCAGGGCATTGTCGCGATAGACCTGCTTCAGGCTTGCCTCCGGCAGGCCGAACCCATTCAGGCTCCAGTGATAGCCGAACTGCTCGATCTCGTAGAAGTGCTCATCCATGGTTTCTAAAATGCGAAACGTGGTCCGGTACATTGGCTTGTCAAAACCCATGTCGGTTCCGTAAACAAGACGATCTGCATACCGCGCATAAAACTGGGAGACGCGACGCGGTATGGGGGCAGTCTCGGCGTATCTGGCGGAGATATCGGCATAGAGGTTCGGATTACGCTCGAAAAGCTCACCCAGGCGCGTCAGGTCGTAGTCGAGGTTGGCAAAGTGGCAAGCAATAAACGTGGTTTGCGGATGTTTCTTGACCGCGTGTTCGAGAAGGTCGACCATGCCGGAGAGATCCACGATATTCGGCTGATTGTCCAACCGCCAGTGATAGGCGTTCATCAGCCCGTCATTGTTTCTGTCCATGGGCTGATACATCCAGATCGGGTCCGCGACGTGAATGCTGACCGGCATTTTCAATTCGCCGCACCTGGCAAAGAGCCCATCCATCCGACGGTCGTCCGGATGCATGCCCAACGTCTTTAACTTGCCGCTCTGCATGCCTTTCCCCTTGTCGTGAAGCTCGCCGACGCCGCGCGCACCGGCTTGATGACACCTTTCAAGTTCCCGGATGGCGTCCGGCCCGAATCCCGGCTTGTCATAGGCGTTAAAGTCCAGACCGCACCATACCTCGAAACGATTTGGATATTTGGCGTACTGACGGTAGACCCTGTCAAAATCGCCGCCCACAGCCGCAGTGAGAATGACTGTTTTTTCGACGCCAACCTCGTCCATGTTGCCAACCCATTCCGCAATCTGCTCCGGGGTTTTGGCGTAGGGATGCGAATGCATATCAAGGATCGGATACCTGGCTTTGGCAACCTGCGTCACCGGGATCTTGTAGATGGATTTGGGCCGGTAGTCTTTGAGAAGTATTTGCTCGGCTGATTCTCCAGGCGGCTGATTCTGCGCCCCGATGCCCTTGCCTGCGGAATGATCCGGCTGATCCTGCGCGGTCTCGAAAGCATGCCCAAGACCAGGCATGATAGGACCCGCCGCCAACCCGACGCCGCCTGTTTTCAGAAACGTTCTTCGATTCATGTCATCTCCGTGTTGTTGGATTGGGTTCCACACAAAATCCCTGGGATGAACGCTTAAATTAGCCCGGCACGCAACGAACCTGCACGCAAACGAATATAAATGCACGGCCCCTACCGCGCGCCGGTGGATAGTGGGGGGAAGGTTTGGTTTCGCGCGTAGGACATGGGGAAAATGGAGTTGCGCGATACTGTGGCGGTAACGCCGTAGGGGCGGGCCTTCGGCTTCGATCTTCGGTCTTCGATCTAAGCCAATCCGAGCTTGCGTGAAGCGGCCTCCGGGGCTTGAGACCTTCGGGCTAGACGTATCCGAGGCCCGCCAGGCGATCGTGGATGATCTCGTCTTCGCCGCTTGAACCGTTCCCGGGCGATTTTTTTTCCATGCGAGCGGCGAGCGATCTTCCCTGCATCGTCTCGGGAATTTCGTAGCCGGCGAGGTCAAGCAGGGTGGGGGCCATGTCGAGGAGGCGCGCGCCCTCATATTCGCCGCTCAGCGGGCAGTTCGCGCCCGCCAGGATGAACATCCCATACTGCGCGTGATTGCAGCCGTCCGGGCCGGTGTCGTTTTCCTGGAGGTGAATTCGGCCATGGCCGACCGTGCCGATCGAGCGCCAGTAGAGCCCGCCGAAGTGGACGATGAGGTCGGGCGGGACATTGCGGACATTTTTGTAGATTTCTCCGGGCTTGAATACCCGCGTGTTCAGGGGCCGGCCGTGCTCGTCCGCGAGATGCTCGAGGCCGGCCTTGATCTGGTCCGCGAAGGACTCACAGGCCGCGGCCGGAATGGCCCCTTCGGGCTCTCTGCCCTGGATGTTGAAGAACATGCGCGCGTAGTATCCGCCCTCGCTCCAGGCCTTCGTCTTCTTCCAGTCGACGTTCAGCTTGTCCAAAGGGGTGGGCCCGGCCGGGTACTGGTTCAATACCAGGAGCCCTTCGCGGACCAGCCACTCATTGACCGCGATTCCGCCGTCGAGGCGTTGCGCGCCGTGATCGGACACCACAAGAACCAGGGTATCGCCGTCGAGGAGCTCGAGCGCCTTTCCGATCTGCTCGTCCAGCCACAAGTAGTATTCGGGAATCGCGTTGCGATAGGGGTTGCCCGGCTCGAAGCGGACATGCTTCTCGTCGAAGAAATTCCAGAAGCCGTGGTGCATGCGGTCCAGGCCGATGTCGACGAAATGGAGGTAGTCCCACTCCTCCTCCTGCAGGAGCCAGTGAACCAGCTTCCATTGCTTCCGGCTCATATTGAAAATCTCTTCTTTGAGCCAGTCCTTGCGGTCGGTGCGGAAATTCTTGACGTCGACCGGATACTCGCCGACCAGCTCGTGGATCTTCGCCTTCAGACCGGGAGGGTGCGTGAAATCGTTTTTCGCCGGGTCGGGAGTGAGAAAGCATCCGACGCTCAGGCCGTGGATTCGGCGGGGGGGATAGTTCGGCGGGACGCCGACGACGATCGACCGCTTCCCCTCGCGGGCCAACTGGTCCCAGATGGCGAGCGCCTGGATCGACCGGGAGTTTGCAAAGGCCAGTTTGTCATAGGAATAATCCACGCGGTTGCGAAAGCCGTAGATGCCAAGCGATCCGGGGTCCTGGCTGGTGGCCATCGACATCCATGCCGGCACCGTGATGGGAGGGTTCACGCTTTCGAGCCGGCCGTAGACTCCGGCGTCCATCAGCCGCCGGAGATTCACCAGGCGCTCGTCGCCGAAGATAATTTCCGGCGCGGCGCAATCGAGACCGAGAACGCAGATTTTCATTTCGGGAGAAGGGAACTTCCTTCCATGGATTCAGGCCGGGGAGCGCCCAGATAGTCGAGGACCGTCGGCGCAAGATCGACGATCGAAGCCCTGTGACGTCCGCCCGGCTCCGCTCGCCCTCCTTCGGTGAAAGGGCGGGGAGCGCGATTCATGAAGCAGATTCCCGGCACCGATTGAGGATCGACGATGTGGTCTCCGCTCCAGAGCCGGGTGTTGTCTTCGAGGAGCGAATTGGCGAATCCGCCCACGGCGCTCTGCCAGGAGACGCGGAACCCGGGACAGAAATTGACCAGAAGATCGGGAGCGGCGCCTGTGTAAGGGCCGGAATAGAGTTCTTCGCGGCGGCGGACATCGCGAATGGCGGTGCGGCCGGTCGTTGGATCGCCGGTTCCCGCAAGACCGGACTGGATCGCGGTCCTCACCCGCTCGGCCTCGGTTCCTTGCTCGAGAACTCCCTCGCGCTCGCGGTTTTTTAGATTCAGATAAATTCCCCCCAGTCCTACGGCGTAGGCATAGGTGCGCGACCAATCGACAAACTCCGAGGGATCGCGCGAGTCTTCGCCGGGCTTTCGGCCGTTCTTGAGGGCGAGCAGCCCATTCTGCCAGAGCCAGGTGTTGGTGTCGAAGGCCCGCCGGAAGGTGTTGAAGCCGTGGTCGGAGGCGACCACGAGTAGAGTGTTTTCGTCGCTCTTGGCGATTGCCGGGGCGAGGAGCCGGTCGCAGCGCGCGTAGTGCTCCTCGACGAGCGAGGAAAAGTCCCGCGCCAGATCGGGCTGATAAAGAGGATGCCCGGGATCGCGAAACCGCCAGAACATATGCTGCACCCGGTCGGGCGTGTCGTACAACAGGAAGAAAAACCCTTCCTCAAAGCGGTCGAGTTCGAATCGCATGAGGCGCTCGCGCTCTTCGAGCACCAGTTCGCATTGCTCAAGGTAAGCGCGCTCGTCCAGCCGGCCGTTAGACAGGCCGTTGTGGTCTTCGGCCATGCCGAGCGTCGAAAACAGGCCGATGGCCTCGGTCAGCCCCCTTGCGTAATGGCCGGGGGATGAAACCGGATAGAGCGGCGCGGCAGGGTCGAAGTTGATTGCGGACACATAGAACTCAATGCGCGGCCGGATCTGCCTGAGGTAAATGCGAGCGATTCCCGTAACCGATTGCAGAGGCGAAATCTTGAAGCGGAAGCGGACCCACTCGCTCCAGGACTTTTCCTGGACAACGACCCGCCCGGGCCCTCCGCCGGTTTCAATGGCCAGGCGGCGCTCGTTCTCGACTTCGAACTTGATCTCCGCCACGGCATGGTCGGCCGGCCGGTGTCCGTGGCGCGGCCCGATCAGCTGCGTCTTCCCTTTGCTTCCTTGGGGGAGACGGACAAGCTGCTCGCTCTCGCGCTCGCAGGCGTTTTCGTCCTGGGTATAAAAAGTTCCTTTGTTCTGGGCCCCGCGCAGGTCGGGAACGCCGACTCCGGAAAGCATCCGGCCGTTCAACTCGTCCGGGGGAAACGTGCACGGACATCTCAGAACCACGCTCGGGATCCCGGCCCGCGTCAGCGCGATCCACAACGGTTCTCCCCGGCGCTCGTTTCGAACCTGCGGCGGAGAAAAAATGTTTTTCGGCGGCTCGAAATGACTTAACGCCGCATCGGGAAGGTAAGTCAGGGGATCGCGGGATATGAAATCGAAAATCCCGTGCCCGCCCGGATTGGTGCCGGTCGCAAACGACGACCACGCCACCGGCGTTTGCGCCGGGTAGGTTGTCGCCAGGCGCGAGTAGAAGCCTTGCCGCCCGATCGAGGCGAGATTGGGCAGTTCGCCTCGCTCGAGCATGGATTCGACAATGGCGGGCTCAAGGCCGTCAAGCCCGATTACGATGACTTTTTTGCGCAACCCGCCGCCTAGGAGGAAGTCTTGCCATCCTGCTTGGCTCGGTCCTCGGGCGACTTGCGCGTCATGCCGACGAGCTTGTGAAAGCCAGTCACCAGTTTGTTCCAGAAGATCAGCAGAAAGCCGGCCACGCTGGCAATGCCCGAGGTAACGGTCAGGACCTGGTCCGGTCCCCCGTAAAACGCAAGTAGATGAAGACCCATGAACTCTCCGTGAGCAGGACTTAAATAGAGATTTTACGGGATTCGCGCGGTTCTGCCTAATGCATTCTCCGAGCCTGCCTGGTTCGACCCGGCGCCGGAGACCTTCTGATACCGGGCGGACTGCCGTTCGAGATCGCCAATCGCCGCGCGTCCTTCGGGCGTCCTCGAGAGGTCCCGGGTTTCCCCGGGATCCAGGCTCCAGCGATAGATCTGGTCTCCGCGTTTCTCGTGGGTGATCCATTGCCATTCCGGCGTGATCACCGACTGCATCCAGCCGTCGTAGGCGGTGGGGATTCTTCCCTGCATTGCGCGGTCTGCCGGGGCGATGGTGTTGGTCTCGGGCAGTTCCGATACGACCGGCGGCCAGCCGCCCGGTTCGTTTGGGTTGGTCCTCCATGCCGAAACCAGCGAGATTCCGGGGAAGGGATTCTCGCGGGCGCCCGACAGCTCCATCACGGTCTTGGCGATCTGGGCGTTCGCAACCGGCTGAAAAACCCGGATTCCCGCGGGAATCCGCCCCGGACAGGCAAGGACGAGAGGCACGTGCACCAGTTCCCAGTAGAGCGCCGCGCCATGGAAACTGAGCCCGTGATCGCCCAGCGATTCGCCGTGGTCCGAGGTAATGACGACGATGGTGTTTGCGAGCACTCCCAGCCGGTCGAGCCCGCCGAGCAGTTCGCCAATCGAGCGGTCCGTGTATTGAATCCCCGCATCGTATTCGTCAACCGTCGAGCCGCGGTCCCACTCGGGCTTGGGATCGCCGCGGGGGCCGCCATAGGCGAAGTGCACATCCAGGTAATTCAGAAATGCGAAAAACGGATGCCGGCGGTCCCGCGCCGCCCAGGCGAGGGTTTCGCGGTTCACTTCCCGGGCGCGCTTGCGTATGCCGAAAATTCCGCCGGTGTCGCCCGACCCCTCCGAGTCCTTGTCGAGCCAGTCGCCAAGCCCGAGACGCCGGAACGCGCGCGTGAACCCGCTTTTCTCGCTGCGGTTCATATACAGGCGCGCGAACTCGCGACCGAACTGGGTGCGCACGAAGGCATCGCCGATCGAGTCGAAGTAATCCTCGAAGTGGATGAATCCGCGGCCGAGTCCCACATTGCTGGTGAAGTAAATGCGGTTGGCGGAGAAGGCCCCGGTGCGATAGCCCTCGTTCTCGAAGGCTTCTGCCAGGGTCCGGACCCCGTTTAATCCTTGCTTGCCCCAGCCGAGCCAGGGCATCGGCTGCACGTTTCCGAACCCGTGTTCGTGAACCGGGCGCCCGGTGACCAGAGAGGCGTGCGAGGGCAGGCTCCAGGAAGAAGGCGCAATCGCGTTTTGAAACACGACCCCTTCGCTGGCCAGCCGGTCGATGGTGGGGCTGGTCGAGCGGGAATACCCGTAGGATGAAAGATGGTCGGCGCGCAGCGTGTCGACGACGATCACGAGCACGTTGGGAGAGCCGGGAGAGGCCTGGGGCAGCTTTGCGATCTGGCGCCGCTCGTTGAGCCAGGCTCCACCCTGGACCGCCAGAAAGACGACCGCCAGGAATCCCAGCAACAGCGGGGCGGAACGCTTGAGGGCCAGGGTCCATGCGGGTTCACGCCTCGTCCGCCAGCGATCGAAAGCCACCGCGGCTCCCACTCCGAATACCAGGGCGGCGCTGCGGTAAAAGTGCCCGGTCGCCATGAGCCAGTCGTAGGCGGTAAGAAAAACCAGCAGAAAAACCAGGACGCGGTACGCACTGAATCGCGGCAGAATCTTCGCGAAAACCCAGACCAGAAACGCGACGGCCAGAAAAAATCCGATATCGACGACCGGCGAAATCCACAGGATGGGTCTTGACACGTGCATGACGCGCGCCCACCCGGCCCAATTGATTCGCTGGAACAGCAGAAGCCCGAGTCCCTCGACCGATCCGGCAACTACCCCGGCCGAGGCCGCAATGAGAAGCAGCGAGGGGAGTGAAGCGGCGCTGGCTCCCGGGCGGCCGCGCTTTCGAGGGGAATTCGGGACCAAAGAGGCGGGCTCGGCGAGCGCGCAAGGAGAGGAAGAAATCATCTGGACCAAGTTTATCAGGAGAGTAGCGGCCGGCCGCGAGGCCCGGTACCAGAGCGCCTTTCTCGCCGTAAACGGCAGGTTTGATGGTGTCTCCGAGCCCTGGAATACGAGCGCACGGCGAAAGCAAAGCCGCAATACCAGAGAATCTGGAAGAGGATCGAGGGATCGAGGTGGAAACCACTCTGTGCTGTTTCCTCTACCTGGTCCCAAATCACGAGCTGCTCTCATTGATTATTAAGGCTGTTTCGCGACTGCAAGGGGCGGGTTCATTTCGGGCTGCGAAGCGACTTCCTGGCAGAAACGCTGAGTCTTTCAGTTCGCAGCAGCCACTCCCCGGTGTCCAGTACCTTCCATTCCGTGCTGGCGCGGGACTGCTCCTGCCAGGCGAACAGCCGCAGTACAACCGCTACGACGAACACTATTCGTATCTCAACGCAACCATAGGGTCGACGCGTGCCGCGCGGCGCGCGGGAATGTAGCAAGCGAGAACCGCCGTCGCAGTTAATACCATCGATACAGCGGCGAAGGTTAGAGGGTCACTCGGCCCGATTCCATAGAGCAGGTGTGAAAAGCTGGATATCAATCGAGTAAGAATTAGCGCAGCCGCTGTACCGAGCGTGAGTCCGACAATGGCCATCCGAAGGCCTTGCCCAATCACCAACTGGAAAACCTGCCGCCTCTCTGCGCCGAGTGCCATGCGAACTGCAATCTCCCGTAAACGGTGAGCGGCAGAATATGCAATCACACCGTAGATTCCGACGGAAGCCAAGGTCAACGCCAAGGCGGCAAACACCCCGAGCAGAACCATGGGAAGGCGCTGTGATGACATCGACTCTGAAACGATCTGCTGCATGGTTTGAACGTCATAGACAGGCTGGTCCTTTCCGGTCCCGTAAACCACATTCCGGACCGCAGGCATGAGGGTCGCGACATCGAGCGGGGTGCGAACCGCTACTGACAAATCTCGGGCGAACGCCGGTATCCACTGGTCGGAAAGCTGATAGAAAGAAATGTAGATCTGACTTGGGTTGTAGGTGCCGGGGTCGCCCAGCCCCCAGTGCTTGACATTCCCCACCACGCCGACCACTCGGGCAGTGCGCCAATGTGCGACGGTTATGGTCTCGCCTATGGGATCCCGGTCGCGAAAATAGGTGTGCGCAAGAACGCTGTTGATTACGACAACCGGTTCTGCGTTAGAAGTATCTGCCGGAGTGAAAAAGCGGCCTCGAAGCAGCGGAATTTCCATGGTCCGGAGGTAGTCCGGACCGGTCTCAAAGTAAAGTGCATGGGGGGCATCCTGCATGGAGGTGGACTGTTGCGGGCCGATCCAGAAGGGGCCACCGTTGTCTTTCTCACTGAGCGGAACAATATTGGTAAAATCCGCCGCGGCTACCCCGGGAATCTGACGAATGCGGTCGAGTAAGTGCTGATAGGCAATTCTAGTGCTCGATGCCGTCATCGTCAGCGAAGGTGAAAGTCCCACCCTGAACGTAATGACATGCTGCGTATTAAAGCCAGGATTGACCTTCCACAAACCGCGGATCGTACGCAGGAGCAGGCCGGCGCCGACCAGCAACACCAGCGTCAGTGCCATTTGAAGGATCACCAAAGCGCTTTGACTGCGCGGATGGGCGCGCGTAGTGCCGCGATCCCCTGACTTAAGCGAGACTTGCACGTCGGCGTGCGAACTTTCGAGAGCGGGTACAAGGCCGAACGTAATCGCGACCACGAGCGAAATGCCAAACGCAAAAAAGAGAACGGGAAGATTCACGCCGATGCCGTCAGAACGTGGCAGGCTTTGGGGGAACTCCCTGAACATCAGGCTGACTCCCAGTGTTGCGACAATCAAGCCGAGAACTCCGCCCGTCATGGCGAGAAGCACGCTTTCCGTCAACAATTGCCACACCAGACGCGCACGGCGCGCACCTAACGCCAAGCGAATCGCAAACTCGCGCCTGCGCGTGGCCGAACGTACCAGCAATAGGTTCGCAACATTGGCGCAGGCGATCAGCAGAACGATGCCCACCGCTCCCAATAGCACAAAAAGCGTTCCGCCCACATCGCCGACAATCTCCTGCTTCAGCGGTACGATATTGGTTCCGAGGTTGCGATCCGCGACAGGATAAAGACGATCCAGATTCTCCTGGACGGCGCTCATCTCGCCTGCGGCCTGACCGATACTTACTCCAGGTTTCAGGCGTGCAACACCGACAATCGCATGGATTGTGCGATCGCCGTATAACAGCGGCTCGCCCTGCGCGAGAGACGTATACACATCTGCGTCGGTAAGGAAACGGGTTCCGTCTGAGCCGCGCAGGAATCCCGGAGGGAGAACTCCGAGGATTGTGTACTCCGCGCCGTCCAGAAGTATGGATTTGCCAAGAGCCTGGGGGCTCGATGCGAACCGATTTCTCCACAACCGATTGCTGATGATGACAGCCGGTGTCCCGTGCGGCTGGTCTTCCGACGGAGTGAAATCACGGCCCACAGCTAACTTGACGCCCAGGGTTCCGAAAAAGCCGGAAGAAACCTCCATGCCATCCAGATGTTGCGGTGTTCCCGGGCTTGTCAAGTCATAGTCGCGCCATGTGAGCGCGGCCATTCGCTCGAATGGGCTGGCACTACGCTGCCAATCGAGAAAATCGGGGTATGACGTGCCTATCTTTCTTACGTTCTGACGGCTCTCAAACATCACTACCAGGCGATCCGGTTGGGGGTAGGGCAACGGAGCTAGAACCACACCGCGCACGACGCTAAAGATGGCTGTGCTGGCGCCGATGCCGAGTGCGAGCGTCGCAACGGCTATCGCCGTAAAGCCGGGAGATTTGCGCAATGTGCGCAGTCCGTACCGGGTGTCCAGCCAAAGGGTTTCAAGGAAGCCGACGCCCCGGGCCTCGCGACATTCCTCCTTGACCCGCTCGACGCCGCCGAATTCAATACGTGCCCGGCGCATTGCCTCTTCTCTTGGTACTCCCCTACGAACTAAATCTTCGGCATAGGCTTCGAGATGGAACCGCAGTTCCGCATCCATCTCGCTTTCCATTCGAGATCGCCGCACCATCGCGGTCAACGATGACTGAAGGCGACTCCAGAGACTCATACTTCCTCAGGCGTGGTGCCGAGAATGCCCGCGATGACATCCGCCATGCGGTTCCACTTTTCTGCTTCGGTGAGCAGTTGGCGTTTGCCTGCCGCCGTGAGCCGGTAATATTTGGCCTTGCGTTTGTTCTCCGACTCGCCCCATTCGCTCGTAATCCACCCTTGGTGTTCGAGGCGATATAGGGCCGGATAGAGAGAGCCTTGCTGAATCTCCAAACGTTCTTTTGAAATCTGTTGAATGCGCAGCAGGATGCCGTACCCGTGGAGGGGACCGAGCGAAACGGCCTTGAGAATCAGCATGTCCAGCGTGCCCTGCAGAAGGTCTAATGGTCTATCCATAGAGGTAATTCCCCTAGATTGCCTAGGAAGAAGGTAGCGCACTTCTCCTAGGCTGTCAAGGAGAGAGAGTTGTGTAGTTGTGTATATGGTGGAAGTCCCTGCTCGAGCCTTGTCCGCCGCGGTGCCTGAGCGCGCGGTGAGCCGGTTCCCGCAGAGATGCACGTTACGAGAATCCATTAGGCGGAAGAGGCCTGATACGCTGAACCGTTCCGCGCTGGTCGATCTCTGTGACGGGATTGAGCGGCCTCCCTTCACATCCCACGGCACCTGCGCTGTGCCACTCTGTCGATCCTGCTTGTGCTCGCGCTGATATGTGAAATCAGGAGCCGCTCGGTCCCCATTGGCGCTAGGCTGCGCAGACGCAGCTTGCGGTCAATGAGAGGCGCGCCGGAGGTCTTGGCCGGTCGCTCCAGAGGATGTCGAACGCCATGGGAAGTTGGGCTTTCCGTCACCGTCGAGGGAGACGATCTCGCCGTCCAAGACCATCCCGGCGTCTTGCCGCGCTTCGTAACTGCCGATCTAGGGCGGCCGCCCAAGTCGACCGACTTGTAGGTGATGGTGATTTCGCGCTGGCACGCCGCGCCGGGCGGGGTTTACCGTCGAAGTATGAGAAGTCGTCGATCGCCGAAAGGGCAGCGCAGGAGCGCGATTCCCTAGTGCGGGCGCGGCTAGCGGGATGCCAACGAATCCGTCGTCGTGCGGCTCCAACCGGATGATCGTGCCACCAGCGGTGACTACTCAGTGTCTGGCGACGAGGGATTCTTCAACGGCGTCTTCGTAGTCGGTCCCCAACGGATTACCTTCCAAATATGAGCTGCCGTCGAATATCCAGGAGTTGATCGAGCAGGTCACGGACATCGTCGCCATGCCTGGCTACGAAAACAACGACGCGGCGGCGGATCGATCACCATGATGTCGAGACATGTGCTAATGTCCATGAGTCGTACAGCCTGATCGTGGAGCGTTACGACCACCCTCAGGTGCGCTACTGAATAGCGTACCCGCTTGAACATCATCGAGTGCGAGGAGGTTGAATTGGCCATCATGTAGACTCGTAACATTATGAACTCACCTGCGAACTTGGAAACAATTTCACGCTACTTTACATCCGTTGAGAAAGGGAACGCCGCCGACATCGCCGCGGATCTGTTCTCTCACGGTTCCGTCCTAGAAATTCTCCCCAATCGCCTGTTCCCGAACGGCACTAAGTCTGGCATCATCGGGCTTCTCCAGATGTGTCGAAGGTTGATTTCGAGTCAGAGCTTCGACGTCAAGAGTTGCGTCGCTGACGGGGACAGGGTGTGGGTCGAATTCGTCTGGAGTGGCACGCTGGCGGTCCCTTTTGACAGCCTAGCTGCTGGCTCTCAGATGCGTGGCCACTGCGCCATCATTTTCGAGTTCGACGATGGAAGGATCGCCTACCAACGCATGTATGAGTGCTTTGAACCCTGGTAAACAGGCAGCTACGTGTGCAGCGAGTTATGGCTGGTTCCGGACGCGTTTTGACTGCCCAGCAGTTTGATCATAGGGATTTCGCAACGCTTAACGTGGAACCTAGCCAGCAGTCTCCAGCGACGACGAACACCTCGAAGTAGCACGGTACTTTGTTTAGATCTCCATGGGGGCCATGGTCGACGAAGCGCCGAGCGTGTAACAAATCGCGGCCTTTATCTCCCACCTGGACGAAAGTTGTCTGCTCCTTTTCCCCTCCCGACTGTAGTGCAGCTACTGGGGCGTGCGCATTCGCGCCTGCGCTCGCCGTTGCCGCTGGAGTCCCCCCGGGGGGCCGGGGAGGTGCCACACCGGCTTCCTTCAGCGCCTCGTCGAGGAGGGTACGCAACTCATCCGCCGGAAGTCGTACGGTTGACCATCTGTCCGTTCCCAAACATCGTGGGAGTGGCGTGGATTCCGAGCGCCTCACCCTCCTTGATCGAGGTCATGACCCTATCTTCCGTTTGCGCAGCGGCCGGGCCTTTGGCGGTCGGGTTTGAGTTGGCGAGTGGAAGCAGGCAAGCGGCCTGAAGCGCGAAAGCGCGCGTTTGACGGAACAATAGAAAATCGTGTCCCGGTCTTATCCTAAAAGAAGAGATACTCCAGGCCCTCACACGCCCGAACGCAGTTGGCCCAGTGATGGAAGCTCAGTTCGGTTTCGCGTTCGCGCTCGAACAACCGGCCTATCCATTGGCTGTAACGGGGATTGCGAATTTTCAACCAGCCGCTCTTTCTCAGATGAATACGGATCCGCCCTGCGTTTGGCCACTCGAGGTCGTATGGCAATGGTTGCGACTTTATGCTTCCCAGTTTGCTGCCGCAGCTTTGCTGTTATGCCGAATTGCCCCATCCTACTGGGTTTCCGGCCCAAATCGCTGTAGCGACAGCGCCGGAGAGCTTTGCTGGACATGTGGAAAAAATCAACCGCTGAATCATGATCCCTGCGACTTCTCAAGGAGCGTTAGCACCTGAGTCCAGGGAGTGGGCCCTTGATGCATCGCAAACACGGTGTCAACTTTGAGATTCTCACGGGTCACAGCCTGGACTACTTCATGCATCAACTCCGGGTCGTAGAGCGTGTTGTCGTCGTTGATGGCCAACGTATCGCTGGCATAGAGCAGATGATGCTCGGGGAAATACACCACGTATTGCCGTTCTGTAGCGGAGCCGCGCAGTGGGTAGAGTTCCATCCGATTGGGCCCACTTCCGATCTCCTCTTTGGTAGAGACAATCCTCCAGACCGGAGTATTTCGTGGATTCGATTTCTCAAGCTCATCGGGGTCCAACGAATGCGGGGCGTAAATCAAGCGGTCGAG
>Ga0123356_10000952_pt1 | contig 31992 bp, 31 predicted proteins | sample TergutEmb28metaG_2_FD_92546 | JGI IMG/M metagenome (GOLD analysis project Ga0123356, IMG submission 92546) | Embiratermes neotenicus P3 segment gut microbial communities from Petit-Saut dam, French Guiana - Emb289 P3 | ecosystem: Host-associated > Arthropoda: Insects > Digestive system > Gut ...
ACTATAGGAATTAATGAGGAAATAATAAAGAAGTACATTGAAAATCAAGGTAGAGAAGATTCAGGTCAAACTTTGTTTGCAATAGGCTGATACCACGGGCGTAAGCCCGTGGAGGTTCATGTTACCTTTGAATTTACTCTACAACAGTAATAAAAATGGATTCCCCCGTATTTAAGGATAGGGCGCTCACATCTCGTGCCCGCCGTTAGCATGTGATCCTTATTCGTCGCGCAACGGCTGGGGCAGGCTCATTAGAGGAATAGCGTCTAACTAATTACGGAATGACAACAACGGCACACTCTCGCCTTTATAATTTTGCGGATTAAAAAGCGTTTAAAAGTTTCTGGTAGCTGGTAAGCGGCCAGTATTCGTCTGAAACTAAATCTTCGGCGGCGTCTATTTTCTCTCTCAATACGTCAAGCATGCCTGCGCCTTCTTCGGAATATTTTTGCGCGGTCGTAAAAACTTCGCCGTGTTCTTTTGTCGTGAAAGCGTCAAGTTTTAATGTAAGTTCCCTGACTTCGTCGTATATTTTTACCAGAGTTTCAATTTCTTTTAAGAAAAATTTTGAATTTACGTTAAGCTCGGCAATATTGTTTGTAGTTTGCGAGAGTTTGCTTATTTGTTTAAGTATTGCCGGTAAAATCAAAGTATTTATGACTTTTACGGCGTATTTATATTCAATGTCTTTTATTTTTATGTAGTTTTCAAGTTTTATTTCGACTTTTGCTTTCAATTCTTTTTCCGAAAGAATTTTGTATTTTTCAAACGCTTTAATTATATCGTTGGAAAGATACTGTTTTAAGGCTTCCGGCGTATTTTTAGTGTTGGGCAAACCTCTTTTTTCCGCTTCTTTGTGCCATTCCTCGGAGTAATTGTTTTTCTCAAATCTTACCGCTTTTGTTTCGATGATAATTTCTTTTATCACTTCAATGGCAGCCTGTTTTACTTCCGAATCTTTTTTTGCGGAAATTCTGTTGTAAATTTCGTCAAAACCGTATGCGGCAAGAAGATTAAGAACCGTTCCGGCTTCGGCGGGGTTTGCTGAAGAACCGAGCGCTCTGAACTCAAATTTGTTGCCCGTAAAAGCTACGGGCGAAGTTCTGTTTCTGTCGGAATAATCTTTGCTTACTTTCGGCAGATTCTGCACGCCCAGCTGTATTTCATTGACTTTTTCTTCGGTTATATTTTTGGCTTTTTCTATGGAATCGAGAAGTTCGCTTACAAATTCTCCGAGATAAACCGACATAATCGCAGGAGGAGCTTCGTTTGCGCCGAGCCTGTGGTCGTTGCCTGCGTCGGCAGCCGACGCTCTCAAAATTCCGCCGAATTTTTTTACGCCCAAGAGCACCGCGCCGATAGCTAAAAGAAAAGTTATGTTTTTAAGCGGAGATTTTGAAGGCTCGAAATAATTTGTTCCGGTGTTGTCTCCGATTGACCAGTTAAAATGCTTGCCAGAACCGTTTACGCCGGCAAAAGGTTTTTCGTGCAGCAAAGCCACTAGATTGTGTTTTTCAGCTATGGTTTTGAGCGTCTCCATTATTTGAAGATTATTATCAATCGCGAGATTTTCTTCCTGATGAAGAGGCGCAAGCTCAAACTGGTTAGGCGCGGATTCATTGTGCCTGGTTTTTACGGGAATACCTCTGCGGTAAAGTTCGTTGTCAACGTCTTCCATAAATGTAAGAACTCTTTCCTTGATGTTTCCGAAATAATGGTCTCCCATCTGCTGGCCTTTTGCCGGTTTGTTGCCGAAAAGAGTCCTGCCGGTTACGGTAATATCCGGCCTGTTTTTAGCGGTTTCTTTGGAAAGAAGAAAATATTCCTGCTCTATTCCTGCGAATATTTTTATTTGTTTTGCGTTTCTGTTGCCCAGCAGTTTCTGCACTTCAATGGCTTTTTCGTTTAAAATATTTACAGATCTTAAAAGAGGGGTTTTTAAATCCAGAACTTCGCCTGTCCATGAAAGGAAAACCGACGGAAGCACCAAAGTTTTTGTTTTTCCGACTTTAAGGAGAAAAGCGGGTGAAGTAGGATCCCATGCCGTGTACCCTCTGGCTTCAAAAGTCGAGCGTATTCCGCCTGAAGGGAAAGACGAAGCGTCGGGTTCGGACTGGACCAACTGCGAAGCGGAGAATCTTTCTATAATTTCGCCGCTTTCGCCGTAATCTATAAATGAATCGTGTTTTTGGGCTGTGCCGCCTCTTTGGGGCTGGAACCAGTGCGTAAAGTGTGTTGCTCCGTTTTCAAGAGCCCACTCTTTCATAGCGTGCGCTACTTCGCCGGCTATAGACTGGTCTAAAGGTTCTAAATTGTCAACCGCCGCTACAAGTTTTTTGTAAACGTTTTTGCTTAACTTCTGCTCCATTACTTTCTTTGTAAAAACCAATTCGCCGAAAAAATCATGTATCGATCTCATATTTTCTATCCTTTTTAAGGTTATAGGCAGTTTTAACCCCTGCCATACCGTATATTTTACAAATAAGATAACATTTTAATATTGTAAAGTCAAATTGTGAAAAAATAAGTAAAAAATGCTATTTTAAGTTTACGTTTTTATGGTTTTAATATTTTTGGCAGGATAAAATATAGAAAAATGCGTAAAAATTGCAATTGAGGCATAGATGCATGGATGCGTAGCAAAGGCAAAGCCGTTACCATGCATCTGTGCATCTAAGCATCTGAGCTTCTTTTAATAATAAGGTGTTATTAAACGGCAGGCATTGTTTCTCAATCGTTTTAAAAACGGCAGGTTTTTGCTTGCTGTAATATCAAACTGTTTAGCTTTTTTCTTTTTTTCTTCGGCTATTTCCGTAAGTTGTTTTGCAATGTCTTTGCTTATAATTTCCATATCGGCTTCAAAAAGGAGCTTGAAACTTCTTACGTCCCAGTTTGAAGATCCTACTAAAACCTTCTCGTCATCTGTTACAAATATTTTACTGTGGTCAAAAGGAGGCGGCGTCATATATATTTTTACGCCCTTTGATGCCAAACGCAGGAAATTAGGCTCCGTTGCCCAGGGTATTATTTTGTGATTACTTTTTTGAGGTATTATTATTTCAACATTTACGCCTCTCATAACTGCCATTTCAAGAGCGGTTAAAATATTATTTTCGGGAAGAAAATAAGGAGTGATTATAAGTATTTTTTTTGACGCGAAATTTATCATCCCCTGAACGAGAAGTTCTATTTTTCCACTTTCGCTGTCTGGTCCGTCGGGAATAATTCTTGCGGGAATGCCGGTTTGCGCGTTTTCGGAGTTAGGCGTAAAACAGGCGCGCGAATGAAGTTTTTTCTTTTTCACAAATTCCCAATCGTCTTCAAAAACGCGCTTTAATTGTTCGACAACAGGCCCTTCGACTTTAAAAGTAATATCTATTATTCCTTTTTCCGCGTCGCCAGTCAAAGTGTTTGCCATCGCAAGATTCATGCCTCCGAAAAAAGCGGTTTGCGAGTCTATCAGCATAATTTTTCTGTGGTTCCTGAGATTAAAAAGCGAAAATGTGTACGGAAAATGAAAAGGCAGAAAAACCCCGTATTCCAAGCCTTTTACCTTAGAGAGTTTTTTTTCTATGGATTCTTTGAATATTTTAAGCGTTCCTATGGCGTCTATTAAAACTTTTACGCAAGCTCCGTTTGCTATTGCGGTTTTAAAAGCTTCAATCAGTTTATCGGTTTCAGGGTCGCTGTCAAAAATATAACTTTCTACCAAAACTTCTTTTTTTGCGTTTTTTACGGCTTCTGCCATTTCAGGATAAGACTGAATCCCGTTTTGCAGGGGGATAACGGAATTTCCGAAAGTAAATTTTTGAGGATAAACGTTATAGCCGTATTTTATAAATGATTCGCAATGTAAAGGAATATTTCCAAATAAAAGTCCGGCATCTTTTTTTAAAGCTGCGTCGGGAGAAGTTTTTTTATTTCTTAATTTTGTTCCTTTTCTTTTAACTCTGTTTATTCCGAAAAAAATATATAAAATCACGCCAATAAACGGCGATAAAAAAACTAACGCTATCCAGCCTATGGAACTTTTAATGTCGTCTTTGTGTATCAGTATATGTACTGCGCTTCCAACGGATAATACAAAATACGCAAAAACTATAGCGATATTCTGCCAAAATATGTTTTCCATATGACTATTATATAAAAAATTTGACATTAAATATCCTTTCTGGTATAATCTCGAGGTTGTTTCTAGGGGGGACGTGGTGTAGCCTGGTTTAACACACTGCCCTGTCAAGGCAGAGACCGCGGGTTCAAATCCCGTCGTCCCCGTATCAAAATAGAACAGCCCTAAGCGTAAGCTTAGGGATTTTTATTTCATAAGACGCAAACCGATTAAGAAGTTCTGTTATTTATTATTTTGCTCCGGCTTTTTTAAGTATTTTAACTATTTCCTCATGTCCTTTTGTGCTGTATGATGCAGCAAATATTAAAGCTGTGTTGCCGTTTTTATCTTCTATATTCGGATCAGCGTTAGCTTTAAGCAACGCTTCAACGATTTCCTTATGTCTGCTCATCGAAGCCAACATTAAAGCCGTTCTGCTGAGGTAACCTTGTATATTCGGATCGATGCCGGTTTTTATAAGATTTGATACGGTATCAACGTCGCTATTTTTCACGGCTTCAAACAATTTGTTATCTGTATCTGTTTTTATTTTTTTAGTTGTTCAAAAAATGTAGTATCTGCTGCATCACATACGCATACAAATATGCCGACAAAAAGACACACTGCAAAAATTAAAAGTTTTTTCATGTTCACACCCTGTTTGTAATTACTGATATTTCTGTTTTATATCAAAATTATTTATGTCAAGCTAAATAGCAGAAAACGCAAAAAAGTTATACAACTCGTATATTTTACCCTTGTATCAAATAAATTAACCCTAAATCTTAAAGATTCGGGGTTTTACTGCTTTATAATATTCGATTAAAATTATATAATCTGCTTATTCCAATTAACAGAGGCTTAAAATGAAAAAAATTAAATTTTGCTTGCTTTTTCTTTTACTGGCGCAGTTTTTTATATCCGGCTGTATGCTTAAAAGGATTCCACGCGAAGAACGGCCTGTATCAAAAGAGACCGTAAAAGATATCGAGTCTAAAGCTTATGACAGTTCCCGCGCGGTTTCATTGAACTTTAATGAAACCAGCGGATATTACCTTAGAAACGCCGTTAAACTTCCCAGAGAAACAAATTTTTTTGTCGCGCATTCCCAAAAAAAGTTTGATGAATATCTGGGGAAGTCGTCGCTAAACGCGAATACCGGCGCGAATATTGATTTTAAAAAGAGCGTTGCGGCAATAATTATTTTAAAGCCGTCTTCAACCGTATACGACATAAAGATTAATAATGTGTATTCCGTAGGAAGCGACATATATTTGGATTATGAAATTTCGTCTAAAGGAATTTCCGATACCGGATATTTTGTTCCCGGAATTAAAATTTTAGAAATTGAAAAACCGCAGATTGTCACCAATGTTGCTTTTATAGATGAGAATAGAAAAATATTTATTATACCGTTTGGAAACAGAAATATTTATTCTCCTTCAAGCGTACAAGACTTGAAAAAATATTATACGGGAATGTATAAAGGAACTATTCCTGCTGCCGACGGTCCGGGCATAACGGTTCACTTGAATCTTATTGCGGATAATACTTTTATATTGAAACAGTCGTATATAGACCGTTCCGACAAAGTCTTTGAATCGTCCGGGAATTGGGCTCCGACTGAAGATTTGTCGTCTTTTGTTTTGAATTATGATAAAGATTCAGAAGAGCAAATGCGTTTTTATTTTATTGACAGAAATACGATTGAAAAACTCGACATTTACGGAGAAAGGATTAAATCGGAATTTTATAAGCTGAAAAAATAAGGAAAAAGGATGAAGTTTTCAAAATATACGCTTATTGCTTTAAATGCCGCGAAAGCCGGAGCCGAAGAACTTTTAAAATATTATGACAAAACCGTCAACGTTGAATATAAAGGCGAAACAGACCCCGTAACTCTTGCCGACAGGAATTCGCAAAAAACTGTAATTAAAGTCATAAAAAGCGTGTTTCCGGATCACGGAGTTATTGCCGAAGAGGACGGCGTCAGCGAAACAGAAAAAAGCTACTGCTGGATTATAGACCCTTTGGACGGTACGGTAAATTTTGTACACGGCATTCCGATGTTTTGCGTGTCCGTAGGATTAAAATATAAAGACGAAATTATTTCCGGCGTTATTTTTTCTCCGGTAACAAAAGAAGTTTTTGTCGCCGAAAAGGGAAAAGGAGCGTTTTTAAACGGCAAAAAAATAAGAGTTTCAAAAGAAGATAAATTGATACGTTCTCTGGCTGTGACGGGTTTTCCGTATTATATGAGAAAACGTCCGGCAAGAGTCATGAAAAATTTTTCTAATATAGCTCTTAAAACCCAAGGAGTAAGAAGGCTCGGTTCCGCAGCGCTTGATTTGGCTTATGTCGCCTGCGGAAGATTTGAGTTTTTTTGGGAAGAAGGTTTAAAACCCTGGGATATAGCTGCCGGGGAACTGATTGTCAAAGAAGCTGGCGGTATTGTCAGCGATTATAAAGGGAAGGGAAAATATTTTTCCGATATGACGATGCTTGCCTCAAATAACGGCAATATACACAAACAGGTTTTAAATATAATCAATGAAAAAAGATAAAAAAGAATACGCTGCGGAAATAATCAGGCTTTTGTCAAAAGAATATAAAAAAATCAAATGCCCTTTGGATTTTTATTATCCGTTTGAACTCCTTGTTGCGGTAATTTTGTCCGCCCAATGCACGGATGAACGCGTAAATAAAGTAACAAAAGATTTGTTTAAAAGATACAAAAGCATAAAAGATTACGCTAATGCCGATAATGAGGAATTGCAAAATTATATACGTTCGGCCGGGTTTTTCAGGAATAAGGCGAAAAATATCATAGGTTCCGCAAAGATGGTTTTAGACTGCTTTAACGGCGAAGTCCCTCAGACCATGGAAGAACTTCTTAAACTTCCTGGGGTGGCGAGGAAAACCGCAAACGTAGTTTTGGGCACTGTTTTTTGTAAGTCTGAAGGCATTGCCGTAGATACGCACGTCATAAGAATATCTAATTTATTGGGACTTACAAAATACAGTGATCCCGTGAAAATAGAAAAGGATTTGATGAAAGCCGTTGCGCGCGCGCATTGGATAGATTTTTCTTTTTTAATTCAGACTCTCGGCAGAAGAATTTGCAAAGCCAGAAATCCGGATTGTATTTCGTGTCCGCTAAATAAAATTTGCCCGTCGGCAAAATAACATTTATCTTGTTGCTTTGTCTTTACTCCCCAGTTTTGTTTGCGTCAGGCGCATTATTGCGTTATCTTTAGCTGTCATTCCCGCGAAAGCGGGAATCCAAGTTTAACTTGGTTCCCCGTACTGCCGTAAGGCAGAGTTGCAAGGCAACTCTTGAGACATTCGGGGACGACAAAAGAGCGGAATAACAACTTTCTTTTGTCGGTTTGACATATTATAAAGCATTTGTTATAATTCCAAATTATGAATTTGAATTCGATGCTTATCATATCGTTAATCATAATTTGTATATTGGCGGTTGTTGTTTCCGTTTATTTGGTAATTGCGCTTATTCAGCTGAAAAAAACGTCGAAAGAGCTGGAACTTGCTTTACGTAAAGTTAATACGGAACTTGACCTTGTGAATAAAGTTTCGGATAAAGTCGTAACTATAACGGGAAAAATCTCTTCTCCGGTAATATCCGCAGCGTCAATCATTTTTTATATTCTTTCGGGAATGAAATCAAAAAAATAGTTGCAGGGAGGAATAAAATGTGCGATAAAAAAGATACTCTGTTAGCTTTTATTTTGGGCGGAATAGTCGGCGCCGCGATAGGAGTGCTGTATGCTCCTAAATCCGGCAGGGAAACAAGGTATAATATAAGAAGATTCGGCGAAGAAATTGCCGATACCGTCAACGATTTGAGCGACGATGTTAAAGAAACCGGACGCAAAATATATGAAGAAGGCCGCGAAAAAGTATTGTCGAGCAAAGATAAAATAGGCGAAGCCTTTGAAGCCGGTAAAAAGGCTTTTGATAAATACCGCAACGAAGACTAAGATCCAGACTTATTAACCGCGAAGCAAAGCCGAGGTAGCTCAGTCGGTAGAGCAACGGTCTGAAAAACCGTGTGTCGGCAGTTCGATTCTGCCCCTCGGCATATTTTTATGTCAAAATTTTATTTCATAAAATAAAACGCCGATGTAGCTCAGTTGGTAGAGCAATTGCTTCGTAAGCAATGGGTCGTAGGTTCGAATCCTATCATCGGCTTTTTTTTATTTCTATTCCTGCCGTTAACCAAAATATCCTGCATTTAATTTTTCGTTTTGTTTATTCAAGCGCCGAGCGCATTTGTTAAAAATATTTTAGGGAGCGCTACGCCTCCCAACCACCGCCGTACTTTTTGCAAATGTTCAAAAAGTACGCAAAAACACTACCGCCGAACGCATTCGCAATCAATTTTTGAAAACAATTTCACAAAACGAGATTAAAATGACAATCTCTGCCTTCGGCAGTGCGCGGCAATTAGCAACTTTTAAGGTTGCCGCTCAAACATTGTGAAATAGATATTTAAAAAAGTTGACTGCTCATAAACTCGCGTTAATGCGGCATTAACGGCTTATTTGGTTAATCGTTAAATTTCCGGTGAATTTACGTTGACTAAACGACCGTTAAAAAGATATAATTTATTAATTATTTTAACTAAATTCTATAAGGTAGTTTTATGAAATCCTATTCTCAAATTTTGCAAATAAGCCTCAGGAAGATTATTCTTTTCGGTTTGCCTTTATTGTATTTCCTTATTGCCGTAAGCTTTTATTTAAAAACATACGATTCGGCTCAAATTAAAATAACGGTTTTGCATATCGGCGGTCTGTTTTTGATTATGAGCTGGCTTGTTTTGAAAATAGAAGAAGGAGACTTTAATTTTTTTAAAAATAAACTAGTATATATTCTTCCAATCCTGCTTTTTTTCTTGTCCGGGATTTTGTCTTTATCCATATCTCCTTTTAAACTTATCAGTTTTACCGAATTTATCAAACGTTTCATTTATTGCGGTTTGGCGCTTATAATAATAAACGAATTTGACAGCGAAAAAAAGCTGCTTAGAATAAAAAATTGGCTTATAATCTCCGCTTATGTAGTTTGTATTTACGGCGCTATACAGATTATAGACTATTATTTCTTTCCTCCTCCGCCAAATCCCGGGCTTGACCCTTTCGCATGGAGGCAGGCGTTCGGCAACAGGATGATGTCAACATTCGGAAACCCTAACTTTTACGGGGATTTTTTAATAGTCATGAATCCTATAGTTTTGGCTTTATTTTTATACAGACGCAATTTTTATCTGTTTTTTTTGTGGGTATTAATTTTTATTAACACTATTTCAACATATTCTAAAGGAGCTTGGCTGGGTTTTGCCGTAGGAATTTTGTTTTTTGCCGTTGTTTACGCGTTTGTGTTTCTTAAAGACAGAATAAATAGGAAATTTTTGGCTACGGTTCTTATAACCGGCGGGATTATAGCCGCTATAGCGTTTTTTGGGATTTTCAGTTTTTCAAAAAAGAGACCCGACAGTCTTTCGTTCAGAGTTTTTACGTGGCTTTCATGCTGGGAAATGATAAATACTAATCCGGTGCTTGGAACAGGCATAGGCACTTTTTATGTGACATATCCCGCATGGAGAAGACCTCAGATATTTTTTATAGAAGGAAAACATAATACGGAAAGCGACCATCCGGAAAACGAATACCTTGAAGTCTGGTTTGACGAAGGCATAATAGGTATTACGATATTTCTGCTGATTATAGTTTTTGTTTTTACTTTAGGTTATAAAAATATGGTTTTTTTACACAACGGCAAAGGCACGCGCGACGGACCTTTGGCTTATATACAGCTCGGGGTTCTTTCGGCTTTTGCCGCGAAATTGTCGCACGATTCCGTATGCGTCTCTTTGAGATTTGTGTCTTCCGGCGTCATGCTTTGGCTTTTGATAGGCATAACGATATCTATAAGCGTTCAATTGCTGAACAAAAAAGACTTGTTAAACGCCCAAGCATTAAACAGGGCGTTAAAAACCGTTATACAAATCGTAATTATTGCGGGTTTGGGCTATTTGATTTATTTTTTCTCCGGCTATTTCAAGGCGGATTTGCTTCATTCTCGGGCTATACAATATTCAAAAATGAACAACTGGGATTTGGCTATAGAAACTTATAACGAGGTAAATAAATATAATCCTTCATATCCGATGTCAAAGTATTTTAAGGCGAATGTTCATGTCGACAGATGGAAAGCCGGCGATTCTATTATGGCTGAGCGCGCTTTTAAAGAACTTTGGAAACTTGCGCCTAATTATGTTCAATCTAAATATCTTGCCGGTGCAATGTATTCTAAGATGTGGGAATCTAATAAAAATTTGAAGGAAGAATACATTGCCGACGGAAAACCGCAGCAGCTTATTGAAAAACAGGAAAAAGAGATAGAGGATTATTATAATAATGCCGTAAGATATTTTAACGAATACAGAGAAATTGACCCTATATATCCTTTAACTTACTACAATCTTGCGACTTTATACGCGAATGTCGGCGATTTTGCTAAAGCGGAAGAGATTTTGTACGAGCATATAAAATACGTCGACAATTTAAAGAAACCTCCCCATAGCCTCTGGGTTGAAGACTGGGCGTCAAGGCGTATCGGCGATTATGCTGAAACTTATTCGCAGTTGGGCAACTTAAATATGTTTCAGGGAAAATTCGAAGAGGCGAAAAATATGTATTTAAAAGCGCTCGAACTTATGCCGGAGCATATAGTCGTAAAAAAGAATTTGGCAGTCGCTTACGCTAATCTCAAAGACAATGAAAACTCTAACAGGCAATGGGCTGAAATTTATAAGATTGATCCTAACGATGAAGACGCGAAAAGATATTTACAGGCTATAGGAGCCGTACCCAAATAAAGAAGATAAGAAGTTTTGAAGCTTGGAAGCTTGGCGACTGCGAAGATAAAACAAAGAGAGCTTCTCTAAACTTCTAAGCTCTCAAAGCCCTCTAAGCTTCTGTTAAAGGCTTAAAATGCAGATAAGTCCCGGAGTATTATTTACAATAGCCGGTTTTCCGGTAACTAATACCGTGCTTGTTACTCTTATAGTGGACGTTATTATAGTCCTTATTGTAATTTCGGTTTACAAAGCGTTGTCCGTGCGTCCCGGAAAACTCCAAAATGCCGTTGAATCCATTACGGATTATTTCTACTCGGCGACAAAAGACATAGCGGGAGACAGAGCCTCGTTTATATACCCGTGGGTTTTGTCGTTTTTTATTTTTATACTGCTTGGAAATTTAATTGAGTTTATTCCGGGGTTTGAGAGCATAAGATTTTTTTCTCCTCATCATCCGGGAGCAGAACACGGTATTCCTCTTTTAAGGGCTGCTACGAGCGATTTGAATTTAACTCTTGCCTTAGCCGTTATTTCCGTAATAATGTCTCATTATTACAGCATAAAATACACCGGAATAAAATCTTACGTAAACAGATTTTTTTCTTTCAAAATGTTCGGGCTTTTTTTTCTTGTGGGTATGATAGAGCTTATGAGCGAATTTGTTAAATTTATATCTTTCTCTTTCCGTCTTTTCGGAAATATTTTCGCGGGAGATATAGCTTTAGCCGTAACAAATTATCTTTTCATTATGATGGGGTTTGAGATGTTTGTAGGAATTATCCAGGCATTTGTGTTTGCGATGCTTACAATGGCGTTCACAACGGTTTTAACCGAGAAGTCCCATTAAAGAAATCAAAGTGAAAATTGAAAAGTGTAAAGTGAAAATGTTGTGTTTCGGCGCAGCCGAAACTTGTTTTAGGTTTTTGCAAAGCAAAAACTCATAATTTCAACTTTTTACTTTTAACTTTCCACTTTGTCGTTAAAAAGGAGAGATTAAAATGAGCAGTATTTCTATCGTAGGCGGTATAATTTTCGCGGTGGCTTGTTTGGGTCCTGCTATAGGCATAGGCATTATTGGCGGAAAAGCGGTTGAAGCTATAGGCAGAAATCCCGAAGCTTCGGGAAAAATTCAGAGCAATATGATTTTGGCAATAGCCTTTGTCGAAGCTCTTGCAATTCTTGCGTTTGTAGGCGTATTTATCTGGAAATAAGGTGAGGAAATGGAAGAAATATTGCATGTATTCGGGCTTGAAAAATCCCTGTTTCTTTTTCAGGTTGTCAATTTTCTGATAATAGCGTTTATATTGAAGAAATTTCTTTATAAACCTTTGATGAAAATGATGGATGAAAGGAAAAATAAAATAGAGAAAGGCTTGAAAGACGCCGAAGACGCGGGCATTGCTTTGGAAAACGCGGCGCAGGAAAGACAGCGAATTCTTGCCGATGCGAAAGCCGATGCTGACGCGCTTGGGGCTTTGGCAAAAGTTTCTTTAGAGGAAACAAAAGAAAGGCTGACTTCCGACGCCAAAAACCGTTCGCAGCAAATTATCGACGAAGCAAAGCAGAAAGCCGCGGCAGAGTTTGAAAACATGAATAAGCAGTTGGGCGCAATGTCGGTGGAAATTGCCCAAAAAGTCGTTTCAAAAACGCTTGCGGGTTTATTTACCGGCGATGAAAAAGAAAAAATTACGGCGCGCGCGCTTGACAAAATAAAGAAGGGCGGTTATGAAAAGAGCGCAAATTAAGGAACTCGCGTCTGCGATAGTTGACGCGGAAAAACTTTCCGCTGAAGATTTGCAGCGCATTTTTTCAATGTTTTCAAGAAAAGATCTTAAACAGTTTATGCTTTTATTGTCGCGCGAAATAAAAGACAGGAATGTAGCCGCAAATTTTTCCGGCGAATTAAGCCAAGATAATAAAAACGAGATTATTTCAATGTTTCCGGGACGAAAAGTCAATTTTATACGCGATGACGCGGGGATTATCGCGGGACTGCGTTTTGAATACGGCGATTACGTTTTGGATTACAGCGTTTCAGGAATATTAAAAAGAACTTTGGAAAATCTGGCGGTTTAGCCCGCGCATATAATTTTACGCAGAGAGCAAATTATGAAACCCGAAGAAATAATAAAGAAGATTGAAGAGCAGCTGTATTCGAAAGAAATAAATCCGGAACTCGTGAATTTCGGAATCGTAGAATCTATCGGTGACGGAATCGTAAAAGCCTCGGGGCTTTCCAATGCCGGTTATTACGAGGAAGTAGAATTTTATGACAATTCTTTGGGGTTTATTTTAAATATTGACGAAGATTATGTTTCTATTGTTCTCCTTTCCGATTCCGGACATATTGTGCGGGGAATGAAAGTAAAAGCAACAGGGAGAGTTTTAAACGTTACGGCGTCGGATAAACTTATAGGCAGAGTCGTCAACGCCGTTGGGCGTCCTATAGACGGCAATGATTTGAAACACGAAAATCCGGTAAATTATCCCGTTGAAAAAATCGCTCCGGGAATAATCGAAAGAAGTTCAGTTGACAGACCGTTAAAAACCGGCATTACCGCGATAGATTCCATGACGCCTATAGGCAGAGGCCAAAGGGAACTTATAATCGGCGACAGAGGAACGGGAAAAACCGCTATTGCCGTCGATACTATAATAAACCAGAAAAAGCTGGATATGGGTTTAAAAAGAGTAATCTGCATATATTGCTCAATCGGCCAGAAAAAATCCAATCTTGCGGCGATAACCGCGAAATTAAAAGAGGAAGGCGCTTTAGACTATACCGTTATAGTCGCTGCGACCGCTTCGGATCCGGCTTCAATGCAGTATATCGCGCCTCTTACCGCCTGCGCTATAGGCGAGTATTTTATGGATAAAGGCGAGGATGTTTTAGTAGTTTACGACGATTTGACAAAACACGCCTGGGCATACAGACAGATTTCTCTTTTGATAAAAAGACCCGCGGGACGCGAAGCCTATCCGGGCGATATTTTTTATTTGCATTCAAGACTTCTTGAAAGAGCGTCGAGAATGTCCGACGCGAAAGGCGGCGGAACTCTCACCGCTCTTCCCATCATAGAAACCCAAGGGAATGATTTATCGGCGTATATTCCCACAAACGTAATATCTATTACCGACGGACAAATATATCTTGAGGCGGATTTATTCAATTCCGGAATCCGTCCGGCAATTAACGTGGGGTTGTCTGTGTCGCGCGTGGGCGGCGCCGCTCAGACAAAATCGATGAAACAGCTTGCGGGTCCGGTCCGTCTTGAACTTTCGCAGTTCAGGGAATTGCAGTCGTTTACCCAGTTTGGCAGCGATTTGGACGAAGATACTTTAAAAAGGCTTGAAAGAGGCAAAAGAATAACTGAAATTTTGAAACAGCCGCAATATAAGCCGTATGACGAAATATCCGAGATATTGTCCATTTTTGCCGTGACATCGGGATCTTTTGATAATATTGAAGCCGGCAAAATAAAAGAAACGGCAGACAATATGACAAATTACGTTAAAAAAACGTATCCTGAAGCAGTAAAAAAACTCTCAACAGGCGCAAAAATAGACGATGTTTTAAGAGAAGAGTTGAAAAATGCGATAGAAAACTTTAAAAAAGGACAATTAACAATTATCAATTAATAATTTACAATTAACGACAACTGTAACGGCAACGACAATTGATAATTGTAATTTGTAAATTGTTAATTGCAGTTAAAAAATGGCTCAAAACTTACAGCAGCTTAAAAAAAGAATAAAAACTTCGCAGAGCATAGCCCAGATAGCAAAAGCTATGGAAATGATTGCCGCGTCTAAAATCCGCAAGGCGCAAGCCGCGGTTGAAAAACATAACCCTTACGCGAAAAAAATAACTTATATCGTGCAGAAAATGATTAGCGACAACGAATTGGAAGGCAGCGATAAGGTTTCGAAAGAAAAGGAAGGCAGAAAAATTGTTTTCGTTATTTCTCCGGATAAAGGCTTATGCGGCGGTTTGGTTGTAAATCTTTTTAAAAAACTGAGTTCTTATGTTTCTAAAGACGATTATGTCATAGCGGTAGGAAAAAAAGCCGCGGCGGGAATAGTCAAATACGATTATAACGTAATAGCCTCTTTTCTCATGGGTACGGGTTTTCCGCGTTATGACGATATATTTCCGATGATAGATATAGCCAGAAAATTTTATCTGTCCGGAGAAGCGGTAAAAATTGCCATTGTATATACCGAATTCAAAAATATGCTTATTCATGAACCAGTAATAGAAGAAATTTTACCTATAAAGCCGGATAAAAATTTTAAAGATTCGGGCATAGATTATATTTTTGAGCCGTCGCCCGAGCAGGTTTTAAAAGATATAATTCCTTATTATTTCGAAGTCGAATTTTATGACGCGCTTATGAATGCCTACGCTTCCGAACAGGCAGCCAGAATGACGGCAATGGGCAACGCAAAAGAAAACGCCAATGAAATTTCGGCTTCTTTAACCAACGTATATAATAAGTCCAGACAGGAAAAAATTACAAACGAAATTTTGGATTTGGCAAACGGCCAGCAGGGATTATAAAATGGAAAACAAAGAGAAGATAAAGGAACAGGGAAAAGTTATAAGAATTCAGGGAGCAGTCGTCGATGTAAAATTTGACACAGCCGTGCCGGAAGTTTACGAAGCGTTATCTCTTAAAATGGAAGACGGCAGCGATTTGACGCTTGAAACAATGTTTGTAATGGACAATTCCGAAGTGAGAACAATAGCCATGGGTTCTACTGACGGAATGAAAAGAGGGATGCTTGCGACAAGAACCTACGCCCCGATAAGCGTTCCGGTCGGTGAAAAAACTCTGGGCAGAATTTTTAACGTTTTAGGACAGCCTATAGACGCTTTGGGAGAAATCGGGACGTCCGTAGAGAAGCGCCCGATTCACAGAAAATCGCCCGATTTTATAGACCAGAAAACCGCTCCGGAAATGCTTGAGACGGGAATTAAAGTTATAGATTTAATTTCTCCGTTTACAAAAGGCGGAAAAATAGGAATTTTCGGAGGCGCGGGCGTCGGGAAAACGGTTATCGTCAAAGAACTTATAAGAAATATTGCCGCGGTCCACAAAGGGCATTCTGTTTTTGCGGGCGTCGGAGAAAGGACAAGGGAAGGAACGGACTTGTGGATGGAAATGGTCGAGTCGAAAGTTATGGATAAGACGGTTTTGGTTTTTGGCCAGATGAACGAGCCTCCCGGAAACAGAATGAGAGTCGCTTTGACGGCTCTTACCATGTCGGAATATTTCCGCGATGACAAGGGCGAAGACGTTCTTTTATTTATAGACAACATTTTCAGATTTGCCCAGGCCGGCAGCGAAGTTTCGGCGTTGCTTGGAAGAATGCCGTCGGCCGTGGGATATCAGCCTAATTTGGCTTTGGATATGGGAGACTTGCAGGAAAGAATAACGTCGACAAATAAAGGTTCGGTGACTTCCGTTCAGGCGGTTTATGTCCCTGCCGACGATTATACCGACCCGGCACCGGTCGCGATTTTTGCCCATTTGGACGCCACGCTGACGCTTGACAGAGCTATTATGGAACAGGGGCTTTATCCGGCGGTAAATCCTTTGACTTCGGCTTCGAGGCTTTTAGACCCTAACATCGTCGGCGATGAACATTATAATACGGCTATGGCCGTTAAAAAGATTTTGCAGAAATACAAAGATTTGCAGGATATTATAGCGATTTTGGGTATGGACGAACTTTCCGACGAGGATAAACTCACGGTTTCAAGAGCGAGAAAAGTACAGAGATTTTTGACCCAGCCTATGTACGTTGCCGAAACTTTTACGGGACTTGAAGGAAGATACGTTAAGACGTCGGACACGATAAAAGGATTTAAAGAAATTATCGAAGGGAAATACGATTCCCTTCCCGAACAGGCTTTTTATATGGCGGGAACCATTGAAGAAGCAGTCGCAAAAGCGGGAAAAACAAAGTGAAAATTGAAAAGTGTAAAGTGAAAATATTGTGTTTCGGCGGAGCCGAAACTGATTTTAGGTTTTTGCAAAGCAAAAACTCATAATTTAAACTTTTCACTTTTAACTTTCCACTTTGCCGTTAAAAAGGTTTTTATGAACACATTTGAAATAGAAATTTTATCTCCCGAGGGAAGCGCGTATAAAGGGCTGGCAACATCGGCTACGTTTCCTACGGCTATGGGCACAATAACGGTTTTGGCGGGACATACCAGTCTTGTCACAAAACTTATTGCCGGAGATATTTTAATAGAAACGCCTTCCGAAAAAAAAGAAATTACCGTTACGGGCGGGTTTATAGAAATTTCGGAAAACAGAGTTAACGTTGTTTCGGAGTTTGCGATGCAGTCGGACGAATCAAACAGATATAAAGTAGAACAGGCTATGAAACTTGCCGAAGAAATGAAAGCCAAAAAGAAAGATATGGTCAATTTGTCGGCGGTTGAAAACCAGCTTAAAAAAGCAGTGGTCGGATTAAAATCTAATATAGGATTAAAAAGGAAAAAATAATGAAAAGATTTTTTAAATTTTTATTTTTACTGCCTTTTTTGTTTATCGCGGTTTCCTGTTCGAATACGTCCAAACAATATAGTTTTAAGGTTTTGGGTCCTAACGACCAAATAGCGGGAAAAGCCGTTATAAAGGCTAAAAAAATTGAGACTGAAAGATACATAGATGGCTCTCCAAAAGGATATAAATACGTTTCTACCGACGAAAAGACCGTTTATGCCGTAGAAGATATAGATAGGAAAGGAAATAGAACCGTTTCGCAAGGGAAAATTCCGGACGGGCTGGTCGTGCAGTACTACGATAAAGGAAATATTGCGGCGGAATTAAATTATAACGCCGGAAAACTCGAAGGCACGGTTAAAGAATATTATCCCGACGGCAACTTAGCTTTGGTAAAAAATTATAAAGCGGGCGAACTTAGCGGACCTTTAAAGGAATATTATCCCAATAAAAATATTAAAGAAGAAGCGTCTTATTCCGACGGATTGCTTTCGGGAGTTGTAAAAAAATATTCCGATACCGGCACGCTGCTGACAAGGGCGGAATATCAGGACGGCGAGCTCGACGGAGTGTATAAAGAGTTTTATGTAACCGGCCAGATAAAAACAGAGATTGAATATATGAACAATAAAAAGGAAGGATTAAAAAAGGAATACGATCCCCACGGAGTAGTTCTTTTGGAGTATAATTATTCAATGGATAAACTTGAAGGCGGATCTAAAAAATACTATGAAGACGGCAGCATACAGATGATTATCAATTATTCAAATAATCTTCAGGACGGGGAAACAAAAATATTCAGCAATAATAATTCCGATTTTCCTATGTATATAGACACTTATGTAAAAGGAAAATTGAAAAAAAGGCGCGCTTACAGCAGTAAAGGCGACATTATATTTACGTTAAATTATTAAATTTTTACAGGAGAACGGTTATGTCAGGGCATAACAAATGGGCAAGCATCAAACATAAAAAAGCTATTACAGACGCAAAAAAAGGAAAGGTTTTTACAAAAATCATAAGAGAAATCGTTGTTGCGACTAAAGAAGGCGGCGCGCAAATTGAAAATAACGCCCGCTTGAGAAAAGCAATAGACGACGCTAAAGAAGCGAATATGCCGCAGGACAATATAAAGAAAGCCATTCAGAGAGGAAACGGCGAAATCCCAGGAGCCGTATACGAAGAACTGTCCTACGAAGGTTACGGTCCTGCCGGAGTCGCTTTGATAGTAGAGGCCACTACCGACAATAAAAACAGGACTGCGTCGGAAATAAGAAAAATGTTTTCAAGCCACAGCGGAAACTTGGGTGAATCGGGCTGCGTCGGCTGGATGTTTGAAAGAAAAGGGTATATAACCGTTGATAAGAGCGTATCCGACGAAGAGACTTTGATGAATATCGCTTTAGAGGCGGGCGCCGAAGATTTTAAAAGTGAAGCTGACAGCGATGTTTATGAAGTCATAACTTCAGCGGCGGATTTCGAGAATATAAAAAATATCCTGAAAGAAAAAAATATTAAAATGACATCAGCTGAGATTTCCATGATCCCTCAGACTTATATTAAACTTTCCGGCGATGACGCGAAAAGCATGTTGAAACTTATGGATTCTCTTGAGGAACATGACGACGTTAAAAACGTCTATGCCAATTTTGACATTTCTAAAGAAGAAATGGACAAGATAGAAGCCTGAAAAGATAAAGTTAAAAGTGAGAATTGAAAAGTGAGAAAGGCGGCGAAGAATTTTTTTATAGACTTAGTCCGTTATTTTCACTTTCAACTTTTCACTTTACACTTTGCCGTTATAAGAGGTTTTTATGATAGTTCTCGGAATAGACCCCGGCCTTTCTTTAACCGGATGGGGCATTATAGAGGCTAAATCCGCAAACAATTTGTCCGCTTTAAATTACGGCTGCATAACCACTCCGCCCAAAGAAAGTCTTATTGACAGATTAAAATTTATAAATCTTGAACTTCAATCCGTTATAGACAAATACAAACCTGAAGTTGCCGCCATAGAACAGTTGTTTTTTTTGAAAAAATCCGCTTCGGTAGCGTTGGTAAGCCAGGCGCGCGGAGCCATTGTTTTAACCTTGGCTTTAAATAAAATCCCTGTTTTTGAATATAATCCCAGGCTTGTAAAAATTGCCTTAACAGGTTACGGTTCCGCGGATAAATATCAGATGCAGCATATGATAAAAACTTTTTTAAAACTTAAAGAAATCCCCAAACCTGACGATGCGGCCGACGCTCTCGCAATTGCCGTATGCCATATTAATACGGCAAAGTACAAATAACAAATAACAATTAATAAAAAATGCGAAGCATACAATAATTGTCAATTGTAAATTTTTAATTGTTAATTGTTGTTGTCGTTTTTTTACTGTATTTTGGTATAATTAAATTATGATAGACTATTTAAACGGAATATTGGACTATAAATCGTCCGATGAAATTATTGTAGAAACAGGCGGAATAGGGTATAAAGTTTTTATACCGGTTTCTACTTTTTCAAAGCTTCCTGAGTCAGGTTCTGTCGTAAAAATTTACATAGTCGAAGCTGCCGCAGGAATGTACGGCGGAGTTATATCCTTATACGGTTTTTTGACAAAAGAAGAAAGAGATATGTATCTTTTGATAAAAGACGAGGTTCCGGGGACGGGCGCGAAAAAAGCCATGGAATATACGGACAAAGTTTCCAAATCTTTTGCGGATTTTAAAACAGCCGTTATGGCAAAGAACGCGTCGATGCTTAACGATATATTCGGTTTTACAAAAAAAACCGCCGACAAGCTTATCGCGGCTTTAAAAGACAAAATATCCGGGGTAAACGTTTCTGGCGCGGAAAAATGGCATGAAGCGTCTAAGACTTTGGGAAATCCCGCGGTTTCAGAGGCGGTTTTGGCTCTTATTTCTCTTGGCTATAAGGAATCTGAAGCCAGGAATGCCGCAAACGCCGCATATGCGAATTCCGAAAATATTTCCATTGAAGAATTGATTAAAAAATCATTGAAATACATAGGCAGTATATAACACATACGGGAAACAAATATGGATGAAATGGAAAGACTTATAGAATCGTCTAAACTTGCCGACGAGGACATAATAGAAAATTCTTTGAGGCCGCAGACTCTTGCCGATTTTATCGGGCAGGACAAACTTAAAGGAAATTTAAAAATATTCATAGAAGCCGCGAGAAAAAGAAAAGAAGCTTTGGATCATACGCTTTTTTACGCGCCTCCCGGGCTTGGAAAAACCACGCTGTCGCATATTATTGCCAAAGAAATGGGCGGGAATTTCAGAATGACTTCGGGTCCGGTTTTAAAAAAAGTCGGCGATTTGGCGGCAATTCTCACAAGCCTTTCCGAGGGAGATGTATTTTTTATCGATGAAATTCACAGAATGAATCATCTTGTAGAGGAATCTCTTTACGCGGTTATGGAAGATTTTAAGCTTGATATTATAATAGGACAAGGTCCTTCCGCAAGAACTTATCCGCTTCCCATACCTCGCTTCACTTTAGTCGGTGCAACCACCCGCGCTGGGCTTCTTTCAAGCCCTTTGAGAGACAGATTCGGAATAATAGGCAATCTGGATTTTTATAATCTTAAAGAGCTTGTGATGATAGTAAAACGTTCCGCCATGATAATGAACCTTGAAATAGACGACGACGCAAGCGAAGAAATAGCGAAGCGTTCAAGGGGAACGCCCAGAATTGTCAACAGACTTTTAAAAAGAGTGAGGGATTTCGCGGAAATTTCAGGCGGCAAAGTTACGTTTTCAGTGGCGTCGAAAGCGCTTAACGCTTTGGAAGTCGACAGCGCCGGGCTTGATAAAATGGACAGGCTTCTGCTTGAAACTATAATAGAAAAATTCGCAGGCGGTCCCGTGGGAGTCGATACTCTTGCCGTTGCGATTTCGGAAGAGTCAGACACTATCACCGACGTTTACGAACCATTTCTCATACAGTCCGGCTTTATAGCCCGCACATCGCGCGGAAGAGTCGTTACCGAGGCCGGATACAAGCATCTGGGCGCGCAAATTCCAAAAAATTTTCAAAAAGAGTTTTTATAAATGAAAAATAAACTTCTTTTGCATATTTGCTGCGCGCCGTGCTCGGCTTCCGCGGTAAAAATGTTAAGAGAAGATTTTGATATATCTTTTTTCTGGCATAATCCGAACATTTATAATAAAGACGAATATGAAAAAAGGAAAGAAGCCGCCGTTCGTTACGCAGCGGGATTAAATATTCCCTTTTTTGAAGAAAAAGATTTTTCATACGATTACGATATTTGGAAATCCGAAAGTTTTGAACAATGCGGCGGCTGTTATATGCTGCGTATGGATAAAGCCGCGTCTTTTGCAAAAAACAACGGTTTTGATTTTTTTTCCACGTCTCTGCTGTCAAGCCCTTACCAAAAGCACGATTTGATAAAAAAAATTGCCGAAGAAATGTCGGAAAAATATTCAACCGGGTTTTTATATAAAGATTTCAGAACCGGTTTTTACGAAGGGAAGAATTCTTTAAGAAAAGCCGGTTATTATATTCAAAAACATTGCGGCTGCGCAAAGTCGCTAAAGGAAAGGCATGAAAAAAAATAAAACTTCTAAAATTTTTACGGCATTAGTACTGTTACTTTTTTTATACGGCTTTTCTTATGCGGATTTTATGGATTATTTGATTAATCCTAAACTTATCGCGCAGTCCGAGTTAGGACTTAATGAACTGAACGTAAAAGCGGGGTATGATTTTACGGCTTATTTTGAATCCGTTAACGGAATCGGCAGCGATGATAAAACAATTTTTGTTTCCGGCAATAACCTTTCTTTTGCTTTGGAATATCTGCGTTATATTAACGTTTATTTAGCCGCCGGAGCCGGCGTCGGGGCGCAGCTTCCAAGAAGAGCAAAATATTTTTCAGGGGATTTCGATTTTATTCCGGTTTATCTTACCGCGAAAATCAGGTCATGGCCGCAGGAACCGGGGCTATTCGGATATCTTGTAGGACAGGTCGGATATAGCGAGTTTTACGCGAGTTCCGAGTTTGAAAAAGATTTTAAAGTAAAAAACGGCGGAGTTTATTACGGCGGAGGATTCGGCGTATCGTATAAGTCTGTTATATTTGAGTTTTTATACTCGGTAAATAACTGTGAAATCGAAGACAATGTCTCAAAATCATCTATAGGGCTTACATACCGCAGATGGACTTTTTCCGTAGGTTATAATTTCGGAGATTTGTTTTGAAAATAAAAAAACTTTTTTTCACGCTATTATTTTTCAGCCTGTTTTTTTCTTACGCTTATTCCGTTGATGCCGTCAGGAAAGAAATAAGAATAGGCATTATTCTTAATACGGGTTCTTTTACCGTCGCAAATACCGCTGAATTTTATATTACCGATTCGTCCGGGAAAAAACTTAAGCTTACTAAGGGAAACGCAAGACTTTCTTACGACGGAAAGAATCTTTGCGTAGGAGGGCAATATTTTCTTTCGCTTCCGGTGAAAATCCATAGCAATAACGGCATAATATTTGCCGATAAAAAAGCGTACAGAGGATATATAACGGTCAATAAGTCCGGTCAAAAAATTAATGTGATAAATGTTTTATCCGTAGAGGATTATTTAAAGGGAGTTTTGCCTAAAGAAGCCGGCTCTTCATGGAATATCGAGACTTTAAAAGCTCAGGCGGTCATAAGCAGAACCTACATGCTCGCTAATTTTAACAGGCATTCCGCCCAAGGTTTTGATCTGTGTTCAACCACGCATTGCCAGGTGTACGGAGGAGCTGAAGGCGAGACGCTTTCGTGCAATACGGCGGTTGTGCAAACTAAGGCGGAAGTTTTAACTTATGACGGGAAATTAGCCCAGACTGTTTTTCACGCAAACTGCGCCGGACATACCGAAGACCCGAAATATGTTTGGAATTGGAATGCTACGCCGGACTATCTTGCGGGCGTTAAATGCGGATACTGCGGGAATACGCCGCATTCTAACTGGGAAGTAGCTCTTGACGGGGATTTTATAATGAAAAAGCTTGAATCTTCAGGTTACAAACTGGGCGCTATAAAATCCATAAAGGTTAAAGGGACAACAAAGGCCGGTTCTGCTAAAGAGATTGAAATTAAACATGCGAAAGGAACTCTTACTCTTAACGCTTACAAATTCCGTCTTGCCGTCGACGCGTGGAAGATAAAAAGCGTCACTTTTGAAAGCATAAAAAAACAGGACGGTAAATTTATTTTTAAAGGCAAGGGATGGGGGCATAAAGTAGGTTTATGCCAATGGGGAGCAAAAGGAATGGGCGATGCAGGTAAAACTTATAAGAAGATATTGAAACATTATTATCCCGGTACGAAACTTGAGAAAATAGAATACAAGTAACGATACTGGCAGAGAATAGATAATAGAGAAAAGAGAATAGCTAACGACTTTTGTCGTCATTGCGAGCCCTGAAAGGGCGCGGCAATCCAGAGACTTTAAGAAACTTAAGGATTAAAAATTATTTTTAGCAAAAATGGATTTCCGCTTTCGCGGGAATGACAGCCGATAGGAGCTGTAAGTGCAAATCGACGATAATCTTTTATCAAGCTATGATTATGAAATACCCCAAGAATTAATAGCCCAGAAACCAACGGAAAACAGGCAGGATTCCCGTTTGTTTGTTATTGACAGGGGCGCTGGAAAATTTTTCCATAAAATTTTTTCGGATATTGCCGATTATTTTGAAACCGGCGATTGTATTGTGATTAACACGACGAAAGTCGTGCCGTCAAGAATTTTCGGAAAGAAAATAAGCGGCGGAAAAGTCGAACTGCTTTTTCTTGACCCGTGTTCGGACGGTAAAGAATACAGGGTTTTAATGAAACCGTTTACGGAAGCCGGAAAAAAAATTTATTTTGAAGACGGTTACGAATGCGAAGTAAAATCTAAAACCGCAACCGGCGAAACAATCGTAGAATTTAATAAATCCGGCCGCATAACCTCTTTTTTGGAAAAACACGGCATTATGCCTCTTCCTCCTTATATCAACAGAAAAGAAGGACTTGCCGAAAAGCTTTCCGATTTTGATAAAGAAAGATACCAGACTGTTTACGCGCAAGAACCCGGAGCGATTGCCGCTCCTACCGCGGGACTTCATTTTACGGACGATATTTTAACAAGACTTAAAGAAAAAGGCGTTCAAACGGCAACGCTTACTCTTCACGTGGGCTGGGGAACTTTCAAACCGATTGTCAGCCAAAATATAAATAATCACAATATGATGGCGGAGGGATTTTTTATCGACGCGCAAAACGCCGAAAAAATAAATAACGCCGTTAAAAACAATAAAATAGTAGCCGCCGTGGGAACTACTTCCGCTCGGGCGCTGGAATCGCTTGCTTTAAAAGCCGGCATTCTCAAGAACGGAAAAACATTTGTAAAAGAATATTCAGGCGAAACTTCGATTTTTATTTATCCGGGATATAAATTTAAAATAGCAAACAGGCTGATAACCAATTTGCACCTTCCGAAATCCACGCCTTTGATGATGGCGAGCGCTTTTGCTTCAAGGGAATTGATGCTTGCCGCCTACAAAGAAGCCGTAAAAGAAAAGTACAGATTTTTTTCATACGGCGATTCGATGATTATTTTATAAAAAAAGCCGGCCGTTATAAAAACGGCCGGCTTTTTTAGTTCAAATATTTTTTATATTTCCGTAAAAAGAGGAGTTGATAAATATCTTTCTCCGTTATCGGGTAAAATGACGACTATTTTTTTACCCGCGTTTTCAGGGAGTTTTGCAATTTCTGTCGCCGCAAAAACCGCGGCTCCCGACGAAATTCCAATTAAAAACCCTTCGGATTTTGCAATTTCTCTTGCTGTTTTAAAAGCATCATCGTTGGAAACCGTTATTATTTCATCGTATATTTTTGTATTAAGCGTTTCCGGAATAAATCCCGCGCCTATGCCCTGAATTTTGTGAGGTCCCGAAGTTCCTTTTGACAAAACAGGAGAATCTGCCGGTTCTACGGCTATTATTTTAATGTTAGGATTTTTAGATTTTAAATATTCGCCCGCTCCGCTAATGGTTCCGCCGGTTCCGACTCCTGACACTAAGATATCAACTTCTTCATCAGTATCTTCCCAGATTTCGGGACCCGTAGCAGCTTTGTGTGCTGCAGGATTTGCCGGATTTACGAATTGTCCGGGTATAAAGGAATTAGGCGTTTCTTTGGCAAGTTCCTCGGCTTTTGCAATCGCTCCTTTCATTCCTTTTGCGCCTTCGGTAAGCACAAGTTCCGCTCCGTACGCTTTCAATAAATTTCTGCGTTCAATGCTCATTGTTTCAGGCATAGTAAGAATAATTTTATATCCGCGCGAAGCCGCTACGCAAGCAAGCCCTATTCCGGTATTCCCGCTTGTAGGTTCAATTATAACTGAATCTTTATTTAACAATCCTTTTGCTTCCGCATCGTCTATCATTGCTTTTGCAATTCTGTCTTTTACGCTTCCGGCGGGATTAAAATACTCTAATTTTCCTATAATTTCCGCTTTAAGAGCGTTTTGTTTTTCATAATTGTTAAGCCTTAGCAACGGGGTTTTTCCGATTAAATCGGTAATTTTGTCATAAATTTTTGACATAATGTTCCCTCTTTTGTTTAAAATGCAAAAAATATATATTTAGCCTAAAAATAAATATAGCAAATTTTAATACGATTACTAAATTTTATATAATAAGGCTTATGTATTTTACAATCGTTAATCGTCTTGGCTTTTAAATATCCGGTTTTACTTGTTTTTTGTCTTTAAACAAAACGAAAAAAACTCTTGTTTGACTAACGGAGCTCTATAATATAGAATGTTTTTATGGAAGCTTTTATCTATTCGTTCCTTCTTATTCTTGTTGCCGAAATGGGCGATAAAACGCAGATTATAACCATGGCTTTTGCGGCAAGATTTAACGTTATTCAGGTTATTCTTGCGGTTTCCGCCGCTGTAATATTAAATAATGCAATAGCTGTTGCGGCAGGCGCGTTATTTTCCGGGATCTTGCCGGTTACGGTTATAAAGTCGGTTTCCTATACTCTTTTTATAATTTTTGGCATTTGGACTTTGACCGGAAAAAGCAATGAAGAAAAAGACTCGGGTAAAGTTATAGTAAATCCGTTTTTTACGGTTTTTATATTCTTTTTTATTTCCGAATTCGGAGATAAAACGCAACTTGCCACAATGTCTCTGTCGATGAAGTACGCTTCTCCTGTTTTTGTTTTGGCGGGCGCGTCTTTGGGAATGATTGCGGCAAACGTCATAGGAATAACCGCGGGAGTCTTTCTCGGAAAAAAAGTTCCGGCAAATATGATCAAACGTATCGCTGGAATTATATTTATAGCGTTCGGAATAATCGGTTTTTTTGAAATTATCATAAGAGGATTAGCGTGAAAAAAATTTTAGTTATCGCGTTTTTTGTTTTGACTGCCGGATGTTCTTCAGTTCCCATTACTGGAAGGAAGCAGCTTTCTTTAATTCCTGATTCTCAGATTACGCAAATGAGCCTGCAAAGTTATAACGAACTTATAAATCAGTCGGAAATCGCCAAAACCGGCGAGCAGGCGGAATTGGTCAAAAAAGTCGGAAAAGAAATTACCGAAGCCGCCGAAGCTTTTTTGAGAGAGAACGGCTTGGAGTCTGAAATTTCTAATTATTCATGGGAATTTAATCTGATAAAAGAAGATAAAACCGTAAACGCGTTCTGTATGCCCGGCGGGAAAATCGCGGTATATACGGGAATTCTTCCGGTTACTAAAAATGCAGACGGGCTTGCCGTGGTTATAGGCCACGAAGTTGCTCACGCCATAGCCAAGCACGGAAATGAAAGGATGAGCCAGGCGTTGGTTGCTCAGTTCGGCGGAAATGTTTTATCCGCAATTGCCGCGCAAAAGTCGGAGCAGACCCAGCAGCTTATAATGCTTGCCTACGGAGCGGGAACGCAGCTCGGAGTGCTTTTGCCTTACAGCAGAAAACACGAGTATGAAGCCGACAGAATAGGTCTTATTCTTATGGCGCGCGCGGGATATAACCCTAACGCCGCGGTAATATTTTGGCAGGATATGTCAGCCGGAAGTTCCGGCCAAACTTCTGATTTTTTTTCTACCCATCCGTCGGATTCTAAAAGAATAGAGAATTTAAAAAACTTAATTCCGGAAGCCATGCGGTACTACAAAAAATGAACGATATAAAAAAATTTCCTTACACCGATATTTTAGGCTGGTCTGTTTCAAGATTTGACAGATTTTCCAACTGTAAAAGGCAGTATTTTTACGATTACTATTCCAAGTACGACAGGGATTTTCCGTTTGAAAAGATACAATTTTTAAAATCGCTTACTTCAAAAGCTTTGGAAGCCGGAAATATAGTCCACGATATAATAAGGGATATGCTTTTCAGGTTTCAGAAAAGCCCTAAGCCTATTAATAAGGACAGGTTTTTTAAATATTCTCATGATATGACGGAAAAATACTGCGCTTCGAAAACTTTTTTTGAAACTTATTATAACGGCGAAGCGGTTTCTTCCGCGCAAATTTATGACAAAGTAAAAACTATTCTTGAAAATTTTATAAACAGCGAAAGATTTTTATGGATAGAAAAAAACGCCGTTCCTTCAAGCAGCGAATGGATAATAGAACCTGCGGGATTCGGAGAAACCAGAATAAACGGACTTAAAGCGTTTTGCAAAGTCGATTTTTTGTTTCCCGTAGCAGATAAAATATATATTCTGGACTGGAAGACCGGAAAGCCGGACGAAGTAAAACACGCCAAACAGCTTACCGGTTATTCGCTTTGGGCTAGTTATCACTTCGGCAAAGAAGCCGGAAATATAATGCCGATTATCGTTTATCTGTATCCTCAATACTCCGAAAGAGAAATAACCGTGGATAATAAGGCGATCGCTTCTTTTTCAAAACAGGTTGAAACCGAAACTAAAGAAATGTATGAATATCTTACGGATATAGAAAAAAATATTCCGAAAAATAAAAGCGATTTCCAACTTACCGAAAAGACCGTTTTATGCAAATATTGCAATTATAGGGAAATTTGCAAAGGACTTTAAACTGCAATTATCCTGCGACTACGCGCAGGGCAGGCTAAATTACGAATTAACGACAACAGCCAAACAATAGAGTTTTATTGTCTTTGATTCGTAATTCGTAATTGATTTGGCTAGGGGTGCGCATGGAAAATTTTTTAAATTACGACTACATGACATTTTTTCTGGCATGGTCTTTTCTGTTTTTGGGACTTTCCTGTTTTTTTGCGTGGAGATATAAACTTGGGAATCTCGCGTATTTTTGGGCTATGCTGTTTTGCGTTTTTATGGCGCTTGCAAAATTTACCGAAGCGTTTTCATACGGCGCGGTTTTTGCCGAAACCAAATTGTTTGTTATTTATATTGCCTGCGAGTATCTTGCGTTTTTGTTTCTTTATATGTGCGCTATAGACGAGCGGACTGGCCTGAAATTAAACTTTCTTATTAAATATTTTGTAATTCCTCTTGCGCTGACGCCTTTAGTATTGTCGTTTATTTTCGGATTCTTTTATTTTGAAGCGGCATCTTTTATTTTCTTATGGATTCCGGCTACGGCTATAATTTTTTACGGTTTGTATAGAATTTCAAAAATGCCTTCAGGCCAGGAACACGTCCCGATAATTCTTGCGTTGTTCGCGGGATACGCGATAGGGTTTTGTTTTATTGAAGCGCTTAAAATTTTTCACCCAAACCAATTTCAGCTTCAGGCTTTTGCCCAAGGGTTTATAGCATTAAACGTTTTTGCCGTGGCGGCGGTGTCTTTTCGCCATTTCAAATCTTTGTATGAACAGAAAATAAAAATTTATGATTTTATTCCGTTTTACTGGAAACACATACCATTGGCATCTATTTTGTTTATAATTTTGATTTCGGGAGTATTCGTTTCTTTTTATTTTGAAGTCAAAGTTAAAAAATCCGTCGCCGAGAATGCCGACAGCGTCGTCTCCGGTCTTTCGGAAACATTGTTGTCCCGTCTTTCCAAAACCGACCAGATAAGCGAAGCTTTGGCTAAATCGGTTTTTATTGCAGAATCCGTCAGCCCTTCTTTTAAAGGCGATAGAAGTCTTGTGGATAAAGTGCTTGAAAATTACAGGAATATTTTTAAAGTTTCGTCTATTTTTATTTTGGACAAATACGGAGATATTATTTATGCTTCCGATTATAAATATGAAAAAGAATTGAAAAGAGTAAATTTAAAAAACAGTCCGCTTTTTTACGAAACCCAAACCAAAGGAAGGTCAAGGGTTTTTACGAAAAACGTTCCCGGAGAAAACGGGGAAAGTTATTATGCATCCACAAAGATAAATAATTCCGACGGGGTTATAGTAGTAAAAAATTCCATAGATAATTATGACGAGATGCTTCTTAAATACGATAATATTTACATAATAGATAAAAACGGAATTATTTTGTTTTCAAACGAGAATGACGTTTGCTTTAAAAGTTTATGGTCGCTTTATGAAACCGCGGATAAAACAAAAAAAAGAAAAGTAACCGCCGATGAAATATTCAATGAAGCGGTCGTAATGCTGCAAAATAAACCTTTTTATGTTTCAAAAAAGATTATTAACGACGATTTTTGGTCTGTAGTATATTTTAATTCATTGGATCCGGTGCGGCAAACCCGCGCTTTGAGCTTGTTTGGCATAAGCGGTTTTATTGTTATAGTTCTTTTGTCGTTTTTGATAATAAACCAGTCTAACAGGCTTATAGCTTTGTCGCGCCGTCAGAACGCTATTTTGGATTCGGTCAGATCCGTTGCGATATTATCGACTGACGTTAACGGCAAAATAACAATGTGGGGACAAGGCGCGATGGATTTGGCGGGTTACAGCATGGAAGAAATATCCGCAAAAGAGTTTAGAGACGTTTTGTTTGACAAAAACGGTTTTTCGATGTCTTTTTCCGACACAATTGAGCGCCGCGGGATTGTTTTTAGCGATTTGATGTTTAAGAAAAAAGACGGCACGATGGCTAATATTCTTCTTAACGTCGTGCCTCAGTTTTCAAGCGTCGGAAAACTTATAGGATATATATTTTCCGCAATAGATATTACATACAGGAAAAATATTGAAACTGAAATTGAGCAGCAGATTAAATTTCTTCAGACTCTCATAGACAGCATGCCTATAGCCGTGTTCTATAAAGACAGCTTTATGCACATAATAGGCTGCAATAAGGCTTTTGAAGAGATATCCGGGTTTTCAAAAGACGAGGTGATAGGCAAGAAGTCGGAAGATATTTATTTCGACATGGAAGCGGCTAAAATGTCTAAAAAAACAGATGAAGAAATCGTAGAAAATATGTCCGCGATTTCTTATGAAATTGTCGTCAAAGGCCCTGATCATGTTCCGAAGATTTTTTTATACTATAAATCAGTATATAAAAAACTCAACGGCGAATTCGGCGGAATTATCGGAGTTGTGATTGACATTACTAAAGAACGTGCGGTGCAAAAAGAAAGAGATATGCTTCAGACAAGTCTTGTTCAGCAAAACAAACTCGCGTCGCTTGGCGAACTGGCCGGGAGCATAGCCCACGAGCTCAATAATCCTCTCAGCATAATTCTCGGATACGCTCAGGTTCTTGCGAAAAATAAGGATTTGAACGAGGAAATGCGTAAAGGTATAAAGAATATATATGAAGCTGCCGACAGAAGCCGCAGCATAATATCCAATATGCTTGAATTTTCAAGAGCGGATTCGTCAAAAATGCAGAATGTAGATCTTGATAAGGTAGTCGATTCCACTTTGCCTATAATAGAAAAAGATTTGAAGAAAGCCGGCATTGAAGTAGAAAAGAATTTTACCGAAAAAGACAAGCTTGTTTCAATTAATCCGATGCAGATACAGCAGGTTTTGCTGAATGTTATTCTAAATGCCAGAGACGCAATGCCCGGCGGAGGCAAGCTTACAATAACTTCTTATGTAAAAAACGATAAATATTGTTTGGATATATCCGATACCGGAGAAGGAATACCCAAAAAAAATATGGATAAGATATTCGACCCTTTTTTCACTACGAAATCCGAGGGAAAAGGCACAGGGCTCGGGCTGTCTATAAGTTATGGTATTATCACGGCTCATAAAGGAACTATAAGCGTAAAAAGCGTTGTCGGCAAAGGAGCGGTTTTTACGATAAAACTGCCGCTTTTGAAAAGCAATTAGGAGTTAGGAATGAGGAATTAGGAGTGAACGACAGTGAGAAAACTTGGATTCCTGCTGGAGTTTACCCTCGAATGTTTTAATCGGGGGCAGGAATGACAATAATGTCGCGTCATTCCGTTGAAAAACGGAATCCATTAAACCGCAGAGGTACCACGGGCGTGAGCCCGTGGGGGAATAAAGACCTGAATCTTTGTAGTATAATATAGAGATGGAACTACGGAAACAAGGACACAGCGTATATTATTGCA
>Ga0123356_10000953_pt1 | contig 31985 bp, 28 predicted proteins | sample TergutEmb28metaG_2_FD_92546 | JGI IMG/M metagenome (GOLD analysis project Ga0123356, IMG submission 92546) | Embiratermes neotenicus P3 segment gut microbial communities from Petit-Saut dam, French Guiana - Emb289 P3 | ecosystem: Host-associated > Arthropoda: Insects > Digestive system > Gut ...
GCAGCTACCAGGACCAGGGCATGAGCAACCAGGGCTACCAGGACCCGAACCAGGGGTACCAGGACCCGAACCAGGGCAACTACCAAGACCCCAACATGAGCAACCAGGGGTACCAAGACCCCAACATGAGCAACCAGGGGTACCAAGACCCGAACCAGGGCAACTACCAAGACCCGAACCAGGGCTACCAGGACCCCAACATGAACGACGACGAATACCAGGACCCCAACCAGGACCAGAACAAGAAAAAGCGCCGCTGGTAAGTCCGAAGCGATACACGAAGGCGTCCGCACGGTAGGGCGCCTTCGCGCTGCGACCACAATGCTGGCCCGGCAGGCAATACTCTGCTGGCATGCCTGAAGCCCTCGCCAGTATCGTCGAAGCCGGGTGGGCAGCGGCGCTGGCTCCCGTCGAGGATCAGATCGCCCGGATGGGGACCTTTCTCCGCGCGGAGATCGCCGCCGGCCGACGGTACCTGCCCGCGGGAGGCGTGGTGCTGCGGGCGTTCACCCAGCCGTTCGATGACGTCCGGGTGCTGATCGTCGGCCAGGATCCTTACCCGACGCCCGGCCACCCGGTTGGCCTCAGCTTTTCCGTCGACCCGCAAGTCAGGCGGCTGCCTGGCTCGCTGGTCAACATCTTCCGTGAGTACTCTGCAGACCTTGGCTATCCGGCACCCGCCACTGGCGATCTCTCACCGTGGGCCGGACGCGGCGTACTGCTGCTCAACAGGGTGCTGACTGTCGAGCCCGGTAAGCCCGGCAGCCACCGGGGCAAGGGCTGGGAAGACGTGACCGAGCAGGCCATCCGCGCCCTCGCGGCCCGGGACAGGCCGCTGGTCGCCATCCTGTGGGGCCGGGACGCGCGCAGCCTCGCCCCCGTGCTTGGGGCTACGCCGCGGATTGAGTCAGCGCACCCGAGCCCGATGTCGGCGAGCAGCGGATTCTTCGGTACCCGGCCGTTCAGCCGGGTGAACGCCCTGCTTGAGCAGCAGGGCGCGGCCCCCGTCGACTGGAAACTGCCGTAAGTCCCCCGTGGGTCGTGAAGTCAGCCCGGAGGAGTACCCACCTAGGCCGATGCGGCTGAGCGGCTGCCAAACGTACTCTCAATTACCGTGGATACTGAGTCAGTGACACAGGTCGACGGCGCCCCGCATACGGGGGATGCAGGCGGGGATGCGGGCGGGCCAGCCGCGCCCACGCCCGACCACGCCCACGTCGGCTTGCCAAGCCGGCGCGTGATGGCGGCGTGGTTCGCGGTGTTCGCGGTCTACGCGGGAGTGACTATCCTCACCGGGCACGCCGACGGCACCTGGGCGGTCTGGGGATGTGGCGGCTACGCCGTCACCGCGTTGCTGCTGCTCGCGCCCACGGGCTGGGTCATCCCGCTCGCCGCGGCGATCGGCGGCGCGCTGATCGCGCCGCTGCTCTGGCTCATCACGACGTTCCCGCCGACTGGAGAAGTCGTCGTCATCGGCACCTCGGCGGACTACCTGCTCAAGCACGGCACGCCCTACCTGCCAGAGTCCCTGCTGACGAGCTGGACCTCCTACAACCCGTACCTGCCGCTGATGGAGATCTTCGGACTGCCTCGCTCCGCCGGGCTGACCGGCGTGCTCGGCGATCCCCGGATCTGGACCACCCTGGTCACGCTGGTCGCGCTCGCGGCGGCCTTCGCCATCGTCTCCCCGCATCCTGTCAGGCAGTGCCAGTCGTGCAGGCACCGGCTGGCATGGGTCACCGCGGTCGCGATGGCCTCGCCGGTGATCGCGTTCCCGCTCTCGGTGGGCGTCACCGACCCGCCGGTCATCGCGCTGATCGTGCTGACCCTCGCCCTCGCCAGCCGCCGCAAGCTGGGCTGGTCGGCGCTGGTGCTCGCGCTCGCCTGTGCGATGAAGACCACGGCGTGGGCGGTCATCCCGGTCCTCGCGGTGATGGCCTGGGTGCACCTGGCGCCGCGGATCGCCGCCAGGTTCGCCGTCACATCGATTGGCGCGACCGCCATCCTCTCGCTCCTCACCGCCCCGGCGGCGCTTGCCACCTCGGACGCGGTGCAGTCGGTCAAGCAGAACCTGATCGACTACCCGATGGGCTCAACCAAGTACAAGACCCCTGCCCAGAGCCCGCTGCCCGGCCACCTCATCGCCGAACTCGGTCCCATTGGCCACGGCATCGTGCTCGGGCTGATGGTGCTCGCGGTGGTAGCCTTCGTCGCCTGGATCCTGCTGCGACCGCCGCGCGACGTCAGGGATGTCACGATGCGGCTCGCTGTCGGCTACGCGGTCATGTTCACCCTGGACCCATCGACCCGGTTCGGGTACTACGCCTATCCGCTCGCGCTCCTGGGCTGGCTTGTGCTGACACCCGGCAAATCAGACAAAACGCACGACCGAGCGGCACTTTCTCCATTGGCCGGTTCCTGAGCTGCGGGCGGCAAATCACCCTGTTCGTCACCCAGCGGACCGTGGAGAACCACCTGACAAGCTCCTACGCCAAGCTGGGCATCAGAGCCCGCCCTGAACTCGCGAGGGCGCTCGCCCGTTCTTAACCAGTTATGTGCTATTCCTGCCGTACCGGCCCGCCTAGGATCGCGGGCATGAGGGGTGGGCGGGGCAAGCTGGGCTTACTAATTGAACGGGGAGCGGAGCTCGAGGCGATCACTGCGGCCGTCGACGCGACTGTCAGAGGCTCGGGTGCGGCTCTCATGATCGAAGGGCCGGCCGGGATCGGCAAGACCCTGCTGCTCGAACACGCTCGCGGGCGGGCGGCGGAGGCGGGCATGACGGTCCTGACCGCGCGGGCCGCCGAGTTCGAAGACGGCGATGCGTGGGGCGTGGTGCGGCAACTGTTCGGCGCGCGGCCAGGCGACGGCCCGGGCGAGCCGTCCGACGATGCCGTGACGCTGGCCAGGCTGGCGCTTTCCCGCCGGGCGCGGCACGCCGCGGAGGACACGTTCGCGGTGCTGCACGGCCTTTACTGGCTGACCGCCGACATCGCACGGCGCGATGGGCCGCTGCTGCTGGCGCTCGATGACCTGCAGTGGGCGGACCCGCCTTCGCAGCGCTTCGCGATGCACCTGGCCCGGCGCCTTGACGGGCTGCCGGTGCTGCTCGCGGTCACCGTTCGCGAGCCCCGGGCGGGCACGGCGCGGGACAAGGCGCTGACCGCTGCCCTGACGGCTGAGCCCGCCGTGTCGCTGCTCCGCCCGGCGGTTCTCAGCCTCGCCGGTTCCTCGCGGCTGGTCGGTCTGGCCATCGCAGGCAACGCCACGCCGGCGTTCAAGCACGCCTGCCATGAGCTGACCGGCGGCAACCCGCTGCTGCTGCACGGCCTGCTCAGTGCACTGACGGCCGAGGGCGTCACGGGAACCGACGCCGACGTCGCGCACTTGCGGCGGCTGAGCCCGGATACCGTCGCCAGGCACGTGCTGCTGCGGCTGGCAAGGTTGCCGGCCGAGGTGCTCAGCACCGCCCGCGCCATCGCGGTCCTCGGCACGTCGGCGACCACGACGCGGGCCGCCCGGCTGGCCGGCCACGACACGGCGACGGCCGCGGACGCTGTCGCCACGCTCATGGCCGAGCACCTGGTAACCGGCGACGTACTGCTATCTTTTGTGCACCCGCTGGTCAGGTCGGTGATCTACACCGATCTCGCACCGCCGCTGCGGCAGCGCTGGCATAAGCGCGCGGCGCGACAGCTCGCCGACGAGAACGCCGCGGCTGAGGTGACCAGCCACCTGCTCGCCGCACTCCCGGAGGGCGATCCCTGGATGGTGGCGAGGTTGCGTGCGGCCGCCGCAGACGCGCGCGCCCGCGGCGCGCCTGAGGTGGCAGTGCAGTGCCTGGAACGGGCCCTCGCCGAACCGCCCGCGGACGCCGACCGCGTGACCGTCCTGCATGAGCTTGGCAGTGTAGAGAGCGCGGTCGCGCCGGCCCGCGCCGTCGCCCGCCTGACCGAGGCGCTTGGCCTGGCCGGCGGCTGGCCGCTCAGCGGGGAGATCGCACTCGCGCTGGGCGAGACCCTGGCGCTGTGCGGGCAGTTCGGTGATGTCGTGCGCATCCTGCAGGAAGCGCTGCTCACCTCCGATGAGAATGCAGGCGGTGACCCGGCGAGCCCTGATGGCGACGCGCCGCTCGTCGCCGGACTTCAGGCGGCTCTGCTCAGCGCCACACGGTGGGAACTGTCAGCGCGGGCGATCACCTGGCCGCTGCTCCAGCGGCTAACCGCCCAGGCTGACGCGGGCGCCGACCTTGCCCCGGAACTCCACGCCAACCTGGCGATGGAACTGTGCGCCGCAGGTGCGGACAGGCCGCGCGCCATCCGGCATGCGAGAGCCGCTATCGGGGCGACGCCGGAGCTGACGTCGCTGACCGCCACCCTGCTGCCGGAGGCGATCTGCGCCCTGTTGTTCGCCGGCGCCGCCGGCGAGGCCCAGTCAGCGGCGATGCGCTGGCTACGGCTGATGCAGCAGCGGGGACAGCCGCTCGCGGCCGCGGTAGCAGCTGCGGCGGTGGCGATGATCTACTACTACGACGGCGACGTCCGCCAGGCGGTTGCCTACGGGCTGCAGGGAGTGACCGGAGACAGTCCCTGGCTTCCGGCGCTCGCCACCGGTCTCGTCGTGCCCGCGATGCTCGATGCCGGCGACGTGGCCGGCGCCCGCGCGCTCCTCGCCGCGCATGATCTGCTAGGCGAGCTGCCCCCGGTCCTGCCCTTCATCTTGACCCGCTTCGCGCGGGGCTGCCTGCATGCGGCGCTAGGCGACCACGAGGGGGCGGTGGCGGACCTGCTCGCCGCCGGAGATCTCGAGCTCAGGTTCGGCTTCCGCAACCCCGCCATGCTGCACTGGCGGTCGGCCGCCGCCTTGTCCCTGACCGCACTCGGACGCCACGAGCCAGCCGGCCGGCTCGTGGCCGAGGAGATCGAGCTCGCCCGGCACTGGGGTACGACCAGGACAATCGGCGTCGCATTGCGCGCCGCCGGACTGTGCGCGGGCGGCGATCGCGGAATCGACCTGCTGACTGAGTCGGTCGCCACACTGCGCGCTTCCACCGCCCGGCTTGAACTCGCCCGTGCACTCAGCGACCTGGGCGCGGCCCGCCGCAGGGCCGGTGCCCGCACGGAGGCCCGCGTGCTGCTGCGGGAGAGCCTTGACCTGGCCCATGAGCTTGGCGGCCACGCCATCGCGGACCGCGCCAGGGAGGAGCTTGTCGCCGCAGGCGGACGCCCGCGGCGGGACGCCAGCAGGGGGCTCGACGCCCTCACGCCCAGCGAGTTGCGCGTCGTCGAGCTGGCCCGGTCCGGGCACAGCAACCGGCAGATCGCGCAAGCGCTGTTCGTTACCAAGCGGACCGTGGAGAACCACCTGACCAGCGCCTACGCCAAGCTCGGCATCACCGCGAGGCACGAGCTCGCGCGCGCCCTCACGGCTTCGGCTCAAACAGAACCTGAAGCACGGCAAACAACTCTGACCAGCCGCTGAACTCGTGCACCCCGTCTCGCGCGTGCACGAGCCCGGTCACCGGCTCCTTGCCGCTGACCACCTCAAGCCGTACCACTACCGTGTCGCCATTTCTCATAGAGGGCATGCTCCCCGACCCCTGCGTGTCCCGGCATCACGGTAGGCACCACAGCATTTGCCGGCCCAGGACGCTGGCTTCCCTGAGTCCCGGCAGGAAAGCCGGGCGCATAACCAATTGCCGCCGCCGCCACCGCTAGCCAAGATAATCGCGTGAGGACGATCGGGATTCTGCTGTTCGGCGACTTCGAAGAGCTCGACGCGGTCGGGCCATGGGAAGTGCTGTCCTTCTGGACGCACCAGTTCCCCGACGACGGCTGGCAGGTGACGACACTCGCGCGCGACCGCGCGCCGGTCACCGCCGCGAAGGGACTCGCGCTCCACCCGGAACACTCCTACGAGACGGTTCCGCCGTTGGACGTGCTGGTCTACCCCGGCGGTCGCGGTACCCGCCCGCAGTTGCGTGATGAGGCCCAGCTGGACTGGGTCCGTCAGCAGCGCGCCAAGGTGCCGCTGATGACCAGCGTCTGCACCGGATCGCTGGTATACGCGCGAGCCGGGTTGCTGACGGGGCGCCCGGCGACGACTCACTGGGGATCTGTCGACCTGCTGCACGAACTCGACCCGACGATCGAGGTCCGTCCCGATGACCGTTTCGTCGATGACGGTGACATCATCACCGCTGCGGGCGTCAGCGCGGGGATCGACATGGCCCTGCACCTCGTCGCCCGGCTGCACAGCGTCGAGCGAGCTCGGGAAGTCCGCCGCGGCATCCAGTACGACCCGCAACCACCAGTGTGACCGCGACAAGCCTGCCGTGGCCGCGGGCTGCCGGCGGAACAGCGAAAGCGGGTTATCGACCCTGGCGGTGCAGCAGGTAGCCGATTGCGCAGCTGACCGGGACCAGCGTGGCGGGCACCAGGTTGATGGGCACCCCGGCGACGCGGGCGAGATGTCCTGGCTCGTCTTCGACGTCGGCGCCGGGGATCGCCAGAGCAGCGAAAAAGGGCGCCCAGGCGATCGTGGACAGCATGGCGGCGGTGGTCACGGCCGTGTCGCCGTCGGCTGCCTGCTGGCCGGGCCGCCACAGCAGCCACAGCGCCAGCAGCTGGGTCCCGACCACCGTTCCCCAGCCAGTGGCGTTATGGAACCGGGCGTGCGGCGGCCAGCCCGGGTTGAACACATGGGTGGAGTTGAGATCGGCCCAGCCGGTGCCGATGATCGTGCCGATCGCCGCGCCGCTGAGCACCAGGCGGCTGATTCTCATGGCCTTGCTGGTCCTTCCGGCCGTTCCCGACTGTCAGCCTCTTGTCAGCAGGCTAGCTCACCGACGATCCGGACGGCCGCCAGGATGCGTCCTTCAGCACAGGTCGCGGTTCAGTCCCGGGCGAGGGCGCCGATACCGGCAAGGACGAGGTCACCGAGCTCGCGGTCACCATCGACGACGGCGTCCAGCTGGTCCGGGCGCAGTCGGCGGACGGCGAGCCGGCAAAGACCGACAGCGTCGGTGACTATGGTGACTTCCGGTTCGGCGGCCTGCGACTGCGGTGCGAGAGGCACGTTATACGTGCCGCCGGCGGGACCGGTGAGCACGAACCGGGCAGACCGGCCGGGAGCCGTGGTGCCCCGGTAGGCCAGCGCGAGCGGCACCGCGGTCATCAGCGCGGTGCACAAGGTGGCCATCCGCTCCATGTCCAGCTGCGGCAGCGGGCGCCCGGTGGCCAGGCAGATGTCCATGGCGTGTGCCCACAGCTCGCCGGTGCGCGTCACCAGGAGCTGGTCGACGCTGACGGTGATGTCGTGGAAGACCACGATCCGGCTGCCGTCGCCGGCAGCCGCAGCCGCCACGGCACGAGCTCCCTCGTACCACTGCCGGGCGATGTCATGCGGATCGGTGTCAGCGAGCTCGGCGACCACCGGGCGGGTTGCCGCGACATGGTCAGGCAGGTCCGGGACGGAGTCTTGGGGGTCAAGCCAGCGCAGCACGAGCCGCTCGACACCGACCAGGTGCGCGAGGAGATCGCGTACCCGGCCATGCTCGGCATGTGCGGAGGCGTTCCATTCGCTGTCGGTGAGCGAACGCAGGAGGTGGTTCAGGTCTTCGACGGTGCGCTCGAACGCGACCACTGGCTCACACGGCAGGGCAGGGTCGATGGGCCGCCCGGGCGTCCGGCGGGACGCGGCGCGGATGAGGGTAGCGGAACGCAGCTCCGGCGGCGGGTCGGTGACGGTGCTCTCGGCAAGCAGGGCGGCGGCGTCGGCCAGGCCGGCTGGGAGCGCGCCGATGCTCAGTTCGGCGTCGGCCTGCTCGCCGGGCAGCAGGGCGTCGAGCGCAAGCAGCGCAGCGGTCTCATCGTCGGACGGGCCGCCGTTCATGAGATCGCCTCCCTCGCTTCGTCGGTGAGCAGCGTGCGAAGCCTGGCGAGCGCGCTCCGCAGTCTGGTCTTCGCCGTCCCCTCCGGAATACCGAGCGCTTTCGCCACTTGTACGTAGGTTAGTCCGTCATAGTAGGCAAGCTGTACCGCTGCGCGCTGCTCGGCCGGCAGCTTGTCGAGCAGCCTGGTGAGATGCTTCTTGCGCCAGCTCTGCGCGGCCGCGTCGACCACACTGGTCTCAGGCCCGTCCTCCGGCTCCGGGACCGCCGAGGCGGTCTCAGCTCGAAAGCGCGCCTCGTGCCGCCGGACCTCGTCAACAGCCCGCCGATGTGCGAGCAGCGCAAGGTAGGTGCGCAGCGACCCGCGGGTCAGATCGACCCGGTCGGGCATCTCCCACAGGTAGGTGAACACCTCCTGGGTGATATCACGGGCGACCTGCTCGTCTCGGGCCACCCGGTGAGCCAGTCCGTACACCATGCCAGCGTGCTGGTCATAGATGTCAGCAAGTGCCCGATCATCACCGGCTCGGACGCGCTCGACCAAGAGCGCGTCGCGGCCACTCAAGACCTCCACCTGCCCGACGCTACGACTTTTCCCGTCCTGCGGCCAGCCGTATGCAACGATCCGGCGCCCGCACCGGACCGACATCAGGGCACGGCCTGCCGCTACCTGCCGCCGCGGGGTTATGAGCCCAGGTGCCAGGAGGCCAGGTAGGCGCGCTGCGCCGGAGTGAGCGAGTCGATCTTCGCGCCGAGCCCGGCGAGCACCAGGCGGGCCGCCTCGGCGTCGATCTCCGGCGGTACCCGGTGCACGCCGGCCGGGAGCTTTTCCGGCTGTCGCGCGATCCAGGCCAGGGCGAGGGCCTCGATGCCGAAGGCGAGGTCCATCACCTCCGGAGGGTGGCCGTCGGCGGCGACCAGGTTGACCACACGGCCTTCGGCAAGCAGCAGCAGCCGACGGCCGTCGAGGAGCTCGTAGGCGTCGGCGTGCGGGCGGACGTCCTGCTGCACGGCGACCGCCAGCGCCGCCAGCGCCCGGACGTCGATCTCCACGTCGAAGTGGCCGGCATTCGCCAGGATCGCGCCGTCCCGCATTACCGCCAGGTGGTCGGCGGTGATCACGTCCGCGGATCCGGTGGCGGTGATGAACACCTCGCCGAGCGGGGCCGCGTCGGCGAGCGGCAGCACGCGGAAGCCGCGCAGCACCGCGTCCAGCGCCCGTACCGGGTCCACTTCCGTGATCACCACCCTGGCCCCCAGCGCACGGGCGGATTCGGCGATGCCGGCGCCGCAGGCACCGAATCCGGCGACCACCACGGTCTTGCCGGCCAGCAGGACGCCGCTGGCGCGCAGCAGCCCGTCAAGGACCGACTGCGCGGTGCCGTGCGTGTTCTCCACGATCCGGGTGACCGGCGTGTCGCTTGCCGCGATGACGGGAAAGGCGAGCGCGGCGTCGGCCGCCATCCGGCGCAGCCGCAGCACCCCGGTCGTCGTCCCCTCGCACCCGCCGCGCACCTCGCCGAGCAGTTCGGGCCGCTCCGTGTGCAGCGTGGAAACCAGGTCGCCACCGTCGTCGACGACCAGGTGCGGACCATCGGCGTCGGTCTCACCGAGCGCGAGCGCGATGTGCTCGTAGTAGGTGTTCCGGTCCGCGCCCGACTTGGCGAACACCGCCACGCCATCATCAGCCGCCAGCGCGGCCGCGATGTCGTCCTGGGTGGACAGCGGATTGGACGCGGCCAGCCGAACCCTCGCGCCCCCCGCGCGCAGGGTCCGGACCAGCACCGCCGTCTCCGCCGTGACGTGCAGGCAGGCGGCGATCGTCATGCCGTCGAACGGGCGCTCATCGGTGAAACGCGAAGCGAGAGCCGACAACAGCGGCATCGATCGTCCGGAATAGCTGATACGGCTGTCCCCGAGCTCAGCGAGCCCGGGGACAGACCGGTACCTGCGCGATGAGTCGCCGCTCATCTTTTCTTTTCTGGTCAGTAGCGGTAGTGGTCCGGCTTGTACGGGCCTTCGACCGGGACGCCGATGTAGTCGGCCTGCTCCTTGGACAGCACGGTCAGCTTGACGCCGAGCGCGTCCAGGTGGAGGCGGGCGACCTTCTCGTCCAGGTGCTTGGGCAGCGTGTAGACGCCGATCGGGTACTCCTCGGTCTTGGTGAAGATCTCGATCTGGGCCATGACCTGGTTGGTGAAGGAGTTCGACATCACGAAGGACGGGTGGCCGGTCGCGTTGCCCAGGTTGAGCAGGCGGCCCTCGGAAAGCACGATGATCGTGTGGCCGTCGGGGAAGACCCACTCGTCGACCTGCGGCTTGACGTTGTTGCGCTTGACGCCGGGGATCGCGGCGAGGCCTGCCATGTCAATCTCGTTGTCGAAGTGGCCGATGTTACCGACGATCGCCTGGTGCTTCATCTGCTCCATGTGAGCGGAGGTGATGATGTCCTTGTTGCCGGTCGTGGTGACGAAGATGTCGACGTACGGCAGGGCGTCCTCGATGGTGGTGACCTGGTAGCCGTCCATCGCCGCCTGCAGCGCGCAGATCGGGTCAATCTCGGTGACGATCACCCGCGCGCCCTGGCCGCGCAGCGATTCCGCGCAGCCCTTGCCCACGTCGCCGTAGCCGCAGACGAGCGCGACCTTGCCGCCGATCAGCACGTCAGTGCCACGGTTGATGCCGTCGACCAGGGAGTGCCGGCAGCCGTACTTGTTGTCGAACTTCGACTTGGTCACGGAGTCGTTGACGTTGATCGCCGGGAACCTGAGCGTGCCGGTCTTGGCCATCTCGTAGAGGCGGTGCACACCGGTGGTGGTCTCCTCGGTGACGCCCTTGATGGTCTCGACGGCCTTGGTCCACTTGCCCGGCTGGCCGGCCAGCGAGCTGCGCAGCCGGTCCAGGATGACCAGCCACTCCTCGGAGTCACCCTCGGCAGGCGACGGGACCGCGCCAGCGGCCTCGTACTCGGCGCCCTTGTGGACGAAGAGCGTGGCGTCGCCGCCGTCGTCGAGGATCATGTTCGGGGCCTCGCCGCCCGGCCAGGTCAGCGCCTGCTCAGTGCACCACCAGTACTCCTCGAGGGTCTCGCCCTTCCAGGCGAAGACGGGGATGCCCTTGGGGTCATCCGGGGTGCCGTCCGGGCCAACGGCGACGGCGGCGGCGGCGTGGTCCTGGGTGGAGAAGATGTTGCAGCTGGCCCAGCGCACCTGCGCACCGAGGGCGACCAGGGTTTCGATCAGGACCGCGGTCTGGATCGTCATGTGCAGCGAGCCGGTGATCCGGGCACCGCGCAGCGGCCTGGACGCCGCGTACTCGGCTCGGGTCGCCATCAGGCCCGGCATCTCGTGCTCGGCGAGCTGAATCTCCTTGCGGCCAAAATCGGCCAGTGTAATGTCGGCGACCTTGTACGGTTCGGCGCTCATGCGCGTAACTCCTCTATCGGTGAGCTCATTGCGACGACGACCCTCCCGACGTTACGGGATGACGGGGGGTCGGCGCACGCTCTGACGTGCTTTTTTGACAGGAGAATGTTAGATTCATTGCATGCGCATCACGGAAGCCGCCGACCGGCTCGGTATGTCCCCCCGGATGCTCCGCTACCGGGAAGATCTCGGCCTGCTGCCGCCACTCCGTGACCGGCCCAGCGGGCGCGGGCAGTCGCACCGGCAGTTTACCGACGACGACCTGACCGCCATCACGGCCGCGGTGCGCCTAGAGCAGCGCTACGACATCACGCCTGCCGCTCTCGCCTTCGGCCTGCGGGTGCTAGCCGACCCGGCCGTCCGCGCGGCCGTTACCGACTTGGGCCGCCGGACCGGCCATGTCCCGCCCGGCCCGGGCGCGAGCCGCGCCCTCGACTTCGAGAAGGAGCGCGCCCTTCGCGCGCTCGGCACCGCACCACGTGCCACGGGAACACCAGGCGGGACACAGCGCGGAAACTGATCGCGGAAGTGGCTGCCTGGGGCTGTCGCGGAATTGGCTTGTCCTGGGGGCCGTGATGCGCTGGTTGTGCGGGCACGGTCATCCCTGGAGAGGCTCGGCCCGAGGCGCTGGCGAGATGGCGTCTGCGGGTTAGCCGGCCAGGGCGGCAACGCCATGGCGCTCAGCTGGGTTGACTCAGCCGGCCGGCGGGGTGCCGTCCGGGCGGCGAGAGCCCCCGGCCTGGCGGGTGTTGCGGCGGACGACTGCGACCGAAGGGTCGGCTGGGTCTTCCTGCCCTGGGCGGTAGATGTCCGGTTCGAGGTAAATCGTCTCCGCGATCGGAACCGCCTCCCGGACGCGCTGCTCCGCGGCGTCGATTGCGGCCGCCAGGTCGCCCGCTGGCATCGCCGCCGGGACAGCGATCTTGGCTGCCACCAGCAGGTGCTCCGGACCGATGTGCGAGGTGCGCAGGTGGATCACCCGGAATCCGCGCGGGCCGTCCTCCAGCGCCCGGAGGATGTCGGCCGTCGCCTCCGCGGTCGCCGACTCGCCGATCAGCAGTGACTTGGTCTCGTAGCCGACGATGAACGCGGCGCAGCCGAGCAGCAGGCCCACGCCGACCGAGCCGGCCCCGTCCCAGACGCCGTTGTTGGTAAGCACCGACAGCAGCACGCCGAGGAAGGCGAAGCCGAGGCCGATCAGCGCTGCCAGGTCCTCCATCAGCACCACGGGCAGTTCCGGGGCTTTCGTCGCGTGCACGAAGGACCGCCAGCCCCGCCCCCGCCGCTCGTGGTTGGCCTCGCGGACAGCCGTGCGCAGCGAAAGCCCCTCAAGCACGGCGCACACCCCGAGCACGACGAACGCGACGCCGGAGTTGCGCACCTCTTCCGGTGCGACGATCTTGTGCACGCCGTCATAGATGGAGAAGACCGCGCCGACCGTGAACAGCATGACCGCGACCACGAAGGCGTAGAAGTACCGCTCCCGCCCGAACCCGAAGGGGTGCAGCTCGTTCCTGGCCCGCCGCGACCTGCCGCTGCCGATCAGCAGCAACAACTCGTTCCCGGTATCCGCCACCGAGTGCACCGACTCCGCGAGCATCGACGCCGAGCCGGTGAGCAGGAACGCGATGAACTTGGCGATGGCGATGCCCAGGTTGGCCGCGAGCGCGGCGATGACCGCTCTCACTCGCGCCCCGTGAGATCTCGCAAATCCTTGATCGCGGCGATCGCGAGCGGGTCGATCCCGCTGGCGATCCCTAGGTAGACGGACGCATAGTCAAGCAGGTGGACCGTCGTGGCCAGTTTCCGTAGCGGATCGGAGCCGTCCATCGTTATCTCCGACACATCGACGCCGCGGGCGGCGGCGAGCGAGGTGGCCGCGACCCGGGTCCGCTCCACCGCGGGGTGTTCTCCCTTGGGATCAGCCAGCAGGATGAGCCGCAGCGACCCTTCATCGGCCCCCGGGCCGTCCAGGTCCAGGTCCGCGTCGCCCGCGTCGGGGAAATCCCCGTACTCGGCGTCGCCGAAGTTCTCCGCCGCGGGAAACGCAGGCTCCGGGGCCGGGACGTACGGCCCGTCTAGCGCCGCCACCTGATCGTGCCCGGCTGCCGGCAGGGCGCCGGCGAGTGCCGGGTACTTGGCGTTTGCCGCGAGCTGCGAGGCGAACCGCCGGGCGGCGACCGCCGCGAGCGGCGACCCGCCCCAGATCACCGGCAGGTGCCCGACCAGGTCGAGCGCAAGCGATTTAGCCGGGTTGACGAACGACTCGCTCGACGGGCGGCACTGGTGTGACACGTCTTCCATCGCGACCGCGGCGGCCTCGTAGGCGTCGTCGTCGAGCCGCGCCACGCCAAGCCGGGCGGCGAGCACGACCAGCGGGACCGTCAGGGACCACGGCATCGCGCGCGCCGGGCCGACCGTGCTGACCGGAATGAACGTGCCGCGGACCCGCGAGACAAGCTCCTCAAGAGGCGTACCTGGCGCGCCCACCCCCACCAGGCCACAGCCGCGGCGCGCGGCCTCGCCCGCCAGGGCGAGCGCCTCGGCCGTGTGACCAGACCTGGAGACCGCGATGACCAGGTCAGCCGCACCGATCCAGCCAGGTAGCTGATATCCGGACACGCTGGTCACCTGGACTGGCGCGCCGATCCCGCAGATCCCGGCGAGCGCGTCAGCCGCGAACGCACCGCCGCCTGCCCCGCCGGAACCCACCACAACGATCGAGCGGGGCCGGGTTTCCGGACCGATCGCCCGCAGATCCGTTTCGGCGCACGCGCGCACGGCCGTGCGGACCTGCGCGGCGGACGAGGCGACCTGCCTCAGCATCCCGCCGGGGTCACCCGCCTCGACGAGCTCCGGGTCGTCGAGGCGGAACGCGGCGAGCGCAACCCCGCCGTGCGGCGTGTTCACCCCACGCTGCCGGAAGATGGACGTGCCTCGTCCACAAGCAGCACCGGGATGTTGTCCCGGACCGGGTAAGCAAGTCCGCACCCGGTGCACACCAGCTCATTCGCGTCGTCATCGGCCCGCAGGCCAGCCCGGCACTTCGGGCAGACGATGATGTCGAGCACCCAGCCGTCGATTTCCATTCGGGGCCTTTCGAGTTTTCCATTGGATAAGTCAAGTTATTTCGAACGGCCCTATGCTCCGCGCACCACGCCAAGCACCTCGTCCCTGATGGCGGCCATCTCGGCCTCGTTCGCCGCCTCCACGTTCAGCCGGAGCAGCGGCTCGGTGTTGGACGGGCGCAGGTTGAACCACCAGGTGTCGCCGGAGACAGTAAGGCCGTCGAGTTCGTCCAGGGTGACCCCCGGCCGCGCGCCGTAGATGTCCTTGACCTTCTGGGTGGTCGCCGCCTGGTCGGCGACCTCGCTGTTGATCTCGCCGCTGTCCGCATAGCGGGAGAATTCGCTCAGGATCTCCGACAGCGGCCGGTCATCGGTGCCGAGGGCGGCGAGCGTGTGCAGGGCGGCGAGCATGCCCGAGTCGGCGAACCAGAAGTCCCTGAAGTAGAAGTGACCGGAGTGCTCCCCGCCGAACACCGCGTTCGTCTCGGCCATCTTCGCCTTGATGAATGAGTGACCCACCCGGGTGCGAACCGGCGTGCCGCCGTGCTCCCGGATCACCTCAGGCACCGCGCGGGAGGTGATCAGGTTGTGGATCACCGTCGCACCCGGCTCCTTGGCGAGCTCACGGGTCGCGATCAGCCCGGTGAGGACCGACGGCGAGACAATCTCGCCGCGCTCGTCCACGACGAAGCAGCGGTCGGCGTCGCCGTCGAAGGCGAGGCCGATGTCCGCGTGGTTCTCCCGGACCGCCTTCTGCAGGTCGCGAAGGTTCTTCGGGTCGATCGGATTCGCCTCGTGGTTAGGGAACGTACCGTCAAGCTCGAAGTACATCGGGATCAGGGTGATCGGCAGTCCCTTGAACACAGTCGGCACGGTGTGCCCGGCCATGCCGTTACCCGCGTCGACGGCCACTGTGAGCGGGCGGATGCCCGAGATGTCCACGAGCTTTTTCAGGTAGTCGGCGTAGCCGGGCAGCAGGTCCCGGTCCGTGGTCTTGCCTGGTTCGCCCTGGTAGGCCGGCACGCCGTTCTCGACCAGCTCCTTGATCTGGGCCAGGCCGGTCTCGATCCCGACCGGCTTGGCACCTGCCCGGCAGAGCTTGATCCCGTTGTACTTGGCGGGGTTGTGGCTGGCGGTCACCATCGCGCCGGGGATGTCAAGGAAACCGCTGGCGTAGTACACCATGTCGGTGGAGCCGAGCCCGCCACGGATGACGTCGGCGCCCTGCGAGACGGCGCCGCGGCCGATCGCGTCGGCGAGCGGTTCGCTCGTTGTCCGCATGTCGTGCAGCGTGACGATGGACTTCGCCCCGGTCAGCCGGACGAATGCCGCGCCGACCGCCTCGGCTACCTCCTGGTCGAGCTCGTCCGGGACAACCCCGCGCACGTCATACGCCTTGAAGATCTTGTCAAGATCACTCACTGAGGCCCCGCATTCGATGAGATCCGTCCCGTTGAGTTTTTCCCTGCACCAAACCTATCGGTAGGGGACTCGGGACGTGACGCAGGCCTTACGGCAGCCTGCTTACGCCTCCGGCTGCGGAGTCGGGGCGGAGCGGACAACGCGCAGGTGACCGCGCCGGCCGACCTCGACGCCCTGTCCCACTGGCTCCGCCGTGCCCGGACGGGCCGGTGCGGCGGGCATCGGGGCGGCCGCCGGCAGCTGAGCGGCAGGCCTTGGCTGCGGCGCAGGCCGCGGCACGTCGCGGACAACGTTGGCAAGTGCCTCGAGATCCTCGGCCCGTTCCTGGGCCGGATCCTTGGGCAGCCGCACCACGTCCCAGCCGCGCGGCACCACCAGCCGGTCCGCGTGCTTTTCGCACAGGTCCCAGGAGTGCGGATCGACGTAGGCGGCCAGCGGCCCGAGCACTGCCGTCGACTCCTTGTACATGTACGTGAGCGTGTAGACGGGAGACCGCTTGCACGCGGTACGTGAGCAGCGGCGAGAAGTCACCAGCCCACCTCCAGTTGTCTTCCGGGGGGACGACCCCCCATGGGCAGGCGATCCCCGTCGGCGAGCGGGTAGCACGTGCCTGCGTGACCTCCGCCAGGCCCCTGGTCCGGCGCCGTCCCCCGGATCGCCGGCAGGCGTGCGTTGTCGCTCACAACGGCTGACGGTACCTATCCGGAGGCGGTTATGCCATCACCTGGGCACGGTTCACGATCGTGTCGTTTTGTCTGCCTCGCCGGTACCCGACTGATCACGGAATGTCGCCAGAATCCGCCGCGGCGATGTGGACGTTCGCGTCGACATATTGCGCCACTTCATTATCTATAGTTCCTGAAATATCTAACTCTTTCGAAAAGTCTATTGAGTAACAGGAACCTCCGTAAATTAGAAGGTCCCCGGCTGCCTCACGGGCCGGCCGGCCAGGCGCGCCTGGTATCCGGGAGGCACGGGGCGGCGATACGCTCAGTAACTGTGCAGAGCGGTGAAAACGGCGCCATCCAGCCCGCCGGGGCTCCGGGAGCTCGGCGCGGCGTCCGGCGGCGGGACCGGCACGGACGCGGCCTGCGCGGCCGGCTGGTGCCTCCTGGCGTGCCGCTCTACCGGACCAGGTCGCAGCAGTTCGACGACATGGTGCTCGATGCCGTGGCGCGCCTCGAAGCTCGCTGGGAGACCGAACTCGCGGGCGTTGAGTTCGCCGTGCAGGAAGTGCCGGAAGCCGAAGAACTCGCCGACGGGGCCGGCCCGCTCCCGCTGGCGCGGACGGTCCCCGGGGCGCAGAACCCGAGCGACGCTGCCCGCCCCGCAACCGCGGCCCGCATCATCATCTACCGCCGCCCGTTGCTAGCCAGGTCGGAGAACGACACCGAACTCAGCGACCTGGTCTTCGACGTCGTGGTCGAGGAGTTCGCCGGGGTTCTCGGCCTCGACCCGGAGTCGGTCGACCCCGGTTACCGCGGCGGCCTCGACTAGCCCGGGAACCTCCGACCTGCTGGCTGTCCACTGAGGACCTGCCGGAGCGAGGGCAGGGAGCGGGTTCATCGCCGCGAGCGGCGGAATTATCCCGCCGCGGGCAGCACCGCGGTGTAGGAGTTGTCGACTGGCGGGATGGTGATGGCAGTGGGCGCACTCGCTACCGCAAGCAGCGAGCTCACCGGGGCAGACAAGCCGCCGGTACCCGTGGTCACGACCCGCACGGCGTAGAGCGGGCCCGAACCCGCCCGTGGCGTGAGCACGATCGCGAACGGGCCCTTGCTGCCCGGCGGCCGCGGTACGGCCACCGCGAGCGTGTGACTGCCGCGCACCGTGACGACCTTCCCGTTGGCCGACGACGCCGCGCTGCCAGCTGAACCCAGCACGGTGATGGTGGCCGTCGCGTTACCCGCAGGCGCCGTCAGCAGCAGGCCGACCGTGAGGCCTCTGGTCACCGGGTTCCCGGCGACGACACCCTGACCGGAGACCGGGGCGGACGCGGCGGTGAAGGCGCCGATTCCGGAACCCGGGACCAGCACGCTCGCTACGATCGGCACGTTCGAGGTCACCTTGAGCGCGGCCGCCGAGGCACCGAGTGAGCTCAGGGTGACCGGGGTGGTCGCTCCAGCGGAAGCTTCCACTGGAGCGGAAGAAAACTGGGTGACCGCCCCAGACGGGGTCAAGGCCACCAGCTTGAGGTTAGCGACGTTCGACCCGGGCACGGTCACGAAGAGCCGCGCGGCGCTGCTTGCCACCGTCAGGCCGGGGATCACCAACGAGGTCGACGGTTCGGCCGTCTGCGGCAGCCAGGCACCCCCGCCGTTAGCATCACCCTCCCAGACCGACGCGGTCACCTGGCCTGCACTCGTCTGCACATGCAGCGCCAGCGCCTGCGAGCCAGTCACGAACGGGGTGACGTTCTCCGCTATGACCTGGTCGGGGGCGACCGTGATCGCGTTGTTCAGCCCGTTCTGCTGTCCAGTATCGGTAAGGATGGTCACGTCCGCAGTAGCCGTGACACTGCCGGTGTTCGCGAGGTAGAGCCACACGGCAGATGCGCCCGCTCCCTGCCCGGTCCCAGCGAACCACATGTCCGAGCTGGGATGAGTGCAGCTCACCAGGCCCATGCCGGCGGTGTTGGCCTGCTCTGCCTCAAACCCCTCGGCCATCTGGCCGGTCGCCGTTACCTCGGTCCCCCCGCCGGCTGTCTTGCCAGGCGGCGCGACGGTCGTCACCATGTCAGGGGCCGATACGGTGACCGGCACCGCGGGGGTGGGTTCGGTCGGCTTGTCAGTTGCGCCGGCCTTGTTGCCGCTGGCGGTAGTCGTGTTGCCGCTGGCGGGGGTCTGCTGGCCAGTAGGAGTCCGCTGCCCAGTGGGAGTCTGCTGGCCAGTGGGGGTCTGCTTGGCGCTCGGGGCGGTCGTCGCGAGCGCGGCCGGAACCTGGCTCAGCGTGGCGGAACCGGCCGGCCCGACGTTCCCGGCCTTGCCGGGCGACGCCTGGGACGGCATCGAGATCATCGTTATCTCCGGCGTGCCGGTCCCCGGCGGAGCTGGCGGGCAGGACCTGGTGACCGACGTGACCGCCTCAGCCTGCCCGGTCGGCGCGGCGGCTGGCTGGGCGCCCCGCGGCAGCGTGCGCCAGGCCAGCCCGAACACGAGGGCCAGCGCGACCAGGACCGAGCCGAAAACAGTGAACCGCCGCATCAGGACGCACCGTCCCCGCCTGCGCGGCCGCCACGCCACCGGCTCGGCCGTCCGTGCTTGCCGCCGCGGTGCGAGTGGCGTTCCGGCTTCGCTTGCCGCTCGGCCTGCTCGGGGTAGCCGGGCTCCGCCGGATACCCCCCGGAGCCGGAGTACTCAGCGGCCGGGTAATCGGAGGTGTGGTACTCGCGGTAAGACGGCTCGTCCTGCTCGGACTGCTCCCATGGCGCCGCGCCACTCGCCGGGACCGTCCGCCACGAACCGCTCGATGAAACTTCGTCCTGCGAGCCCGTCGCCCACGAGCCGCTCGACGAGATTGCATCGTCCGAACCCGTCCGCCACGAACCGCTCGACGAAGCCGCGTCCTGCGCTCCGGTCGCCCACGAACCGCTCGATGAGGCTGTGTCCTGCGGGCCGGTTCGCCACCCGACGGCATGCTGCGAGCCTGTCGCGGATACGGGTCCGTGCGGTGCGCTCTCCCACGGGTCGAGCTGCTGTGGTCCCGACTCCCAGGGAGCAAGCTGCTGCGGGCCGCTCTCCCAGGGAGCGACCTGCTGCGGGCCGCTCTCCCAGGGAGCACTCTCTCGCGTCACCGGGGCGGCGGGGTTAACATCACCGGTGCCCCACTCGCCCGTTCCCTCCCACGGACTGCCAGCGCTCGGGTAGTCGAAGCCGAAGGCGTCTCGGTTGATGAGGTCCCGGTCCTGCAGGCCCGTCATGGAATCCGCGGACTCCTCATCCCACTCCATGGCGCTGTCATCCCACTCGACGGCGCTGTCGTCCTGCCAGACGGCGCTCTCCTGGTCCGCCATGTCTTCAGCCGCGGCCGCCCGGCCAAGGCGCCGCTTCCGGCCTCCCCCGGCAACGCCAGCCCTGAGTCCGGCACCGCCAAGCCCCGGCAATGCCAGGCCCGGCCGCCGCACCCGTCCCCGACCGGAGTGCTCCGACTGCTCGGCCTGCTCGGCGCGCTGTGCGGCGAGCGCAGCCCGCTTGGTGTCCCTGGCCTCGCGGAGGGCGGCGAGGGCTTCCGCTTCTTCCGCGGGATCGGCCCGCTTGCCCGGCAGGGCGGCGATGCAGACGACGAGCGCCGCGATCAGCTCAAGGATGAGGGACAGGTCGCGGGCCTGGTTGCTCCGCGTGATCGACAGCTTGCCCCCGCCGGGCGGCAGCACGAACCCCTGCGCCCAGCCATCGACCGGCGCATGCAGCGGCGCCAGCGCCTTCCCGTTCAGCGTCGCGCTCCACCCGCCGTAGGGCTCGGCAAGCTCCAGCGTGCCACCGGAGGCTGGAGCGCTCACCTCGCTCATGTCGACAGGACCCGATGCGAGCGTGGTCGTGGTGCCATCCGGGGCCACCACCTGAACCCGGGCCACCGGACCGGCAACCTGCCACAGGTAATAGGCCGGCGACTGGCTTTTCGCCACCAGGCCGACCGTCGAGTCGAGCCGCTGCGCGAGCGCCGGATTGACCGGGCCAGGCAGCAGCACCCACTCGATCCCGAACTGGCCGAGTGTGCGGCCGGGATCGCCCGCGTCCGCCCCGTCGGCGGCGCCAAGCGCCGCGACCTCCCGGCCAACCGCCTGGGAAGCGGTCGAGCCGATGGTGAGCTCCGGCTCGCCGAGGGTCGGATCACCCTGCCGGACGACCATGTAGTCGAGTGTGTTGCCGTCGGGCCGCAGAATGAGCGTGCGGTACTGCTCACCTGAGGTGGAGGAGGCGGCCACGAATGCCGGAAGCACCGGCGCGCTGATGCTGACCACCGGGCCCCGCACGCCATCCCTCACCCAGAACCCCGCCACCAGGACCGGCGCGGTCGCGGCGGCGGCGAGCGCGACGCCGGCCAGGGAGCGCTGGAGACCGCCACGCCGGGCCACCGCGTCCGGCGAGACCGTAGACAGCCCCCTCGGTTCGTTACGGATGACGTCAGTCAGCCACTCGGCCGTTGGCGCGGCGGCCACCAGCAACCCCAGGGCCGCGAGCGCGATCGCCACTCCAGGCCAGACGGCGGCCGGCTGGCCCGCGCCGGGCGGCGTGAGGCTGATCCGGCTCAGCACCACGGCCGCGACCAGGCCAACGACCGCGACGCACCAGCCCGCCAAGGTCAGGCCGGCCCGCCGGGCTGGTCCCAGGGTGGCGAGCAGAGCGAGTGCGAACCCGGCGGTCACCCAGATCGGCGGCAGGCCCGGGCCGCCAGGGCTCAGCGCGAGCAGCGCGGCTGGGGTAAGGCCCTTGGTGGTAAGCCCTGGCACCGTGACGCCCGCGCCGGTCAGGAACGCCGACGGGCTGGTCAGCAGGTGCAGCGACCAGGGGAACAGCAGGAAGAACGGGACCACCACCACAATGGCGGCGCTGAGCAGGTCAGCCGAGAGCAGCCAGCGCCGAGCGCCAACCGCCCCAACTGCGAACAGCAGGCCGAACGCCCAGACGATCGGTTCGAACGCGGCCGCGAGCGCTATGAGCAGCCCGGTTGCCCAAGCGGCACGGCGCGCCTGGCGGGGTGCGGCCACGGCCATCCGGCCGGCGCTCACCGCGATCAGCGGGAGCAGGATGAAGACCACCGCCGTGCCAAGGCGGCCCGACGCGACGCTCCCGGTTGCCACCGGAAGCAGCGCGTATGACGCCGCGAGCAGCACGCGCGCGGGTGCCGCGGTCACAAGCCACCTGCTGGCTAGGTAGGCGGTCAGCCCCGCGAGCGGCACGCAGCCGAGCAGCAGCACCTCCACCGCCAGCCAGGCCTGGCCGCCGAGCACTGTGGCGAGCGCGGCCACGACCGCCACGTACGGCGGGTCCGAGGCGGTCGAACCCACCCCGACCGCGTGGAAGCCGGCCAGGTACTCGTGCCACAGGGCGCTGGCGCCGCCCCATGCGGGCACCAGTGCGCCACCGCCGAGCGGGCTCGTCCCGAGCAGACGGCGCTCGGCGATCAGGGCGATGAGCAGGAGCGCGGTGAAAAGCTGGACACCGTGGTTGCCGATGACCCGGCGGACCGCGGACTGCCCCTCGACGAACTGCTCGTCTTCCTCGGACTCGTCCGTGCTCGCATGATGCCGTCCGCCCGAAGCCTGCGGCGGGCCGTTTGACAGCAGCCCGGCGATCTTCTCCGCGATCCGGGACAGGGTCCTGGCAGGCGGGATGAACGACCGGACGGCGCCATAGCCCTCGGCCCGTCCGGCGTCCCGGCGGCGGCGGCCCCGGAACAGCCTGACCGGGTGGCCGAACAACCCGACCACTCCGAACAGGTGCGCGGCGGCCATGTCTAGCTGCTTGGTGACGAGAAAGTACAGCGCGCGGACCAGCGAGCCCGCCACGCAGCCGCCGACAACCCGCAGCATGGTCAGCAGCGGCAGATTGACTGTAAGCACGTAGAGCGCGTTCTGCCGGTCGATCCGGCGAGCGGTTCCGCCCTCGGTGGGCCTGCGCCGCCTGGCGGACAGCTCCTGGTGGTAGAGCACGGCATCGGTGACCACCTGCACGCGGTAGCCGGCCGCATGCACCCGCCAGCAGAAGTCAAGGTCGTCACGGAACAGCCTGAGCCCGGGATCGAAACCGCCGAGGGCGTCCCAGACGTCGCGTCGGACAAGCATCCCGGCCGAGCCCACCGCGAGTACGGCCTTGTTGTGGTCGTGCTGGCCCTGGTCGATCTCTCCAGGGTCGATGCCCGTGATGCGGCGGCCCGCGCGGTCGATGGAGATGCCTACCTCGCGCAGCGTGCGCCGGTCCTGCCCGTCGAGCACCTTCGGTCCGAGCACCACGACCGAACGGTCCCGGCCTGCCGCCCGGAGCAGCCGCTCGAGCGCTTCCGGGGCCGGCTCACAGTCGTCGTGCAGCAGCCAGATCCACTCGACCCGCCGGATGTTCGGGTCGGTCATGCCGGAGCGCCGCCGGGCGGCATGCTGCAACGCGACCGCGACCGCATCGCCGTACCCGGTGGACCGGTCCATGCCGAAGACCGAATCCTCGCCGATCAGTTCGGCGAGCACCGCGCCGCTGCGGTCCCGGCTGCCGGTGTCTATCCCGACGGCCATGTCTACCGGGTAGGTCTGGCTCGTCAGCGCCTGAACAAGACCGGGCAGCATGCGGGCACCGTCATGCGCAACGATGATCGCGGTGACGGTGTGCCGGGTCTGAGGTGCGGTAGTTGACAAGTGGTCCAGCGCAGGTCGGTGGTCGAGACTCCCCCCGTGATGGCAGGCCGACCAGGTCAGCCCTCCCCGTGGGAACCCTGTGAACTTTACAGCGCGTGAAAGCCCAACGTGGTATTACCGCTATATGTCCGATATGTCACGGTCCGGCCAGGCCGGGCGCTAACCGGCACTGCGCTTGATGCGACGGCGCTCCCGCTCGGACAGGCCGCCCCAGATGCCAAACCGCTCGTCGTTCTCTAGTGCGTATTCCAGGCACTCAGCACGGACCTCGCAACTCCGGCAGACCCGCTTGGCCTCCCGCGTGGAGCCGCCCTTCTCGGGGAAGAACGCCTCCGGATCCGTCTGTGCGCACAATGCGCGATCCTGCCAACCCAGTTCATCCACGTCTTCCTGACCGGCAACCTGGGTCAGCGGGACGATGACCTCAGTCAAAGCGCATCCTCCCCTCTTCGGAGCCCCCGATCCCCCCGTCGTTCCCGCGGACGGGAGAATCACATCAATGAAATTACACCCGCGTGTCTTGCTTTAAGTCAAGCCAGAAAGGTGCTAGTGGTCCCCTGGTTGTCCAAGATGTGAGGTAAGTCCCCCAAAAAGTTCACCGTGGGGGGACTGGCGGGCTGTCGCCTCCGGGAGATGACAGACTGACCGCATGCGGATAACCGTGCTTGCCGGCGGCGTCGGCGCCGCGCGCTTCCTGCGCGGCCTGGTGGCGGCCGCTCCCGACGCGACAATCACCGTCATCGGCAACACCGCCGACGACATCACCCTGTTCGGGCTGCGGGTCTGCCCCGACCTGGACTCCGTGATGTACACCCTCGGCGGCGGCAGCAATGAGGAGCAGGGGTGGGGCCGGGCCGACGAGACGTTCAGCGTGCGGGACGAACTCGCCGCTTACGGCGCCGAGCCAAACTGGTTCACGCTCGGTGACCGCGACTTCGCCACCCATATCCGGCGCAGCCAGCTGATCGCCGATGGTGAGCCCCTCTCGTCGGTGACAGAGGCGCTCTGCGCGCGGTGGCGGCCGGGGGTCACGCTGATCCCTATGTCGGACGACAAGATCGAGACGCACGTCACGCTCACCGACGGCCGGATGATCCATTTCCAGGAGTGGTGGGTGCGGCTGCACGCCGCCGCCACCGCGACAGCGATCACGCCGATCGGGGCCGCGGCGGCCGCGCCGGCGCCCGGCGTGCTGCTGGCGATCGAATCTGCAGACTTCGTGCTCTTCCCGCCGTCCAACCCGGTGGTGTCCATCGGGCCCATCCTGGCGGTGCCCGGCATCCGCGAGGCCGTCGCGGCGCAGACGGTCGTGGGTGTCTCGGGCATCATCGGCGGGGCCCCGGTGCGCGGCATGGCCGACGCCTGCCTGTCCGCCATCGGGGTGGAGACGTCGGCGGCCGGGGTCGCGGCGCACTACGGTGCGGACCTTCTCGACGGGTGGCTCGTCGACGAGCAGGACAAGGCGGCGGCGGATGACCCGGCGCTGGCCGGCATCGCCGTCCGCTCGCTTCCGCTGTACATGCGCGACCTGCCATCTACCGTCACGATCGCGCAAGCCGCCATCGACCTGGCCAGGGAGCTGGCGGGATGACCAAGGCGCCGGACTCGTCCAGCCGGCCAGCGGGGCCGGCCGTTCAGCCGGCGGCGCCGGCCGGCGCGGACGCGGTCGAGCTGCATATTTATGGCATTCGCGGAATACCGGAAGTATCGCCCGGCGCGGACCTGGCTGGCCTGATCGCCGACGCGGCGCTCGCCGCCAGCGGGCCCGGGCTGCTCGACGGCGACATCCTCGTGGTCACTTCCAAGGTGGTGAGCAAGGCGGAAGGGCGGATCGCCGCCATGTCGCGGGAGGACGCGGTCGAGGCGGAGACCGTCCGCGTGGTGGCCAGGCGCGGACCGACCACGATCTCGCAGACCAGGCACGGCTTCGTGATGGCCGCCGCCGGGGTCGACTCGTCCAACACCGCGCCCGGCACCGTCGTGCTGCTCCCGGAGGACCCGGACGAGTCAGCCCGACGGCTGCGCAAGGCACTGCGCGCCAGGCAAGGGGTGTCCGTCGGCGTGGTGATCACCGATACCTTCGGCAGGCCATGGCGGGCCGGGCAGACCGACACCGCCATCGGCGCGGCCGGGGTGCTGCCGATCCGCGACCACCGTGGCGAGCCCGACGCGTGGGGCAACGTCCTCGACGTCACGATGGCGGCGGTGGCCGACGAGATCGCGTCCGCGGGCGACCTGGTGAAGAGCAAGGCGCTGCAAGTGCCCGTCGCGGTGCTGCGCGGGCTCGCCTCGCTGGTCACCGACGGCGACGGACCCGGCGCCCGGGAGCTGGTGCGAGCCGCGAGCGAGGACATGTTCCGGCTCGGCGCCGCCGACGTGCTGCCTGCCCGGCGGACGGTCCGCTCGTTCACCGCGCAGCCGGTTGATCTCGCGGCGGTCGACCGTGCGATCGCCGCCGCGCTGACCGCGCCCGCGCCGCACCACAGCGAGCCCTGGCGGTTCGTGATCGTTTCCTCGGCCGGGGCACGCGCGGCCCTGCTCGACGCCATGCGAGACGCCTGGACCGCGGACCTGCGGGCCGACGGCTTCACCGAGCAGCAGATCGCCCGCCGCCTTAAGCGCGGCGAGCCGCTGCGCAATGCCCCGCTGATCGTCGTCCCCTGCCTGGAACTGTCGGCCGCGCATGGCTACCCAGACGAGCGCCGCGGTCGCGCCGAGCGGGACATGTTCACGGTGGCGATGGGTGCGGCGGTGCAGAACTTCCTCGTCGCGCTGGCCGTGGAGAACCTCGGCTCGGCGTGGATCTCCTCGACCCTGTTCTGCCAGGATGTGGCGGCCAGCGCCCTCGGTCTCCCGGACGGCTGGCTCCCCATGGGCGCGGTCGCCATCGGCCACCCGGCGAGCACCCCGCCGCCCCGCCCCCCGCGCGACCCATCAGCCTTCACCCTCACTCGCTAAGCCCTGCCAGATTCCGGCCCGGCCTGTGCGCCGGCAATACTGAAGCGTGCGGGTCTTGCTGGTGTCGGGAAGCACACGCCGGGGTTCAGCCAGTACCGCCGCGTTGGCGACGGCGGCGCAGCTCGCGCCCGACCGCGTGAGGATCGACCGCTATGACGGGCTGGCGGAGTTGCCGGCGTTCAACCCCGACGATGACGGCGATCGCTTGCCGCCGAAGGCAGCGGAACTCAGGACCAGGATCGCGGCCGCTGACGCCGTCCTCTTCTGCACCCCGGAGTACGCCGGAAACCTGCCCGGCAGCTTCAAGAACTTGCTCGACTGGACCGTGGGCGGCGGCGAGATATACGAGAAACCCGCGGCCTGGATCAATGTAGCCGCTGAACGACGCGGCGCCGCCGCCACGGCCGCCTTGGCGGGCGTGCTTGGCTACGTAGGCGCGGCGATCATTGAACCAGCCTGCCGCCACATACCCGTCGACCGGAAGACGATCGGACCCGACGGGCTAGTGCGAGATTCCCAGTTCGCGGAAGGCATCGCTCAGGTGTGGACCGCGATTCTCAGCCACCTCGAATCCAAGTAACTGAGCGGCCGGACGGATCCAGGGTACCATGGTAGAAGCTTCTGGGTAGAAAGGAAGACCATGGGCCTCAATATCAAGAACGAGGAGACTCACAACCTGGTACAGGAACTCGCCACGCTGACCGGTGAGACTCAGACCATGGCGGTGACGATCGCGGTTCGCGAGCGTCTCGAAAGGGTGCGGCATCTCCACGAGACTGGTCTGGCTGATCGCCTGCTCGCCATCGGCGCGGATACCGCGCCCCGGCTTCGCGAGCCGTTCCGGAGCGCGGATCACGGCGATCTGCTCTACGACGACCGTGGGCTGCCGAAGTGATCATCGATACATCGGCTCTCGTCGCGATCCTCCGAGCCGAGGAAGACGCGCGCGAGATGGCGCACGCCATCGAGAGGGCGGAGTCTCGCCGAATCTCAGCGGCCAGCTACCTGGAAGCGGCAGTCGTCATCGATGGCAGCAGGGATCCGGTCGCTAGCCGCCGCTTCGACGAACTCGTCAGTGCCGCCGATCTCATTGTCGAACCCGTGACGCACGAGCAGGCCCGGATAGCACGGGACGCGTACCGGGACTTCGGGAAGGGAAGCGGCCACAAGGCCGGCCTGAACTTCGGCGACTGTTTCGCCTACGCGCTGGCGAAAGCTACCGGCGAGTCTCTCCTGTTCAAGGGCGACGACTTCGGTCACACCGATATCTCGCCAGCCATTTCGGCCTAGCCGGGTTCCATGCCGTAGCGGGACATGAGGTCGCGTTCCGCTTCCGGAGCAGGCGGGGTTTCCCGGGACCACAGCGCGTCGAGCTCGGCGAAGTAGGCGTCCATCGCGGGGGCGTGCAGCACCAGGAGCCGGGCCGTCTCGTCGCCGCCGTTGCCGAAGGTGTGCGCCGCGCCCCGCGGCACTAGCAGGAAATCGTCCGACCGCCCCTCGAACTCCACGCCGTCCAGCACGAACGTGATGATGCCGTCGAGCACCCAGAACGCTTCCGAGCAGTTCACGTGCCGGTGCGGCAGCGGACGGCGGCCATGCGGCGGAACCGTCCGCTCCATCAGCGAGAAGTCGCCGCCGGTCTGCGCAGCGACAGCCTTGAACGCCATCAAGCTCCCCCGCGCGGTGTGAATTTTTCCTGATCCCGCGGGGACGATTCCAGCTTCGGCCATGTCAGCTACCTCCACGCAAAGCAGAGTCGGGGAAGGAGTACCGGATCGGGCGGGCATTGGGGACCGCCAGGGCGGACGAATCTTCGTCGGAGACGCCCTCTAGGTGCTTGACCAGGGCGCGCAGGGTGTTGCCGTGCGACACCACCAGAACGCACGGGTAGCGGCACAGATCGGGAACGATCGCGTCGTACCAATACGGCAGCAGCCGGCCGGTCACGTCCGCGAGTGACTCGCCCCGGGGATGGGCGTTCGGAGGCAGGCTCGCGTACCGCGGGTCGTCGTACGCCTCGCCAAGCGGCGGGCGGACCTCGTAGCCGCGGTGGATGCGCGCGTACTCCGCCTCGCCGAGCTCGGCCCGCACTTCGGATTTAACCCGTCCCTCGAGCGCGCCATAATGGTTGGAGTTCAGCCGCCACGACCGGCGGACCGGGACCCACAGCCGACCGCACGCCTCCAGGGCCAGGTCGGCGGTCTTGATCGCCCGGCGCTGCACCGATGTATGCACCACGCCGGGTAGCAGCCCGCTCGCCTCGAGCGCTTGCCCGGCCGAGACCGCCTGCGCGGCGCCGCGCGCGCTCAGCTCGACGTCGGTCCAGCCCGCGAACAGGTCCTTCGCGTTCCACTCGCTCTCGCCGTGGCGGAGCAGGACGAGCAGGCCCACGCTAGCGGGCGAGGATAGGCAGGCCCGCCCGCACTGAGGTGCAGACGCCGTCGCTCGCTTCGGCGGCGGCGACCCGGTCTGCTGCCGGTTCGCCGTAGAGCGTGGTGCGCTGCCGCAGCGGGCGGCCCAGTGGTCCGGTGATCGCGCGCAGGTCGCTGATCGTCTTGTAGGACCCGTTGTCGGCGCCGGCCATCCGGCTGATGGTTTCCTCCATCAGGGTGCCGCCCAGGTCGTTGACTCCGCCGGCCAGCACGTCGCGGCACAAATCGTCGCCCAGCTTGACCCAGGAGCACTGGATCGAGTCGATCGCGCCGTGCAGCATGATCCGCGACAGTGCGTGCACCGCGCGGTTCTCCCGCCGGGTCACCCCGGGACGGGCGAGCCCGGCCAGGTAGATCGGGGCGCTGGTGTGCACGAACGGCAGCAGGACGAACTCGGTGAAGCCGCCGGTCCGTTCCTGGACGGAACGGATCAGCCGCAGGTGGCCTACCCAGTGGTGCGGGGCGTCGACGTGGCCGTACATCATCGTCGCGGTGGTCGGGATGCCCATCTCGTGGGCGGTGCTGATCACCTCCACCCAGTCCTTGGCGGGCAGCTTGCCCTTGGTCAGCACCCACCGCACGTCGTCATCGAGGATCTCGGCGGCGGTGCCCGGCAGCGAGTCCACGCCCGCCTCGCGCGCCCGGGCCAGCCACTCGCGCAGCGGCAGGCCGGTGCGCGATACCCCGTTCATGACCTCCATCGGGGAGAACGCGTGGACGTGCATGCCGGGGGTCCGCCGCTTGACCTCGGCGGCGATATCGAAGTACGCCGTGCCGGGCAGGTCAGGGTGGATGCCGCCCTGCATGCAAACCTCGGTCGCGCCTGCCGCCCACGCCTCCTCGGCCCGCTCGCCGATCTGTGACAGCGACAGCGTGTACGCGTCGGCGTCGGTGCGGCGCTGCGCGAACGCGCAGAACCGGCAGCCGGTGTAGCAGACGTTGGTGAAGTTGATGTTCCGCGTGACGACGAACGTCACATCGTCACCGTTGACCTCGCGGCGCAGCCCGTCGGCGATCGCCGCAAGCGCATCCAGGCTGTCGCCGTCGGCGGACAGCAGCGCGACTGCCTGCGCGTCGCTGAGCGCGGCCGGATCACGCTCGGCCTGGCGCAGCGCCGCGGCCACCTCGCCGGGCCGGGCCGCCGCCGGCACCGGTACCGGTCCTGCCGGGCGGGCCGCGGTCCCGCTCCCGGCCGCCAGTTGCGCGGTTCCGCCGGTACCCGGTTCGCCGGTTCCGGCCACAGACGCAGCGGACCGCTCGGACAAGGCCTCCCAGTCACCGTAGATCTCGCTGAAGTCTTCGCGGCGGTCCGCGGTGCGGCCGGCCGTATCGATGCTCACGTGCAGGTCGGTGCGGCCTGACGCCTCGCCCCAGCCGCCGTCCGGCTCCTGCCAGGGACGGCCCTCCGGCAGCGCCGCCTCGTTCGCGAGGCCGGTCTGCGGATCGACCAGGGCGGCCACGTGAGCCGCGACCCGCGGGTCGAGCCAGGGCTCGCGGATGTAGGGCGGGTAGATCGTCAGCCGCTCGGCCAGCGTGAAGCCCGCCCGGGCGGTCAGCCCGGCGAGCTCGGCGATCTGCGGCCAGGGGCGCTCCGGGTTGACGTGGTCCGGGGTGAGCGGCGAGACACCGCCCCAGTCGTCGATCCCGGCATCCAGAATGAGCTTGTGCTGGTCGCCGACCAGGTTCGGCGGGGCCTGAATGCGCGCCCGCGGGCCGAGCACCAGCCTGGCAACCGCGATCGTGGCGGCGAGGTCGTCCAGCTCCGCGTCCGGCACATCCCGCATCTTGGTGTCCGGCTTGGCGCGGAAGTTCTGCACGATGACTTCCTGGATGCCGTTGTACTCGCGGGACACCTTGCGGATAGCGAAGATCGCCTCAGCCCGCTCCGCCAGGGTCTCGCCGATGCCGATCAGGATGCCGGTGGTGAACGGCACGTTGCTGCGGCCGGCGTCCTCCAGCACGCGGAGGCGCACCTTCGGGTCCTTGTCGGGGCTGCCGAAGTGCGGGCCGCCCTTCTCCGAAAACAGCCGCTCTGCGGTGGTCTCGAGCATCATGCCCATGCTCGGCGCGACCGGCTTGAGCCGCTGGAAGTCCTGCCAGGACAGCACGCCGGGATTGAGATGGGGCAGCAGGCCGGTCTCTTCCAGCACCCGGACCGCCATCGCCCGGACGTAGGACAGCGTGTCGTCATAGCCGTGCGCGTCCAGCCACTCGCGGGCCGGCTTCCACCGGTCCTCGGGGCGGTCACCGAGGGTGAACAGCGCCTCCTTGCAGCCGAGCCGCGCGCCTTCGCTGGCGATCGCGAGCACCTCGTCCGGGGACAGGAAGGGGCTGTCGAGGTGCTTGGGCACCGTGGCGAACGTGCAGTAGCCGCAGCGGTCCCGGCACAGCCGGGTTAGCGGGATGAACACCTTCTTCGAGTAGGTGATGATCCCGGGCCGCCCGGCCGCCGCAAGGCCCGCGTCCCTGGTGCGGCTCGCGAAGCCGAGCAGCGCCCTCAGGTCCTCGCCTCTGGCGTGCAGCAGGATCGTCGCTTCACCGGAGTCGAGCGGTTTGCCGTCCCGTGCCCTGGCCAGCGCCCGGCGCATCCCCGCCGCGCTCACTCCGCCGCTGCTGTCCCCCGGGGGGACGACCCCCCGCTGCGTGTCCGGTGAAGAGCCGAGTGCATCGGACACGCTGTCACCATGATCGATCCTCGACGCAGTCATATTTTGAACCTTAAGGCACGCCGCATGCTCTCATTCGATCAGAAGGCGCGGTAATCCCTGACCGGGAACCGAGGGGCCCGGCGCGGCGCCCCGGCCCGGCCGCTCAGCAAGATGAGCCGCACCGCCCGGTAACGCTGTCCCTTATACGGTTCGAGCAGCTGGAGCATCTCTTCGTCGGTAGAACGATCACGGCCGGCGAGGGCCCAGCCGACGGAATTCTTCAGGTGCGCGTCGCCGACTGACACGGCGTCCGGGTCACCGGCCGCGCGCTGCCGCGCCTCGGCGGACGTCCACAGGCCGATGCCCGGCAGCGTCCGGAGCTTCCGGTCGGCCTCCTCGTGACCGGCTTTGAGCAGGCGCTCCAGGCTGTCCGCGACGGACGAGGCGATGATCACCGTCCGGGCTCGGACGGCCTCCACCCCGGCCCGGTGCCACTCCCAGGTCGGGATGCGGCGCCAGACGGCGGGCGGCGGGAAGACCCGCATGCCCGCCGGCGCCGGGCCAGGCGGCTCGGCGCCGAACCGGTTAAGCAGGATCTTCCAGGCACGATGCGCCTCGATGGTGAGGACCTTCTGTTCGAGGATCGCGGGCACGAGCGCCTCCATGAGCAGCCCGGTACGCCCGAGCCGCAACCCCGGGTGCCGGGCGGCTGTGTCCCGGATCACGGGATGGGCGATCAACTGGCCGAACCCGGACAAGTCGTCGCCGGCGCCGAGTACCCCGGGGAGCGCGCCGA